>Ga0209415_10008682_pt1 | contig 17592 bp, 15 predicted proteins | sample PeaSoiSIISIP2007_FD_187696 | JGI IMG/M metagenome (GOLD analysis project Ga0209415, IMG submission 187696) | Peat soil microbial communities from Weissenstadt, Germany - SII-SIP-2007 (SPAdes) (version 2) | ecosystem: Environmental > Terrestrial > Soil > Wetlands > Peat | place: Germany... | reverse complement strand
CACGAAATGCCGGGCAAGCCCGAGCGCGTAGTCCTCGATCGCGCCCACGCCCTTTTCCTTGGCGTAGGCGAAACACGTGTTCTTCTGCGTGTCGGTCGGCAGCACGCTGGCCTGGTCACCGCTCAGATGCGCCGCGTCGAAATCGCCGCGCAGCGCCGTGGACACGTTGAGATCCCTGATCTCGTGCCGCTCGGTGTCCCGGTAGATCCGCACGACCCTGGTCTCGGCCTTGCCGTACTGGTTCGGGCCAAGGACGATCGCCATGACTCAGCTCCCTCGGTAGGTCGAGTAAGAGTACGGGCTGAGCAGCAGCGGCACGTGGTAGTGCGACCGGCTCCCGTCCGCCGCGAACGCGACGGCGACCTCGGGGAAGAACGGCGGTCCCCCCGCGCTGCCGGCGGCCAGGTAAGCGGCGGTCTCGAAGACCAGCCGGTAGGTCCCGGCCGGCAGCGGCGTCATGGCCAGCCCGAAGTCCGCGATCCTGCCATCGGCGTCGGTAACCGCCCGGCCGATCTCGACCCCGTCTCCCGCGGGCCCGACCCGCTCGAGCCGGACGACGACGCCGGCGGCCGGCTCGCCCCGAGCCGTGTCCAGCACGTGCGTGGTCACCGCGGTCACGCCTGCCCTCCGATCAGCCTGCGCAGCCTGATCCGATTGATCTTCGCCAGCTCGGCCGCCACAACACCCCACTCGGTCTCGCGATCGTTGTCCAGCCGCTCACGCAGCAAGGCCAGCAGCTCCCCAGCCGTCCGCCCGCTGGCACAAGCCAGGTAAATATGCCCAAACCGCCGCTCGTAAACGCGGTTTCCCTCTTCAAGATCCCGCAGCATCTCCTCGTCAGCGGTGCTGACACCTGACTGTTCCTGCGAAGACCAGCCCGTGCTGTGCTCGATTGCGGCGCCGGCCAGCAGCCCCCCGGTGCCGGCTGCTGGCGCAACGCCTGGCACCGCCGGCCTGCCGTCCGCCGCCGAAGGTGGTTCTGCCGATTGGCTGGCCTCCGGCGAGCTGCGACCGGCGATCACCCGCCGGTCACCGATTCTGGGGTGCCCGGCTAGTGCCGCGCGGAGATCGGCGGTCCTCAGAGAGGAAACAGCACGGTCGGACTCGGTCAGCAACTCGTGGATGGAGTGGTAGGGGCGGGCTGCCGCCACGGCGTTCGCCCAGCGGCTAGACGAGCAGCAGCCGAGCAGAGCTTGGATCGCCGCAGCATTGTCCAGCTCATTGAACTCGTCCAAGCCAGTCATGGACCCTAGACTCCCACGGGCCGTGACCGGGCGGCGGACGGCACTGACACGTGCTGAGCTTCGCGCAGCAACTGCACCGCGCAAGTGCCGTTCGCCGCCCGGTGAAGGGTCTTATGGTCCCGCGAAGTTGCCAGGTCAGGCGGCGGACGGCATGGGCGCGGCGCGAGGCGTTGCGCCAGCAGCCAGCGCCGCGTGCGTGCCGGTCGTCGCCCGCACAGCTCTTGTTTGTAGTTTTGTGACGGACAGGAACTTGGATTAAGTGGGGAGCCAGGGGCCTTGGGTGGTGGTTAGCCAGCGGAGCATCTGGGCTCGGGAGACGGGGCCGCGGGGGATCCAGGGGGCGGGGAGGTCGCCGGAGGCGGCGAGCGCGCGCTGGACCGGGCGGTTGCGCTCGAGGATGTCGGAGGCGAGTACGCAGCGGGTGGCGTGCGGGTCGAGGCCGAACAGGTCGGCGGCGTTCAGGCCGAGGACGCGGGCCCTGACGGCGTCGGTCAGCGCCGGGTAGCCGTAGCGGTCCTGGTACTCGGCGGAGATCTCGAACGCGCGGAACGCCATGATCTGGGTCTGCGGCGGGCCGTACCAGACGCTGTCGGTGCCCCAGAGGACCCGGCTGTGGCCGAGGCGCTTGAGCAGCTTGCCGACGGCGTGAGCGGCCTGGGTGGGGTCGGTGAGCAGGACTCGCCAGGAGGTGGCGAGGTCGGCCCAGACGTTGCTGTCCGGCGGGACGTGGTAGTCGTCGAGCGCCTTGAGCAGCGAGTCGATCCCGACCGGGTCTGCCGGGTTGTAGGGACCTTCGGTGTGGCTGGGTGTCCAGCCGGCGTGGTAGACGACGAACTGCATGTCGGGGAACTGGCGGGAGACTGCGACCATGTCGCGCGGCTGGTTCCAGGTGCTCTCGAAGTTGAGCAGCGGCAGGCCCTTGTGCCCGCAGATGATCTTGACGCCCAGGTCGTGCGCGTGCTGGACCACAGGGAGGCCGATAGCCGGGTCGTCGAGGTGGAAGCCGTGCCCGCCCGGTCCCCAGGCCGTGTACACCTTGAACGTGTCTACCTGGCCGGTCTGCACCGTCTGAGTCATCTCGTCGAGCCTGGCCTGGAGCGGGCCGAAGTTGGGCGCTAGCACGTTCTGCAGCAGCAGGCGGGACGCGCCGCCGCTGGTGAGGCTCGCGACCATCTGGCGGGTGCCCTCGGCGGAGGAGAACGGGATCGAGTCGTTCGAAGCGCCGGTGCTCGGCAGGTCGGAGAGCAGCGCGACCGTGGTGTCGCTGGCCAGGAATATGTCGTGCAGGTAGGCGCTGCGGTCCACGCAGGTCAGCGGGTTGGAAGCGGTGCAGTCCGGCGGGACCATGTCGAGCACCAGCCGCAGGGTGTCCGGCGCGGTCTGGCGCCAGGGCAGGTGCGGCATGACGTGATGGGTGTGCACGTCGACGATGAACTCGCCGCGGCTGCCGAGGGCATGCTGGCAGGCGGGCAGGTTCTCCGGCGGCGGCACGCGATAGCTGCCGCCAGGACTCGGACTCCGGCCGGCCAGCGGCCGGCCCGGCCCGCTGCACGCCGCGACGTTCACGGCGCCGAGCAGCGCGGCCATGCCGCCAGCGGTCTGCAGGAATCGCCTACGGTCGACGCCCAGCCGGTCAGCGGCCGCGGCCGCGCGGTCGATGACGGCCTCAGCCAGGCGCACGTCACCAGGTCCCGCCGCTGCGGGCAGGAATTCGCCGTTCGACACCGGCCCGAGCACGAGCGGCAATCGGACGGGGTCGTCGTCGCCAGCCACAGCGCTATCATCTCCGCTGCGCCATCGAAATGCCGGACATCTCGCCCCTGGGCGGGCGCCGATACCTGATCACGCGACTTTCTCGGACAATGCGACTGACAGATCCGCCTGATCACGCGATCAGCCGGCCGCGCCAAGAAGAAATCTCGCGGAGCACCAATCCGGCTGGCCGACCGCTCCGAACACCTCGAACGACCGAACCAGGAGGTTTGCCAGATGCCCAGCGCATCAGCGGAGCGCCCGGATCCCACGGGTCGGGAAGTCTTAGCCGCGCGAGGAGTTCTGCCGTACCTCGGCACCGGAGCCAGGACACTGGCCGCGGCATGATCTGGACAACATCGGCCGACCAGCCATGCCCCGCCGCCGCTGACCTGCTCTGGCCGACGCTTGAGCGTCTGTTCCACGGCAGCCTGCCAGTGCGGCTGCGTGCCTGGGACGGCAGCGAGATCGGGCCGCCGGATCGCCCGGCCGTGATCGTGCACGACAGGCGGACTGCGCGGCGGCTGCTCCGGCAGCCACACGAGCTCGGCTTAGCCAGGGCATATATCGCCGGGGAGCTCGATGTCGACGGCGATCTCACCGACTGCCTGCGGCTGGTCTGGCAGGCCGCGAGGGAGCACGGGCTGACCGATGGCCGCCCGGCCGGCCGCTGGGTCAGCGCCGCTGGCGCTGCCGCGCGACTCGGCGTCGTCCGACTGCCGCCCAGGCCGCCGGCCAGCGAGGCGCGGACATCAGGCCAGGCGCACGCAGGCCGCCAGGATCCGGTCCCGATGACCCGCCTTGACGACCTGCGGCCAGAGTTCTGCCAGCTCATCCTCGGCCCGCAGCTTGCCTGCTCCCCCGCGCTCTGGGCGCCCCGCTCCCGGGACCTGGCCGGCGCGCAGCTCGCCGCGCTGGACGTGCTCTGCGCCAGACTGCGGCTGAGGCCGGGCACGCGGCTGCTTGACGTCGGCTGCGGCTGGGGCGCGCTGGCGATCCACGCCGCGCGTGACTTCGGCGCCCTGGTCACGGCGGTCACGCGCTCCGCCAGTCAGGCTGCGTTCGTCGAGCGGCGGGCAGCCGAGCTCGGGCTGCGGTCGCACCTGACCGTGCGCCTGCTGGACTGGACGGAGATCTCAGAGCCGCCGCAGGACGCCGTCGCCATCGAGTTCGGCGAGCAGATCGGCGACCCGGACTTCGCGACCTGCTGCGATCAGCTCGGCGGCCAGCTCGCACCTGGCGGGCGACTGGTGATGCGGCAGATGTCGCGCGGAGCGCCAGAGCTGGGCCGCAGTGCGTTCATCGACCGGTACATCGCCCCTGACCTGCACATGCGGCCGGTCGGCGAGACCATCAGCCGGCTCGAACGGTCTGGTTTGGAGATCAGCGACTTCACCGCGATGCGCCAGGATTTCACCAGGACCGTCCGCGCCTGGAGCCGGAATCTGGAGCGGCGGTGGGACGAGGCGGTCACCCTGGCCGGAGCCGAGTCGGCCAGGACCTGGCAGCTCTGCCTGGCCGGCCTGGCACTGGCATTCGAGGAAGGGCGGCTGGGCATCTACCAGGTCGTCGCCGCGGCCCACACCGCCCGCCCGGCCCGCGGCGGGCCGGCCGGCAGCCGGCCGGCTGGTGCCCATGCGGCGGCTGCCCGCTCGGCCGGCGCGGCCCACCTGCCGCTCGCCGAGCTGCTGCCCTGGCCGCGCCGCCGCGACCCAGGGCACGCCGGACCGGCTCAGGCCCGGTCCAGCTAACCGGCCCGCCAGGGAAGCCCGGCTGGCGGGCGGCTCAGCCCCGGGCCGGCGACCGGACCATCCGCGGCGTCACAACCGGTCGCGTCAGGCGGATGGCATCCGCCAGCCGCGTGGCGGCCGCAGCAGCGCCGGCCGGGCGGCCGGCGGCACCTCGGAAAGCTCGGCGTCCGGGTCCGAGCTGTCGCGGAGCCACGTCATCAGGGAGACGAAGACGACGGGCACGAAGCACAGTGCGGCAACGGCCCACAGGACGCCGGCCGCGATCTGCTGAGCGGCAGCGATGCCGGGGCCATGATGCCCTGCGTGCTGCGCGAACGCGGTGAACCAGACGCCGCGGGAGAAGCCCATGATGTAGGCCAGCGCCCAGATCGACCACATCGGCAGCGCCGCGAACGCGGCTCGCTGCGGCCGGGAGATCCTGGGCAGCATCGGCGGCGACTCCACCAGTTCCAGCCAGAGGCCGCAGCCAGCAGCGATCAGCGTCACGGCCTCCGCCGCCGTCAGGACCGGGTGCCTGGCCAGCGCGTTGACGACCGGCGGCAGCCGCCAGACGATGACCGCGGCGATATAGGCGACCAGGCAGGCCCAGGCACGGAGCGTGCCAGGACTGTGTGACCGCGCTATCGCGATCCGGTCGACCAGGTGAGTACCGGCCGGCCGGGCCTCCGCATCAGCCCCGGCATCAGGGGCACCGGCGCCGGAACGGGTGCCCGCGGCAGCAGCGCCGCCCGCGCCTGACCGGGCCGCACGGGCACCGGCCTGAACTGGCCGGCCGCTCGCCCACCGGTGCCACGGCGCCCCGATCACCAGCAGTGCCGGGACCGCGACAGCGAGCGCCGCGAACTGGAGCGCCTGCATGAAGACGTATCGCTCCGCAGCCGTCGCGAACGGGGGAACGAGGACGCCGATGGCAACGAGGACCGCAAGCGGCGCCAGCCACGGCCGCAGGCTCTTCAGTCGGCTATGCACAGCTCCCCGCCATCTCTCGCTCGGGCCTTGCGACGGACCGCTGGCCGCAGCCCGCGGCCAGCCGCTACGTCTGGACTGTCTACGCCGAGAGCCCGACGTCGTCAACCCCGCCGCACTGGCGCGGTCGGAAACGCCGGCGGCCGGCGAAAAGCGCGGTTGCCCTCAGGTCAATCATCGCCCAGCGCTCGTCGCGGCCGGACGAGGCAGCTCCCTGCGCGGGACCAGCCGCCAATGGCCCCGCGCTCATGCGCCGCGTCCCTGACCGGAGCAAAATGGGAGCCATGCTTCTTCCTGTGATGCCCCCGGTGGCCCCGATGCTGGCCAAGTCGGTTGGCGCGATCCCCCTCGGAGCGATGAGCTATGAACCTAAGTGGGACGGGTTCAGGTCGATCGTCTTCCGTGACGGCGCCGATGTCGAGATCGGCAGCAGGAACGAGCGGCCGATGACCCGCTACTTCCCCGAGGTAGTCGCGGCGGTGCTGGCCAGCCTTCCTGAGCGATGCGTCATCGACGGCGAGATCGTCATCCCGGACGCCGACGGGCGCAAGCTGGACTTCGAGGCGCTGCTGCAGCGGATTCATCCGGCCGACAGCCGGGTCCGGATGCTCGCCGAGAAGACGCCGGCCGCGTTCGTCGCGTTCGACCTGCTCGCGCTCGGTGACGACGACTACACCGAGGAGCCGTTCGCCCGGCGCCGCGAGGTCCTGCGGGAGGCACTCGCCGGCGCTCACCCGCCGGTGTACCTGACCCCGGCTACCCCGGACATCGGACTCGCCGAGGTCTGGTTCAGCCAGTTCGAGGGGGCAGGTCTGGACGGCATCATCGCCAAGCCGCTCGACGGCAGCTATCAGCCGGACAAGCGGGCAATGTTCAAGATCAAGCACGATCGGACGGCCGATTGCGTGGTGGCCGGATACCGGCTGCACAAGGGCGCCGACGACGCGATCGGCTCGCTGCTGCTCGGCCTGTTCAACGAGTCGGGCAACCTGGCCAGCGTGGGCGTCATTGGCGCCTTTCCGCTGGCCAGACGCCGGGAACTGTTCGTCGAGCTACAGCCGCTCGTCACCAGCTTCGACGGCCATCCGTGGAACTGGGCGGAGCAGATGGCCGGGGTACGGAACCCGACCGAGGCGCAGACCAGCCGGTGGAACGCGGGCAAGGACCTGTCCTTCGTTCCGCTGCGGCCCGAGCGGGTGGTCGAGGTCAGGTACGACCACATGGAGGGGACCAGGTTCCGGCATACCGCGCAGTTCGTGCGGTGGCGGCCCGACCGTGACCCGGCGTCCTGCGGATTCAGCCAGCTTGAGGAGCCGGTCAGCTTCAATCTGGCCGACATCCTGGCCAGCTGACCATCCGGCCGGCGGCCTGGCCCGTTCGGCTACCCGACGACGCGGACGCCCGGTGCGGTGACGGGCAGCCAGGAGGCCAGGACGGCGATGAAGTCCCTGGTCCAGCCGACGACGTACTGATCGGCCGGGCGCACCTGGCCGATCACCCCTTTGACCAGGTGGCCTCCCGGCCGGTGCGCGTAAGCGAGCTGCACCCATTCCGGGTTGATGTCGAGCTGCATGCCGACCCTGGCTCCGAACTGGACCAGAGCCGCGGCCAGGTCGGCCGGGCTCGCAGACATGCTGGCCGCGTAGATCAGCTGGCCCCTGGCGGTCTGGCCGACCGCGCTCCTGGCGACAAACTCGCCGCCGGTGATCGTCGCCCCCCAGGCCTGCCAGCTGGCCGACGCGGGCGTCGGCCGCCCGCCGGCCACAAGCAGGCCCAGGTTCTGCCGGACGCTGACCACCCGGCGGCCAGGACGCGGGACGCCGTGACCCCAGACCCCGATGCTGGCCGCCCCGGACCGGTAGATCACCAGGCTCGCCCGGCCCGGCACCAGCGGGCTGACGATCCTGCCTTCCTGCTCGAAGCCGCCGACACCGGCCGACAGCTTGAAGCCGCCGTTGAACGCGGCCACGAGCCACCGCCTGGCGGCCGACCCCACGGCCGGCCCGGCCCGGAGAGACCTCGGGCACGCCGAGCCAGGATCCGCGCTGCCGCAGTGCAGCACGAAGCGGACGCCGCCGCTGAATCGGGCCACCGTCATCAGGTGACCGTCGGCCAGCACGACATGCCGCACGATCACCACCGCCGGAGCCGGTGCGCGTGCCTGCCGGGCGGCTGACTGGCTGGCCGGATCGCCTGCCCCGGCCGCGCCGCCGGCCCCGTGCGAGCCGCCCTGGCCTGCCGCGACGGCCGTGCAGCCGACCGCCGTGACCACGGCCGCCAGGGCCAGCGCGGACACCAGGCCCGCGTTCCTCGCCCCGGATCCCCGCGTCACGGCAGGCTCGACATCGCGGGCAGGCACGGCGCCCGCGCGGGGCTCGGCGCCCCGAGGGGGCTCGGCATCGCGGGCAGGCACGGTGTCGAAGGCAAGCTCGGCGCCGCGGGCAGGCTCGGCGCCGCGGGCAGGCTCGGCGCCCCGGAGGGGCTCGGTGCGGTGGGCAAGCTCGGCGCCCCGGCCGGGCGCGGAACCGCGGCCAGGCTCAGTGTGCTGGGCAAGCTCGGTGTCATGGGCGGTTCAGTATCGTCCGATCTGGGGTAGAGAGCCGCAATCAGGCGGTCTTGTCCTGTGACTCCTGCGCCTTGTCCTGCGGCTTGGCCGGTATCTGGCCGGCTGTGCTGCGGCTTCGCAGCAGGGTAACGAACGCCGGCGGGCTAGAGTTTCTGACGTGACCTCATCCGCCGGGCGCAATCGGCTTGCCGCCATCGTTGCGGCCGTCCTGGTCGCGGCCGTCACCACCGGCGCGGCGGCGTGCTCCTCGCCTGCTCGCTCGCCTGGCAAGGCCGGACGGACGGCCAGCCACCTGGTCCGGAAGGGCCTGGCAAGCCAGGCTCCGGCGGCCCGTCCGGTGGTCGGCCGCCTCGGGAGCTACTGGGTCGGCCAGCGCATGATCACGTTCGTCGAGCCAGCCCATCGCGGGCCGACTCAGCAGCTAGGGCCGCGCAGGCTGCTGACCCAGATCAGGTACCCGCTGGCCGGCCGGCCAAAGCCAGGAACCCCGCGGGCGAAGGGGCAGTTCCCCCTGATCGTCTTCGGGCCCGGCTTCATGCAATGCGGCGGTCCCTACTCGCGCATGCTGCGGGCCTGGGCGACCGCGGGTTACGTGGTCGTGGTCGTCAACTTCCCGCATTCGGACTGCAAGGTCGGCAGCGGCGCCACCGAGGCGGACATGGTGAACCAGCCGCACGACATGTCGTACGTGATCACCAGGATGCTGGCGCTGAGCGCCGCGCCGCACGGCCTGTTCGCCGGCCTGCTGAACAAGCGCGAGATCGCGGTCACCGGCCAGTCGGACGGGGGTGACACGGTCGCCGCGATCGCGGCCAACACCTGCTGCGCCGACCATCGGGTCGCGGCCGTCGCCGTGCTGTCCGGCCAGGAATGGGCCCGGAGCACGTGCCCCGCGTGCCAGCTCACCGGCCGCTACTTCACGCGCCGGCCGATGCCCATCCTGTTCACCCAGGGCAGCGCTGACGTGGTCAACGTCCCGGCGACCAGCGAGCTGATGTACCGGGCTGACCGATCCCGCCAGCGCTACTACCTCGACCTGCTCGGCGCGAGCCACACCGGGCCGTACTGGGGCACCAATCCGGCGGAGCGGATCGTGGTACGGGTTACGCTGGCGTTCTTCAACCGGTTCGTGCTCGGGCAGGATGCGGCAGGGCCTGCCATCAAGCGCGCGGGGAACGTACGCGGACTTGCTGTCCTGGTCAGCGGAGATCAGCCCCCGCCGTAGCGAGCACCAGCAACCAGCACGCCGTCTTCGCAGGTCCGCGAGTGACAAGAGCGCACGATCTCGGCTGACGGCGCAAGCACAGAGAGGCACAGCGTTGCAGCCGATGCCCGAGGACTGGGACTCCGCGGTCGCGGTGGTCGCCCATCCAGACGATCTCGAGTACGGCGCGGCCGCGGCCGTGGCCCGGTGGACCCGGCAGGGGAAGAAGGTCTCCTACCTGCTGGCCACTCGCGGCGAGGCCGGCATCGCCGGGCGCGCGCCGCATGAGGTCGGACCGCTGCGAGCCGAGGAAGAGCGGCGCAGCGCCGCCATCGTCGGCGTCTCCGAGGTCCAGTTTCTCGATCATCGCGACGGCCTGGTCGAGTACGGTATTGCGCTGCGCAGGGACCTGGCGGCGGCGTTCCGCCGGCTCAGGCCCAACGTGGTGATCACCATGAGCTTCGATCTGACCTGGGGCGAGGAGGGCCCGGTGAACCACGCCGACCACCGGGCGGTCGGACTCGCCGTGCTTGACGCCTGCCGCGACGCGGCCAACGAATGGGTGTTCCCTGACGCGGGCGTGCCGTGCCCGCCCATCGGCAGCGCCTACGTCGCCGCCAGCGGCGATCCCACCCACTTCGTCGACGTCACGGACACGATCGACCTGGGCATCGCATCCCTGCGTGAGCATCAGGCGTACATCGACGGACTGGGCGGCGACTTCGATCCCGACGACTTCCTGCGCAACATGGCTGGCTACATCGGCATGGCCGCGGGCTGCGAGTACGCGGTCGGCCTGCGCCGCTACGCGACCGGCTGACCAGGCAGAACCTGAACCCGGGGCCATGCTCGACCGATCAGTAGTTTGCCGCCCACCAAACCGGTACAAAACCATCGTGATCATGACCGCAAACCGCGATAAATCGACCTGCTGGCAGGTGGCGACGGCACGGCGTCCTGCTCCTGGTACGCGGCGAGCAGGTCCAGTTCCTGCCCGTGCCTCGGGAACAGCAGCAGCACCAGCGCGGCGCCGAGCAGCACGGCAAGGATCCCGGAGCTGAACGCCCAGTGGTCACCGTGCAGGAAGGACTCCCTGGCCGCGGCGGTGATCTGGCTGGCGTACCTGGGATACCGCCGCGCGATCCCCTGGGCGCCGGCGAACGACTTGGCCAGCTGTGCCTGCACGCCCGTGGTGATCTGCTGCTTGTCCGGCGATGTCGCGATCGCCGCGCTGATCGAGGCGGTATAGCCGGCCGCGAGCAGCGCACCGAGGATCGACTGCATGATCGCGCCGCCGAGGTCCCGCTGGAGGTCGGCGGTCGCGGACGCCATCCCGGCCCGCCTGACCGGCACCGATCCGGTCAGCGAGTGCGAGGCCGGGGTTCCGGCGAAGCCGACCCCGATCCCGATCAGCGCATAGCCGAGCCCAACCTGCCAGTACGGGGTGCCCTCCCGCCATAGCAGGAGCATCGCCGAGAACGCGCCGAAGACGAAGAGGTACCCGGTCAGGAGCGTGACCCTGGAGCCGTATCGCTCGATCAGCTTCGCCGAGTGCGGCGCCACGGCGATCATGAACACGGCGGCTGGAATGATCGCCAGTCCGGCCTGGAGCGGCGAGTAGCCGAGCACGTTCTGCATGAACTGCTGCCCGACGTACATTCCGCCCATCAGCGAGCCGAAGACCACGATGCCCGCGCAGGCAGCCACCCAGAAGATCCGCCGCCCGGCGATCGTCAGGTCATAGAGCGGCGCCGCGGCTCGCCGCTGCCTGATGACGAACCCGGTCAGCGTCGCGACGGCGATCGCCGCCAGGCCGAGCAGCGCCGGCCAGGCGCCCGGGACCGCGGCGAAATTGATCAGCAGAATGAGCGCGGCTACGCCCAGCACGGACAGCACACCGCCAACGTTGTCCACCGGCCTGGTCGTCTCGTTCACGTGGGCAGGCACGAGGAAGAAGGCCAGCACGGCCGCCAGAACCGCCAGCGGCAGAGTGATCAGGAAGACCGATCCCCACCAGAACCTCTCCAGCAGCACGCCGGCCAGCAGCGGACCCAGCGCGATGGTCGCGCCGCCGATCGCGGACCACAGCGCGATCGACCGCGTCCTGGCTGGTCCCGACCAGAGCGCCGTGATCAGCGCGAGCGTCGTCGGAAAGGCCATGCCCGCGGCGATGCCGCCGAGGAACCTGGCCGCGAAGAGCACCGCGATGCTCGGGGCGAACGCGGCCAGCAGGCAGGCCGGGACCGACAGCAGGGTCCCGCCGATCAGCATCATCTTCCGCCCGTACCGGTCACCAATCGCGCCAAGGTACAGAACGGATGCCGCAAGCCCCAGCGAGAAGCCGACCGCGACCAGGTTGAGCGCTACCTGCCCCGCGTTGAACGCATCGCCGATGTCCGGCATCGCCACGCTGGCGACGAGGAGATTCAGGTTGGCCACCGCCGCCACGGTGATCAGCGCGGTCAGCACGAGCCCGGCGCGCCGCGGCCCGGCCGACGCGCTCATCCGCGCGCCCGGCCCGGCGCTGGTTCTCGATGTCGTCACCAAGCCCCCGCTTGTCCCCGTGCGTGCCCCGGTGCCGGCGACGTCCCCGGCGTCAGCCGAGCTCCCCGGCACTCCCCTAATCGGTTGTTCCCTGCCGCCGGTGAGTCAGTCGGGACGGGGCGGGGAAGGACAGCACGAGTCATGAATGCCAGACCGGCCAGCGACGCCACGCCAGCAAGCGGCACCGTGCCAGCGACGCCCGGCGGACCAGCGAGTCCGCCCGCGACCCGCGCCGAGAAGCTGACCATGTACGCGGCCGGGCTCGTCCAGGGAATCGCGCTGGTCACCTTCCCGGCGGCCAGCACGATCTTCACATCGGCGAGCTCCTACGACCTGACGGCCGGCCAGTACGGGGCGATGTTCGTGCCGCAGGTGGTGGCGGCGATCTCAGCGTCGCTGCTCGGGGGCCGGCTGGCGAGCCGGTTCGGCCGCAAGCGGGTGTACCTCGGCGGGCTGATCGCCAACCTGGCGTCGATGGCCCTGCTGGTCGCCAGCCGTTTCGCCATGACGGACCACGCGATCGCCTACCCGATCCTGCTCGCGGCAACGGCTAGCCTCGGACTCGGCTTCGGCCTGACCGTCCCCGCGGTCAACACCTTCACCGCCGCCTTCCATCCGGCGGCGGTGGACCGCTCGGTGCTTGTGCTCAACGCGCTGCTCGGGCTCGGCACCGCGCTGGCCCCCGTCTTCGTCGCCATCTTCGTCGGCCTCGGCGCCTGGGTAGGCCTGCCGATCCTGGCCGCGGTCCTGCTCGCGGCGCTCGTGGCGGTAAGCCTGCGGCTGCCGCTGCACAGCGCACCCGCCGCAGCAGCCGCACCAGGAACAGCCGCACCAGGAACAGCCAGCAGCGCGTCCCCGTGCACCGGCCGCCAGACCGCCGACGGCCAGGCTGGGCAGCGGACCGCCGGTCTGGCCCGTCGCAGCAGATCCGTCCCGGCGCGGTTCTGGGCGTTCGCCGGGTTCGCCGTGCTGTACGGATTCTGCGAGACCATGAACGGTAACTGGTCGCAGATCGACCTCACCTCGCTGCACGTCTCGGTGACCATGGCATCGCTCACGCTGACGGTGTTCTGGGCCATGGTCACGGCCGGCCGGGTGCTGTTCGCGGTGATCCAGCGCTGGGTGCCGAGCCGATTCGCCTACCATCTGCTCCCGTTCCTGCTCGCGGGCGCCTTCCTGCTGGTCGCGGCGCTGCCGGCGAGCTCACCTGGGCTGGGCCTGCTGGCCTTCGGCCTGGCCGGGCTAGGCTGCTCCGCGCTGCTGCCGCTGACCATCAGCATCGGGCAGGAAACCCTGGCCGCCATGTCGGCGTCGGTCACCGGCGGCGTCATCGCCTGCTATCAGCTCGGCTACGGCCTCGCCGCGTTCGGCGTCGGCCCGCTGCGCGGCGCCGGGGTGAGGTTGCCCGCGATCTATGCGGCCAGCGCCGCGGTCGCCGCGGCGCTCGGCGTGCTGTCGTTCGCTGTCGCCCACGGCCGGCCGTCTCCGGCAGCACTGCACCCGCGACCCGCCGGCCACCTCAGGGCACCCGCTGATCAGCTCAGGGCGCCTGCGGCTCACCGCGGGGCGCCCGCTGGTCACCGCGGGGAGGCGCAGTCCTGACCGTAAACGCGACCGAGATCTGGAAGCCGTAGAGCCCTGCGATGAAGCCGAGCAGGACCGGCCACCGGGCGCTGAGCCGCTCCTGCGACCGGGCCTGCCACAGCCTGATCGTGAGGCCGATCGTGCTGGTCAGGCCCAGTATCCCGAGCACCAGGCTGGCCTTGCGGATGCCGGTGTCAGGCAGCAGGGCGACCAGTGAGATCCACAGCGAGTCGACCAGCGTGGTGAACGCCGTGGCCGCGATCGACTGCTGCTCCACCGAGGCATTGGCCCCCATCAGGCGCTGCGGGGCGACCGACAGCGCGACGAACAGCAAGCCGGTCAGCGCGCCGGCCACGGTCACGCTGCCAGGAAGAAATTGGTATAGGACGGCACATGGGCGATGGTGCCCCCGCGATACTTGCCTGAATCTGACTCGCCCGCACCGCAGAACCCGGCCGCGGCCGGTCAGCGCACCGGGATCCGGGCGATGCCACGAGACCCCAATAAAGTGGGGCATCAGCCGAGATGGGGGGCCCAGCGATGCAGGCGTACCAGCCGAGCCGGACGGCGATGGGCGCTGCGCTGCACCGGGCGGCCCATCAGATCCTGGACAGCCCGCCGGTGTTCGCCGATCCGCTGGCGCTGCGGATCGTCGGCCAGGCGGCCGAGCAGGCGATGCGCGACGGCCGGGATACCCGGGTTGCGCAGTCCGCGCTGCGCGCGTTCATCGCCGTCCGCAGCCGTCTGGCCGAGGACCTCCTCGCCGGAGCCTACCGCCGCGGCGTGCGCCAGTACGTGCTGCTCGGCGCCGGCCTGGATACCTTCGGCTACCGCAATGACCACGCCGACCTGCGGGTCTTTGAGGTGGACCAGCCAGCAAGCCAGAGCCGCAAACGCGCCATGCTGGCAGCTGTCGGCGTCTGTGTTCCCGGCTCTCTGACCTTCGCTGCTGTGGATTTTGAGCGGGAAACACTGACCGACGGCCTCGCCCGGGCCGGGTTCGATCTGGCCGCGCCCGCTCAGTTCGCGATGCTCGGCGTGAGCATGTACCTCACCGCCAGCGCGGTGGCTGGCACCCTTTCCTTCGTGGCCGGCCGGCCGGCCGGCACGCAGATCGTATTCGACTACGCCACGCCAAGGGAGTCCCTGGGTGCCGCGCAGCGCGCCGCGGCCGAGGCGCTCGGCGAGCGCGTCACGGCGGCGGGCGAGCCGTTCTCGGCCGCCTTCGCACCTGACTACATGCGCGAGCTGCTGGCCGGACTCGGATTCACCAGGATCACCGATTTCGACGCCGCCGCGCTCAACGCCCGCTACTTCGCGGACCGGGACGACGGACTTGCCCTGAGCGGCGGCGCGCACATCGCCAGCGCCGGGGTCTGACGATCCTCCGGGTGTCAGCCGCGCTCACGATCACGTAGCCGGCGCAGCGGACTCTCCGGTCGCTGTCGGTCTTTCCCGTGGCCCGAAGCCGCCAGCGCCGGGGTGTGACGACCGGGGCGCGGCCCGGTCGCCCCCGTTCGGCTGAGACCGAGCCGGCCGGGTGGCAAGACCGTCGCAGGTCGCCTTGTTAAGCATAAAAATGGATCCGGCGGCGCTGGCACGGCGTATCGGCTAGAACACGCCGGGCACCAGGACAGCCGTCCGGTCGCGGTAGGCGCGGTATCCGGGCAGCGCTCGCAGCAGGACCTGCTCCTCGCGCCGGGCGCGGTACCCCTGCATGGCGCACAGCGCCAGCAAGAGCGCGAAGCCGGCCGCGGTCCCCGCCCCGATCGCCAGGCCGAGCGCGGACACGATCTCGCCGGTGTACAGCGGATGCCGCACCAGCCGGTACGGACCGCCGTCGACCACCTCGCGAGCCTGCGCGATCACCGACAGATTGCGGCCGAGGAACCGCAGCGACCAGACCGACCACGCCAGGCCGGCCACCAGCAGGGCAGCGGCGGCAAGCTGCTGGCCGGCTCCGGCCGGCGATCCGCGCAGCAGCGGGAAGGCGAACGGCGCCATCGTGGCCAGCACGGCCACGGCCGAGGCGGTGATCGAGCCGCTGGTGGCAACGGCCGGACCGCGCCGCAGGTAGCTCCAGATGACCAGGGTGTAGAACGCGCAGACCAGAACCGCTCCCGGCCATCTGAGGGTGCCGCCGCCCCGGGTCAGCGCGGCGAAGTCGAGCAGCAGCATCACCGCCGCGGCCGGAACCATGATCAGCCTGCCGGCGTCGGGGGCCGCCCGGCCGGACATGGTGGCCATCTGAGCGCCTAGTGCCCGATGAAGATCGACTTGGCGATCGAGATCACGCCGGGCCCGATGACGATCACGAGCAGCGCCGGGAAGAGGCAGGTGATCAGCGGGAACATGATCTTCACCGGAACCTTCTGCGCCCGCTCCTCGGCCCGCTGCCTGCGCCGCACGCGCATCTCCAGGGCCTGCTCGCGCAGCACGCGGGCGACCGGAATGCCCAGCTCGCTCGCCTGGACCAGGGCCGAGACGAACGCCCGGAGCTCGGGGACGGTGGTGCGGGAGACCATCCCGCGCAGCGCCTGGCTCCTGGACAGGCCGATCTGCATCTCCTGGAGGGCGCGGGCGAACTCCGCGGCGAGCGGCCCGCCGGAGTTGCGCGCGACCTGAGCCAGGGCCGCGTCAAACCCGAGGCCCGCCTCGACGCAGACCGTCAGCATGTCGAGCGCGTCTGGCAGGCCGGCCAGGATCAGTGCCTGCCGCTTGATGCCCGCGTTGTAGAGCAGCAGGTCGGGCAGGTAGAACCCGGCCGCGCCGCCGACGCAGGCGAACAGCACCGCCAGACCCAGATTGTGCAGCCCGAGCAGTCCGCCGAGCGCGGCGAAGACCAGCAGCCCGAGTCCCTTGAGCGCGAGGATGCGATCGGCGGTCCAGCTCGGCGAGTTGCCGGCCAGATCCAGCCTGCGCTGGAGCGTCGCGGCGATGCCCGACGGGGAGAGCCGGATCCCGATGCTGCGGGCCCAGGACGGCAGTGCCATGCCGTCGGCTGACTGAGCCTGCGCTGCCGCTGGCTGCTGGCCGTAGTTGCGCTCGATCGAGGTCAGCGCTCCCGCCACTGACTGCCGCTGCGACCTGGCCGATCCGAAGACGATCGCCAGCAGTCCGATCCCGAGCCCGAGCGCGCCGACCCCGACCGTCAGGAGCAGGGAACCGGACACCTCACACCTCCACGTTGATGAGCTTGCGCATCCAGAACGCGCCCACGACGATCAGCGCCCCCGCGACCACGAGCATCAGCACGCCGAACCCGGTCGAATACAGCGGGCGCATGTAGTTCGGGCTGCTGTAGAGCAGCCAGCCGCCGACAAAGACCGGCAGCGCGAGCAGCACGTACGCCGACAGCCGCCCCTCGGCGGACAGCGAGCGCACCTGGCGGCGGAGGTAGGCGCGCTCGCGCATCGTGGCGACGGTGTTGCGGATCACCTCGGCCAGGTTGCCGCCGGTCTCGCGCTGGATCCTGATCGCCATCACGACCCAGCGCAGATCGACCGAGGCCAGCCGGTCAGCGACCCCGTCGAGCGCGACATCCAGGTCGACCCCGAGGCGGGTCTCGGTGAGCGCGCGGGCAAACTCGCCCGCCGCCGGCTGGCTCTCCTCGCGGACCACGGCGTCGATGGCCTGCGACAGCGACAAGCCGGTCTGAAGCGAGCTGGCGACCAGCTGCAGCACGTTCGGCAGCTGCTCGTCGAAGGCGGCCCGCCTGCGGGCGATCTTGACGCTGACGAAGAGCCTGGTGCCGAGCCAGCCGACCACGATCCCGACCAGCACGCCGAGCAGGGCATTGCCGGAGAGCACGGTCAGCGCGGCCGCGAGGGCGACGGTGACGCACAGGCCGAGCAGCGCCCACTCGGCTGGCTGCCGCTGGATACCGGCGTGGTCGAGCCGCGCGGCGAGCTTCGGCTCGACGTCCCTGGACCGCAGCACCTGGCCCATCAGGCCGACAGCCGTGCGGGCTACCTTCCCGTC
>Ga0209415_10008680_pt1 | contig 17594 bp, 15 predicted proteins | sample PeaSoiSIISIP2007_FD_187696 | JGI IMG/M metagenome (GOLD analysis project Ga0209415, IMG submission 187696) | Peat soil microbial communities from Weissenstadt, Germany - SII-SIP-2007 (SPAdes) (version 2) | ecosystem: Environmental > Terrestrial > Soil > Wetlands > Peat | place: Germany... | reverse complement strand
GCTCGAGTGTCTCCATGCGGCGCGCTCACGTTACTTGGCGTTACGGCAAAGGCAAAGGACTCCGCGGGCGACCTCATAGCGAGGAGCGTCGCGGATGCGGGCGCAGGCGCGGATGCAGGCGCGGGCGCGGGCGCGGGCGCAGGCGCGGGCGCAGGCGCGGGCGCAGGCGCGGACGCAGGCTCGGGCGCGCTCGCAGTCGCGAGCGCCTCATCCTTCTCGCATCCCCCCGTGACCGCCGCGGCGATCACCATCACCCCCACAAAGGCTCGCACCCCGGGCACGATAGCAACGCCGCGCGCCGCGGTGCTATGGGTCGCGGCGGGGATCGTCGTGCGGAGCCTCGTGGAGATCATCGCGGCCAAGCGTGACGGGGAACGCCTCGCCACGACGGACATCGCGCGGCTCGTCGGCGGCCTCATGACCGGCGAGCTCGCCGACTACCAGATGGCGGCGTGGCTCATGGCCGTCTTCTTCCGCGGGCTGGACGACGCCGAGACCACCGGGCTCACGGAGGCGATGCTGCACAGCGGCCGCGTCCTGGACCTTTCGTCGGTGCCGGGGATCAAGGTCGACAAGCACTCGACGGGGGGCGTCGGCGACAAGGTGTCGATCGCCCTGGCGCCGCTCGTGGCCGCGTGCGGCGTCGCCGTCCCGATGGTCAGCGGGCGCGGCCTCGGGCACACCGGCGGAACGCTCGACAAGCTCGAGGCGATCCCCGGCTTCCGGACGCAACTCTCGGTCGCCGACTTCACGCGCATCGTCCACGACGTCGGCTGCTGCATGATCGGTCAGACGGCGGAGATCGCGCCCGCGGACAGGCGCATCTACGCCCTGCGGGACGTGACGGCGACGGTGGAGAGCGTCCCGCTCATCGTCGCGTCGATCCTCTCGAAGAAGCTCGCCGAGGGGATCGACGCGCTCGTCCTCGACGTGAAGGTCGGCCGCGGCGCATTCATGAAAGACCTGCCCGCGGCGCGCGCCCTCGCGCAGGCGCTCGTCCGCGTGGGGACCCGCGCGGGCAAACGCGTCGTCGCGCTGCTGACGGACATGGAGTCTCCGCTCGGCGCCGCCGTGGGCAACGCGCTCGAGACGCGCGAGGCGTTCGACGTACTCACCGGCGGCGGGCCCGCCGATCTCGTGGAGTGCACGATGCGCCTCGGGACCGAGATGCTCGCGATGGGCGGGGCGATGGGCGAGCAAGACGCGCGCGTCCGCCTCGCGGGAGCGATCGCGAGCGGGGCCGCCGTCCGCACTGCCGAGCAAATGGTCGAGGCGCAGGGCGGCGATCCGCGCGCCGTCACCGACGGGTCGCGGCTCGAGGTCGCGCCGGCCGAGATCGTGATCGAGTCGCCGCGCGACGGGTTCGTCGCGCGCGTCGATGCCCTCGCCGTCGGCCTGGCTGCCGTGGCGATGGGGGCCGGACGGACGCGCGCGGATCAACCCGTCGACCACGGCGTGGGCATCATCCTGGCGCAGAAGCCCGGCGCGCGCGTGGCCCGCGGCGAGCCGCTCGCGCGCCTTCGCGTGCGCCCTGGGGCAGACGCGTCGTCGATCGCCGAACGCGTCCGCGAAGCTTTCACTGTGGGCGAAGCCCCTCCACCGCCGCGTCCGCTGGTGCTGGATCGGGTGGATACGGGCTCGACCTTCTAGCGCACTTGCGACTAGATTCGGCCGCCACAGAGGAGATTGCCATGAATCGAGCACTGATCGCCGCGGGAGCCACGCTCGCCGTGATGACGGCGGCACCGCTGGCCCTCGCGCAGGTGAAGGGTGAGCTGGGAGAGCAGGGGACGTTCATCATCAGCGCCGATCGGCTGATGCCGCTTCTTTCGTTCGACGACGAGAGCCAGGACGTCCTCATCCCCGGCGGGCTGCCGAACGGGACGAACTCCGAGACGCAGACGAACACGGCGACGAACCTGTCGTTTCTCTACGGGTCCCCGGCCAACCCGGTCGAGGAGTTCTATACCTTCCCCCGCATCGGCTTCGACTACGTGATCGTCCCCAACGTCACGATCGGCGGCAACCTCATCGCCGTGTTCTCGCTCGGAGGAAGCCAGACGCAGGAGACCGACTTCGCGAACGGCACCACCCAGAAGACCAGCACGTCGAACCCGACCGTGACGGGCTTTGGCGTCGCGCCGCGCGCCGGGTACATCCTGCCGCTCAACGGCATGTTTTCGCTCTGGCTGCGCGGCGGCCTCTCGTATTTCTTGGGGACCGTGAAGACGTCCAACGTCAACGGGAACCTCAACGAGACGGAGACCGACAGCGTCAACCAGCTCGCCCTGGATCTCGAGCCGCAGCTCGTGTTCACGCCCTTCCCGCACATCGGCTTCACGGCGGGGCTCGACGTGGACATCCCGCTCACCGGCGGTCACGGCGTGGAGGACGACAACAACGGCACGTCGGCGAGCATCTCCGGGCACTCGTCTATTTTCTATCTGGGCGGCGTCCTCGGGATGCTGACGCATTTCTGAGACTGCGCTTTCCCGGGGTCGCCGCTGGAGTCACTTCACCTTGGCGCCGGGCGAGACGTCTCCCTCGATGGTCGCGAGGGCGAGCGCTTCGCTTGGCCCCGTGGCTAGGAGCATGCCGTGGGAGACGAGCCCCTTGCCGAAGTCGCGCGGCGCCAGGTTCGCCACCACGACCACCTTTCGCCCGACGAGCTGCTCGGGCTGGAACGACAGCGCGAGCCCCGCGATGATGGTTCGCGGCTCCGCTTCGCCTAGATCCACGGCGAGCCTCAGCAGCTTGTCCTTCTTCGGCACGCGCTCGCAGGTCCGGACGATGCCGACCCGGAGATCGACGGTCGAGAACTGGTCGTAGGTGATCGGGGTCGAGGTCGAGGTCGGGGTCGAGGTCGGGGTCGAGGTCGGGGTCGAGGTCGGGGTCGAGGTCGCGATCGCCTCCCGCGGCGTCAACGTCTCCAGCAGCGCCCTCGCGCCGTCCTCATCCACCGTCGGAAACAGGGGCGCGCCTGCCTTCAACGCCTCGCCCGCGCGACGCGCCGCGATCCCCTTCAGGCAGTCCGTGCCCTGCTCCGGCCGGATCGCCGGCAGCCCCAGCTGCGCTCGCATCTCGTCGCTCTTCGCCGGCAAGACGGGCCAGACGAGCGAGGACAGCCCCCCGAGCACGGTGAGCAGCGTGTGCAGGATCGTGTCGACGCGCGCGCGGTTGCCCTTCTTGTCTTCCGCCCACGGCGCTGCGCGGTCCACGTACTGGTTTGCCGCCGCGGCGATCGCCCACGTCTTCTCGAGCGCACGGTGCGGCTCGACACGGTCCCACGCGTCGATCGCCTCGCGCCAGAGCCCGTCGATCGTGGCGCGCAGGTCTTTCTCGAGCGCGCTCCTCTCGCCCTCGGGCGGGACCTTCCCTCCCGTCATTTTCGTGCACAGCCCGAGCGTCCGCGCCAGCAGGTTGCCCAGGTTCTTCCCGAGGTCGGCGTTGTACCGCTCGATCATCGCCGCCAGATCGAAGTCCCCGTCCTGCCCGAACGCGATCGCGCGCAGGAGCTGATAGCGGAGGACGTCCGCCCCCGCCGCGTCGCTCCCCGCCACGCGCCCGAACGCGCGCGCGATCGCGATCGGGTCGACCGCGTTGCGGAGCGATTTACTCATCTTCTGGCCATTGAAGGTCAGGAAGCCGTGCGCGAAGACCTGCGTCGGGAGCGGAAGCCCCGCGCTCATCAGGAACGCCGGCCAGTAGACCGTGTGAAACCGCAGGATGTCCTTGCCGACGAGGTGGAGAATCGCCCCGTCCGTCCAGAACTTCTCGAGCTCCGCGTCGCCCTGCAGCACCGACCAGTAGTTCGCCAGCGCGTCGAACCACACGTACATCACGTGCTTCGGGTTGCCCGGGACGGGGATGCCCCACGAGAAGTTCGTCCGCGACACGGAGAGGTCCTTCAGGCCTCCGGCGACGAAGCTGACGACCTCGTTGCGGCGGCTCTCAGGCTCGACGAAGCCCGGGTGCGCCCGGTAGTGCTCGAGGAGGCGCTCGCCGTAGCGCGACAGCTTGAAGAAGTACGCCTCGCCGGACTGCCGTTCGACCGGCTTCTGCGGGTGCAGGGGACAGAGGTTGCCGGGCAGCAGATCCTTCTCCGTCTTGAATTCCTCGCAGCCGACGCAGTACCAGCCCTCGTATGTTCCAAGCTCGAGGTCTCCCTTCGCCTCGATTCTCCGCCACAGCTCCTGCACGCGCTTCTCGTGCCGCTCCTGCGTCGTGCGGACGAAGTCGTCGGCCATGACCTCGAGCTTCGGCCAGGCGGCCTCGAAGCGGTCACTCATCTCCTTCACGAAGTGCGCCGGCGAGACGCCTCGCTCGACGGCCTCGCGCTCGAGCTTCTGCCCGTGCTCGTCGGTCCCCGTGAGCATGCGCGTCTCGTCGCCGCGGAGCAGGTGGTAGCGCCGCACCGCGTCCGCCGCGATCGTCGTGTACGCCGTCCCGAGGTGCGGGACGTCGTTCACGTAGTAGATGGGCGTCGTGACGTAGAAACGGCTCATCGGCGAGCCGACGAATTAGCACATGTCAGGCGAAGCCCTCGGGCCTGCTCGGCCTCGGTCCTTGCCCTCCAGCCCGCACCAGGCGCGGCGCACGGTCGAGGGCGCGGCGTAGCGGAAGCATGAAGACGCGATCGATCGCGCGGCGGAGCTCGCGGGGAGGCGGCTCCCCGGCGGACGCCTGCATCAGGCGAAGGTCGCGCACGACGGCGGCGCGGGTCTCTTCGCTGAGCGTCGACGCGGACCGCCGTCGATGGCTCGCCGGGAGATCCACGCCGCGCAGCCAGCCACCCTCGGCAGGGACGGGCGCGACGAGCACCACCTCGACGTCCGCCTGTCGCACCCAGGTCGCTTGGCTGACCGACGTCGTGTGGACCCCACGCTCCTGGAACACCGACGCGCGCCACTCGAGCGGCGCCGATAGATCGATGCGTCGTGTCCCGACGCGCAGCTCGGCGCGATCGAGCACGACCGCGTCGCCCGTCGCGTCCGAGAGGTAAAGCCGGTCGAGCGCTGCAGGGGACCGCCGGGAGACCTCGGCGAGCAGTCTCCCCGCGTTCGGAATGGAGAGAGCCGCGTCGTCACCAGCGCGCAGGTCGCTCTCGGCCGCCGTCACCGCGCGATCGACGACGCTCGCGACGAGGCTCGCGTCCCCGTCGGCGTCCTCGACCTGGGCGGACAGATAGCGGGCCTGGCGCGGGCTGGTGAACGCGAAGAGGAATCTGCGGCGTTCCGGGTCGGCGAACACCGTGACGCCGAATGGCGCACCGAAGTCCGCGAGCGTCGCCCTCTTCGCGTCGTCGACCCGGTGCACTCCGTCGCCGTCGACGACCAGCCACCCCAGCGGCCAGCGGCGCCGCCGATCGCGCGCGTGGTACGCCGCCGCCGCGAGTCCGATCAGCGCGAGTGCCGACGCGGCGCGAACATGGGGCGCCCAGGGGGCGGCTGCTGTGGCCACGGCAGCCGCCACGAGCACGGCCGCCGCCAGACCCCGTGCGGGCGATTTCCCTTCCGCGTACCGGGGCCCCAGCGGCAACCGCAGGCTCTCTCGAGCGGCGACGACGGCACGCATGACCTCCCTATACGTAGCACCCCGCGGTCTCTTCGCTGCCGCTCGGGCCGGCGGCGGGGACGCGTAAGAGAATGTCGCACCCTCTCGCGATCGGAGGGGACGGTTCGCCGTTGCACGGCTCCCGTGAAGGCGTATCGTGGCGCCCGCACGGAGGAACTTTCATGCGTTTTTCTCAATGGTTCGTAGGCCTGGCCGCGACCAGCGCCGTCGCGGGCGCCGTGGCATCCGGGTGCGGTTCTTCCAGCAAGAGCGGCCCCGCCGACGCCGGCAATAGCGGAGAAGAGAACACGGTGGACAGCTGCACGCCCACCGACCTCATGGTCAACGCGCCGGATTCGGCGGCCGGGGCGGCCTGCGAGTCTTGCGTGATGACGACGTGCAAGGCCGCGGTCATGGAGTGCAACGCGGACTGCACCTGCGGCGCGACATTGAACATGGTGACGAGCTGCCTCGCGGCACTTCCTCCGGTTGAGGCCGGGGCGGCAGACGCGGCCGCCGCGGGTGGGGGACTTGGCGGCGCCCTGGGCGGTCTCGCAGGCGGAGGCGGCACGGGTGCGCTCACGTGCTTCCTCCCTCTGGCGAGCGGCGGCATCGGCGCCTTCGCCGGCCTCGCCGCCGGCGCGATGGGCGGCGGCGGAGCCACGGATGGCGGAGCGCCTGCGCTGACCGGCAACGGGACCACCGATTTCCTCACGTGCTTCGCGATGACCTGCAGCTGTCTCGGCGCACTGCCGACGTTGGACGGCGGACCCCCAGACGGCGGGACCGCCGAGGCCGGCAGCACGGGCGACGGCAGCAGCACGGACGCGCCCGCGAGCGACGGACCGTCGGGCGAGGCTTCCAGCGCCGACAGCCCGTCCGAAGCCGCCGACCAGTGATCAGCGGCGCGCGGTGACCCCGCGGTGGTGGGCGACCCACGGCGACAACCGCGACCCGGTCTCGCCGACGGTCGCCTGCGTCGCCCCCGTCGCCCGCTCCATCTCCGCCGCGGCCACCGCGACCGCCACGGCCACCGCGTCGCGGCGTCCGTCGCTCACGCGCACCGGACCGAGGAGATCGTCCCGGTAGCGCTCGATGAACCCGGTGTCGTAGCGCCCCGCCGCAAACTCGGGGTGCGCGAAGAGCCGCTCGTGGAACCCGAGGTTCGTGCGGATGCCCGTCACGACGTACTCGCCGAGGGCGCGCCGCATCCGCGCCACGGCGCGATCGCGCGTGGGAGCCCAGACGCTCAGCTTCGAGATGAGCGGGTCGTAGAAGCTCGAGATCGTGCACCCCTGGTACGCGCCCCCGTCGTCGCGGATCCCGGGACCTGCGGGGACCGAGAGGCTCTCGATGACGCCCGGCGACGGGAGGAAACCCGTGGCCGGATCCTCGGCATAGACGCGGCACTCGATCGCGGCGCCGCGCGTGGTCAGGTCCTGCTGGCCGAACCCGAGCGACTCTCCCTGCGCGACGCGGACCATCTCCCGGACGAGGTCGAGACCCGTGACGAGCTCGGTGACGGGGTGCTCGACCTGCAGCCGCGTGTTCATCTCGAGGAAGTAGAAGCTGCCGTCCTCGGCGAGGAGGAACTCGAACGTCCCGGCGCTGAAATACCCGACGCTCTTTGCCCCCTGCACGGCGATGGCGCCCATCCGCGCCACGAGTTCGCGTGACGCGGCCGGGCTCGGCGTCTCCTCCACGACCTTCTGGTTTCTGCGCTGGATCGAGCAATCGCGCTCGAACACGTGCACGAGGTTGCCCTCGCGGTCGCCGAGCACCTGGATCTCGACGTGGCGGGGACGGATGATCGCCTTCTCGATGTAGACCGTATCGTCCCCGAAGAACTTCTTCGCTTCGCTGCGCGCGCGTTCCCACGATGTGGCCATCTCCGCCGGCGTCGAGACGAGGCGCATCCCCTTCCCTCCCCCGCCGGACGCGGCCTTGAGCATCACGGGGAAACCGATCTTCTTGGCGGCGGCCGTCGCCTCGTCGGCGGTCTCGCACCGTGCGCCCGGCACGATGGGCACTCCCGCCGCGGACATCTTGTCGCGCGCGGCGGTCTTGCTGCCCATCGCCCGCATCGCGCTCGCCGGAGGACCGATGAACGCGATGCCGGCGCGCTCGCACGCCTCCGGGAGCGCCGGGTTCTCGCTGAGGAAGCCGTACCCAGGGTGGATCGCGTCGCACCCCGCCTGCTTCGCGACCGCGACGATCTTGTCGACCTGTAAGTAGCTCTCGGCGGCGGGAGCGGGACCGATGGGGTAGGCCTCGTCGGCGACGCGCACGTGGAGGCTCGCGCGGTCGGCCTCCGAGTAGACGGCCACGGAGTCGATCCCCATCTCGCGCAGCGTGCGGGTGACGCGGACTGCGATCTCGCCTCGGTTGGCGACGAGGACTTTGCGGAACGTCTGCGGCATGAGGTTCCCGCATTACCCCAATGCCGCGCCGCGCGTAAAGGAGTGCGCTACTGTTCGGGCCCAGTGCCCGACGATCGCAGCCTTTCCCTCGATTTCACGGCGCGGCCGGCGAAGCCCGCGGACAGCGAGCCGCGGCCGCTCACGGTGGCCGAGCTCGACAGGTCGATCAAGGGGGCCGTCGAAGGGGCGTTCGAGACCGCCGTCTGGGTCGAAGGCGAGGTCGCCGACGCCCGCCCTGCGCCGAGCGGGCATCTGTACTTCTGCCTCAAGGACGAGCGCGAGGACGCCTCGATCGATGCGGTCATCTACCGGTCCAACGTCACGCCGCGGATGCGTCAGCTCTGCGTCGACGGCGCGCGCGTCCGCCTGCGCGGGCGGCCCACGCTGTGGGCGCCGCGCGGCCGGCTGCAGTTCATCGCGGATCGCGCGCAGGCGGTGGGGCGTGGCGCGCTCCTCGAGGCGATCGAGCGCCTGAAGGCCAAGCTCGCCAAGGAGGGCCTGTTCGTCCCCGAGCGCAAGCGCCCGCTGCCCGGGGATCCCCGCACGGTCGGCGTGGTCACGAGCCCCACCGGCGCCGTCATCCACGACGTGTGCCGCGTCGCTTTCCGGCGGGGGGGCGCGCAGATCCTGCTCTGTGCCGCGCAGGTTCAGGGAGCGGGGGCCGCCGAGTCGATCTGCCGCGCGCTGGCGCTCTTGCAGAGGGTCGCCGAGGTCGACGTGATCATCGTCGGACGAGGCGGAGGCTCGGCGGACGACCTCGGCGCCTTCAACGAGGAGACGGTCGTCCGTGCCGTGGCCGGGTGCCGCGTCCCAGTCGTGAGCGCCGTCGGGCATGACGTCGACGTCACGCTGGTGGACTTCGCCGCGGACGCCCGGGCGGCGACCCCGTCGCAGGCCGCGGAGCTCGTGGTACCCGATCGGCAGGCCCGGCGGGAGCTGCTCCGGCGCACAAGCATGCACCTCGCGAGGGCGGTCCATGCGCGGGTGTCTCGCGACTCGGTCGCGGTCGCGCGGGTGGCGCGCCGCCTCGGAGACCCCCGCCTCGCCATCCGCTCGCACCAGCAGACACTGGACGACCGGGAAGCCCGCCTCGCCGCGAGCATCCGAGCGGCGGCGGCGAAGCGCCGCGGCGACCTGACGCGGGCCCAGCACCGGCTTGCCTACCTGCATCCGCGCGCGGTCGTGGCGCGGGAGCGCGCGGAGCTCGCGCGCCTGCGCGCGCGAATCGCCGCCCTCTGGAACGCGTCGTTCGAGCGTCGCTCCGGCGTCGTGAGGCACGCGGTCTCGCGCCTCCACGGCCTCAGCCCGCTCAACGTGCTCGCGCGCGGCTACGCCATCGCGACGACCGCGGACGGGCGCGCCGTGCGGACGGCCGGCGACGTGGAGGCAGGGGAAGCGCTCCACGTTCGCGTCCGCGACGCCCGGATCGAGGCCACCGTCGTCGAGGTCGGGCCGCCGGAGAAGCTTTGAAGGCGCGCCGGTTCGCGGTCGTCGGCGACCCCGTGGCGCACTCGAAGAGCCCGGCGATGCACGGCGCCGCCTTCCGGGCGCTGGGTCTGCTGCACACGTACGAGGCCGTGCACGCCACGGCGGAAGACCTCCCGCGCGTCGTGGCGATGCTCCGCGATGGGACGTACGACGGGTTGAACCTGACGGTCCCGCACAAGGAACGCGTCCTGTCGCTCGCGGACGACCTCGATCGGAGCGCGCGCATCGCCGGCGCGGCCAACACGCTGGTGCGCGCCCCGGACGGGCGGATCGTCGCCCACAACACCGACGCGCCGGCCCTCGCGGCGGAGCTGACGCGGCTCGCGGGGCGTGCGTTCGCACCGGAAGCCCGCGCGCTGGTCCTGGGGTCGGGCGGCGCGTCGCGGGCGGCCATCGCCGCGCTCGGCGTGAACCTTGGGGTCCGGGACGTCGTCGTCAGGGCGCGCGCGTTCGAGGACCGGGCGCGCGCCGAGGCGTTCGCCGCCGGCGCCCCGTGTCCGGTAACCACGCAGCCATGGCGCACGCATCCCGCGAGCGAAGCGCGGACGCTCGCGGTTGTGCAGGCAACGAGCGCTGGAATGCGAGGCGCCGACCCGGGTGACGCCGTCGCTGCAATCGTCGCCTGGGACGCCCTGCCCGCGGACTGCGTCGCGATCGACGTCGTCTACGCGCCGCGCGACACCCCTTGGCTCCTGGCTGCTCGCGCCCGCAGGCTCCAATGCGCCGACGGCCTCGGCATGCTGGCCCGCCAGGGAGCCCTCGCCCTCGAGCTATGGCTCGGCGTAAAGGCCCCCTTCGAGGTGATGCTTAGGGCTTGCTCGTGACCCTCTTCCGGCTGGGGGGTTTGGGGAGGAGCGGCCGCGCTCCCCCCAACGTGACGTGCGCCACCCGGTTCCGCAGCGGAGCCGAGCGAGCGAAGCGAGTCGAGGCGGAGCGAGGCTCAGGCTGACTCGGGTGACTTCGCAAACCGAGGCGGAGCGAGGCTCAGGCTGACTCGGGTGACTTCGCAACTCGAGGCGGTATCCTTTGATTCGTGGCCAAGAATCGGCAGCGGCTCGGCTATCGGCGGATCGTCCAGCTGCTCGTGTACCTCGTCATCGTGCCGACGGTGCTGCTCCTGCTCGTGGGCATCGTGCTCATGTTCCTGGGGAAAGACTTCAACGTCCTCTTCGGCGTGCTCACGGTCAGCTTCGTCCTCGTCGCGGTCACCGGCGTCGTCCTTGTCCTCGTGTTCATCCGCCGCGAGGCAAACCTGAGCGAGCTGCAGGCCGACTTCGTGTCGAAGGTGAGCCACGAGCTTCGTACTCCCCTGACGAGCATCCGCCTCTTCGTCGAGACGCTCTCGCGCTCCCGCGGCGACCGCGTGACCGAGGACAAGTGCATCGAGGCGCTCGAGCGCGACACCGAGCGGCTCACGCGGCGCATCGAGCGGCTCCTCGACTGGGGCCGCATGGAGGCAGGGCGCAAGCTCTTCGACCTGAAGGAGGTGAGCGTCGACGACGTCGTCGCGGAAGCGGTCGAGTCGTTCGCGCCGCTGCGCGACCGCCATCCGGACGTCGACTTCGCCGTCGAGGTCGAGCCCGGTTTGCCGACCGTCCACGTCGACGTGGCGGCGATGGTCGACGCCCTCGGCAACCTGCTGTCGAACGCGGTCAAGTACGGCGGTACGCCGCCGCGGGTGCGCCTCCGCGTGCGAGGCGCGCCGCACGGTGTCGCGTTCGAGGTCGTCGACAACGGCGACGGCATCCCCCAGAACGAGCACCGCCGGATCTTCGGCAAGTTCTACCGGATAGACGACAGGCTGTCGCGCGAGCGCGAGGGGAGCGGCCTGGGTCTCGCGATCGTGAAGCACATCGTCCGCGCGCACAGCGGCCGCGTCCAGGTCGAAAGCGCGAAGGGCGGGGGGTCGACGTTCCGCATCGAGCTGCCGGTCCCCGTCGTCCGGGGGGTCCGCGAGGTCTCGGAGGCGGCGGAGGTGAAGGGCGCGTGACGGCGGAGCAGCCCACGAAGGCGGCGCGCCGGCGCGTCCTCATCGTCGAGGACGACGCCGGCATCGCCCTCGGTCTGCGAATCAACCTCGAGGCCGACGGATACGATGTCCTGTCGGCGGAGGACGGCGAGGCCGGCCTGGCGCTCGCGCGCGGCGAGCGGCCTGATCTGCTCATCCTCGACGTGATGCTCCCCAAGCTGAACGGCTTCCAGGTGCTCCAGGCGATCCGCCGCGAGGGACTGATGATGCCGATCATCGTCCTCAGCGCGCGCAACGCCGAGATGGACAAGGTGACGGGCCTGGAGCTGGGGGCTGAGGACTACGTCGCCAAGCCGTTCAGCCTCGCCGAGCTCCTGGCTCGGGTCCGCGCCGCGCTGCGGCGCACGAGGGTGGCGGATCGCCCCGTGCGGCCGGTGCACTCCTTCGGCGACGTGCGGGTCGACGTCGTGGCGCGAACGGTGACGCGTGGCGCCGAGCGCGTGGAGGTGACGGCGACCGAGTTCGACCTGCTGCTCTGCCTCATCGAGGCCCGCGGCGCGGCGCTGAGCCGCGACGCGATCTTCTCCCGCGTGTGGGGTCCGAGCCATCACGGAACGCCGCGTACGATCGACAACTTCATCCAGCAGCTCCGGGCGAAGCTGGAGGCCGACCCGCAGCGCCCGAAGCACGTGCAGACGGTGCGCGGCGTGGGCTACCGGTTCGAGCCCTAGGAGTGGTAGTAGCCTCCTGGCCCTTCAAAAGAGAGGTGACGCATGATTGCAATCGGATCCGACGCGCCCGATTTCGAGCTTCCGTCGAACGAGCTGGACGGCGGCAGGCCGGGGAAAAAGATCAAGCTGAGCGACTACAAGGGAAAGAAGAGCGTCGTCTTGATGTTCTATCCCCTCGACTTCAGCCCGGTGTGCTCCCGCGAGCACACGTGCTTCGTCGAGGACTTCGCGGAGCTCGAGAAGGCCGGAGCGCAGGTGCTCGGCATCAGCGTAGACAGCACCTGGGCGCACATGGCGTTCGCGAAGCAGATGCACATCGGGTACCCGCTCCTGGCGGACTTCCAGCCGCGCGGCGCCATCGCGAGCAAGTACGGCCTCTACCTGGCCGACAAGGGGATCACGTCCCGGGCGACGGTGATCGTCGGCAAGGACGGCAAGGTCGCGTGGGCCAAGGAAGAGGAGATCCCGCAGGCCCGCGACAACAAGAAGATCATCGAAGAGCTTCGCAAGCTGGGCTGAGATGGTCGACCAGAACCTCCTGCGGAGCTACCTCGCCACCGTCTACGAGCTCCCGACGCCCTCCGGACCGCTCCGCGTCTCGCTCGACGGCGACATGGTGCCGGATGCCTCGCAGCTCCCGGAGGTCCTGCAGAAGCCGTTCGCGATCCTGACGGGGTACAACCCCCGCTCGATGCTCCTGCCGCGCAAGGTCAACGAGCAGCGCCACCAGGTGATGCGTGACCTCCTCGTTCTCGGCGTCTACCGCGTCGAGGCTTGCGTCGGCTACGAGGACGACCCGGAGGGGACGTGGCGCGAGCCGTCGTGGCTCGTCCACGGCGTCGACCGCGACGAGGCGATCGCGTTCGGGCGCGTCTTCAGGCAGAACACCGTCGTCATCTGCAACGCGGCGCGACCCGAGATCGTCGTGACGGACCCCACGTGCGACGACATCGGTCGCACCTACATTGGAAACTGGCGCGTGCGTGCATAGGGCGACTGGGTAGGTGAGAGCGCTCCCGCCCTTCGCGGTCGCTCGGGATGACAGGAGGGAATATGCATGCGACACTTGTCATAATGCACTCTCATCGTCGCGCGCGCAGCAGGGGTTTTACGCTCATCGAGCTGATGATGGTCGTCATCATCATCGGGGTCCTCGCGGTCCTCGCGATCACGGGCGTGCGCAAGTACATCGCCAACGCCAAGTCCGCCGAGGCCAGGAACGAGATCGGCCAGATGGCGAAGGACGCCGTCACCGCGTACGCGAGGGACTCGATCAGCTCCGCCATGCTGAGCCCCGCGGCGATTTCGAACGGGGCGGCAAAGCTCTGCCAGTCGGCGTCGGCGTCGATACCGGCATCCATCACCACCGTGACCGCGCACAAATACCAGTCGACCGTCGCAGACTGGAACGCCGACGCGGCGAGCGCCTGGAAGGGCTTCGCCTGTCTCAAGTTCTCGATCGAGGAGCCGCAGTACTACCAGTACTCGTACACCGCGACGACCACGAACACGACGGGCGCCACCGTCGGCGACTTGTTCTACGCGACGGCGATAGGGGACCTCGACGGCAACGGCGTCACGTCGCAGTTCCAGGTCGAGGGGCTCATCAACGCCGGGTACGTCATCAGCATCTCGCCGAACATCCAGGAGACCCGCCCGGACGAGTAGTCTGCCGGGGTCACCATGCCGCTGGTGCTCGGGGTCGATTCGTCGACCCAGTCGACCAAAGTGGAGCTGCGCGACGCCGACGACGGGCGCCTGATCGCATCCGCGCGGGCTCCACACCCGCCGACGACTCCGCCGCGTAGCGAGCAGGATCCCGAGAGCTGGTGGCGAGCGCTCGGCGCGGCGATCGCGCTGCTGCCGCACACCGACATCGCCGCGGTCGCCGTCGCCGCGCAGCAGATGGGGCTCGTGTCGCTCGACTCGGCGCTACGTCCCGTCCGCGCCGCGAAGCTCTGGAACGACACCGAGTCGGCGCCCGAATCGCGACGGCTCGTCGAGGCGCTCGGCGCGCAGGCCTGGGCGCGCGCGTGCGGCAGCGTCCCGGTCGCTTCGTTCACCGTGACGAAGCTCGCGTGGCTCATGGCGCACGAGCCGCCCGCCTACGAGCGGCTCGCCCACGCATGCGTGCCCCACGACTGGCTCACGCTCCGCCTGTGCGGGCGCCTCGTCACCGACCGCGGCGACGCGTCGGGCACCGGCTGGTGGTCTCCCGCGGAGGGGCGCTACCGGGAGGACCTGCTCGCCCTGGTGGATGTGGAGCGCGACTGGCGCGGCGTGCTTCCCGAAGTCCTCGGCCCGCTGGAGGCGGCTGGCGACCTGACACGGGGCGCGCGCGAGGAGCTCGGCCTCACGGGCGGAGGCCGCACGATCGTGGCGGCGGGGACCGGGGACAACATGGGCGCCGCGCTCGGCGTGGGGCTTTCGGCTCGCGACGTCGTCATCTCGCTCGGCACCTCCGGGACCGTCTACGCCCTTTCCGACCGACCGACGGCGGATGCCACAGGCGCTGTCGGCGGGTTTGCCGACGCCACCGGGCGCTTCCTCCCGCTCGCGTGCACCCTCAACGCGACGAAGGTGACCGACGTCTTCGCGCGCCTGCTCGGCCTCGAGCGCGCGGCGTTCGACGCGGCCGCTCTGAGCGTCCCTCCCGGCGCAGGTGGCGTCGTGCTCTTGCCGTATCTCGACGGAGAGCGAACGCCGAACAGGCCCGAGGCGACCGGGATCCTCTCGGGCCTCCGGTCGAACGTAGAGTCTGCGCAGATCGCGCGGGCGGCGTTCGAAGGCGTCGTGTGCGGCCTCCTCGATGCCCTCGACGCGCTTGGCGCGGCCGGCGTGGACACGAGCGGCAGGCTCCTGTTGGTCGGCGGCGGCGCGAAGTCCGGGGCATTCCGGCACATCGTCGCCGACCTCGCGCAGCGGCCCGTTGGCGTCCCCGGGGCCGACGAGATCGTCGCGACGGGCGCGTGCGTACAGGCGGCGGCGGTCCTGCACGGCCGCCCCTTCGACCAGATCGCGGCGGCGTGGAACCTCGGGCACGCGGAGGGTGTGGACCCGGATTCACGTGTCGACGCACGCGCTGTCAGGGCGGCCTATGCGCGAGTCCGGGGATAAGCAGCCGGTCCGGCCGTGGCATCGTGGTTGCTAGAGCGACGGACGCGCCGGTCGCCAGCCATTGGACCGGCGATGGACTTCGACTTGAAAGGGAGGCGCGCGATGCGTGGAATCTTGCCCGGGTCGGTGCTGGGAGCTCTCGTGGCGGTCACGGCGTGCGGAGGCTCGACATCGAGCCCGTTCTCGCCGCGCCCCGGGGATGCCGGAGGCACACCCGACGGAGCCACCCAGGTGGGGCCCAACAGCGGACTGGATGGCGCCTCGGACGCCTCCGTCGTGACCTTCGACACGGGCACGATCCGACCGCCGGCGTTCGCGAGCAAGATCGACCTACTCTTCGACATCGACAACTCCGCGTCGATGGGCGACAAGCAGCAATACCTCCAGGCGGCGATCCCGGACCTCATCAGCCGCCTCGTCAACCCGAACTGCATCGATCCGTCCACGGGGGCCGCGAAGGGCGCGTCGACGAACGGGACCTGCCCGGCCGGGAGCCAGCTCGAGTTCGTCCCGGTCACCGACATGCACATCGGCATCGTCAGCTCTGCGCTCGGCGGGCGCCTCGGCGACGCGTGCACCGAGCCGTCGCTGAGCCCAGCCCCCTTCCAGAACCTCGACCGGCACAACGACGACCAGGCGCACCTCTTGAACCGGAGCCTCACTTATGCGGCCAACCAGAGCTCCGCCACGGAAGGCTCGGTCGCCGACGCGTCGCAAGGGTTCCTCTACTGGTACCCGGCGACGAACCCGACGCCGGCCACCCAGAGCACGCCCGTCACGAGCTCGGCGACGCTCGAGTCGGATTTCACGGCGATGGTCGGAGGGGTTGGCGTCTTCGGGTGCGGGATCGAATCGCAGCTCGAGAGCTGGTACCGCTTCCTCATCCAGCCGGATCCCTACTCCACCCTCGTCAACAACGGCGGCAAGGCGGCCTGGTCCGGCGTGGACACGACCATCCTCCAGCAGCGCCACGATTTCCTGCGGCCCGACTCGCTCGTGTCGATCGTCGTGCTCAGCGACGAGAACGACTCCGAGATCGACGTGAGATCGCTCGGCCAGCAGGGGTGGAACTGGATGTCGACGCAATTCTCGCCTCCGCGGGGGACGGCGGCGTGCGGGCTCGACGGCGTCGGCGGCAACCCGGCGGACCCCGGGTGCGAGTCGTGCGCCCAGCTGAGCTCCACGGCCGCGGCGGCCGACTCGAGCTGCGCGATGGGACCGTACAGCGAAACCGAGGCGAACGACTGGGGCTATGACCTCAACCTGCGCCACGTCCACACGAAGGCGAAGTACGGCATCGATCCGCAGTTTCTGATCGGCCGTTACGTCAACGGTCTCACCTCGCCGACCGTCCCGGACCGCGACGGTGAGTATCCTGGTTCGTCGACCGGGATGATCACGTCGTCCAGCTACGTGGGGACGAACGACTGCACCAACCCTCTCTTCGCCTCCGCGCTGCCCACGGGGAGCGGGAGCCTGGACCAGGCGACGCTCTGCAACCTCCCCCAGGGGCAGCGCTCACCGACCCTCGTCTTTTACACCCACATCGGCGGGGTCCCGTACACGCTCTTGCACTTCACGCCCGGCGACGTGAACGCGAGCGCGCTCACGGACGCCGACTGGGCGAAGATCCTCGGCAACGACCCGCTGAGCTACGACTACGCCGGCATTGACCCGCACATGATCGAGTCTTCCCAGCCGCGCGCGGGCATCGCGGCGTGTCCCGGGGCCACGGATCCGATCAACGGGTGCGACTGGGTTACGAACCTGCCCTTTCCGCCCCCGGCCACCGGCGGACACATCCTCAACGTCGATCGCGAATACGCCTGCACCTTCCCACTCGTGGACCAGAACGGAACCCCCACGACGCGCGACTGCACGCTGGCACAGAACCAGAACTTCTGCGACTGCCCCCACGTCCCGGGATCGCTGAGCGGCGCCCAGCTCCCTCCCATCTGCGATCCGACGACACAGACGACGCAGACGGGCGCCAAGGCGTACCCCACGATCCGCGAGCTTCTGCTCGCGAAGATGATGGGACCCCAGGGGATCGTCGCGTCGATCTGCCCGCAGCACGTGGCCGAGGAGAGCCCGGGAGATCCACTGTACGGGTTCCGGCCGGGTATCAGCATGCTCATCTCGCGCCTGGGACCGGCTCTCGGGAGGCCGCCCCAGTAGCGTCTTTTAGAGCAAGCGTCACCACCATGGAACGGGGGGCGCTCTCGTTGGCACCCGCTTTCGCCGCGCAAGACCTCACCCCGTGGCCCCTCTCCGCCTGGCGGAGAGGGGACGAGACCGCAGAGGCAGCCGTGTGGG
>Ga0209415_10008679_pt1 | contig 17596 bp, 15 predicted proteins | sample PeaSoiSIISIP2007_FD_187696 | JGI IMG/M metagenome (GOLD analysis project Ga0209415, IMG submission 187696) | Peat soil microbial communities from Weissenstadt, Germany - SII-SIP-2007 (SPAdes) (version 2) | ecosystem: Environmental > Terrestrial > Soil > Wetlands > Peat | place: Germany... | reverse complement strand
GTCGTGATTGCCGCGTGTCGTGATTGCCGCTCCGGGGGCTTCGCTCACGCGCCGCCCGGCGGAAAGGCCAGGATGTCGCGATGGCCGATGCGAATGGCGAGATTGCCCGCGCTCGCCTGACCGGCGCGGGCCGCCATCCAGGCCTCGAACCTCCCGCGCCGGCCGGGCTCGGCCTCTCGGGCCGCCCGCACGGTCATGCGAGCGAACAGGCTGCCGAACCTCGTCTCGCCGCGAGGGATGCGCCAGTCGGATCTCGCCTCATGGGTCTCGAATCCCATCGCGGCAAGCATGCCGCGCACCGTCCCGGCAGCCTCGATGCCAAGGGCGAGGCCGAGGCCCTTGTCGCGATGCTGGTCGCGCCGGAAGGCCTTTCGTACCGCCAGATCCGCCGGATGACGCGGGAACCACGCGTCGCGCCCGTCGACGGTTAGGCTGGCATAGAAGGGCCGATGCAAATGGGAAAGCAGCCGCTCCATCCATTGCCGCGACACCAGATCGAGCAGCGCGCTGCAGACGACCGCGTCGCTGTCGGCCAGCGGCAGACCGCGCGGCACCCTGGCGAGATCGACCCGCAAGGTCTCGATCCGCCATGGGCCGAGGGGCGTGAGGAGAGTCAGCGCCGACGGGCGCGGTCCGCGCGAGAATTTCGCGGCCAGGCCGCGCCTCTCCGCCCATTGCGCGGTGCGGGCCAATCCCGCTTGCAGCAGCGCTTCGTCGGCGTCGGCGAAGACCCAGCTCTGCGGGCGGCCGAGGATAGGCGCCAGATAGCGAAACAGGCTGCCGGTTCCCGCGCCAAGATCCATGAGGCGCGGCCGCGCCGGCAGGCGTTCGGACAAGGCGATGGCCAGGCCGCGGTTTCGCGCCGCGGCATCGAGCCGCTCGCGCAAGCCAAGCCAGTCGGCGGCGAATCGGAGCGGCGGAGATTGCTCTGGCGTCGGCGGGCTCTGCTTTAGGGCGCGGCGATCGCGGCGCGCAGCTTACCGACGATGTAGTCCTGGGTCGCCGCGTCGAGATAGGGATGGAAGGGCAGGCTCAAGACCCGGCGCGAAAGGGATTCCGCGACCGGGAGCCCGCCATCGGCTTCCGGGAAGTCCAGATAGGCGGGCTGCTGATGCAGGCTGCGGGGATAGTAGACCGCGGTCGGCACGCCCGCCGCCTTCAAGCTCGCCTGCACCTTGTCGCGATTGGCAAGCTTGATGGTGTATTGAGCCCAGACCGAGCGGGCGGAATTGGTCACCCGCGGGACCTCCACCACATCGGCCAGCGCCTCGTTGTAGCGCGCCGCGATGCGCTGTCTCTGTTCAATCTCCTCGGCAAAGATCGAGAGCTTGGCCAGCAGCACCGCCGCCTGAAGGCTGTCCAGCCGGGAATTGACGCCGATCCGGACATTGTCGTACCGGTCCTTGCCTTCGCCGTGCTGGCGCAGCGAACGCAGGAGGCTCGCCACCTCCGCGTCGGCCGTGAACAGGCAGCCGCCGTCGCCATATGCGCCGAGCGGCTTGGAGGGAAAGAAGCTGGTCGCGGTGATGGCGCCGAAATTGCCGACGTCGACGCCGTTCAGGGTGGCCCCGAAACTCTGGGCCGCGTCCGAGACGACGATGAGGCCTTCCGATGCCGCGACCGCCTCGATGGCCGGGTAGTCCGCCGGCAGGCCGAAGAGATCGACCGTCATGACGGCCTTGGGGCGCAACCCGGCCCTGCGCGCCGCCGCCGCTGCCCTCGCGACGCTCGCCGGATCGATGTTGAAACTATCCTCCAGCACGTCGCAGAAGACCGGCGCGGCGCCGACGATGACGACCGCTTCGGCCGAGGCGGAGAAGCTGAAACCCGGCACGATCACCGCATCGCCCGCGCCGACGCCGTGGGCCCGGAGCGCGAGCTTCAGGGCATCGGTCCCATTGGCGCAGGAGATCACATGGGGGGCGCCGCAGAAGGCCGCCATCTTGGCCTCGAACTCGGCAACCTCCGGACCCATGATGAACTGGCCATGGGCGAGCACCCGCTCCATCGCTTCCTCGATCGCCCCGCCGAGGCGCCGGCGCTGGGCCTGGAGGTCGATGAAGGGGATCGGCCTGGCGATCACGGGCGCCTTCGACATGTCGTTCATGAAGCCCGTCCCGCGGCTGGATTCGGCTTGTGTTCGCGCATCACCCCGGTCAATTAGCATAGGCTTTCGCAAAAAGGCAGGCATGATTTCGCCGCAACCGGAGGCTTGCGGCGGGCCGGCAGCCCTTGCCATTCCCAGGGCCGGCGGACCACTATCCTCGGGTCCATCGGGCAAGGGCTCGAAGAGCGCATCCATGAGCCAGAGCGACAGCATTCTCGCCGGTCTGACCCGGACCATGCCGATCAAGCTCGCAAGCGAAATGCTCGGCGCGCGCAAGGTCGGGCTGGTCATCGTCGATGAGGTCAACGGCTTCGCCACGGTGGGAGCCGGCTATCTGGCGCCCCCGGTGGAAAACCCGCAGGTGCGGCGGATGGTCGCCGAGACCGACCGGCTCGCCCGGGAATTCAGCCGCCGGAGTTGGCCGGTCCTCGCTTTCCTCGACACGCATGTTCCCGGCAAGCCCGAGCCGCCCTACCTGCCCCATTGCGAGGCGGGCACGGGCGAGGAAAACCTGGTTCCCGAACTCGCCTGGCTGGAAACCGACGCCAACGCGACCCTGGTCCGCAAGGACTGCATCAACGGCTTCGTCGGCGCGATGGCCCCCGACGGCTCCAACCGGGTGGTCGACTGGGTGAAGCGCCATGGATTGGAGCAGGTGCTCGTGGTCGGCATCTGCACCGACATCTGCGTCATGGATTTCGTGCTCACCTTCCTGTCGGCGCGCAATCACGACCTGATGCCGAGCCTGAAGGACATTCTCGTCTACGAAGCCGGCTGCTCGACCTATCATCTGCCGCGCGAGACGGCGGAGAGCCTCGGCCTCGGCGCCCAGGCCGCCCATCCCCAGGACATCGCTCATTACATGGGGCTCTACTTCATGGCCTCGCGCGGCGCCCGCCTGGTCGACAGGGTCGAGCTCACCGGTTAGGGATCGCAACAATGGCCGAAGCACACACTGCCGGAACAGCCGCCGGCAAGCTCGTGATCCGCAATATCGGGCTCCTGCTTTCAGGCGACCTCGCGCGGCCGATCCTCGACGCTGACGCGATCATGGCGATCGACGGCAGGATCGCCGCCATCGGCAAGGCCCAGGACCTGGACGCCGAGGGCGCCCGGACGGTGATCGACGCAAAGGGCACGGCGCTGGCCCCGGGCCTGATCGACAGCCATGTCCATCCGGTGTTCGGCGACTGGACCCCGCGCCAGAGCCAACTCAACTGGATCGACAGCTTCCTGCATGGCGGCGTCACCACCATGATCTCCGCCGGCGAGGTCCATCTGCCCGGCCGGCCGCGGGACGTGGTGGGCGTGAAGGCCCTCGCGATCACGGCGCAGCGCAGCTTCGAGGCCTTCCGGCCCGGCGGGGTCAAGGTCCATGCCGGCGCGCCGGTGATCGAGAAGGGCATGGTCGAAGAGGATTTCCGGGAAATGGCCGCCGCCGGCGTCAAGCTCCTGGGCGAGGTCGGCCTCGGCGGCGTGAAGACGGGCGAAGAAGCCAAGCGCATGGTCGCCTGGGCCCGCAAGCACGGCATCCAGAGCACGATCCATACCGGGGGTCCCTCCATCCCCGGCTCGGGCCTCATAGACAAGGACGTGGTGCTGGAAGCCGACGCCGACGTGATCGGGCACATCAACGGCGGACATACGGCCCTGCCGCTGGATCAGATCCGCTGCCTCTGCGAGCAGTGCAAGCGGGCGATAGAGATCGTCCATAACGGCAACGAGAAGGCGGCACTCTACGCGCTGCGCACGGCCGGCGAGCTGGGCGAGCTGGAGCGCGTCATTCTGGGCACGGATTCGCCGGCGGGCTCGGGCGTCCAGCCGCTCGGCATCCTGCGCATGATCGCCATGCTTTCCAGCCTGGGCGAAGTTCCGGCCGAGCAGGCCTTCTGTTTCGCCACCGGCAACACCGCGCGCCTGCGCAAGCTCGATAGCGGCCTGATCGAGATCGGGCGGGCCGCCGACTTCACGCTTCTGGACAAGGCCCAGCACAGCGCCGGCAAAGGCCTGCTGGATAGCGTCCGCCTGGGCGATTTGCCGGGTGTCGGCATGGTGGTCATCGACGGCGTCGTTCGCATCGGCCGCAGCCGCAACACGCCGCCGGCGGAGCGTGTGGCGGAGGTGGTGGGGCAGTAAGGCTTGCATCGAGATCTTCCGAGCCCCCCGCCACGCTACGCTCGGCACCCTCTCCCGCAAGCGGGAGAGGGGGACCCATCGCGTCAGCGATGGGTGGGTGGCCTCCCTACCGCAACCCGTCCTCGCCCTTGATCTCGTGCTTCTGCAGGCCGCCGACCCGGGCCAGCGGCCGACCGCTGTCGGTGACGGCCACGGCGACCAGGATCTCGTCGGCCCGCGGCGCGTCGGCGATGCGAACCTCGACCGCGTCGAAATGACTGCGCACGAAGGCCGCGTCCTTGTGGCCCAGCGGGACGTCGATCGGCGTGCCGAGGCCGCCCATCTTCTTGGCGGAGGGCACCAGAGCCGCCCCCTTCTCCACCGCGGCGCGCAGCGGCTTGCCGAGGCGCGGGTGGAGGATCGCCGCGGCATGCTCCCACTCGCCATTTTCGCCGACGATGGCCCCTTTGCCGTAGCTCTCGATCTGGCTCGGCTTGACGCCGAGGGCAGCGACGGCGCGCTCGCCCAGGAGCCCGCCCAGCTCCTCGCCGATGACCATCAGCGGCTCCAGGTCCAGGGCATAGGCGCCGGCGAAGGGGTTGCGGATGACGGCGGCCGCCACGGCCTTGCGCGTGGGCGGGTTGACCTCGCGGCCCATCTCGCGCCGGGTCTCCTCGACCACCACCACGATCTTGCGGATCTCGGCCTTCATCTCAGCCCGTCCTCTCCCCTGATCTCCGAGGCCTTGAGCCCGCCGATCCGGGCATGGATGCGCGGGCCGGTGGTCATGACCAGGGCCAGGACCAGCTCGTCGGCGCGCGGCGCGTCGGGAATGCCCAGCTCCATGGCGTCGAAATGGCTGCGCACATAGCTGGCGTTGATGTGGGTCACCGGGACGTCGAGGCGGGCGCCTGGCCCCCCGACCTTCTTGGTCGAAGGCACGATGGCCTTGGCATCGCCCAGCACCCGGCGCATCGCGTAGCCGCCCGGCACATGCCAGAGCGCGCCATGCTCGATCTCGCCCGCCGCTCCCACGATGGCGCCCTTGCCATAGCCCTCCACGCGTTTGGGATCGCCGCCGAGAAGCGCCAGCAGCCGTTCGGCCATGGTCACCCCGAGCGCGTTCAGCGCCTCCATGAAAGGCAGGATGTCGGGCTCATAGCGTCCGGCGTAAGGATTGCGGATCGCCGCCAGCAATCCGGCCCGGCGCAGGGGCTGTGTTGCCCTCGGTCCCCCCTCGTGGAAGATTTCCTCCACGGTCGAATGGAATTTCCTCAGTTCGACTTCCATGGGACCCTACGATCCGCCTCTCGCCGCGCAATTGCAGCATCGCGGCCGCGATAAGTCCAGCCTCGACCATGCGTTCGGCTTCCGCGGCACCCGCGTCGAGCGCCTCCGCGATCGCCCCGCACGCAAGCGCGCCCACGGCAACCGTCACCGGCAGGTCGCCGAGATCGCTGTCCGGATCGAGGGATGACGCGGGGCGGCGCTCTATCGCCGGATGATCCAGGTTCACGGCGTTGGCGATCATCGTAGCCGCCGCATCGGCGGCGGCGCCGGAAGACGCGAGCACGGTGACCGCATCGGCGATGCCGAGGCTGAAGCTCCGCCCGCCGCGCCCGCTGGTGGCGATCCCGCGCACGGGACTCTCGGCCACAATCTCCGCCCGGCCATCGATGGCGGGTGCGTCGAGGTCGCCGACGATCCCGGCGCTGAAGCGCTCGCCCGGTACCAGATAAAGCGCGATGTCGCCGCCGTCATTGACATAGGCCTTCGAGAGCCGTCGGCCTTGGACCAATGCCGCCAGCATCTCGTCGGCGACCGCGCCGGCGACGGCGGCCATAGGCGTGATGAAGCGGGCGCGATGGGGCCAGACCGCCTCGGCCATGCGCCGTGCGACCGGTCCCGCGAAGTGCTGCGGCGTGTCAGCGACCGGGCGGCGCAGCTCTTTCAGCTCCGAGGCCAGGGTGGGAAGAATATCGGGGAAGCAGCGCCAAGCCTGGTCGTAGGCCCGGCTCACCTCGCCGGCCTCTCCGAAGGCTTCGATGATGAGATCGATCGGCCCGTGGTTGAGATGCAGGCGGCCGTCGGACAGTCGCGCGCGCTGAGCCATCATTGCTGTGGCGCGCTGCAGCGTGCCGTGGCCCCACCCCTACCCGCCCCCATCGAGGGGGCGGGGGACGAAACTGTGGCCACACGCCTCGAATCCCCTCCCCCCTTGCGGGGGAGGGTTAGGGAGGGGGGTAGTTCCGGGCTCCGCATCGGCAGTCGGCTGTTCTACCCCGGCTCCAGCGGCCAAGGCTGGTCGCTGCGCCATCCCGTCAACTGGAGCGTGCCGCGGGACGTGATGGATTCGAGGGGCCGCACCGAGTCCATATGGCCGCCCAGCGCGCGATAGTCCTCGAGCCGCATGGTGAACTCGATCGGCCCGACGATGGCCGGCGTCGGCACGTAGCCGAAGGCCTTGTCGGGCATGGCGGCCACATCGACCATGTAAGTGATGCCGCCGCCCGGCCAGATGTAGACCGGCGCACCGCCCGAGGTCACACGGACGAGGGCCTCCTTGATCGAGCGCGTGAGGCGGATCGGATTCTCCGTCACCCCGGCGCGGAGACTTCCCCCCGCCCCGGCCATGAACAGCACGCTCGTCAGCGCCGGCTCGCAATTCTCGCCGACGCGCTCCACGACCTTGCGCACCGGCGCCGGCATCTCCGCCGGCCGAGGCGACAGTTTCTCGTCGAGGACGAAATAGGCGGAGTCTTCCCCCGTCGTGCTCACCATCAGCAGGCGCAGGCCGGGCCAGGCGGTCTTGGGATCGATCTTCTCGATGATGGAGAGCGGATCCTCGACATCGGTCCCGCCCCAGCCGAGGCCCGGATTGGCGACCTGGAAATAGCGGCCGGGGGTCGAGCGCCGGCCGCGGACGCGGATGCCGGCGGGCCGCATGTCGAGGAAGCGGCCGGCCTGATGCTCGGTCAGCACGCCGGTGATGTGATCGTCGACGACCACGACCTCGTCCACATGGCCATGCCATTGCTTGGCGAAGATGCCGATTGTGGCGGAGCCGCAGCCGACCCGCATGCGCTCCTCCTGGGTCCCGTTGATGACCGGCGCGCGGCCGGCCTGGATCGTGAGTGCGGCGCCGCCGTCGACCGCAAGCTCGACCGCGCCCTTGTTGCAGAGCTTCAGCATGGTCTCGCAGGCAACCACGCCTTCTTTCTTGCTGCCCCCCGTCAAGTGGCGCACGCCGCCCAGCGCCAGCATCTGGGAGCCATATTCCGCTGTGGTCACATGGCCGACCTGCTCGCCCTCGGCCAGTACCGCGGCCTGCTCCGGGCCGATGAAGCGGTCGGTATCGATCTTCACCTTGAGGCCGCAGTAGCTGAAGATTCCTTCGGTCACCACGGTCACCATGTCGACGCCTTCATGCCGGCTGGAGACGATGAAGGGTGCGGGCTTGTAGTCGGGATAGGTGGTGCCCGCGCCGATGCCGGTGACGAAGGTGTCGCCCGCCGGCAGCAGGTTGCCTTGCCATTCGCCGGCGCCGAGGAAAGGCACCATCGCGCCCTGCTTCTCGGCCGTGCGGGAGGCGACCACCATGGGATCCATGCGGGTCAGCACGCCCTCGACATTGCCGTAACGGTCGCAAGCGCCGAGCCGGCCGGGGCGGATGCGGCAAAGCACCGGGCAGGCGTCGCAGGTGATGATCAGGGGCGAATCTGTCATGGCCCAAAACCTGGCGGAAAACCTGGGGTCACCCTAACACGTGACTGGACAAAATCGGAATTGCTGGCGGTTGAGCGTTCCACGCAAGGACGTAGTGCACACACATGACCTACAAAGGTTCGTGAGCCCACTGCACAGAATGCGCAAAGAGCACAATATCTCAGGTATCGGCGACGCTGTGGCACTCGGAGCACAGGAAATTGAGAGGGCAACGGGCGAGTGATGGACAAGAGCTGGTTTTCTGCCGTGCTTCTCGGAACGGCCCTCTTGCTCAGCGGCTGCGATCTCCTCGACAGCGGCATGCTGCCCTCGTCTGGCGGAGGGTCCGGCAGCAGCGCTGGCGCGAGCGCTCAGCCGCCAGGCGATCCCCCAACGGCCACGCAGGTCAACGGAATCCAAAGTCAAGTGCCTCTGCCTGGTTCGCCCGGTGCGACGAGCGCGGCGCAGTTCAGCACCACCAACTTGCAGCATTACTATTCGGGCGTAAGCAAGCCTCTAAGCCCGATCGACCAACAGCAGTTGATGGTCTACAGGGACCAACTCGAGCTGCAACGACGCGCCCTTCAACTGCAGCAGTATCGCGGGACCAGTGGCCCGATTTTCCCCGTCGATCCGACCGGGGCGCGAACTAATCCCGCCACAGTCAGTCGCAGCCTGTCCGAAACGCAAGACGAGCTGGACAGGGTCAATGGCCTGCTCAACTATTCGGCCGCCTCCCCGACCTACTCCCCGGCGCCGCTCAGCGGGACAAGCGGCGTCCCACCCGTGGGGTTCTCGTCCATGGGTGCTGGTGCGCCGCCCGTCTTCAAGTAAGCCAAGACGATAGCTTCAGCGGCCTCGCCATCCATCACGCCTTCCGTCCTGCTCATCCGCCCAGCCTTGGGCCTTAGAGCGCTGCCTTGATGGCATCGACGAGCAGCGGATCTTCAGCAGTCACGTCAGGAGCGAACCGGCCGATCACGCGGCCGTCGCGCCCTACCAGGAACTTCTCGAAGTTCCAGAGCACCTCGTTCTCGTTGTCGGGCTCGATGCCATAGGCGGCGAGATCCTTCTTGAAGCTGTCATCCTTCGCGCTCGCCTTGGGCTTAGCCGCAGTCAAGGCGGCATAGAGCGGATGCTGATCCTCGCCCTTGACGGAGAATTTCTGGAACATCGGAAAGGTGACGCCGTAAGTCGTGGCGCAGAACGCGGCCACCTCTTCATTCGTCCTCGGCTCCTGCGCGCCGAAATTGTTCGCGGGGAAACCGAGGATCGTCAGGCCCTTGTCGCGATACGTCTCATAGAGATTCTCCAGACCCTCATATTGCGGCGTGAGGCCACACTTGGAAGCCACGTTCACGATCAGGCGCAACTTCCCCGTCCATTCGGCAAGGGTCGTCGGGGTCCCATCGATTTGGGTGACGGGGATGGATTCGATCCTGGAGGTCATCGGCGTACTCCTCAATGGTTGGCGCAGTTTTCGTCGGGGCTTTCCTCGAACATCAGGTTGCGGCGGACTGTCTCGGCCGCTTCTTCGCTTCGCGGAAATCGAGATGGATCGGCATGGCTGGCTCAAGCAGGCTTGATCAATGCCGTCCACGCGGCCAACGAATCCATGTAGTCCCGCCAGCGCAAGATCTTGCGGTTCTCGATCGTGGCAATCGAGACGAACCTGTTGTCGTAGGTCGCGCCGGTGGCGAGCACCTTCCCATGGACTTGGTATTCGAGCGTTACGACGCGGCCATTGTCGGAAGGATGCACGATCAGCGAATCGCCTCGGTTGAGCTGGATGTTCCGTCCGTACCCGGAATAGAGCGCCATGAGATTGTCGCGGCCGCGCGTCACCCGAGGCCAGCCTGGGAAATCATACAGAAACTCAAACTGGACGTCGTCGGCCAGGGTGTCGAAATAGTGCTCGCCATCGACGAACTTCGAGAGACCCTCCATGACCACTTCGAAGAAAGGGTCGAGAGCGCGAAAAGCTGTGTAGTCACTCTTGGGCATCGCTTGCTCCCGGCAGTTTCTGGCCGAACGGGGATGCGACGCGCGACACCGAGTTCAACGGCCGCCAGGTCCGGTTCACGCTCGAGGACGTTGGCAAGACGCAACGGCACGCCCGGCGCCAAGCCGGCCCGGGCGGATGCGGCAAAGCACCGGGCAGGCGTCGCAGGTAATGATGCCTTCCTTGGCGCCCCCGCCATGCGCGCCGCTGTCCTCGCTCACTCCGTCTGCTTCTCGCCCTTGGCCATGAGGGCCGCCAGCACGCGCTCGGGCGTCGCCGGCAGGCGGGCGATGCGCGCGCCCGTGGCATGCCGAATGGCGCCGAGGATGGCGGGCGCCGTCGGGATCAGGGCCGGCTCGCCGATGCCCTTGGCGCCATAGGGCCCCAGCGGCTCCGCATCCTCGACGATGATGACCTCGATCTCCGGCATGTCGCCCACGGTCGGGATCAGGTAGTCGTGCAGGTTCTCGCTCACCCCCGGCACATAGTCCTCCATCAGGGCGAAGCCGAGGCCCTGGGCGATGCCGCCGTGGATCTGGCCTTCCACCTGGGTCGGGTTGATGGCTTTTCCGACGTCATGGGCCGCGACGATGCGCAAGACCTTGCTGCTGCCGAGTTCGCAGTCGACCTCGACCTCGGCCATCTGGGCGGCGAAGCCATAGGTGGCATAGGGGATCCCCTGCCCTTCCTTGTCGAGGGCCGTGGTGGGCGGATCGAACCGGCCCTCGCCGGTCAGCACGTCGCCCTCGGCGCCGGCGGGCTCGAGCTTCGTGAGCTCGATGGCCTTGCGCCGCCCGGATTCCTTCAGCAGCACGCGGCCATCGCCAAGCTCGATCCTGGCCGCCTCGCCCATATTGGCCATGCGCAGCAGCTGCCGGCGCAGGTCCTCGCCCGCGGCCTTGGCCGCGTTGCCCGAGACGAAGGCCTGACGCGAAGCCGATGTCTTGCCCGCATCCAGGGTCCTGTCCGTGTCGCCGGTCACGAGGCTGAAGGCGCCGACGGGCAGGCCGAGGGCATCGGCGCAGATCTGGACCATGATGGTGTTGGAGCCCTGGCCGATATCGACGGCGCCGCTGTAAAGCGTCAGCTTGCCCTCCCGGGAAATCCCGACGCGCATGGCCGATGGGTTGGGCAGCGAGGTATTGCCGATCCCGTACCACATGCAGCCGATGCCCACCCCGCGCTTCAAGGCGCCGCCGGTCCGGTTGATCGCATGGACATCGCTGAGCGCGCGCCGCCAGGGGCGCCGCAACGCTTCCAGGCAGCGGGCCAGCCCCGCGCTCGCGGTCAGCCGCTGGCCGGTCGCCGTCTCGTCGCCGGCACGAAGCGCGTTCAGATGGCGGAATTCCAGCCGGTCCATCCCCATCGCCTCGGCCAGATCGTCCATCAGCGCTTCATGGGCCACGGCTGCCTGGGGCACGCCGAAGCCGCGGAAGGCGCCGGCGGGCGGACCGTTGGTGTAAATGGCGCGGCTGCGGGCCAGGACATGGGGCACTCGGTAAGGTCCCGTGGCGTGAACCGGCACGCGGTTGGCGACGGTCGGCCCCCAGGAGGCATAGGCGCCGGTATTGAAATCCGCCTCCATCTCGAAGGCGAGCAGCCGGCCATCCTTGTCGCAGGCCGCCTCGGCGCGGATTCGCGCCGGGTGGCGCTTGGTGGTGGAGCGCATCGATTCCGGCCGGCTGTAAGTGCAGCGCACCGGCCGGTCGAGCTTCCAGGCGGCGAGCGCGATCAGCGGTTGGAGCGACAGATCGAGCTTGCCCCCGAAGCCGCCGCCACAGGCCGACGGGACAATGCGGATGCGGGCGGGATCCAGCCGCATGACATGGGCGACCTCGTCGCGGTCCATGTAGGGGGTCTGGGTGCAGGCGAAGATCTCGATGCGTTCGCCCACCCGCCGGGCGTAGCCAGCCTCGGGCTCGATATAGGCATGCTCGACCCAGGACGTTTCGATCGCCGTGCTCGCCCTCGCCGCGGCCTGGGCGAACCCCGTCTCGACCGCGCCCTTCTTGACCAGGCCGCGGATCAGCACATTGTCGGGATGCGCAGCGTGGAGCGCGGGCGCGCCCGGCGCCAGTGCTGCCTCGATCTCCGCGATGGCCGGACGCGGTTCCCATTTGATCGGAATTTCATCCTCGGCGATGCCCTCCACCGCCGCCCGGTCGCCGACCAGAGCCAGCACGGCTTCGCCCCGATAGCGCACCAGGCCCTGGGCCAGGACCGGCTGGTCCTTGATATCGGGATAGATGCCGAAGCCGTTGTTCGGAACGTCGGCCGCGGTCAGGACCAGGGTCAGGCCCGGGTGCCGGCGCTTCAATGCCTTGAAGGAGCCGAGAGTGAATCCGGCGCTGGCGTGAGGCGAGCGGATGGCCCGAAGCCACAGGCAATCGGCGGGAAAGGCATCGGCGCCGAAGCGCTCGCCGCCCGTGATTTTCGGCAACCCGTCGAACTTGGCAAGCCGTGCGCCCACGGCGCTGCCGACGCGTGGCGGCTTGGCGGCGGGCGTGGGCGTCACGTCCAGCACGGCTTCGACGATCTTGCGATAGCCGGTGCAGCGGCAGAGCACGCCGCCGAGCGCGTCCTCCACCTCGGCCTGGCTCGGCCGGTGATTGCGCCGCAGCAGGCTCGCCGCGGCCAGGAGCATTCCGGGCGTGCAGATGCCGCATTGGGCGGCGCCGTGCCGGTGGAAGGATTGCTGCAGGTCACTCAAGTCGCCGTCCGGACCGAGGCCCTCGATGGTCGTAACCTCGCGACCCTCGACCTGGCCCAGGGAAACGAGGCAGGCGCAGACCTGTTCGCCGTCGAGCAGGACGGTACAAGCGCCGCAGTCGCCGGCATTGCAGCCGACTTTGGTGCCGGTGAGAGCGAGATCCTCCCGCAGCACGTCCGAGAGCCGCCGGCCCGGCGCCGCATCGAGGTCGATGCTCCGCCCGTTGAGGGCAAAGCGGATCACCGCAAGGCTCCCAACCCGTCCAGCGCCCGGCGGACGAGCACCAGCGCGGCCTGGCGGCGATAGGCTGCCGAGGCGCGGATGTCGTCGATGGGCGAGAGCGGCGCCATGTGTTCCGCCTCGACCGCCGCGCCCAGCGAAGGCCCGAGCGCACGGCCCGCCAGCGCCTGCTCCAGCGCCTCCAATCGGCAGGCGACTTCCGAACACGCCCCGACGGCGATCCTCGCGCCCTTGATCCGGTCGCGATCGATGTCCAGGACCGCTGCCACCATGACGATGGAGATGACCAGGTACTCGCGGGCGCCGAGCTTGAGGAAGGTGCTGCGCGCTTCCTCGATGGCGCGCGGCACCAGGATCGCCGTCACCAGCTCCTCGGGCCGGCGCCGCGTCTTGCGGTTGCCGGCGACGAACGCGCCCACCGGCAGGCGCCGCCGGCCGTCGACGGAGGCGAGATCCACCGCGGCGTCGAGAGCGAGCAGATTGGGCAGCCCATCGGCGGCGGGCGAAGCGTTGCAGAGATTGCCGGCGATGGTGCCGGTATTCTGGATCTGCATGCCGCCGACTTCCCGCGCCGCGAGCTTCAGCCCGTCGAAGCAAGAGGGAAGCTCGGCCCGGATCAGGTCGGTCCAGGTGACGCCGGCGCCGATGCGGAAATGCCGCGGCGTCACCTCGATGCCGCGCAGTTCGGCGAGCCCGCTGATATCCAGCAGATTCTCCTCGGGCGCGCGTTCGACCCGGGCCGGAAAATGATCGGTGCCGCCGGCGAGGATCGTATGAGGACCGGCGGAGAGCGCGGCCAGGGCCTCGCTCAACTCCCGGGGTCGGAGATAGTGCGACATGAGCGAAAGATTACGGGGCGCCGACGCTGGCACTGTCAAGCAATCGTCCGATCCGGCGCTGTCTCATGTGTGGGTTGCCCTGACCCGCTTCAGCGATCACGGCCCTCCGCGGAACAATTCGAGGCGCTGCGGCTTGTCGCGGGCTGGGATTGCGAAGCGTTCGCCTTTGGCCGCGATCGGCCGGCCGTCGAGCGTGGCGAAGGCGATTGGCGGTCCCGGCAGCTCAATCCATCCGGCGGCACCTGGAGGCAGGAGCAGGCTCGCTGAAACTCGGCCGAGCTCGATACGGCTGATGCGCCCTTTGAGGCTGGTCGCAAGACGGCGCTCGCCGCCTGCGGTAATGGTGAGAACGCCCGCGCCGGAATCGCCCACGCCCGAATCTATGGTCGTCCTGCCAAGAGGCGTCAGCAGGGGCCCGAGGCAGATGCTCTCTCCATGGGTCACCTCGAAGCCGTCCCAGGGCGTGATGTCGGTCGTCTCCGCCACCGCGATGGCCGGCATCAGGGCGCCCCAGCCATAGAAGGCGTCGGTATCCGGCTGGTCGAGGGCCTCGCCGGAGACGGCGCTGAAATTCTCCGGGCAGCGCCGATGGGTCTGCCACTCGCCCATGAACAGCTTGAAGCCGTTCTCGGCCAGGCGGCTCGCCTCGGCCGCGAAGCCGGCGCGCTTCAGACCGTGATAGACGAGGAAATTCAGCGGCGGCCAGATGCGCCCGCGCCAATAGACGTTGTCGGGGAAGGCCGGATCGTCGCGGGTGCAGGCGGGCAGCAGCCAGTCGCCGCCGAACTTGGCCGAATCGGAGAGCATGACCACCATGGCCTCGGCTTGGTCCCGCCGCGCCGCGCCGCAGAGCAGCGGGTAGAAGCTGGTGGGGGCCAGGCTGCGCACGAAGCGTCCCGACCACAGGCGGTTGGCGAACACCCGGCGTTCCGGATCCCACAGACGCTCGGCGATGCGGGCCCTCAGCGCCTCGGCCTGTCCGGCGAGGCGCTTTGCTTCCACGGCTTCGCCAAGTTCGGCGGCGATCAAGGCCAGCATTTCGCCGTCGAGCGCCAGCAGGCTGTTCAGCCCCACGTCGGCGCTGTCGAGGGTCCAGCTTCTGGTGTCGAGCCGGGCTTCGTCATGGGTCGGCGAGTTGTCCATGCTGGACTCGTCCTTGGCGGCGAGCTTGGTGCCGCGATAGAGCCCGCCGCCCACCGGCGAGGTGCCGTATTCCACCAGCCCGTCGCCATTGCCGTCGCGGGTTCGCCACCACCAGTCGTGATTGGCCCTGAGCACCGGCCAGGCCTCCCGCAGCAGCCCCGGATCGCCGAGGCGCCGGTACAGCATCCAGCAGATGAAGGCGCCGATCGGGGGCTGACTGCGGTCGATCCAGGAATCCCGGCCGGTGACAAGGCAAGGGAGATTCCCCGCCGCCGTGGCCCCGGCATAGATCGCCCGCAGGTTCTCCCGCGCCAGATCGGGATCGAACATCCCGGCCATGAGCGCGTGATAGAACACGTCGTCGAGCCAGACGCCGAAACCGCCGAATTTCTGGCTGACCCAATTGCGGCTGAGAGAGGTGTAGGGCCGGCGGTTCACCGGGTCCCAGACAGTGTTCCAGGCGACCACGTCGCGCACGGCATCCAGCGCGCCTGCATGGATGCCGCCATGGATCTCGGCGACCGGCCTCGGCGCGGCGGCCAATGCGCCCTCGGCCCGTTTCGCCGTCTCCGCGCGATCCTCCCCGACGGCGACCGCGAAGCGGAACTCGGGCATCTCCTCCAGATGATAGCGCAGCGCCGCGAAGCGCCCATGCTCGCCCCGGGAATCGAGGCAGAAGTAGCCCTTGCTCTCGAATTCCCCGGCGAGCGCCGCCATGTCGGCGTGGAAGGTGGCGAGCAGCGGCGGCCTCTCCCCCCGGAGCACGACGTGATGGCCGCGGATCTCGGCCATCAGCGATCCGGTCTCGGGGTCATAGCGCCATTCCGCCCCGTCCGCGCTTTGCAATGTCAGCACCACCCAATAGCGAAGCCCCCACTCGCCGAGCTTTCCGGCCTTCCATCGGCCGCGAAGGATGGAGGGCTCGGGCTTGTCGTAGGCGAGGGTCAGATCCGTGCCGGCATGGGCAAGCGAGAGCTCGATGCCGTCCCCGTCGATCCGGCGCGGGCCCAGCCGAATTCCCGGTGCGCCCGACGGAAAGCGGGTGAAGCTGTTGCGGCTGGCGGCATAGGCGGTGAATTCGAGGTCGAGGCCGAGCGGCAGATATCGCATGGCCGCGGGATGCTCGGCGTCCCAGCTGTTCCAGCGGCGGCCGAGGGGAACGGTCGATTCCGACATGAGGGCAAGCAACTCCTATTGCCAGGCGGCGAGGATAGCCTCGGTGGTGGCCAGCTCGATCATGGGCTCATGGCGCGGGAAGATATGCTGGAGCGTGGCATCATGGGCCGGCAGGGACGAGCTGGTGACGGCGTCGACCGCGATCACGACTCTCAGGCCCTGGTCTACGGCGTCGAGCGCCGTGCCGAGAACGCAGATATCGGTCTCCACGCCGCTAATCACCATCGTCCCGGCGCTGAGCCGATCCAGCGCCGGAGCGAAGCCGGGGCCCGAATAGGATGAAAACCCTTCCTTCGCGATCCGGGCGGAAGCCGGCGCCAAGCTGGCCAACTCCGCGACCAGATCGAGCCGGTCAGGAAGCAGCCGGCCATCGGTCACCTGAGGCCAGCGCCGGTAGAAGCTCTGCCATACGCCCCGGGCCGCCGAGGCGCTGGGCGGGGTGATGAAACAGGGATAGAGCGTGCGTCCGGGCCGGTGGCCCGCAAGCCGGCGCACATTGGGCAGGATCCCGGCAAAGCCCGGCACCTGCCAGCCCGTGTCCTCGGCGAACAGGCGCTGCATGTCCACGGCGACATGGACCGTATCGGGGCCGAGGCGAGCAATCGTCGCGCTCAAGGCGTCACGACCACGCTGTGGGTCGGCAGCCAGGCGAGGCTTACCGTCTCGCCGGGACCGAAGACGTGATCGCCCCGGTTCTGCTCGAACACGATCACCTCCCGGGCGCCGACGGTCACCCTGTAGGTCGTGCTCATGCCGGAATAGACCGCCTGAGCCAGATGGCCCGTAAGCCGGTTGCCGAGGGATGCGCCGACCGGCGCGGCGGGGCCGATCGTGATCTTCTCCGGCCGCACCGCCAGCAGGACCGGCTGACCCTGGGGCGGAAGATCGTCGTTGGTCGCGAGATAGCCCCACTCCGTGGCGACGCGGCCGCGGGCGGCAACGCGCCCTTCGAAGAAATTGGCGTCGCCCAGGAAGTTGGCGGCGAAGGCCGTTTTCGGCCGTTCATAGACTTCGCTCGGCCTGCCCGACTGGACGATCTGGCCCTCGTTGAAGATCGCGATGCGGTCCGAGAGGGTGAGCGCCTCTTCCTGGTCGTGCGTCACGAAGACCGTGGTGATGCCGACCTCGCGCTGGATCTGCTTCAGTTCGATCTGCATCTGCTGGCGAAGCCGCTTGTCGAGCGCGCCGAGCGGTTCGTCGAGCAGCAGCAGCTTCGGCCGGGTGACCAGGGCGCGCGCGAGGGCAACGCGCTGCTGTTGCCCGCCGGAGAGCTGGCGTGGAGTCCGGCGCTCCATGCCCGCGAGCCGCACCAGGGACAGGATATCGCCGACCCGGCTCACCTGCTCGGCCTTGCGGATGCCCCGCACGCTAAGCCCGAAGGCGATGTTGTCAAACACGTTCAGATGCGGGAACAGGGCGTAGTTCTGGAACACCATGCCGATTTCGCGCCGATGCACCGGCGTGCGGCCGATGTCGCGCCCGTCGAGGCGGATCTGGCCCTTGTCGGGCTTGATGAAGCCGGCGATGGCGCGCAGCAGGGTCGTCTTGCCGCTGCCGCT
>Ga0209415_10008678_pt1 | contig 17597 bp, 12 predicted proteins | sample PeaSoiSIISIP2007_FD_187696 | JGI IMG/M metagenome (GOLD analysis project Ga0209415, IMG submission 187696) | Peat soil microbial communities from Weissenstadt, Germany - SII-SIP-2007 (SPAdes) (version 2) | ecosystem: Environmental > Terrestrial > Soil > Wetlands > Peat | place: Germany... | reverse complement strand
TCAATCAGCTTGGTGGGATTGCTGTCCAGGTCCACCATGTTGCCGGCTTCCTTGGCCGCCATGGTGCCGGTGTTCATGGCCAGGCCCACATCGGCCTGCGCCAGCGCCGGCGCGTCGTTGGTGCCGTCGCCGGTCATCGCCACCAGCCGCCCGCCGGCCTGCTCCTTCTTGATCAGGTCCATCTTGTCGCGTGGCGTGGCCTGCGCCAGAAAATCGTCCACGCCGGCTTCGGAGGCGATGGCCGAAGCGGTCAGCGGATTGTCGCCGGTGATCATCACGGTGCGGATGCCCATGGCGCGCAACTGCTCGAAACGCTCGCGCATCCCGCCCTTCACCACATCCTTCAGGTGCACCACGCCCAGCGCGCGTCCGCCGTCGGCCACCACCAGCGGCGTGCCGCCCGAGCGCGAAATCCGGTCGGTGATTTCGGTCAACTCGCTGCACGCCGCGCCGCCGTGCTCAGCCACGAACTCCATCACCGATTCCGTCGCGCCTTTACGGATCTGGCGGCCATCGATATCCACGCCGCTCATGCGCGTCTGCGCCGTGAACGGTATGAAGTGTGCTTCGTGCTCCGCCACTTCACGTCCGCGGATGTTATAGCGCTGCTTGGCCAGCACCACAATCGACCGGCCCTCCGGCGTTTCATCGGCCAGGCTCGAAAGCTGCGCCGCGTCAGCCACTTCGGCCTCCCTCACCCCGTTGAGCGGAATGAACTCCACCGCCTGCCGGTTGCCCAGCGTGATGGTGCCGGTCTTGTCCAGCAGCAGCGTGTTCACGTCGCCCGCCGCTTCCACCGCTTTGCCGCTCATGGCCAGCACGTTGTGCTGCATCACCCGGTCCATGCCGGCAATGCCGATCGCCGAAAGCAGCCCGCCAATCGTGGTGGGGATCAGGCACACCAGCAGCGAGATCAGCACCGTCACCGAGGGCGCCGACCCGCTGCCGCTCGCGTGCACGCTGAAGGCGGCGAACGGCTGCAGCGTCACCACCGCCAGCAGGAACACCAGCGTCAGTCCGGCGATCACGATGTTCAGCGCGATCTCATTCGGCGTCTTTTGCCGCTCCGCGCCTTCCACCAGCGCGATCATCCGGTCCAGAAACGTCTCGCCCGGGTTCGAAGTGATCTTGACTTTGATCCAGTCCGAGAGCACCTTCGTGCCGCCCGTCACCGCGCTGCGGTCGCCGCCCGATTCGCGAATCACCGGCGCGCTCTCACCCGTGATGGCGGATTCGTCCACGCTGGCGATGCCCTCGATCACGTCGCCGTCGCCCGGGATCGTCTCTCCGGCTTCCACCAGCACCAGGTCGCCCGAGCGCAGCATGGTCGCTGCCACGGTCTCGGTTCTGCCGCCGTTGATCAGCTTGCGCGCCGTGGTCTCGGTCTTGGTCTTGCGCAGCGTGTCGGCTTGCGCTTTGCCGCGCCCCTCCGCCATGGCTTCGGCGAAATTGGCGAACAACACGGTGAACCACAGCCATAAGGTGATCTGAAACGTGAAGCCGCCGATCGCCGCCCCCGATGCCAAGTCGCGCCCGGCCAGTATCGTGGTCATCAATGCGCCCACTTCCACCACGAACATCACCGGGTTCTTCATCATCGCCCGCGGATTCAGCTTGACGAACGAATCGCCGATTGCCCGCTTCACGATTGGCGGGTCGAACAGCGGCCGGGCGCGCGCTGCCCTTTTCGAAATCAGCAAAGTCTCGTCGTTGTTAACGGGTGCTACGGTTGCGACGGGCATCTTAGCTCCACAGCCTCCCCTGTTGCATCAGGAAATGTTCCACCACCGGTCCCAGCGAAAGCGCCGGGAAGAAGGTCAGCGCCCCCACAATCAGCACCACGCCAACCAGCAGGGCCACGAACAGCGGCCCGTGCGTGGGGAAGGTCCCCGCCGATACCGGCACTTGCTTTTTGGCCGCCAGGCTCCCTGCCGCCGCCAGCAGCGGGATTAACATCAGAAACCGCCCGCACAGCATCGCGATTCCCAGCGTGGTGTTGAGATACAGCGTGTTGGCGCTAAGGCCTGCGAAGGCGCTGCCGTTGTTGCCTACCGCCGAAGTGTAACCGTAGAGCACCTCGGAGAGCCCGTGCGGCCCGTGGTTGGTCAAGCTGTTGCCCACCGTGTTGAGGTTGATTCCCGCCGCGGCCATTCCCAGGATGCTGAATGCCAGCACCATCACCGCCAGCATCATCATCTTCACTTCCTTCTGCTCGATCTTCTTGCCCAGGTACTCCGGCGTGCGTCCTACCATCAGCCCGGCGATGAATACCGCCAGGATGGCGAACAGAAGCATGCCGTAGAGCCCCGATCCGACACCGCCGAAAACCACTTCGCCCAGCTCGATGTTGACCAGCGGAACCAGACCGCCCAGCGGCGTCAGGCTATCGTGCACGTTGTTCACTGCGCCGCAGCTCGCGTCGGTCGTAATTACCGTGAACAGCGCCGAATTGGTGATGCCGAAGCGCACTTCCTTGCCTTCCATGTTGCCGCCCGGCTGCGTCGCGGTGGCCTGGGTTTCCAGGCCCAGCTTCGCCAGCACCGGGTTGCCCGCCTGCTCCGCCGGATAAACGACAAACACGCCGAATAGGAACAACACGGTCATCGCGGCCAGCAGCGCCCAGCCCTGCCGTGTGTCTCGCACCATTTTGCCGAACGTGTAGGTCAGCCCGCCTGGGATGACGAAGATCAGCAGAATCTGGATGAAATTCGTAAATGGCGTGGGGTTCTCATAAGGGTGAGCCGAATTGGCGTTGGTGAATCCGCCACCGTTGGTGCCGAGCATCTTGATGGCTTCCTGCGACGCCGCCGGCCCCTGCGGGATGGTCTGGACCGCGCCCTCCAGCGTCGCCGCCCTGGTGTACGGATGCAGGTTCTGAATCACTCCCTGCGAGCACAGCAGCAGCGCAGCCACGATGGAGATCGGCAGCAGCACGTAAACGATCGATCGCGTGAAATCCACCCAGAAATTGCCGAGGGTTTTCGACGAGTGCCGTGCAAACCCGCGCACCACCGCAATCGCCACCGCAATTCCAACCGCCGCCGAAAAGAAGTTGTGCGTCGCCAGGGCCGCCATCTGGGTGAGGTAGCTCATGGTGGTTTCCGGTGTGTACGCCTGCCAGTTTGTGTTGGTGGTGAAACTGGCTGCGGTGTTCCAGCCCAGGTCCGCCGCCACATTCCCCAGCCCCTGTGGATTCAACGGCAGCCATTGCTGCACCCGCATCCAGAGGTACGTCAGCATCAGGCTCACCGCGCTGAACACCAGCACGCCGCCGGCATAGCGCTTCCAGCTTTGCTCGGCGGCCTCCTCGATGCCGCAAATCCGGTAAATCAGGTTTTCGAGCGGCCGCAGCAGCGGGTGCAAAAATGTACGCTCGCCTTGGAACACCCGGGCCATATATGCGCCCATCGGCTTCACCAGCAGCAGCAGCACCACCACATAAAGCGCGATTTGAAACAGTCCGTTGGATGTCATCGGCTTCCCTTTAGAAACGTTCGGGGCGCAGCAGGGCGTAGAAGAGGTACACCCCGAGGCCCGCCGCTACAATCAATCCCACTATGTATTCCATAGGCTTGCCTAAAGCAGGTCGCATCCTTTCGTAAATGCCCAGGCGGCAAGGAAAAACAGAATCGTCACCAGAACGAATATCACGTCCAGCATGGTTCACCTATTCCACATGGATCAATGCGACGTTGTGCCCGTCGCGAGCCAGGTCGCGCGCCAGGCTTTCTTCCCGCGTGCGCCAGAAGTGCTTTCGCGTGCCCACCAGCACGGTGGATTCGGGATGCAGGGCGAACTCGAAGCCCTCTACCCAGCCCCGCGCCATCACTACCTGCGGCTCCACCGCGAACGGGCACCGCGACGCCAGGTCCACCAGTTGTTCCACCAGGTGCGCATGCACCGCCGCCGGACAGCCGAATGTGGCCGCATACGGCACCGAGTGTACCGCCACCAGCCGGACGCGGACATTCAGCCCCGCCGCCAGCACCACGGCGCGCTGCAGCACCGCATCCGCCACCGCCCATTCCGTGTACGGCACAACGACTTCCAGCTCGCGATCGCCCGGTCCCGCTTCCAGCGCTCCCGGGTCGATGTGCAGCTCACCCTGAGTCCGCATTTGTGCCTCCGCGTACAAAGAGTAGCTGGCGCCACGTAAGGAAGTCGTAAAGGAAAAATCAGAATTGAATTAATGCAGGATCTGGCGGCCTAAACCTCTGACGGGTAAGGCGGAGGGCCGGCGGGAGCCCTTCGATACTGGCCGCCGGCGGCAGAATCCACTCGTCCACCTCGGCATTCCGGCGCGAATGCCGCACGGGATTCAGCCGCCAACCTGCTTGGCCGCCCAGGCGCAAGCGACACTCTGGGCCCCGCAGAGTGCAGCGCCACGCGCCAGACTATTGGGACGCCGACGCGTTGGCGGCGACCAGTTGGGAATTGGTTGTGCTCCAGATACCCTGGATGCTGCCGCCGGCGCCGATAAAAAGTGCCGCCGAACACAAGGCCACAAATGCGATCAGCAGCGTGTATTCGATCAGGTCCTGCCCTTGGTCGTCTTTCCAAAGCGAAGTCAGTAGAGACATCAGATTGCTCCTCGGGCTCAAAATTATCAGGCGTAGGTAGTGCCGCCAAGTTATCCAAGGTTAACTGGGGTCCCATGCACCGTGTAGTACGCCCATGCTTACCGAAGTAAACAGTGCTAGGCCTTCACGCTGCTCGCTGTGGCCGGCCGCCTGCACAATGTGCCACATCTGGAGGTATGGCGGCGCCGTGCCAGCCCGGCGTAACCCCAGATTTTTGTTGGTCTTCCAGGTCTGCTGACAGCCCGCTCTGGACTTCGTTACGACACCACCACGTAGGCTTGAACGCGTGAGTATACGAAGGAGCGATCCTGCGGAACGCTGGTGCCGCGAGTACCGCACATTGTCCGCTACTGGCAAGCCAGCGCTGGTTCCGACAGTTTGACCTTTTGCCGTTTCCCGGCCGTCACGGTTGTGGTTAAATACCAAACCGATTGATAGCCATTCGCGCTGCCTATAACTACGACGATGTAGGTGCCCGCCTTGAGCTTGGACAGATCAAACGAACCGTCTTCGTCGGTATCAACCGTCCGTATACTCGAACCGCTTTTTAGGGCTTCGTGGATAGAGATAGACGCAACCAGGCACGCCTCCTGGGTATCGGTATTGCGCTTGATATCTTCCAGCCGCTTCGCCAGGGCCCTATCCACGTTTTGCTGAAGCGTGACTTGGTCGTCACCCGACGCCAGGAACACATGGGCCATGCGTGCTGGTTTGGTGTCGCCGCCCTTTGCAATCGCGAAGACCCGGCCCGCCAGAGTTCCGGTTGAAGGCTGCGCTTGGCCAAAACCGCTGGTTATCGACAGAAGTGCCCCTGCCAGCGCAGCGTGCCGTTTCATAACGAGATTATACGGCTATTGCCGGCGCTCAGACAGTTGTCTTCGGCATTTACGGTCCTTTATTGTTGGTTTTGTCATTATGCGGCAGTCTGGGCTTTGCGCGGGAATCAGATTGACTCCTGAAAACTGGCGAACAGGGCCTTAGCCAGCGGCGGCGGCGCAGCTCTTTCAAAGGTGCGTCAGAGAGTATCCTGGTAGGAAATGAAGACGTTTTTCCACCTGGACATGGACGCTTTCTTCGTGTCGGTGGAAGAATTGTTCGCGCCCGAGCTGAAGGGCAAGCCGGTGGTGGTCGGCGGACGCCCCAACGAGCGCGGCGTGGTTTCGGCTGCGTCCTACGCGGCGCGCCGCTTCGGCGTGCATTCCGCGATGCCGCTGCGTACGGCCTACAAGCTGTGCCCGCAGGCCATTTTCGTCGACGGCCACCCGGAGCGTTACCGCGAGTATTCGCACAAGGTCTACGACGTGCTGTGCGGGTTCACACCGCTGGTGGAGATGGCCTCAATCGATGAAGCCTATCTGGACATCACCGGCACGCAGCGGCTCTACGGCCCGCCGCTGCGGGCGGCGCACCTGCTGCACGAGCGCGTCCGCGCCGCCACCAGTTTGAACTGCTCCATCGGCATCGCTGCCTCCCGCCTGGTGGCCAAAATCTGCTCCGACCAGGCCAAGCCCAACGGCGTGCTGTGGGTGCCCCCCGGCTGCGAAGCCGCGTTCCTGGCGCCGCTCGATGTCCGTCGCATCCCCGGCGTGGGCAAAGTGAGCGAGAAGAATCTGCAGTCGCTCGGAATCCGCAAGGTGGGCGACCTGGCGAAGCTCGATGAAGCGTTTCTGGAACAACGCTTCGGCAAATGGGGCATGGCGTTAGCAGGCAAAGCGCAGGGACTGGACGCGGGCGGCTGGTTCGATACCGAGATCGGCGCCGAGGAAGGCCCCAAGTCGATCAGCCACGAACATACCTTCTCTGAAGACACTGCCGACCTGGCGCAGCTCGAATCCACTCTTGCCCGGCTGAGCGAGATGGTGGGCCGCCGCCTGCGCGAGCACGGCTTGAGCGCGCGCACCATCCAGCTCAAGCTGCGCTATACGGATTTTTCGACCATCACGCGCGCCCGTTCGGTGGCGCGGCCGACTGCACTCGATACCGAATTGTTCGATGAGATCCGCGATCTGTTCCACCGCAACTGGAAACCCGGAGCGGCCGTGCGCCTGTTGGGGGTCCACGTTTCCGGCTGGGCGGAGGAGCAGACGCAATTGGACCTGCTGGACGACCGTCGCCACGAGCGCTGGCAGCGCGCCCTGGCCGCCGCCGACCACATGCGCGACCGCTTCGGCGAATCGGCCGTCTCGCTTGCCGCCAGCCTGCGCGGCAAGTTTCGCGAGCGCACCCACGAAAATCCGGCCGGCCTGCCGGGGAAGAAAAAATAGGCGAATCCGCGCTACACCAGAACGGTGAAGGCGGTTTCGGTGCGCTCGACGGGGCGGTAGAGGGTATCGCGCTCGACCGGGGTGCGGCCGGCTTTGCGGATGAGCTGCAATAGCTCGGCGCGGCGCAAGCCCTGGCTGGTGGTGGCGCCGGCGTCGTGGTAGATGCGCTCCTCGACGATGGTGCCATCGATATCGTCGGCGCCGAAGCGCAGCGCGATCTGCGCCATCCGCGGCGTCATCATCACCCAATACGCTTTGATGTGGGGGATGTTGTCGAGCATCAGCCGCGCCGCCGCGATGTTGCGGACGTCGGCGAAGCCGGTGGTTTTGCCGATGTGCTGCAGCGCCGTATTGTCGGGATGGAAGGCCAGCGGGATGAAGGTGACGAAGCCGCCGGTCTCATCCTGCAGCGCGCGCAGCTTGACCAGGTGATCGACGCGATCCGCATCGTTCTCAATGTGGCCGTACAGCATGGTGCAATTGGAGCGCAGGCCGAGCTGGTGCGCGGCGCGGGCGGTCTCGAGCCAATCGTTGCCGTCGATCTTGTGGTCGCAGATGATGCGGCGCACCCGCTCGTCGAAGATCTCCGCGCCGCCGCCGGGCAGCGAATCCATGCCGGCGTCGCGCAGCCGCTCCAGCGTTTCGCGAACGCCGATTTTCGCCCGCCGCGCCAGGTAAGCGATCTCGACCATGGTGAACGCCTTCAGGTGGACGAGGGGAAAGCGCGACTTGAGGCCGCGCAGCATTTCGCAATACCAGTCGAGGGTCAGCTCGGGATGCAGGCCGCCGACGATGTGAAACTCGGTGACCGCCTCGGTGTACCCTTCGCCGGCCCGCTGCCAGACCTCTTCGAGCGACATGGTATACGCCTTGGGATCGCGCACGCGCTTGCCGAAGGCGCAGAGGCGGCAACTGGCGACGCAGACATCGGTCGGATTGATGTGCCGGTTGACGTTGAAATACGTGGTGTCGCCGTGCAGGCGCTCGCGAACCAGGTTGGCCAGGTAGCCGACAGCCAGGATGTCGCGGGTGCGATAGAGGGTGACGCCATCCTCGAAAGAGAGGCGCTCGCCGGCCTCGACCTTCTGGCGAATCGGGTTGAGATGCGGGTCTTCGAAGAGAACTTGCATGGTGATCAAACGCCCGATTTCCGCAGGAAAATATCAGCCGCCCAGAATACAAAGAATAGCACGCTCACCCAGCCGTTCATGGTGAAAAAGGCGGCGTTGACGCGCGACAGATCGTGCGCGTGGACGAGGCTGTGCTCGTAAATCAGCAGGGCCGCGACGGCGCCGACTCCGGCCAGCGCCAGGACGCCGAGCGACAGCGAGTGGACCAGCACCAGCAGGCAGGCGACCATCAGCACATGCAGTAAACGGGAGACCCAGAGCGCGCCGGAGACCCCCAGGCGCCGGGGAACGCTCGCCAGCGCCTCGGCGCAATCGAATTCGTAGTCCTGGCAGGCGTAGATGACGTCGAAGCCGGCGGTCCAGAAGGTTACGGCGCCGGTGAGCCACAGAATGCGCGGATCGAGCGAGCCGGCCACCGCGATCCAGGCGGCCGCGGGAGCGATGCCGAGCGAGAAGCCGAGCACCAGGTGCGAAAAGGATGTGAAGCGCTTGGTGAAGGAATAGCAGAAGACCACAGCCAGGGCCAGCGGCGCCAGGCGCAGGCAGAGCGGGTTGAGGCGGCCGGCAGCGAGCAGGAAGACGGCCGAAGACACGGCGACGAATCCCCAGGCAAAGGTGCGGGAGAGCACACCGGCCGGGAGATGGCGCATGCGGGTGCGCGGGTTGCGCGCGTCCAGATCGGCATCCACCAGGCGGTTGAACGCCATGGCGGCGGAGCGCGCGGCCACCATAGCCACCACGATCCAGGCCACTTTCGCCGCCGCCCCGCCTGCGCGGAACCCCTGTTCGCGAAATGCCAGCAAGGCGCCGGTGAGTGCGAACGGCAGAGCGAAGATGGAATGCTCGAACTTGATCATTTCGAGCGTCAGGCGCAAGCGCTTGAGGAGCATGGAGAGAGTCCGCGGACGGAACGTTAGAACGTTAAGAGGTTACGACGGTCGCGAAAAGAATGCGAAAAAGACTGCGCCCGCAAGCGGGCGTTGGCCAGCTAAAGCGTGCCCCACCTCCGGTATTTTACCGCTCCACCGCCAGGTTTGGTTTACAATGATCGATTGCTGCGCCCAGCGTCCGCCGGAAGTGGCGGCGCGGGGTTTCGGCCGGGGAAGCGTCGCCTATGTTGGAAGTGTGCGCCATGTCGGACCAGGGCTGCGTCCGCGGCAATAACGAGGACTACTGCCAGGTGGAGGCGGAATTGGGCCTGTACGTTCTGGCGGATGGTATGGGCGGGGCCAAGGCGGGCGAACACGCATCGCGGCTGGCAGTGGAGACCGTGGTGGAGATGGTGCGGACCGCCATGTTCCGCGATTCGCAGGCGTTGCTGCGCGCGGTGGAAGAGGCCAACCAGCGCGTGCTGGAAGCGGCCCGCTCCGACAGCAGCCTGGAAGGAATGGGCACCACGCTGGTGGCGGCGCTCGAAACCGGCGCCGGGCTGGACATCGCCAGCGTAGGCGACAGCCGGGCATACATGCTGGACGCGAGCGGCCTGCACACGATCACCGACGACCAGACATGGGTCAACGAAGTGGGCCGGCCGCTGGGCCTGGACGAAGAGAGCCTGCGCAACCACCCGATGCGTCACGTGCTGACGATGGCGATCGGTGCCAGCGTGCCGCTCACCGTCAACTGCTATTCGGTGGCGCTCGAAACCGGATCGTTGGTTCTCATGTGCAGCGACGGACTGCACGGCGTGGTTGATGCGGGCCAGTTGCAGCAGATCCTCGAAGCCGGCAGGAACGGCGCGCAACTGGAAGAAAGCTGCCGCCGGCTGATTGAGGCCGCGAAAGATGCGGGCGGCCCGGACAACGTTACCGCCATTCTGATGAGAAAAGCCGCCTAAGCCATCCACCATCTAGACACGGGAAAGCCAAGTGTCTAGTCTCTCTTCTCCGCAGTTCCTTAACCTGGGGCGAACCCCCATAAACACGAACGCAAGACTGACCGGTGCAGCCCGGAGGGCGGAAAACAATAGCCCACGGCGTGAGCCGTGGGACTCGCAGGAACGGTTGGATAGCCCCGGAACGGGGCGAAAGGCCTGCTGGCCGGCAGAACTCTTACGCCCCGTTCCGGGGCTGCGTTCGGGTGCCTCGGACCCACGGCTTGCGCCGTGGGCTACGGTCATTCGCCCGCTGGGCTTGAGACGAGACGTTCGGGGTACGGATGGTCTTACGTTGGCGCTTGTGGGGCGGACCCCATGGTCCCAGGGTCCGCCATGGGCACCCTTCGCTCGAAGAATAAGGCTCTCGCGTCATCGGGAAAGGCCGGCCAGGGGGCCGGCCGCAGACGGGGGCGTCCGCCCCACTGTTTGCGTAGTTGGCCCGGTAACAGCGCTGCTGGCAGTAGTGCTGTCTTTTGCTCTCTGTCACCCGGCGGCGGCGCAGGTGGCCATTCTGCAGATTCAGGTGACCAGCGGGGAAGGGGCGGTGCACACTCCGGGCGCGCGCGATCCCCGCGGTATCGCGGTGGTGGTAACCGACGAAACCGGCCGCCCGGTGGAGGGAGCGGCGGTGAGCTTCCATCTGCCGGACCAGGGCCAAGCGGCACCTTCGTCAACGGGCTGCACACCGAAGTGGCGGTCACCGACGATCGCGGCCGGGCTGCCGCGCACTCGATCGAGTTCAACCGCGTGCCGGGCCGCTTCGAGGTCCGCATCGTGGCCTCCAAAGAACAGGCGCGGGCAGGCACGGTGTCGTTCCAGTACATTGCCGGAACCAGCCCAAGCGGCACAGCGGCGGCAGACGTAAAGGGAGGCGGGCATCATCGGAAGAAGAAGTGGATGATCGTTGCCGCGGTGGCGGGCGCCGGGGCGGCGGGCGGGGTTCTGGCGCTGACGCGTTCGGGCGCGGCGCAGGCGTCGGCCGAGAGCACGACAACACTTACCATCGGGCCTCCCAGCATCACCGTGGGCAAACCATGACGCGCTGGCGGCACGCGATCCTCCTGCTGTGCCTGCTTGCGCCCGCGGCGCATGCGCAGTTCAGCCTCTATCAGGTGTCGGGGAACGCGGAGTTGCCGGTCGGCACGCTGTTCAGTTTTGGGGCGGCGTATCCAAACGTGCCGGATACCGTGACGTTTCTCCTCGTTAATACCACCAGCCAGACGCAGACGATGGCGCTGCTATCGGTGAGCGGCGTGGGATTCTCGCTCAACGGAGCTGCCGCGCCAACCAGCGTGAAGGCTGGTGGCAATGTGAAGTTTACGGTGACGTTTCAAGGCGAAACCATCGGGTCCTATAGCGGCTCGCTGGACACAACCGGTATTTCCGTGCTGCTCACCGCTAACCTGCCGCCGGCACTCACCTACCAGGTGCAACTGCCTTCGGGAACCACCACGCTGGGCCGCGCGGCGGTGAATTTCGGCAGCGTGCCGGTGGGGTCGAACGCAACGCTCAATTTCCTGGCGGTGAATCAGACCACGCTCGTCCTGACGGTGGATGCGATCGGCGTGACAGCGGGCGATTTCGCGTTGGTTGGGCCACCGCCCAGCGGTTTGGCGCTCGATCCACAGGCGAGCGCCGGTTTTTCGATCGAGTTCAGCCCAACCGCGGCCGGCACCCGAACCGCGGTGCTGGCTATCGGCAACCTGCAATTCACGCTCACGGGCACAGGGGCGCCCCTGCCGCTGCCCACGCCGGCGTTGTCGGTCACGCTGGGCGAAGCGCAAAGCGCGCAGCAGGGCTCGGTCGCAGTGAGCTTCAGCGCAGCCGCTCAGACCGCCGGCTCCGGCACGGTGACGCTGTCATTCGAGGCGCAGATGGCGGGCGCTCTGGACCCGGGCATCGTCTTCGCCACCGGCGGCCAGACTGCGCCGTTCACCTTCAACCAGGGCGATACCGCGGCCAGCTTCGGCGGAGCCGGCAGCGCTGCGTTCCAGACCGGCACCACCGCCGGAACCTTGACGCTGGAGGCGCAGATCGGCAACTCGGTGAGCCGGCAGAGCGTGGTGATTCAGCCGGCGGTAATCGCGGTCGCTGCGGTGACAGGCGCCTTGCAGGCCGCGGCGGTGACAGTCGACGTCACGGGCTTCGACAACACGCGCACCGCCGGCAAGCTGAGCTTCACCTTTTACGATTCGGCCGGGAACGTCATCCCGCCCGGCGCGATCAACGCCGACAGTACGGCCGCGTTCAGCAGCTATTTCGCCGGAGCCGGCGAGGGCGGCCAGTTCGCACTGAACGCCTTCTTCCCCGTGAACGGCGATCCGTCAAAGGTCAGAGGGGTTACGGTGCAACTGGTGAACACCGCGGGAACCGTGACCACCGCGCGCGCCAGCTTTTGAGCGCGGCGCAACTCGCGAGAACGGCGACGTCCAAAAAGGGCAAACCGGGGACTGGCACGAAGTTTCGCCAGAGCAGCGAAATTCGTGCCAGTCCCCCTGTGCTAGCGGGCCTCGTCCAGCCAGGCGTTGAGCGGGCCGCGATTGATCTGAATGCCGGAGCGCGAGTAGCGCACCAGTCCATCGCGCCGGAACTGGCTCATATAATGGGTCACGATCTCGCGGGAAGTGCCCACATACTGCGCCAGCATTTCGTGGGTGAACGGCGCCATAAAGACCGTGCCGTCCGGGCCCACGGTTCCCAGGCGTTCCGCAAAGCGGAGCAACGAACGCGCCAGCCGCCGCGCGATGTTGTCCACCGAGAAGCTTTCCACGCGGCGCGTGAGGTCCCCGGTGCGCTGTACCAGAATCTGCAGCAGCGCCATTCCCAGGCGAGGCCGCCTTGCGATCGCCGCCTCGATTTCGCCGGAAGTCCAGGACATCAGCCGCGTGTCTTCCATGGCGACAGCCTGGTCGTTCCGCGGTGGCGCATCCAGCAGCGCCGATTCGCCGAATAAGTCGTCCGTCCGGTAGATATCCACCACTACTTGCCGCCCGTCGCCGGCCAACCGCGACACCTTCACTTTGCCGCTGATCACCAGATAGACGGCAAGCGATGGCTGATGTTGATCGTAGACGGTTTTGCCCTTCGAATACTCTACAACGCCAGTGCGCGGCAAGTGCGCCAAAGGATCTTCCAGAGATCGCGACGGCACCATCACCGCTGGACTAGTTGCCATTTCCGTACCCTCCATTCATTCTGCAATATCCCTATGACACGCCAATTACTGCGGGTCGAGCTCCTGAGTTAGCTCAACCGGAAATGCACGCTAACTGCCACGATGATACGGCGTTCCCTATTAAGCGGCAAGTTACGCTAGTAGCCCTTTGTAGGGGGTGGCGAGAACCAAAACTGCTTCCCTCCAGCGCAACAGTATAGATTCTACCGTGTAAAAACATACACTTGGGAGGGGTTCGCGGCTAGCGCCAGACGTATTGTAAAGGCTTGCAAATTTACAAGTTCGCAGCGTTCCGGCACCAGTCGGTCCGGAGAAAACGGCAGGCATCGCCGAACGACTCCGGGACTTCCGCACTGTGAAGGATGGGCAAGCAGCGCTAGCCGGGCTATATGATGGAGGGGTGTCCGGAACCCGCCGCCTCCTGGTGGCGCTGGTGGTCTTCGGGGGTGCGATCCCGGCGCAGACCTATACGGCGCCGGCCGGCGACCGTCCCGCTTTGCGCCGGAGCGGGCCATCGATTCTGCCCGGCGGGCGAGTCGTCGCGCCGCTGGGCGAAGAGTTCGTTACCGGCCCGGGCGCATTCGGTCTCGCCGTAAGCACCTCGGGGAGAACCGCTGTCACGGCCAATGGCGGCCCGTTTCGTTATTCTTTCACCGTGATGGAACGCGCCTCTCGGGAGGCCCGCTGGCAGGTGCGGCAGGTGGTAGCGGGGTCGCTCGAAGCTGCCGAGCACTCGAACGGGCTCGACTGGCACAGCGTTTCCCTGGGAGTTGCGCTGGCCGGCGACCGCACCATCTACCTGGCGGAGGGCGAGAGCGGACGGGTGAGTCTGTTCGACTCCGCCGACGAGAGGCGGCGCACGTTCGATCTCAACCAGGGAGGCTTCACGGACAGCTTTACCGGCGACCTGGCGCTGGATGCGGCGCGCGGAATTCTCTACGTCGCCGATCAGGCAAATTTTCGCGTGGCCGCGATCGACGTGCGGTCGCGCCAGGTGGTGGGTTCGGTGCGCGTGGGGCGGTTGCCGTTCGCCCTGGCGCTGGCGCCGGATGGGCGCAAACTGTACGTCACCAACTGCGGGATGTTCGAATACCGCGCGCTCGCCGGGGCGCCGGAGGCCGGCCTTTCGTTTCCGGCGTTCGGCTTTCCCAGCGCGGAGGCGGTGCACGGCGCCGCGCGGGGCGATATCGCGGTACCGGGTTTAGGCGAAGCCAACGCGCGCGAGGCCGATTCGGTGGCCGTGGTGGATGTGGCGAACCCAGCGACGCCCAAGGTGGAGGCCTTCGTCCGCACCGGCCTGGAGTTCAGCCGCGCGGTGCGCGGCGGCAGCGGTCCGGCGGGCATCCTAGCCGCGGGCGGCCACGTTTTCGTGGCCAACGCGAATGACGATTCGGTGAGCGTCCTCGATGCCGCCACCAACCGGGTCGAAACGGAGATCCCCATCCGCATCCCGGGTCTCGAAGGGCTGCGTGGCGTGATCCCGATCGGACTGGCCTATCACGAAGCGTCCGGCTGGCTGTTGGTGGCGGAAGCCGGCATCAACGCGGTGGGCGTGATCGACGTGCGCGAGCGGCGCGTCATCGGCCACCTTCCGGCGGCCTGGTTCCCCACGCGCGTGGCGCTTGACGGCGATACCGTGCTCGTCGCCAATGCCCGCGGGCACGGCGTGGGGCCGAATGCTCCGGGAGCCTTCGTGGGAAGCACCCTAACCGGATGGCTCTACCAGGGGACAGTCTCGGTATTCCACATTCCGGCCCGCGAACAACTGAAGGCGCATACCGATGCGGTGATGGAGATGAGCGGCTTCCGGCCGCGGCCGGAAGCCGCGCCGGCGCTGCCCCCGATCCGCCACGTGGTGCTCATTGTGAAAGAAAGCCTGAGCTACGACGAAGTGCTGGGCGATATCGCGACCGCCCGCAATGGACCGGTGATTGGAGACCGCAGGCTGGCGCGTTTGGGCTCCCACGGCTTCGCCGACGGCAGGCGGCAGCGGCTCAGCATCAAGGACGTTGACATCACGCCCAACCACCACTATCTGGCGCGCCGCTGGGCGTCGAGCGACAACTTCTATGCCGATGGCGAAGCCAGCGTGGAGGGCCACCACTGGCTGGCGGGCGTTTACCCGAACCCCTGGGTGGCGAGCTCCGCGGCGGCGGCGTACGGCGAGCGCAAGAGCTTCCGGCTGGGCCCCGCTCCCGGGCGCCTGAGCTTCGCAGGCATGGCGGCATCGGTCGAGCCGGAAGACATCGGGGAAGCGGGAACGTTGTGGGATCACCTGGCGGCCCACGGCGTTTCGTTCCTGAACTTCGGCGAAGGATTCGAGCTGGCCGGAGTGCGCGAAGGCGCCGGCCTGGAACCTACCGGCGTGCGCCTGCTGACCAACATGCCGATGCCCGAAGCCCTTTTCCGGAACACCGTTCGGCAGTATCCGGGCTTCAATCTGGCTATTTCCGACCAGTACCGCGCGGCGCGTTTCACGGAAGAAATCGAGGCGCGCTACGGTAAGACCGGCGCCGCGCTGCCGGCGCTCTTGTTCGTCCACTTGCCCGGCGACTACCTGGCGGAAGCGCGTCCCGCGGATGGATACCCGTACCAGGAATCGCGCGTGGCCGACAACGACTATGCGCTCGGCCGCATCGTCGAATACCTTTCCGGCACACGCTGGTGGCGCGACATGGCGGTCTTCGTCACCGAGGCCGATACGCACGGCGGCGTGGACCACACTGATGCCCACCGCACCGTTCTGCTGTGCGCCGGGCCGTGGGCAAAGCCAGACTACGTCTCGCACCGCAATGTCAGCTTTCCGGGGCTGCTGAAGACCGTGTTCCGCTTGCTGCAGCTCCCGCCTCTCAATCTGTATGACGCCGCAGCCGCCGATCTGACCGACTGCTTCGCGAAATCCCCCGACACTTCCCGGTATCGCGCAGTGCCGGTGGATGCGCGCATTTTCGACCCGCGGCAGGTGGCGGATGGCTCGGGCAATAAGTAGCCTGAGAGGGCAAGCTAAAGCGTGCCCCACCAGGAGGTAGGGCACGCTTCAGCTTGCCCGTGAAACCATCCCACTGCGATCAATGAAATAATACAGAGCTATGTTGACGCGTCGTCTAGCATTGCTTTTTCCCGTTCTGGTTGCAGCTTCCTGCCTTTGGGCTGCCGATGCCGGCGCGCCGCAAACGCTCCGTTACACCATCCTGTCGAGCGGCAGGGTCGCTGGCAGTGAAGTGGACACGTACTCCGCGGACGGCCACATCGACGCTACGTTCGAGTTCAACGACCGCGGCCGCGGTCCGAAGATCGCAGCGCATTACGTGATCGGTGCGGATGGGTTGCCATTGCGCACGGATGTGACGGGCAACGATTATTTGAAGGCGCAGGTCGACGAGCACTTTGCCGTCGAGGGCGGACACGCTCATTGGAAAAGCACCTCTGAGGAAGGGCAGTCCTCAACGCCGGGTTTTTACGTAAGCAACAATGGACCGGCGGCCGAATCGGCGTTGCTGGTCGCTGCACTTTTGAAAGTACCGGGCGCTCCGGTAAAACTACTGCCCGCGGGCGAGGCGAGGCTGGAGCGAATGGCGGACGTAACGGTCGACGATCACGGACAGAAATTGCACGTGACCGAGTTTGCGATCACGGGGCTCGCGTTCGAGCCGCAAACCGTCTGGCTGGATGACGATCAACATTTCTTCGGCTCACCCGGCAAATGGTTCGCAATTCTCCGCGAGGGCTGGGAGGGGACGAACGATCGGCTCTATGCGCTCGATCGGAAAGCGCAAGACGCCCGGTACGCACGCCTGGGGCGGGAATTGGCGCAACACCCGAGCCACCCTGTCGCGGTGGAACATGTCCGCCTCTTCGACTCCGAGCAAGCCACGATGCGGGAGGATCAGATGGTCGTTATCGCCGGAGAACGCATCACCATGGCTGGCCCGTCTGCGACGATCCGTGTTCCGCAGGACGCCGAGCGCATTGATGGAACCGGCAAGACTCTACTGCCAGGTCTCTTTGATATGCACGCTCACGTCGGTGCGCTGGATGGGCTGCTGAACATTGCGAGCGGCGTCACCAGCGTTCGCGACATGGGGAACGACATCGACACCTTGAAGCATCTGCAGGATCAGTGGGAGAGCGGCACGGCAATCGGCCCTCGTTTGTGGAAAGCCGGAATTATCGATGGTCACGGCCAGTTTCAGGCCCCAGCCGGCCTGTTTGCCGATACCGCCGAGGAGGCGCAGGCGGCGGTGAACCGCTACGCCGACCTGGGGTACATTCAGATCAAACTCTACAGCTCGCTCAAGCCGGAGCTGGTTCCCGGCATTGTCAAGACGGCCCATGAGCGCGGGTTACGCGTGAGCGGCCACGTTCCCAACGGCATGATCGCCAGCCAGTTTGTGACTGAAGGCGCCGACGAGTTACAGCACATCAACTTCGTCTTTCTGAATTTTCTGGCATCGCAGGTGAAGGATACCCGCACTCCGGAGCGCTTCACCGCTGTTGCCGCCAATGCCGCGAAGCTCGATCTGCAATCGAAGGAGGTCCGCGACTTTATCGACCTGCTGCAAAAGCATCACA
>Ga0209415_10008675_pt1 | contig 17599 bp, 13 predicted proteins | sample PeaSoiSIISIP2007_FD_187696 | JGI IMG/M metagenome (GOLD analysis project Ga0209415, IMG submission 187696) | Peat soil microbial communities from Weissenstadt, Germany - SII-SIP-2007 (SPAdes) (version 2) | ecosystem: Environmental > Terrestrial > Soil > Wetlands > Peat | place: Germany... | reverse complement strand
GCGCCGTTCCCGGATCTGCTCGGCGTCTTCGCGTCGCTGCGGGCGTCCGGCATCATGCCGAAGGGGTACGCCGAGCGCGAGAACGTCAAGGTCAAGGCGGTTGGGACGGGCCCGTTCAAGCTGGTCGAGTATGTGCCGCAGGAGCACATCACCTACGCCCGCAACGCGGACTATTGGGACCAGCCGCTGCCGTACCTGGACGGGATGACGTTCAAGATCCTCACCGAGGAGACCGCGCGGCTCGCCACGTTGCGCGCGGGACAGGTGCAGTACGCGGTGCTGAGCGCGCAGGGGGTCGCCGAGCTGCAGCAGGCGCCGGGAATCACGGTCCTCCGGTCGCCGAACGCGTGGGTGGCGCTGCACTACATTAACGTCAGCCGGAAACCGTTGGACGACCCGCGCGTGCGACGGGCGCTGCGCATGGCGGTCGACACCAACGAGATCATCCAGAAGGCCGTGTACGGCGCGGGCGTCCCGTCGGGCCCGGTCCCGGCCGGGTACGGCGACTGGCCGCTGGACCCCAAATCGCTGCCGTACCTGAAGCCTGATCTCGACGGCGCGAAGAAGCTGCTCGCGGAGGCCGGTTACCCGAACGGCGGCTTCACCATCGAGATCAAGTGCTCGCCGCAGTACCCCGAGTTCGTCGCGAGCACGCTCGTGGTGCAGGACACGCTGCGCAAGCTCAACGTCACGACCCAGGTCCAGCAGATGGAGTGGGGCGCCTTCGGGCAGGCGCACCTGCAGGAGATTCGGAGCGGCGGGCGGGACGGCGGTGAGGTCTTCGCCTCGGCCACCACGTTCCGTCCGGGGCCGGACGGGTACGTCTATCCGTACTTCTCCGCCCACGGTACGGCCAACGACGGCGGCTACAGCAATCCGAGGCTCGAGGCCCTGATGACCCAGGCGCGGTCGATCTCGAACCACGACGAGCGGCGCAGCCTGTACATCGAGATCCAGCGCATTCTGCTCGATGAGGTGCCGAACTGGTGGTGGTACACGAAGTTCAACATCGAGGCCCTGACGTCGAAGGTCCAGGGCTACACCCAGTCGTTCACCGGGCGGCGGATCTTCCTGAAGAAGACCTGGCTCGGCGCCTGAGGCGCGGCGCATCGGCGACCGCGGCGGCGGACAACGACGATCGGAGGCACCGCGATGGGGTGCGATGTGGTGGTGGCGCAGGTCGGCACGGCGGCGCGGCCCCGCACGATCTTTGCGAAGAACAGCGACCGGCCGGGCCGAGAGTGCCAGCCGTTGTGCGACGTCGCCCGCCGGGCGCACGAGCCCGGGGCGACCGTGCGGTGCCAGTACGTGGAGATCCCGCAGGCACGGGAGACCCTCGCGGTGCTGGGCAGCCGTCCGTGGTGGCTGTGGGGCTTCGAGCACGGCGTCAACGAGGCCGGCGTCGCGATCGGCAACACCGCGCTGCTCACGCGGGACGCGGTCGCGGACACCGGCCTGCTGGGCATGGACCTCGTTCGCCTCGCGCTCGAGCGGGCGCGCGATGCGGCCGCCGCGAAGCGCGTCCTGACGGAGTTGCTCGCGGCGCACGGGCAGGGGGGCAGCGCGGCCGTCGATTGGGACCGCCGGTACCACAACAGCTTCCTGATCGCCGACGGCCGCGAGGCCTGGGTGGTCGAGACGTCCGCGCGGCATTGGGTGGCCAAGCGGGTCCGCCGGGTCGCCGCCATTTCCAACCTGGCCGCGATCGGGGACGACTGGGACGAATGCTCCGACGGCATCGACGCGCACGCCCGGGAGCGGGGGTGGTGGACGGCGCCCCGCGGCGCCAAGCTCGACTTCCGCGCCGCCTTCGAGGATCCGGCGCTGTGCGCGCCCGCCCGGGGCCGGTACGATCGAAGCTGCCGGTACCTGGACACGACCGAGTCGGTCACCGTGACGGCCACGATGCGCCACCTCCGAGATCACATCAGCACGACGACCGTCCCGCACCCCAACGGCGGGGGCCGTCCGTCGGTGTGCGTCCACCCCGGGGAGAGCCCGTCGGCGACGGCGGCAAGCGTGGTGGTGGAGCTCGGCGATCCGGGCGTGCCGTCCATCGCGTGGTGCAGCATGACCACCCCCTGCACGTCTGCGTTTCTCCCGATTCCCGTCGGCACACCGTTGCCGCGTGCGCTGACGACGGGCACGGGCGAGCCGGCGTCTGACTCCGCCTGGTGGCGCCTGAAGGGCGTGGAAGAGTGGGTCGAGGAGGAGCCGGCGGCGCGTGCGCCGTTCGTGCAGCAGCACTGGGCCGCGTGGGAAGCTCAGCTACTTGAGCAGACCCCGGGGGACGGCGAGGGCGCGGCGGCGGGCATCGGCGCCCGCACGGCGGAGCTGCTGAACCGATCGAACGAGCTGCTCGGGGACGTTGCGGCCGGGCCCCGCGCGCCGCGCGTCACGTCGCCCGCATGAGGGCGCGTGCTCGGGGCGCCGTTCGCCGTCGCTCATGGGCGAACGTCCGTCGCGCGGCACGGGGGCGCAGTTCGTTGGGGGGTGGTGGCGTGGGCTCCGGCGTACCGCGACGTTGGCGCGGCGGCGCGTGTCGAGTCCCGTGCGAGGACGCGTGTCCGGCGGGCCTGGGACGGCGCGCGCCGGGCGGCACTGCCTGATCGCCATGCCGACCATCGCCGAGCGGCGCCGGGCCTTTCGCCAACTCCACACATCCGGCTGCTTCGTCATTCCCAATCCGTGGGACGTCGGCTCCGCGCGCTACTTGCAGCACCTCGGGTTCCCGGCGCTGGCGACCACAAGCTCCGGCGCGGCCTTCTCGATGGGGCTGCCCGATGCCGCGTGGGCGCTGCCGCGCGATCCGATGCTCGCGCACATCCGGACCATCGTGGACGCTGTAGACGTGCCGGTGAACGCCGACTATGCGTCGGGCTACGCTGACGATCCCGCGGCGGTCGCGGAGAACGTGCGGCTGTGCGTCGAGACCGGCGTGGCGGGACTGTCGATCGAGGACGCCACGGGCCAGGCGTCGCGTCCGCTGTATCCGTTCGAGCTCGCCGTGGCCCGCATCCGTGCGGCGCGGGCCGCCATCGATCGTGACGGGAGCGACGTCTTGCTCGTGGGCCGGACCGAGGGATTCATCAGCGGGGCGCCGGATCTCGACGAGTCGATCCGGCGGCTCCGGGCGTACGCGGCGGCCGGAGCCGATTGCCTGTACGCGCCGGGAATCGAGACGCGCGAGCAGATCGCCGCCGTGGTCGCCGCCGTCGCTCCGAGGCCGGTCAACCTCTTGATCGGGAGCGCCACCGGTCTCACGGTGCAGGACGCCGCGGCACTCGGGGTCCGCCGAATCAGCGTGGGTGGCGCACTCGCACGGGCCGCCTGGGGCGGGTTCATGCGCGCGGCGCGGGATCTCGCCGCCGGCAGGTTCGACGCCTTCGCGGACGCGGCATCGGGAGCGGACCTGAACCGTCTCTTTGCCGACGATCGAACGCGTCGCGCGCCATAGGCGAACGGATCGTCGCAGGGCCACCTGCCCTCCGTTCACCGCGTGAGCAGGTTCACCGCCTGCGCCGACACTGCGACCGCGGCCTGCGTGGCGCAGAGCGCGTATGGCGCCGCGGAATTCAGGCCCCGCGCCGTCGGCGCGTGCCCGGGGCGCGCAGCGGTACTGGGCCGCGTGGGACGCGCAGGTGAGTGCGCAGATTCCGGAGCACGGCGAGGACGCGGCGGCGCGGCTCGAGGCCCTCACACAGGAACTGCGTGATCGATCGGACGCGGTGTTCAGGGACCTCGGCGCCGGGCGCCGCGTTCCCTCGGCGTATCGCATGCGTAACCGGGGCGCGTGCGTGGTCCGGGTCGGCACCTCGACACGCGCCGGACGGCGGTACGTGGGACTCACACCGACGTAACGAGCACGCGGCCCTCCTCGCTAGGAGCGCGGGGCGTCATCGCGCGGCGCGAGCCACGCGTCCACGACGGTCGTGGCCTTGAGACCGGCGCCGCTAAGGACCAGCACGGTGGTTCCGTCGAGATCGCGATCGCGCGCCAGAAGGTGCTCCGCCGCGGCCCACACCGTCGCGCTGGTCGGTTCCACGAACAGTCCGTGCTTTCCCAGCCGCAAGACCGCTCCGGGGATCGCCGCTTCCGGGACGCGAAGGATCTCGCCGCCGCTCGCACGGACCTCCGCGATGATCGCCGCCCAGCGCAGCGGGGACGCGGTGGCGATCCCGTCGGCGAGCATCCGCACCGGCGCGGACACCGCAGGCAGCGCGGACAGCCGTCGGTGGAACACCTCCCACAGCGGGGCGCACGCGTCCGACTGCACGGCGATGAGGCGCGGCACGCGTTGGATCCGTCCGGTGCCGAGCAACTCGCGGAATCCTTTCGCCAGTCCCAAGAGCATCGTGCCCTGTCCCACCGGCAGGAGCACGCGCGCCGGCGCGCGACCGTCCAGTTGCTCAACCAGTTCGAACGCCGCCGTCTTCGTGCCCTCGAAGAAGAACGGATCCCAGGCGGGGTTCGCGTAGTACATGTCCGCGGCAGCTGCGAGGGCCGCGACCGCGGCCGCCGCCCTCGGGCCGGGAACCGTGACGACGTTCGCACCAGCGACGCGCATCTGCACGAGCTTGGCCGCCGGCGTCGAGGCTGGCACGTAGACCGTGCAGTGGACACCGGCCGCGGCGCAGTACGCGGCCAACGACGCCCCCGCGTTTCCCGACGAGTCTTCGAGCACGTGCGAGACCCCGATGTGCTTCAGTCGGGCCACGGCGACCGCGTTCCCGCGGTCTTTGAAGGCTCCGGTGGGGGAGAGGAACTCGAGTTTGGCGCGGACGTCGCCCGGCAGCGCGCCGACGCGAATCAGCGGGGTCTGGCCCTCCCCGAGGCTGACGCGGTGCATGTCCGGCACGGGTGGGAGGCTGGACGCATACCGCCACACGCCGGTGCCGGACCCCGCCGGTCTCGCCGGAACGACGTCGCGGAGGGAGAGGACGCCGCCGCACGCACACCGCCACACCGGGTCAGCGTAGTCGTGGTGCGCGCCGCACGCATCGCAGACGCGCACGAACGCGTGCGCGGTTACCAAGGCCTCGCCTCCCCCGGTGTGACGTGGGGATCGTCACGGCTGTGCGCGCCGATGTTCGCATCGGCCCAACATGATTCCTACGCGCGGCCGCGCGCCGTCGCGCCAGGCCGGCGCGTGCGCGGACCGCTCCCGGCGCCGCGCCATCGCGAGCCGCACTACGCGCCCGCCAGGAGGCCGAGTTCCGCGAGGTGTCGATCGATCGCGGCGAGGTCCGGCGCCGTCTGCACGAGCGGCGGCGCGCCCGGGGCGATGGACCCCGGCCACTTGATGCCGGCCGCGGTGAGGACGCAGACGATCGGGTCGTCCGGGGAGATCGACGAACTCGCGAGCAGCTTCGGCAGGCACGCGACCGGCAGCGCGGAGGAGGCTTCGACGCACAGCCCTTCTTGTCCGAGGTCCCGGACGCCCTGAAGAATCTCGGCATCGGTTGCGGAGAGCGCGGTACCCCCGGACACCCGAATCGCGGCCAGGGCGTGGGTGTCGGCCACCGTTTCCTTGGTGGAGAGGGCCACGCTCTGCACCTGGGGCAACTCGACGGCTTCCGCCGACCCCGTCTGCAGAGACACCTCCAGCGAGTTGGCGCCCACGGGCTGGCACGCGACCATGGCGGGCGTCGACTCGGTCCACCCGAACGCCTGAGCCTCGCGGAACCCCTTCCACGCGCCGTACAGGCCGTTGCCTCGCGCGCACGGGAACAACATCGCGGCGGGTGGTCTGCGCAGGGTGTCGAGCACTTCATAGGCGAATGCCTTGTAGCCTTCGACCCCGAACGGGTTGTGCACCGGCCGAGGGAGGAAGAGGCCGACCGGGAAGCACCCGCGTGCCCGCGCCAGGTGCTCGAAGATCGGTTGCCGTCCGTCCCACGTCGTCACGAACACGTGGGCGCCGTGAAGGCGCGCCTGGTCGAGGAAGACCGGCGAGGCGTCGGGGGGAGCGATGAACAGGCACGCCAGGCCGGCCGCCGCACTGTACGCCGCCGTGGAGGCGCCGAGGTTCCCGGTCGACGAGACCACGGTGCGCCGGTACCCGAACTGGCGCGCGACGTTGATGGTCACGGCGACGTACCGGTCCTTGAAGGACCACGTCGGGTTGACCGTTTCGTTCTTGAAGTACAGGTGGCGCAGTCCCACTCGGGGGCCCACCACGCGGGAACGGATCAACGGCGTCCCGCCTTCGCCGAGCGAGACGCCGTCGTCTCCGTCGCGGGGAAGCAGATCCGCGTATCGACCCGAACCCGATCGCCGGCTCGTGGCCCACGGAGGCGGCGGTGTCCCGTTCCGTCGGTAGTGCACTTCCAGCACGCGGACCCGGTTGGCGCGAAGGCACGACGGGCAGCCGAACACCAGGGGAGCGAATTCAAAGTGACTGCCGCACCCGTCGCATGCCAGATACACGTCCGTTGTCCTCGGCATCTTCGGAGCCTCCCGCGCCATCGTGCAACGTCCCCGTCGCCGTCCCCCAGCATACACGTTCGTCGTCCGCGGTGGAGGGCGACGTTCGGCCGCGCCCATCGACCCCGCGACACTGGCGCGGGCCGGGGGGGACCGTACGCCCCCGGTCACCAGCGCCCGCCATGTCTCCGTGGGTCGTGGCGTGCGTGACCGGCCAACGACCAGGTGGGACGAACCTGGGGCACGTGCACGTCAATGCGATGCGTGTTCCCGGACTGTCACAGCCGAGCCGGCTCAGCCCACGGTAACGGCGAACTCGGATTTCATGAGCACCGCGTAGTACGGGATCCACGTGCAGAGCGTCCAGTAGACCGTCAGGGTGACGAGTGTCGTTCCCCCCGTGCCGGGCGACGCGCTCATCGTGCAGAACTTCTCAATCATCATCGGGCCGTACACCTTGAAGGGCGCCTTGACGTCGTGCCCTCCGGACGGCTTGTTCTCGGGTCCAATGACGGGGCCGTTCAGGTTGTTTCCGGTGTGAAAGTTCTGAACGAACGGCTTGCCGCTCGGACCGACCTGCGTCGCTCCCGTCGTCCCGTCGCCGTTCGCGTTCGCGAACACCGGCAGACCTGACGCCGGCTGCCACGGTCCCCACGGCGCCAGCGACCAGTACAGCATGATGCCGTGGAACGCTGTGCCGTCGCACATCATGAGCCACAGCTCCGGCACCTGCGGGCACTGGTGTAGGAGGCACACGACGGAGAAGTCTCCGATGCCGCTCACCACCGGCGTGTCGGGGCCGCCGCCAAGGACGGGCCAGCATGGCGTGCTGCGCGGGGCGTCGCCTGGAGCGCTCCACGTGGGCTCCTGCCCCTGAAAATACAGCGTGCCGGCCCCGGACTCGAAGGCGGCGTAGCGCGTTGCGGACAGGTACATCGAGCTTCGGTCGTACGTCAGGATGAATTCGTCGGGGGGATTCGACACCAGCAGGGGGCCGCGGAAGGTCCCGCTCCCAAAGGTCAGCACATAGCCCTGGCCCGCCCCGGGGGCCGGCAGATTCGCATTCGCGTATGACGGGTAGGAGGAATCATAGCAGTGGAACTGCGTCTGGACGAAACACGGGTTTGTCGTGGGCGGCGGAAGCGGCGTCACGCCGGACACGGTGGCGCCGTCCGGCAGCTTCATGCCGTGGAACACGGCGCCGGCCGGGAGTTGCGTGAAGTCGAGTTGCGACAGGACGCGAAGGTAGGTGAAGGAGGTCGCAGGGTTCGCCGCACTGATCGTCGCGGGCATGGTGAGCTTCGTCAACGCCGACGCCCAGCCCGTACCAATCCGCGTTGCGCCATTCCAGATGTCCAGTTGATTGAACCGGAGGGCGACATAAGTGCTCGGGGTGGGGCTGCCGGGGTAGGGTGGGATCGTGGTGCCGGAATGCGGCGCATTGTCCGCGCCCATGTCGTCGACGGTGAATGTCAGGCGGAGCGGATTCGGGCGGCCTCCGCTATTGTTCGGGAAGACGAGTAGGGTGAAATTGTCCGCGCCCAGTGCGTTTTGGGGTTGATCGCCAACGGACATGACATTGACGGTGGTCCAGCATCGCAGGATCAGGCCTTCAGGCGCCTCGGGGTCCGCGGTGTCGCTCCACGCGATGACGTCGTAGGGTGCTGTCGTCTGCCCGCGAATGTCGCCCAGGAGAAACAATAGATTGCCATCCGGCCCGACGAACGACTTCGCTTTGTCGGAGCCGAAGACGTTGAAGTTATAGCCCAAGAGGTTCCGCGTCTGCACCGACGGATCATCGCCGGAGTCGGACCACAGGGATTGATACGGTTGGGCGGGCGAATTCTTGATGGCTGGCCCGCCCGGATAGGCGCCAATACTGTTCGCTGGCTTCGGCGGCGTGGTCTTGTCGCCGTGTGGAACCCATGCCTGCGTCGGCGTCAGTTTCGTGACGTCGACGTCACCGACTACCTGTTGCAGCCAGCGTGTCGACGCGAATGTGATCTGCGTGATGGTCGACATGCGCGCCTCCGACGTCGCCTGGGTGCTCCACGCGCGGCGATCCATGCTCATCCGAGCCTTCATGGTCACTGCTCGACCGATCATCCGCGTGCGCCTGCACGCGTGGTAGTGGTATTGGAGGATTCCACCCGGGTTCCTCCAGTCGGACCCCAGGCGCGTCCAGTTCGTCCTTCCTGCGCCTGCCCGAGAGTGGAATGCCGCAGCGGCGATTGCGGAGACGACCGGTCCATCGTCGGGCGCGGTGCTGCGCGGCCTGTCTGCGACGACGGTCTGCCGACGCTGCGGGCCCGGGCAGGGCGGCCAGCCGTCGCGGGAGCACGTGCGCCGCGTCTGCCTTGGTGCGCGTGGCCCGTGTGACGGACGCGGATCGGTACCGACCCGCCGTCGTCTCTTGGCGCACCGGCGACGTGGTCCCGCACTCCCGCTGTGCACCGGGGAGTCCGTTGTGGCGGCAGCAGGAAATCGCGAATGCCCGCAGAGAAACAACTGCGAATTTCTGCGGCGGTGTTCCGCATCGTGCGAACGGAGGATGCGCATGGCTCCTGCACGCACCCGGCGGGCGGTGACCCGGCGGGACTGCCTCAGGACGGTGACCGCCGCCGGCGCAGGTGCGGCCGCGGCTCGACGGGTGGCTGGGGGTGTCGCGGGAGCGGCGACCGCCCTGGCCGCGCCGACGCGCCGCGGCGGCGTGCGGAAGGTCGCCGAGGTCGGCGAGCCGCTCACGTTGGACACCGTGGCCTCGACGTCGCAGCTCACGTCGACGGTGGCGGCGCCGATCTTCGAAGAGCTGCTCGCGTTCGACGCCAACTGGCGGCTTCAGCTGTCGTTGGCGTCGTCCACGACCGTCAGCGCCGACGGCCTCACGTACACGTTCGCCCTCCGTAGGGACGTGCCGTTCCACTCCGGCGCGGAGATGACGGCGGCGGACGTCGTCGCATCGCTCAACCGCTGGGGGAAGGTGAGCCCACACGGGGTGACCGCCTACCAGGTTGTGGACTCCGTGCAGGCGGGGAGCGGCACCGTGACCGTGAAGCTGAAGTCGCTGTTCGCTCCGCTGCTGGCGTTTCTCGCGCTGCCCCAGGGCGCGGCGGCGATGCTGCGGGTCGAGAACAGGATCGCCGAGCCCATCGTGCAGCAACTGCGTGCGTGGGGCCACACGGTGGAGGTCTGGCCAGCCCAGACGCAGCGGGCCGGCTCGGTGTGTCTGGCGGGGGTGCCCTTGGCCAACGGCGTGTGGCAAGCGGCGGCGGACACGCGCAGGGAGGCCGTGGCACTTGGGTGGTGAGCACCGACGGGTGCGTCGTGACGTGCGGCGAGGTCCCGGTGCGTCGGCTGCGTCACGCCGCGCCATCGGGACTGGAGGAGGGAGATGATCGCGACGCCGTACTTCACCGAGGCAGACGCGGCGTTGACCCGGACGATCGGGATCGTCAACGCGCACGATGACTTTCCCGTGATCGTGGCCAAGCAGCGGTGTGACGGCGTCGACGATTCCCTGCGGACGTACTGGATCCCGCAGTTTCGCGCCGGCGGAGTGAGCGTGGTCACGGGGGCGATCTTTACCCCCACCGTTTATGTGCCCGAGGGCGCGCTTCGACACGCCATGTGGGCGCTCGACGCCCTGTTCGTGGAGGTCCAGGACAACCGCGAGGACATCGAAATCGCTCGCTCGGCGGCGGAGATCCGCCGGATCAACGCAGAGGGTAAGATCGCCGTGCTGGTAGCGCTGGAGGGCGCCGAGCCGCTGGGGCAGGACCTCTCCGCGCTGCGTCTCTTCCACCAGCTCGGGTTGCGCGTGCTCTCGCTCACCCACGCCCGTCGAACGCTGTTTGCCGACGGGAACTGGGAGAACGACACCCGGGGCGGACTGAGCCGGGCGGGTCGCCGGGTCGTCACGGAGATGAACCGTCTGGGGATCGTCGTCGATGTGTCGCACGGGTCCGACCGGACGGTGTGGGACATCCTGGAGATTTCGTCGAAGCCGGTGATCGCCAGCCACTCGAACGCGCGCGCTCTTGAAGATCATCCGCGCAACGTGCCCGACGACATGGTCCGGGCGATCGCGGCGACCGGCGGGGTGCTCGGCGCCGTCGCCGTGCCATCGTTCGTAAGCCGCGGCGCCCCGACGATCAGCCGCTGGGCGGACCACATCGACCATCTCGTCCGCGTCGGGGGTATCGACCACGTCGGCGTGGGCACGGACTTCTTTCACTACGGATGGGGCGTCGGGGCGGCGCCGGGGATCGCCGAAGTGGACGCGGGTCCCAGAACCGGATACGTGCGTTCGGAGTTCCCCGGCATGCAGAGCCCGGAGGACCTGCCGGGGCTCACCGCGGAGCTGACGCGGCGCGGGTGGTCGGAGGCGGATTTGCGCAAGGTCTATCGTGACAACCTGCTTCGCGTGCTGTCGGTGATCGTAGACGAGGCGTGACTGCGTCCGGGGCGCGGGTGCACGTCTCCGCCGCGCGGCGGGCCGGAGCTCGGGGCATCCCGCGCATCACGCGGAGTGGACGTGACGGAAGGGGGGAGCGGTGTGTTCGAGTTGGTCAAGACGCTGTGCGACCTGCCGGGACCGGGTGGGTACGAGGACCGTGTGCAGGCCGTCGTCGCAGATGCGCTGCGCGAGGCGGGGTGCGATGTATCGACGACGCCCCTCGGGAACCTGCTCGCGAAGGTGGGCGGACGCGGCAAGAAGGCGGTGCTGGTGGCGCACGCGGACGAGATCGCCGTGATCGTGCGGAGCATCACCGACGGCGGGTTCCTTCACCTGATGCCCGGGGTGGGGCTGATCAGGCCCCAGGCACCCCCGTCTCCGTTGCTCGCCGGCCAGCACTGCCTGGTGATGACGGAGCAGGGGACCGTGCCCGGGGTCATCGGCGCCCGCACGGGCCACTTGCGGGCGGCGGCCAAACGGGATACCGAGGCCCTCGACTGGTCGGATGTGTTCGTCGACCTCGGAGCGCGGTCGCGTGCCGAGGTCCAGGCGTTGGGGGTCCACCCTGGCGCCGCGGTCATCTGGACCCCGCTGCCGACATCGCGCGTGGGCGCGAACATCGTCGGGAAGGCGATGGACGATCGGGCCGCGCTGGCCATCGCCGTGGACGTGGCCCGCCGGGTTGATCGCACCCGCCTCGGATACGAACTGTGGCTGGCGTCCACGATCCAAGAGGAGGGGGGACTGGTCGGCGCCGACGCGCTGGGGCGGGACTACGACCTCGGGATCGCGATCGACGTGGGCCTGGTCGGCGATGTGCCGGGTATTTCTCCTGACGAGGCCCCGTGCGCGCTGGGACGCGGCCCCGTCCTCGTGCACAAGGACACCGTCGTGCGGTATCACAAGGGCTTGACGTACGCGCTCGCCCGCGTGGCCGAGGCCGAGCGCATTCCCATCCAGCACGCGGCGTTCCAGTCGTATGGGTCGGACGCAGGGGCGTTGAGCAAGAACGGGATCCCGGCGGCCCTCATCTGCTACCCGACGCGGTATACGCACAGTCCGATCGAGACCGTGCGGGAGGAGGACCTCGACGCGACGAGCCGGCTGCTCCGCGCGTTCTTCGAGCGCGCCCCGTTCTGACCGCGGTTCGCCGTGGCCCCGGGGGCACCTGCCCGGTCGATCCGATAACCCTGATGATTACCGTAGCGGAAGCGGAAAGAGCGCTCGGCCGCCGCGACTGATTCTTCGCTGTGCCGGCCCGAACGGCGCACTTCCGTGGACGAGGCATGCCGCTAGTGCCGCGGGGCCACGGCGGCGCGCGCTCTGCTGTAGCGGCACCGCGTGTACCGGCGCGGCCTATCCGTGCAGACCTTCGGGCCCGAACGTACGGATCGCCAGCGGCAACACCTGCTCCTGCTGGAACGTGCCCCGCACGTCGTGACCACCACCTGAGGTCGTCTCCGAGGTGTGCGCACGTTGGTTTCCTGGTAGGATTGTTCTGGGTCTACACGCGTGCCTCGTCCGAGAGGAGTTTGTCTCGCGACGACGGAAGTCCGGGGCGGCGGCGGAAGGGGAGGGAGCCTATGATCTTCACCCAGTACTACCTGAAGTGCCTCGCGCACGCGTCGTACCTCGTGGGCGATGAGCGTAGCCACACCGCCGCGGTCGTCGATCCGCAGCGCGACGTGGACCAGTACCTCGCCGATGCGCAGGCGCAGGGTCTCGAGATCCGGCACGTCTTTCTGACCCACTTCCACGCCGATTTCGTCGCGGGGCACCTCGAACTCCGCGAGCGCACCGGGGCTCGGATCTCCCTTGGGCGGCGGGCCGCCGCCGAGTATCCCTTCTCGGCGCTCGGGGACGGCGACGAGGTGTCGCTCGGGGACGTCCGCCTGTCCGTGCTCGAGACCCCGGGGCACTCGCCAGAGTCGATCTCGATCGTGGTGCACGATCGCGGCCCGGGCGATGCGCCGCCGTACGCTGTGCTCAGCGGGGACACCCTCTTCATCGGGGACGTCGGGCGGCCCGATCTTCGGGCGGCGCTCGGCTGGTCGGCGGTGGAACTGGCCGGGATGTTGTACGACTCGTTGCACGAGAAGCTGCTGCGGTTGCCCGACGAGACGCTCCTGTACCCCACGCACGGGGCCGGGTCGTTGTGCGGCAAGAACCTCAGCAGCGACACCGTGTCGACGATCGGCGTGCAGCGGCGGTATAACTACGCCCTGCAGCCGATGACCAAGGAGGCGTTCGTCCGGATTGTGCTCGCAGACCAGCCCGACGCGCCGGCGTACTTCACCTATGACGCGATCATGAATACGAAGGAGCGGCCGACGTTGGCCGCGGCGCTCGCGCGCGAGTTGCGGCCGCTGTCGCTGGACGAGGTGCTGCGGATGCGGGACACTGGCGCGCAGCTCTTGGACACCCGAGACCCGGGGGAGTTCGAGGGAGCGCACGTGCTCGACAGCATCAGCATCAGCCTGGCCGGCCAGTTCGCGACCTGGGCGGGCACCTTACTCGATCGCGAGCGGCCGATCGTCCTGATCACCGCGCCCGGGCGGGAGGGGGAATCGGCGATGCGGCTTGGCCGGATCGGGTTCGACCACGTCGCCGGTTACCTCGACGGCGGGATGGCGGCAGTCGATCCGCGTCCCGCTCTGGTGCGGCGTACGGACCGCGTCACTGCCGCCGCGCTCGCGGAGCAACTCCGATCCGCGCAGCCGCCGGTTCTTGTCGACGTGCGGGGGCCCGCCGAGTGGACCGCGGAATCGATCGAGGGCAGCCTCAACATCCCGCTCAATCACCTCGCCGAGCGTCTGAAGGACGTGCCCAGGGGCCGCTCGGTCGTCGTGCACTGCCAGAGCGGCTACCGCTCGGCGATCGCTGCCAGCGTGCTGGCCAACCACGGGACGGAGCAGGTCGCCGACCTGGTGGGCGGACTCGCCGCGTGGAAGGCGTCCAGGCTACCGACTGCCGGCGCCACCTCGGGGTGACGCCGGTCGCGACGCGGCAGTGTCTGGCGCTGTGGATACCGGTCGCCCCAGCGCCCGGCCGGGAGGCGCGGTGACGGTCGCCGGTGGATGGCCGGCGGCCGTACGGCACATCCTGACGTGGGTCACCTCGAACGTCGACTTCGGTCGGGTGGTCACCGGCTGTTTCGCGTAGTGCGGTGTGACGGGCGCGTCGTGGACGCCGGCTGGCCCGGGGCGTGCGGCGTCGAACCCACGGGTCCGTCCGACGACCGCAGGCGAGACGGCCCCCGGCGCCGTCGTTCGGCACGGTGGAGGCTGTGGGAGGCGATAGGCAGATGGCACTGGCGGAGGCACGCGTCCCGATCCCCTCGCGCGGCATGGTCGTCCGGGAACTGGTGGCTGTCGTCGGCCGCGCGTACGTGTTTGAGGGGCGGAGCGACGTGCTGGCGTACGAGTACGACGCCTCCAACATCACGGCGGTGCCCGACCTGGTGGTCCTGCCGGGCACCGCGGCGCAGGTCTGCGAGATCATGCGCGTGGCCGCGCGCCACGGCATTCCCCTCGTGCCACGCGGCGCCGGCACCGGCATTGCCGGCGGGGCGCTTCCGATCGTCGGCGGGATCGTTGTTGGGCTGAACCGGTTGAACCGGATCTTGGACGTGGACCTCGACAACCGCGTCGCCGTCGTGGAGCCGGGCGTCACGAACATTGATATCACCGGGGCCGTCGCGGAGCGCGGCTACTTCTACGCGCCCGATCCCAGCAGCCAGTACGCGAGCAGCATCGGCGGCAACGTCGCCCACAACGCCGGCGGCCCGCATACGATCGCGTACGGCGTCACCACCAACCACGTGCTCGGGCTCGAGGTCGCGCTCCCCGACGGCACGCTGCTGCGCGTCGGCGGTGAGGGCGCGGACGCGCCGGGCCTCGACCTCACGGGCCTGCTCGTCGGCGGCGAGGGCACGCTCGGGATCGTCACGCGAGTGTGGGTGCGGTTGCTGCGCCGGCGCGAGGACGTCGTCACGCTCCTGGCGATCTTCGACGACCTCGGCCGCGCCGGCGAAGCGGTGACCGAGATCATCGGACGGGGCGTGGGGCCGGTCGCGCTCGAGATGATCGACCACAACGCCATTCAGGCGATCGAGCCGTTTGTCCACGCCGGGTATCCGCTCGACGCGGAGGCGGTCCTGCTGATCGACGTCGAGGGCCTGCGCGACGTCCTGCCGACGGCCACGGCGCTGGTCCAGGAGATCTGCGCGGCGCGCGGGGCGCGGACCGTGCGGGCGGCCCACGCGGCGGAGGAGCGGGCGGCCCTGTGGCTCGGCCGGAAGGCGGCGTTTGCCACACTCGGTCGCATCGCGATCAACTACTACCTGCACGACGCGGTCGTGCCCCGGTCCCGGCTGCCCGAAGTGCTGCGGGGCGTCCAGGCGATCGCCGCGCGCGAGGGTCTGACGCTGGCGAACATGTTTCACGCGGGCGACGGGAACCTCCACCCGTTCATCCTGTTCGATGCCAGGGTGCCCGGGGAGACCGAACGCGTCATCCGGGCCGGCGAAGCCATGCTGCGGCTGTGCGTGGACGTCGGTGGCACGATCAGCGGCGAGCACGGGATCGGGTTCGAAAAGAACAACTACATGCCGTGGATCTACGGCGAGGCGGACCTTCGGGCGATGCGGGCGCTCAAGTCGGTGTTCGATCCGCACGGGCAGATGAACCCGTGGAAGGTGTTTCCGACGCCGGTGTCCTACGCGGAGCTGCTGGCGCCGCGCCGGTTTCCCGCGCTTCCCGGCGCGTGACCGCGCGTCCGGCCCGCATGGGACGCTGGGGCCGGCCGCCGCGTCAAGGCACCGCGGCGCGCAGGGCCGGGACGACGTCCTCCACGGTGTCGGCGAACCGCAGCAGCGCGAGGTCCTGCGCCGTCACCCGGATCCCCTGCTGGAGGCACGCGATCACCTGACGCCACTGCGCCCCCACGAGGACCAGGGGCCGTCGAGCGGTCGCATCTGTCTGGAACAGGTTCCACGTGATCGCCACCTCGCCGAGCGTGCCGGGGCCTCCCGCCATCGCCACGTACGCGTCGCTGGCGATCAGACGCTCCAGCCGCTCGAAGAGGTGCGCGGTGGCGACCTCTCGCGTCAGCCATCGGTTTGCCCGCAGGCGCTCGGACCATGCCGCGACGGTTACGCCGATCGTGGCGCCGCCGGCTTCCGTGGCGCCGCGGCTGACCGCCTCCATCACCCCGGCGTATCCGCCGGAGCACACCGCGTAGCCCGCCTGCGCCAGGAGGCCGCCGAGCCGCCGTGCCTCTTCGTAGAGCGCGTCATCCGCGACCACCCTGGATGAGCCGAACACCGTGACCCTGCGCGCATCCGCCATGCCATCCTCCCGGTCGATCGTGCCTCGACGCGTCAACGGGAAACGTTCCCCAAGGCGCGGCGCGAAGCCTGTCGCCGTCGCGTGCTGCGGCCCCGGTGGGACGGGCGCGTGACGACGGCGGCTCGCCGCGCCTGCGCGGCGCCCGTCGGGGGGCAGCGGGACGAGCGCGGTGCGGGGCCTCCGCGCGTCCGCAGGGGGACGGTCGGACCGGCTGGAACACACACACGGTGAGCGCGGTCCGCCACGGCGTACGTGCGTCGCGGGCGAGATCGCTACGGCGATCGAGGAGGGAGCCCATGGCCAGGGTCGTGACCGTTGGGGCGGCGCAGCTCGGACCGATTGAGCGGTCCGAGTCCAGAACGGCGGCGGTCGGACGCCTCATCGCGCTGCTGCGCGAGGCGCACGCGCGCGGGTGCGGTCTCGTCGTCTTTCCAGAGGCGGCGCTCACGGCGTTCTTCCCGCACTGGTGGATCGAGGACCCGGCGGAACTCGACGCGTACTTCGAGCGCGAGATGCCGGGACCGGAGACGCGACCGCTGTTCGACGAGGCGGCGCGGCTCGGCGTCGGGTTCTATCTCGGGTACGCGGAGCTTGCCGTCGAGGGCGGCATGCCGCACCACTACAACACGTCGATCCTCGTCGACTCGTGCGGCCGCATCATCGGGACCTACCGGAAGATCCACCTGCCCGGGCACCGCGAGCACGAACCGTGGCGTCCGTTCCAGAACCTCGAGAAGCGCTACTTCGAGGTCGGCAACCTAGGATTTCCCGTCTGGCGCGCGTTCGGCGGAACCGTGGGCATGTGTATCTGCAACGACCGGCGCTGGCCGGAGACGTACCGCGTCATGGGCCTGCAGGGGGTGGAACTGGTGCTGCTCGGCTACAACACCCCCGCGCACAATCCGGCGGCGCCGGACCACGACAGCCTCGCCCCCTTCCACAACCACCTCTCGATGCAGGCCGGCGCCTACCAAAACGGAACGTGGGTGGTCGGGGTGGCGAAGTGCGGCACGGAGGCGGGGGTGCACCAGATCGGTCAGAGTGCCATCATCGCGCCCTCGGGCGAGATCGTCGCGATGTGTACGACCCTCGACGACGAGCTCGTGGTGGCGCAGTGCGACCTCGACCGCTGCCGGTCGTACACGGAGCGGTTCTGGGACTTTGCCACCAACCGGCAGCCGCAGTACTACGGCTTGATCGCCGCCCCGAAGCAACCCGTCGTGGACGGGGCGCGGCGACCGATGCCGTCCGCGACGACGACGTAGCCGGCGGAACGGCGAACACGGCGCGGCGGCCTTTGGCCGCCGCGCCGAGCGCGAAGGGGGGGACGGGTTGTGGAGCACCTGCGGGCCGGGGTCGAGCGCGAACT
>Ga0209415_10008674_pt1 | contig 17599 bp, 11 predicted proteins | sample PeaSoiSIISIP2007_FD_187696 | JGI IMG/M metagenome (GOLD analysis project Ga0209415, IMG submission 187696) | Peat soil microbial communities from Weissenstadt, Germany - SII-SIP-2007 (SPAdes) (version 2) | ecosystem: Environmental > Terrestrial > Soil > Wetlands > Peat | place: Germany... | reverse complement strand
CATCGGGGAGCCCACGCCGATCGTTATTGCGCCCGGCGGTTCGTATGCGTATGATTTTACGAATTGCTTTACCGGCGGGAGCACGGCGGGGTGGAAACACACGATTATTGTTGCGCCGACGAAGGGAACTCTCCTGATCGTCGGTTCAGTAGTTACCTACACTGCGAATATGAACGCCACGGGTACGGATCACTGGCAGATCAGCTCGCCGTCGGTTTCCGCCGACGGCGCCACCAGCCTATGTTCCTGCAACCTGCAGGGGACATTTTCGATCGTCAGCCCGCCCACCCCAGCCCCGTCGCCGCCGACCGGGATGTTGGTACTCACCGGGGTGGCAGTTTTGGGCATTTTCGAGATACGGCGCCGGGTCAGACGCTGCTCCTAACTTCGGATCAATTCGGCCTATGGTTGTTTCGGCTCAAAATCCGGTATAATCATGATGACCGCCACATTACTATGCCATACAGGAGACCCCGGTGAAGCGTGCTGGCTCCGACGACTCCCTACGTTGTTCGTTTTGTGCCAAGAGTCAGGATGTTGTAGGTAAGCTGATCTCCTCCCCCTCGGATTACCCCCGTGCCTATATTTGCGACGAGTGCATTGCCGTTTGCAACTCGATCCTTGAAGACGATCGCCATGAGCAGCAATATGGCACGCCCCATAAACTCCCTAAACCTCTTGAACTAAAGGAGTATCTGGATCAGTACGTGATCGGCCAGGATGCCACTAAAAAGAAGCTGGCTGTAGCGGTTTATAACCACTACAAGCGCATTCAGATGAACAAGCAGCGCACCGGCGAGGTGGAGCTGTCCAAGTCCAATATTCTTCTGATCGGACCGACTGGAACCGGAAAAACTTTGTTGGCCCAGACCCTGGCGCGCATCCTGGACGTTCCGTTCGCGATCGTCGATGCGACCACATTAACCGAAGCCGGTTATGTGGGCGAAGATGTCGAGAACATCGTGCTGCGGCTGCTGCAAAACTCGGATTGGGACGTGCAGCGCTGCCAGCAGGGGATCATTTATATCGACGAAATCGACAAGATCGGGCGCAAGGACGAGAATCCGTCGATTACCCGCGATGTTTCGGGTGAGGGCGTACAGCAGGCTTTGCTGAAGATCCTGGAGGGTACTATCGCCAACGTGCCGCCGCAAGGCGGGCGGAAGCATCCGCACCAGGAATTCACGCCGGTGGATACGACGAATATCCTGTTCATCTGCGGGGGCGCGTTTATCGGCCTCGAAAAGACTATCGCGCGCCGCGTGGGGACGCGGACCATCGGATTTTCGAACCCGGAAGAGGCGGAAAAGGCATCCGCAAGGCGTCCGGGCGGGGCAGGACGGCGCGACATTACTATGTTGGAACAGGTGCAACCCGTCGATCTAATCAAAGGCGGATTCATACCTGAGTTCATAGGCCGTTTGCCGGTGGTCGCGGTTTTGGAGGATTTGAGCAAGGAAGCGCTGGTCCAGATTCTGACCAAGCCGAAAAATGCGATCATCCGGCAGTACCAGAAGCTGTTCGAGTTTGAAAATGTTAGACTGAAGTTTAGCGACGACGCCCTGGAGGCGATCGCGCAGCTCGCCATGGAGCGCAAGGTGGGTGCACGCGGCTTGCGCATGATCCTGGAAGATCTGATGCTGGACCTGATGTACTACCTGCCATCTTATAAAAAGGTCCGCGAGTTTCTGGTCACCAAGGAGATGGTGATGACGCAGAAGATCAATATGGCCGTGTTAGAGAAAGCCGGCTAAGCCGGATCCGCTGTAGGCCGGCCTCGGGACGCTCACCACTTTTTTTTCATGCTTACTTCCAAAGAAAAATCCGATACACGCCGACTGCCGATGATGCCCATCCGGGAAGTCGTCCTGTTTCCGCACATGATGACGCCGTTCCTGGTGGGCCGGGAGCCCAGCGTGCGGGCGATCGAAGAGGCGCTGGCCGGGGACAAGAAGATTTTCGTCGCGACGCAGCATGACGCGAGCGTCGACGATCCGCGGCCGGATGAGATTTATTCGGTGGGCACGGTAGCCAACATCGTACAGAGTTTGAAGCAGACGGACGGGAATCTCAAAGTTCTGGTGGAAGGCGTCGAGCGCGGAAAAATTCTTTCGGTCAACGAAGAAGAAGGATTTTTCAAGACCACCATCAAGACGTTCAACTTCAAGATTGAGACTGGGCCGCAGCTCGATGCCCTGACTTCGCGCGTCACCACGCTGTTCGAGCAGTATGTGAAGCTGAGCCAGAACGTCAACTACGACACCATGGTCGCGGCGATTCGCGGCGACGATCCGGGGAAGCTGGCGGATACGGTCGCGGCGAACATGCAGCTCGCGACGGAAGAGAAGCAGGAGCTGCTCGAAATTTTCGATCCCATCGACCGGCTGACGCGGGTCGCGGAGATGCTGGATATCGAGATTGAAAAGCTGAACGTCGACCGCACCATTCAGGGCCGCGTGAAGCGGCAGATGGAAAAGGCGCAGAAAGAGTACTACCTTAACGAGAAGATCAAGGCGATCCAGAAGGAACTGGGGCGCGGCGAGAAGAGCGAGTTCGACGAGCTGAAAAAGAAGATCGAAACCGCGGGCATGACCAAGGACGCGCACGAAAAGGCCATCGCCGAGTTGAAGCGCCTGGAAAACATGCCGCCGATGTCGGCCGAATCCACCGTTTCGCGCAATTATCTGGACTGGCTGCTGGCGGTGCCGTGGAAGAAGAAGTCGAAAGAGATTCGTGAGCTGCCGTTCGCGCAGAAGGTGCTCGAAAGCGATCACTACGGACTCGAGAAGATCAAAGAGCGCATCCTGGAGTTTTTGGCTGTCAGACGGCTGGTGAAGGATCCCAAGGGATCGATTCTGTGCTTCGTCGGACCTCCGGGCGTGGGAAAGACTTCGCTGGGGATGTCGATCGCGAAGGCTACGGGCCGCAAGTTTGTAAGATTGTCGCTGGGTGGAGTACGCGACGAAGCTGAAGTGCGCGGGCATCGGCGGACATACATCGGCGCGCTGCCGGGGCAGATCATCCAGATGATGAAAAAGGCCGGCGTGAGAAATCCGGTGTTCATGCTGGATGAAGTGGACAAGATGTCGACGGATTTCAGAGGCGACCCGTCGGCGGCGCTGCTCGAAGTGCTGGATCCGGAACAGAATTTCATGTTCGTGGATCACTATCTGGACGTCGAGTACGATTTGAGCCAGGTATTTTTCATCGCGACCGCGAACGTGCTGCACACTATTCCTCCGGCGTTGCAGGATCGCATGGAAGTGATCCGGTTATCGGGCTACACCGAGCTTGAAAAGATGGAAATCGCCAAGCGGTTCCTGGTTCCCAAGCAGAAAAAGGAAGCCGGATTGACCGAAGCGCAGATTGAGTTTGCCGACGACGGGATTCATGAGCTGATGCAGCATTACACGCGCGAGGCGGGCGTCCGGAACCTGGAACGCGAGATCGGCAACGTATGCCGGAAGATCGCGCGTATCGTGGTGAATGCGCAATCGTCCAAGAAAAAGGATCAGCCGGAGAAGGCCTTCATCAACACGGCCAAGGTGAACGATCTGTTGGGCCCGCAGAAATTCCGGGAGCAGCAGACCGAGAAAAACAACGAGGTCGGCGCGACGGTCGGCCTGGCGTGGACCGAAGTGGGCGGGTCGATTCTGACCACGGAAGCGGCCATCATGGAAGGCCGCGGGAAACTGACCACCACCGGCAAACTCGGCGACGTGATGCAGGAATCGGCGCAGGCGGCGATGAGTTACATCCGCAGCCGCAGCCACGTGATGGGATTGCCGCGGGATTTTTATCGCCACATCGACATTCACCTGCACGTTCCGGAAGGCGCCATTCCGAAAGACGGGCCGTCGGCTGGGATCACGATCGCCACCAGCATTTGCAGCGCGCTAACGAGTATTCGCGTACGGGCCGATTTAGCCATGACCGGCGAGATCACGGTTCGCGGCCGGGTTCTGCCAATCGGCGGACTTAAAGAGAAGTTGTTGGCCGCGCACCGGCAGGGGATTCGCGAAGTGGTGCTGCCGGCCGACAACGAGAAGGATCTGCCGGACATCCCGGAGAATGTTCGGAACGATATGAAGCTGCATTTCGTCAACTCGATGGACGAGGTGCTGAAATTGGCGCTGGAGAAGGAGATCGAAATGGCGCCGATCACAGGCATGTTGAACGCCGCGGAGATTGTGGCGCGGTCCAGGGAAGATAAAGTTACGCATTAGACCATCGGCTCCTCGATCATGGCGGCACGGTTTATAATAAGTGCAGCCAGGCCGGAGCAGTTTCCTCCGGAGAGCGATGCCGAGGTAGCCTTTCTGGGCCGCAGTAACGTCGGCAAATCCAGCCTTCTGAATGTTCTGATGAAGGCCGACGGGCTGGCGCGCACGAGTTCCCGGCCGGGTTGTACGCAGTTGGTCAATTTCTATCAGGTCGACGGCGGGTACCGCTTCGTGGATCTGCCAGGATATGGTTTCGCCAAAGTCCCCCGGGAAATAACGACACACTGGAAGGCGCTGATCGAGCGATACCTGCTGGATCGCGAAGTTTTGCGGCTGTGCGTAATTATCCTGGACGCGCGGCGGGGATGGATGGAGCAGGATATCGAGCTGAGAAATTGGCTGGATCACCACCAGCGTAAGTACCTGGTGGCGGCGACGAAGACAGACAAGCTTAGGACCGGGAAAGAAAGGCATCAAAGCCTGAAGGCTCTTCGCGAAGGATATTCCGGAGAGATCTTCGAATGCTCGGCTGTTACCGGCCGGGGAGTGAGGGAAATTTGGCAAGCGATCTCGAAAATCAAGACCGGGTAGTGACTACTACTCCTGACAACGATCCCGCGGCGATCAAAGCCGTCGCGGATCCGCCCGCGGAGACACCCAAGACAGAAAAAGCGGACGCGCCACCCAAGACCACGCGGGCGTCGAAGAACGCGGAGACGAAGGCGGAGTCCAAAGCGGACGCTAAGCCTGCTGCTCCGGCCGAGGCGAAGCCGCCGGCGGAGGTAAAGGTTGAAGTGAAGCCCGCGGCTGAGCCCAAGCCCATCGCCGTGAAGGTCGAAGCGAAGGAGCCGGAGGCGAAGCCTGCCGAGACCAAGCCGGCGGAGGCCGATGCTGCCGGTCAATTGCCGCAACCCGCCGGCCGTATGTTTGATGCCAAACGCCGCGCGCAAGGCAATCAGGGGCGCAACGGCGGCTCCGCGCTGGACTTGGTCGAGCTGAAGGACATGAGCATTCAGAAGCTCAACCAGATCGCCAAAGATCTGGGAGTGCAGGGCTTCGCGGGGCTGCGCAAACAGGAGCTGATTTTCAAGATCCTGCAAGTGCAGGCTGAAAAGAGCGGACTGATCTTCTCGGAGGGCGTGCTCGAGTGCCTGCCGGACGGATTCGGATTCCTGCGCGCGCCGGAATACAACTACCTGCCCGGGCCCGACGACGTGTACGTATCGCCGTCGCAAATCCGGCGCTTCGACCTGCGCACCGGCGATACGGTGAGCGGGCAAATCCGGCCTCCCAAGGAAGGCGAGCGATATTTCGCGCTGATCAAGGTGGACGCGATCAACTTCGAGCCGCCGGAGGAAGCGCGCAACAAGATTTTCTTCGACAATCTGACGCCGCTGTATCCGCAGGCGCGGCTGAAGATGGAAACCCTGAAGGACAATTTTTCGGGCCGCGTGATGGACTTGCTGACGCCCATCGGCAAAGGCCAGCGCGGGCTGATCGTGGCTGCGCCGCGCACCGGCAAGACCATGCTGCTGCAATCCATCGCCAATTCGATCACGGCCAATCATCCGGAAGTGACGCTGATCGTGCTGCTGATCGATGAGCGGCCGGAAGAAGTCACCGACATGCAGCGGTCGGTGAAGGGCGAAGTGATTTCGTCCACGTTCGATGAGCCAGCCTCGCGGCACGTGCAGGTGGCCGAGATGGTGATCGAAAAAGCCAAGCGCCTGGTGGAACACAAGAAAGACGTGGTGATTCTGCTCGATTCGATCACGCGGCTGGCGCGCGCTTACAACACCGTGGTGCCGCCTTCGGGCAAAGTGCTGTCGGGCGGCGTGGATTCAAACGCGTTGCAGCGTCCCAAGAGATTTTTCGGGGCGGCGCGCAATATCGAAGAAGGCGGCTCGCTCACGATTGTGGCGTCGGCGCTGGTCGATACCGGCAGCCGCATGGACGACGTGATTTTCGAAGAGTTCAAAGGTACCGGCAACATGGAAATTCATCTGGACCGGAAACTGATGGACAAACGCGTGTTCCCGGCCATCGATATTTCGAAATCGGGCACTCGAAAAGAGGAGCTGCTGCTGCCGCGGGAAGAGCTGAACCGGGTGTGGGTGTTGCGCAAAGTGCTGAATCCATTGTCTCCGGTGGAGAGCATGGAGCTGCTGATCGACAAGCTGTCGAAGACGCGGTCGAATGGCGAGTTCCTCGCGGCGATGAGTGGATAGCTGATAGACTTGTGTTCGTGATCGATAATCAGGTCGTCGCCGCCGCGGTTGCCTCGGTCCCGACGATGATTGCCGTGCTGATCGGCATCTTGAACAATAACTCCCGGCTGACCGATATGCGGCTGCATATGGATTCCCAGTTCGGCGATGTCGACCGCCGCTTGGGCGAGGTGGATCGTAAGTTTGACCAGCGATTCGACGATCTGAAGGACACTTGGCGCGCCGAGTTGCACCGGGTCGAGGAAGTCCTGGATGCGCGGCTGAAACACCTGGAAGAGCGTTAAAAAACTCAACACTTTGGTGGTCAAGGTGCGTCTATGTATCCGATACGATGACGCGCAACTTCCAGTTAATCTCAATAGGTTTGTTCGTCCTTGCCGGCATTGCTCCCGCCGCCGATGACGATCCCTTCTTCCCCAAACCGGGGTACTTCAAGAAATACTTCGCGCGCACGGTGACCAAGGTCGAACTCGAGCCGCCGTTGAAGCTCGAGGACTATATGATCGACGGCAAGCTGGAGCTGTCGCTGAAGGCGTACTTAAACCTGGTGATCGCCAACAATCCCAACGTCGGAATCCAGCGCCTGAGCTTGACCGTGAACGAAGATGCGATCACGCGCGCATTCGGAATTTTCGATCCCCAGGCGAATGCGAGTTTTCAGACCACGCGGCAACTTACCTCGGGGACCAGCGCGCTGAGCGGAGCGAGTACGCTGAACCAGTTGACGCAGCCGCTGAGCCTGGGCGTGACGCAAACGCTCGCGACCGGGGCGCAGTACAACATCGGGTTCACCGATTTCAAAACTTCCACCAACAACGCGTTCGCGACCATTAATCCGACCTATAACTCGAATCTGAACCTGAGCTTTTCCCAGCCGCTGCTGCGCGGGCGTGGAGCTTACATCACGCGGCTTCCGATCACGATTGCACGGAGCCGGCTGCGAGCAGCGCAGCACAGCTTCGAAGATCAGATCGTGCAATTGCTGGTTTCGGCCGAGCAGGCGTATTGGACGGTGGTGGGCGCGCGGGAAAATGTGCGGGTCGCCGAAGAGAGCCTGAAACTGGCGGACGCCGCATTGAAGCGCGCGGAAAAGGAGTTGTCGCTGGGGGCATCGTCGCCGCTGGATATTTTTCAGCCGCAACAAAGTTACGCGAACGCGCAGCTTGGTTTGACGCAGGCTCGCTACGGGCTTCAGCAAACGGAAGACGTGCTACGTATGCAGATGGGCGTCGACCTGGATCCGAAGTTTCGTGATTTGCCGATCGTCCTGACCGAACCGGTCGCGGCGCCGCCTTCGACGGAGCTCGACAAAGAGGCTCTGGTTGCGACCGCATTGGCGCGCCGCGGCGATCTGCGATCCGCACGCCAGCAGCTCGACGTCGACGATCTGAGTATTCATCAAGCGAACGATCAGCTTCGCCCTAATCTGTCGCTGACCGGGCAGTACGGAGCGTCGGGCACGGGTGGCAACACATATTTGCTTCAGAACGTCTTCGGCGGAGGATCGCAAGTGGTGAGCGTCATTCCGGGCGGCGTCGGGGATGCGCTCACCCAGTTGTTTGGATTCGGATTGCCGACCTACGGCTTCGGCTTGACGCTGAATCTGCCGATCAAGAATCGAGCTGCGGCGGCGAATCTGGCCGATGCGGCGGTCGGAAAGAAAATGGATGCGCTGCGTGTCCGGTTGAATGAACAGACGGTGCGTTTACAAGTCGTGACCGCGCTGACCGGTCTTCAGAACAGCAAAGCCAGCGTGGAGCTGGCGCGCACGGCTCGGGATCTGGCGCAGAAACGCGTGGAGGCCGAGCAGAAGAAATACGACCTGGGCACCGAGCAGATCTTTTTCGTCCTGACCGCGGAGGGCGACCTGAGTACCGCGGAATCGGCGCTGGTGAACCAGATGATCAACTATCGCCTGAATCAGGTAGCACTGCTGCGCGCGCTGGGAACGCTGCCAGAGGAACGGGGCATCGCGATTCAATAGTTTACTCTGTAAGCTTGGGAAGAATCCGCATCCTCTCCGACCTGGTGGCCAACAAAATCGCGGCCGGAGAAGTGGTGGAGCGGCCGGCAAGCGTCGTGAAGGAGCTACTGGAGAATTCGCTCGACGCGGGCGCATCTGAGTTTCGCCTGGAGGTGGAAGCGGGCGGGCGAAGGCTGATCCGGCTGGCTGACAACGGCTCCGGCATGATGCGCGACGACGCTCTGCTGGCGTTTGAGCGTCACGCCACCAGCAAACTTTCAGACGTGAAGGATCTGCTCTCGATCGCGACGCTCGGGTTTCGCGGCGAAGCCCTGCCGTCGATCGCGTCGGTCTCACGGCTGCTGCTAGAAACGCGAAGTCCGGAAGAACGCGTGGGTACGGCGGTGGAGATCGCGGGCGGGAAGATTCTGCGCTGCGACGAAGCGGCGCTCGCGGCGGGGACCACCATTACAGTTCGCGATCTTTTCTTCAACGTTCCGGCTCGGAAGAAATTTCTGCGGTCCGATCAGACCGAGATTGCGCATATCGCTTCGTTGGTCACACATTACAGCCTGGCGCATCCTTCGAAGAGCTTTCTGCTGCGGCATAACAACGCGGAGCTGCTGGCGGTGACGCCGGTTCCTTCGCTGCGCGAACGCGTATTTCAGGTGTTCGGGAGCCAGATGCTGGAAGATCTGGTGGATCTGGGCGATCAGGCTCGCGATTTAAAGCTTCCGCTGGACGAGGGAGAATTCATCGAGCGGCGTTTTCGCCTGCGCGGATTCGTCAGCGGACCGCAGGTACAGAAGCTGAATCGAAACTCGATCTATCTGTTCGTCAATGGGCGCCTGATTCGAGACCGGCTGCTGCTGCACGCGATTTCGTCGGCGTATCACAACCTGATTCCGCCGGCGTGCTATCCGTTTGCGCTGCTGTTTCTCGATTGCGATCTGGAGGAAGTCGACGTGAACGTGCATCCGTCGAAGACGGAGGTCCGATTCCGGCACGGATCGCTGGTGCACGATTTCGTGCGCGACACGATCCGGCAGACTCTGATGCAACAGAGGCCGGCGTCGAACATGACGATTCCCAGCTCGCCGCAGTTGGGCGCGGCGATGCCGTACTCCGAATTCAGCCAGGGAATCGAGAACATGAGTTTCAGCGCTGCGCCGCCGGATATTGTCGACGCGTCCGCGCTGCCGGAGTTCGCATTGCGGAGTCCGGCGGCGCCCGCTCCGCGATTCGATTTTTCAGACGAGCCGGCGGCGGCTGCGGTGAAGACAACGATTCCGGAGACGCACGGGCCGCTGTTGACGGCCGCATATGTTCCAGAGCCGGAGAGCCTGGAAGCGTTGAAGGATCTGCGTCCGCTCGGACAGATTCACGACAGTTTCATCGTCGCCGCGGGACGCGACGGACTGTGGATTATCGATCAGCATGTGGCGCATGAGCGGATTCTGTTCGAGCAGGTGCTGGCCGCGCGGAGTGCCGGAAAAGTGGAGACACAGCGTCTTCTGGTCCCGCTGGTGATCGAGCTCAGCGCCGCCCAGCAGATCGAATATGCGCGCATCGCAGATGAGCTGAACGCTTTGGGATTTGAAACGGAGCCGTTTGGGAATCGCACGGTTGCGATCCGATCTGCGCCGGCGGGAGTGGGCGCGGGCGACATCGAGAAGGTGCTGTTCGAGATTTTAGAGATTACCGAAAGCGAGCTGCGCAGTGCGTCGCTCGACGATCTGCGGCGCGCCATGGCCGCGTCCATCGCGTGCCGCGCGGCGATCAAAATCAATATGCGTCTGGAGCCCGCGAAAATCGATTGGCTGCTGCGCTCGCTGGCCGCGACGTCGTGCCCCATGAGCTGTCCGCATGGCCGTCCGATCGCGCTGCGATATTCTACCCGCGACATTTTGAAGAGTTTTCATCGGATTTAGCAGCGCGGGACGATGCTATCGTGTTGAAGTATGGACTACGTGCGGCTGGGATCCACCGGAATGAAAGTTTCGCGCCTGTGCCTGGGCGCGATGACCTACGGGTCGAAGAAATGGCGCGAGTGGGTGATGGACGAAGAAGAGGCTCGGCCGTTTTTCCGGCGCGCGGTGGAGCTGGGTATTAACTTTTTCGATACCGCCGACATGTACTCAAGGGGCGCGAGCGAAGAGGTTACCGGGCGCGCGCTGAATGAGCTCGGTCCGCGCGATAACTGGGTGATCGCGACCAAGGTTTTCAATGCCATGGGCGACGGCCCGAATCAGCGCGGCCTTTCGCGTAAACACATCATGCACTCGATCGACGCGAGCCTGCGGCGGCTGGGGACGGACTACGTCGACTTGTATATCATTCATCGCCTGGATTTGTCGACGCCGATGGAGGAAATCCTGGAGGCTTTGCACGACGTGGTGAAGGCGGGCAAGGCGTTGTATTTGGGCGCTTCGACGATGTATGCGTATCAGTTTGCCAAGATGCTGTACCTGGCCGACAAGCTGGGCTTGACGCGATTCGTCGCGATGCAGAATCACTACAATTTGATTTATCGCGAAGAAGAGCGCGAGATGATGCCGCTGTGCATCGAGGAAGGGATCGGGGTGACGCCGTGGAGTCCGCTGGCGCGCGGATTCGTGGCGGGAAATCGCACGCCGGGCGGATCGGGCGAGACCGTTCGCGCCAAGACGGACGATTACGGCAGGGCGCTGTATTATCAGCCGTCCGACTTTAAAGTGGTGGAGCGGCTGACGGAAGTCGCCAAGCGGCGCGGCCTTCCCAACGTCCAAGTGGCGATGGCGTGGCTGCTGCATCAGCCGGGTGTGACGTCGCCGATCATCGGAGCGACCAAGATGTCGCACTTGGATGACATGGTGGCGGCGCTCGACGTCAAGCTGGACGCTGCGGAACTGAAGGAGCTCGAGGAGCCGTATCAGCCGCATCCGATGCTGGGGCTTCTCTAAAGTTTTTCCATAACTTTTCGGCGTCTCGCCAGTTATCCCCATAGAACATGCCGCGTGGGCGACCACCAGCGACCGCTCAGGAATTGGGCGACGAACGGCTGCTGATCGAGGCGGCCAAGCTCGACCCGCGCCGATTCGCGGAGTTGTACGAAAACTATTTCGAGCCGTTGTACGCCTACGTCGTGATCCGAGTGCATGATCGAGCGGATGCGCAGGACATCGTGGCGGAGGTGTTTCATGACGCGCTGAAGAATCTGGCGCGCTTCGAATGGCGAGGCGTACCATTTTCGGCGTGGCTGTACCGCATCGCCGCGAATGCCATCGCGGATCGAGCCAAACGCGTGGCCAGGGAACACACCGTTAATGCCCTGGACGCCGTATCTACGGACGATTTAGAGGAGGCCGAAGAGCGCGCGCAGATTTTCCGGTTGGTGAAGGAGCTGCCGCCGGATCAATCGCGAGTCATGATGATGCGATTCGTAGAAGAGCGGAGTATTCGCGAGATCGCCAGGGAGTTGGGGCGGAGCGAGGGCGCGGTGAAGCAGCTCCAGTTTCGGGGATTACAGAATCTGCGGGATCGAATGGGTGAATCCGATGGCTGAGCGCGATCTGATTCAGCAACTCGACCAGGCGCTGGAAGCGATGCTCGCGGGAGCAGAAACTCCGGTGATGGGTCCCGAAGTGGCGGCGCTGGCGCGAATCGCGGCTCACATCCGCGCGCTGCCGGATACAGAGTTTCGCGCGAGCTTGAAGAGAAATTTAATGGCTGAGGCGATGGAGGAGAGAAAGAAAATGACGACTACCGTGAAGTACATGCGAGAGGGTTTTCGTACGCTGACTCCGTATCTGCATGCGTCCAGCGCAGCGGGACTGATCGATTTTGTAAAGCACACGTTCGGAGCCGAGGAACAATTTCGCGTGCCGAGGCCGGATGGTACAGTCATGCACGCGCTGTTCAAAATTGGCGATTCGATGTTGGAGCTGGCGGAGGTTCCCTCCGATCTCGTGGGACCGCGCGCGACCTCGCTGTGTGCCTACGTGACAGACGTCGATGCTGCGTATCGGCGTGCGCTCGAATCCGGTGCAACCTCGTTGTATGAACCGGTTGACCGGCCATACGGCGACCGCGAGGCCGGCGTAAAAGATCCCGCCGGGAATTACTGGTTCATCGCGCGGCACCTGAGTGGGGATTACAAGGATCCCGGCATGCAGGATATCGCTCCATTCTTGTTTCCGCGAGGCGCGGCGAGGTTCCTCGACTTTTTGGAGAAGGCCTTCGGAGCGGAGACCATCGAACGCCACCAGGACGCCGGCGGCGCGGTGCTTCACGCGAGCGTGAAGATCGGCGATTCGATTCTTGCGATGGGCGAAGCTCACGGGCAATGGCAGCCGATGCCCGGCGGGATTCATTTGTATCTGCCGGATGTCGACGCGGCGTACCGGCGAGCGATGGAGGCTGGTGCGGTTTCGATCAGCGCGCCCGCGAATCAACCGTATGGCGATCGTTACGCGGGCGTGATCGATCCGCAGGGGAACTACTGGTATCTGGCGTCGCAGATCGGCGCTTAGACGCCTAGCAGGTAGCCGCGCGCGGACATTCCGGTGATGCGTGTCAGTGCGTATCCGTACCATTGAAGCTGGCGCACATACGAGTCGCGAAGCTGGGAATCGGCGCTGATGTCGGTCTTGAAGTCGACGATATTCCACGCGCCATCTTCAACGAATGCCAGATCGATTACGCCGTCCAGCAGTTGGCCGTCGTCGAGCTTCAGCATCACGGGGTATTCGCGATGACACCGCGACGCGGCTCGTGCGCGGTGCATAAGCGGATGTGTCAGGGCTGCTTCTACCGCCGCGCGCGCGAAGTCGCGCTCTTCGTCAGGCGCACCGATCGATCGCGCGGCGATCTCGACCAAAGCGGCGATCGATTCGGAAGTTGCGTCGAGTTCGACGTCGCGCAAGACCGCGTGGACCAGGGTCCCGTAACGCCGCCCGCGGGCGCGGCCTTGGCTAACGGCGAATTCCACCGCGACCGGAATCGCATCGCCGGGCGGAGCATCAGTCGTCTGGCTGGCGATCAGGACGCGATATTGCGGCGCGGCGCCACGCTCCAGCGTTGCGGCGCGGTCGGTCTCCCATTGGCGGTACGCGGCAAGGCTCACTCCACCGTCTTCGGCGAGCAGTTCTTTCTGACGCAAGCCCAGCCCGCCGTCGACATTCAATTTCAGAATGGACGGATCCCACCAAACCACTTTGTGGTCGCCATGTTCCGGCTGGATCAGTCCCGGCTTGACAGAAAATTCCTCCTGCCGGTCGTATTCCATGGGACGCTCAAGTACCGTCGCCTGCCCGAATTCCGGACATCCCTTGGCTCGCGATCCGCGGCGCCAGTTCGCGCGTGAAGGATAGATGGCTTTGTTCAGCGGCGCCAGCCAGCCTTCGAACGCTTCGTCGCCGATGGCGGGGACTACCAGCAGATCGCGCGCCCGCGTGGCCGCGACATAGGCGACGCGCACGCCTTCGGCTCGCTCACGGGCGCTCTCCTGCGGCTCATGCTCCGACAATTCACGCGGGGCGCAGCGCAGCAGGCGGGTCGCGCTCAATCGCCGCGCGCCGTCGACAAACTGATCGGGTTCTCGCGCGGCAAGATTCGCGGTGAGATCGGCGAGAATCACCACCGGAAATTCCAGCCCTTTGGCGCCGTGCACCGTCATCAAACGCACGCCGTCGGAATCTTCTTCGAGCACCGGTGCTTCGGCGGCCTCTTCTTTTTCAGCCTGCGCGGCCAGCTCCTCCACGAATCCGCGGAAGGAAATTCCGCCGGTCAGCTCGTACGTGCGTGCCAGTTCAGCGACGCGCGCGACATTTGCCAGAATCTGATTGCCGCCGGGGCGCAAAACGAATCCTGCGTGCGCTCGCGTGGCTTCCAGCAGTTGATTTACCGTCGCTGCGAACGGCTGGCGGTTGCGCGCGCGGTGCAAATCGCCGAGCAATGCCAGCGCTTCGAGGATTGATGCGAAGGTTGGGTCATCGGGCTTGTGAAATGGATGCAGATGGCCGTGATGGTGTCGATAACGCAGCAACAGTTCATCCGGAATCGCGAACAGGGATCCTTTGAGGGTCGCGAAGACGCTCAGCTCATCGTCGGGCCACTCGATCGCGGTGAGGGCGGCGCGCAGCGTTTCTACTTCTTCACGGCGATGGAACGACTTCGATCCGGCGAGCAGATGCGGAATCAGCCGGGCTTCGAGTGCACGAGCATACTCGCGTGTCAGGTCGGAACCCGCCTGCGTGCGGCGTCGGAACAGCACGGCGATGTCGCGGGCGCGGATCTTCCATTCGCTATGGTTCACCAGCCAGTCGATGAACGCGGCAATCGCATCCGGAAGCGAGCGATTGATGGCTTCTTTCGCGATGCGAGTCTTGTAAGGGCGGGGAACGGGAAGCACAATCACGCTCGGGCGGTCTTCGGGGTCCGGGCGGTCTCGTTCGAGCGGCGCCCAGTCGGCTTGGCCCGCTTGCGCATCGCCGGTCATTTCTGTTTCAAACGCAGCATTGACGAATTGTTGTATATTCCGGACCGCGCGAAAGCTCTTGGTCAACGTCACGAAGCCGGCGCCACGATCCGTCAGCCCTTGCTTCACCTGGCGGTACAGCACCATGTCGGCGCGCCGGAATTTATAAATCGACTGCTTGGGATCGCCCACCAGGAACAGTTTTCCCGGCTTCGGACGCGCGCGGAGCCAATCGGATTCCGCCGGGTCGTCGGCCGCCAGCAGCAGAAGAATCTCAGCTTGCAGTGGATCGGTGTCTTGAAATTCGTCGATGAACAAATGCGTGAACCGGTCCTGCAAATACTTGCGGACGTCGGGTTGATGGCATACGAGGTCACGAACCGATGTGAGCAGATCCACAAAATCCAGCTTGCCGGACCTGCGTTTGCGCTCCTGATATTCCTCGACCAGCCCAGTCATTTCTTCGCGCAGCAAGGCGGCCAGGTCCGCATCGGCGCGGCGGCGAAATTCGCCGATCCAGCGGAACAGCTCCTCGCGGCGTGCCAGAATCTCTTCGCGTGAAACGCCGTCGCCGTAAACACCGGACCCTTTCAGATTGTTTCGCAGCTCGCGGGCGAGCTTCAGCAGCCGTCCTTCCAGGGCATCGTCGTCGCGGCGGCCGGCGCTTTCACTGCGCTCGATCCATTCGGCCAGTCCACGTAATGGCAAAAGGCTCTTGTATAAGTTGTCGGTGACGCGGCGCGGACGCGATGAGAGCGCCGCCAGCTCGCGGACCATGCGCAGAATGGTGCCCAGCTCCTCTTCGCGCGCGAACGGCTCGCGACGCCAGGGAGCCGGGTAGTCGCGCCATTCGACCAGCTTTTTCCCGGCCCACTGCAACTGTTCGAGGGGAAGCGAGTCGTCCCAGGAATCGCGCCAGGCTAGTCGCGCAAACGCGCGCCGCAAGCCCGGTGATTCCTGGTTCAGGCGGCGCTCCAGCCATGCGTTGAAAGCGCGTTGATACAGCCGCGCACTTTCCTGCTCGCTCAATTCCTCGAACGACGGATCGACGCGAGCTTCCACCGGCCGTTCGCGAAGGATCTGCGCGCAAAACGAATGAATGGTCCCGATGGAGGCTTCTTCGAGTCTCTTAAGCGCGTCTTCGAGGATCGGTGCGCGATGCCGCGCCTGGTCCAGTTCCTCGCGCAGCCGAAGCTTCAGCTCGCCCGCCGCTTTATGCGTGAAGGTCACCGCGGCGATGCGGTCGATTTTCGCGCCATGCTCCAGCACCGCGACGATGCGGTGCACCAGTTCCGTCGTCTTGCCGGTTCCGGCCGAAGCTTCGACGATCAGGCTTTCATCGAGAGATTCGCGAATGCGCCGGCGCGCGGATTCATCGGAGCCGGGTTGAGCGGCGGGATTCATGCCATCCCTCGGATCTCGACCAATGGCTCCAGCCGTTCATCCCGGCGGTCTTTGTATCGCAACGCGCGCTGTTCCTCGTACGGCCCGCAAACGATGCGGTAGTCGCAGATCTCGCACGCGTCCTTTTGCGGAACCGGCGGAAGGAATCCTTCAGCCAGCGCACCATCGATGTTGGCCAGCAGCTTGGTCAGAAACAGACGGGCGCGATGATCCAGGCGAATCTCGATGGGCTGATAACCGCCTTGCTGCGTCGCATACAGCAAACGTCCACATTCGACGGGCTGCCCGAGCAGCTTCTCGGCTGCCAACCCATACAGCAGCGGCTGGAGAAATCGGCCGCCGCCGACCAGATAGGGCGCGCTCTCCGGAGCTTTTCCAGTTTTGTGATCCGTGATGCGCAGGACGCCGCGCGCGCTGTCGCGCTCGACCAAATCGATCGATCCGCGGAGCCGCACGCCGCATTCGGCGAGGTCCGCTTCTTCGGCGGTGCTCGCGGGATCGCGATTCTGATCGCGCGCCAGCCCGAATGCGAATTCGAAGTGAATCGGCTCCCATCCCGCGTCGTTATTCGCGACGTATTGCAGCCAGCCGCGCAGGTCGGTGCGCAGATCCTCAATCTCGCTTTTCCACACGCGCGGGATCGCCGGTACCAGCTCCTCTTCTTGTTGCCCGGCGACCCGATCCAGGACGCGATCCGCCAATTCGAGTGCCCGCGCGAGATTCGCAGCGGTCACCGGCAGCATGTGAGCGGCCCTAAGCTCGCCGAACAAGGCAAATTGGACCTGATGAAATAGAGCCCCTCGCGTCAGCGGATCCATCTGTTCAATCGACACCGCCTCATCGCGCGGACGCAATCCATAGATGCCGTGCAATGCGAATTTGTACGGGCATGTCGCGAACTGCTGGAGCGACGACGGCGACCAGGCTCGCGCGCGCAATCGCTGGCTCTCGAGCGCGGCAAGAGCCTCGGCATCCTTCGTGATCAGTCCGTCGACGTTCGACCATTTGGGCGCCCACCGCTTCCATCGCGCCCGCAGCGATCGCGCGAGGGCTTCGGTCGTATCCACCAGGTATCGTGCGCCGCTGGAATCCTTGAGCGTGGCGAGATCGTATTCCACCGCATCAATCGCATCCGCCGTGCTGTGTGGCGCGGGCCAGTTCAGACGGGCGGGCGCAGCTTCGCGCGTCTGCTTCTCGAACTCTTTCAACTCCGGAAGGCGGCCTTCGACGGCTCGCGGCAGCTCCAACGCATAGAACGACGGAACGCGCGGGCGCGCTTCGGCAACGTCCATACGCGGATACGATGCGATTAGTTTCTCGCCGG
>Ga0209415_10008673_pt1 | contig 17600 bp, 13 predicted proteins | sample PeaSoiSIISIP2007_FD_187696 | JGI IMG/M metagenome (GOLD analysis project Ga0209415, IMG submission 187696) | Peat soil microbial communities from Weissenstadt, Germany - SII-SIP-2007 (SPAdes) (version 2) | ecosystem: Environmental > Terrestrial > Soil > Wetlands > Peat | place: Germany... | reverse complement strand
GATCTGAATCGTCCTGCGCGTGGTGTCGGCAATCACCCAGCAATTAGGGCATTCGGCGATATGGCCTTCCAGTTTGGCCCGGATCTCCGCGTCAAGGCTGTGGTCCAGATAGTCGCTCAACTCATGCAGAAAGTCTTTACAGGTAAGCAAACGCGTCGTCCCCCTTGCGTTTGAAGTGGCGAGTCAGTTTCTCGCGCAACTGCAGGCGGGCCCTCAGCAGTCTGCTTTTCACAGCGGGAATGGACAGGTCCAGAGCGCCCGCCGTTTCCTCCGTCGAAAGTTCCTCGATATCCCGCAGCACGAAGACGGAGCGGTAGGGAGGCTCCAGACCCTGGATGGCCTCATCCAGAATCTGTCCGAACTCCGCTCGCGAGAATCTCTGTTCCGGATTCTCGTCCCATGCCGCCACCTCGCGAACTATCGTGTCCTCTCCCGTGTCAATCGCTTCATCGAGCGAGACCGATCGGTCGGTTCGCCGCCGCCGAAGCTTCATCAGCGCCTGGTTCACCGCGATCCGGACGATCCACGTGTAAAACTTCGCGGCCCCCTGGAACTGGTCGAGGTGCTCGTAGGCCTTCAAGAAGGTCTCTTGCAGCACGTCTTCAGCGTCCTCGCGGTTTTGCGTGATGTGCTGGGCCAGGCGGAAGATTTTGCCCTCGTAGCGCCGCACCAGCTCGCCAAACGCACGCCCATCGCCTTCGCGCGATTGCGCGACCAGTGTGGCTTCGTCGGCTTCGGCAAGACTGGGGGCCGTCATGGCGGATTCTTCTATAATACCGCGCCGAGTCTCGCCAACCGCTCTTCAGATCGGCTCCACTCCGGCCATCGTGGAACGCCTGTGCGGTCCAGCACCGGCCGTCTTTCAGGGGCGCACCGCGCCGCCATCTCGCGAGCCGTGGTTGTGACGGATGACGGAACCCGCCCGCCCCGCGCTGGTACGGTGTGGACGTCATGAGACAACAGGCCCATAACCAAGGCGAGTATTGTGCTGTCCCCCTTAGAACGTGCAGAATCGGTTTACCCTCCCCAAGGAGAACTCAGAATGTACACATTGATCAAGCTGCGCGACGGAAGCATTGTGGAAGCCGTTGTGCTAGCCAACACTCGATCTTGGATGCGTCTGGCCGCCGCTGGCCTCAATGACGTGCTCGAACTGCGACTTAATGGATTGGATTGGCTCGACGAACGCGGCGAGCCTGTTCAGTTCGGGTTTCTACTGGCGACCGATGACGAAGTCTCCGAAGTGCCGCGGCTGCCGCAGGCCGCCTTTCGGTACGCGTGCTGACGAAGCATCTTCAAAACACCTCGGCGAACTCGTTGCCTGAGAGGCGTCCTACCGTCACGACTCGGATTCGAACGACAGCACGGGCTCGGCCTGGCCCTCTTCGGCGAGTTTCTGCATCAGGTGCGAGCCGTACTCGAAGCCTTTGTCGAACGCCTGCAGGTTGAGCTTTTCCAGGGCCGGTGGCACGGAGTCCTTGACGGCTTTGCGTAAAGCGTCGGCATCCACCAGGCCGGTCACGGCGCCGAAGAAGCCCACCATGACAATGTTGAGCACCACCTTGCGGCCCAACTCCTCGGCCAGCCGGGTGGCGGGAACGCCATAAACGCGAGCGCCGGCAGGGATTTTGTCGAGGCGGACCAGGTCCTGCTCGATGATGAGAACTCCGCCGCGCTTGAGCTCGGGCGAAAAGCGGGAACAGGCTTCCTGCGACATCACCACCAGGGCATCGGGCTGGGTGATGTAAGGATAAAGAATCGGCTCATCGGAGAGAATGCATTGCGCACTGGAGGATCCGCCGCGCGCCTCCGGACCGAAACTTTGGGTCATGGTGGCGTAGCCGCCCTGGAAAATGGCCTTGGCTTTGCCCACCACGATCGCGGCCAGGATGACGCCCTGCCCGCCGAAGCCGGCAATTCGAATTTCCGTCAGCATTCCACGCACCCCACTTCCGGTTCGGCATAACGGTCGCCCAACGTTTCGTGCATCTGCGCCTGCAACAGCTCGTAGTAATCGGGCCGGTCGCGGTCGATGAACTTGCCGACCACAATTTCGCCGCTTTTCGTCAAGCTGCATTCGCCGGTAGGCGCGCCGTGCCGGGTTTTGCTCGCCTGCTTGTAATACTTCATGGTGTCCAGCCCGTCGCCCATTTTGTTGCGCCGCTGGTAGAGCGTGGGGCACGGCGAAATGACTTCGATGAAGCCGAATCCCTTCTTTTTGAGAACCTCTTCCATGGAGCGGGCGAGCTGCTTGACGTGGAAGGTGGTCCAGCGGGCGACGTATGAGGCTCCGCAGGCGTCGGCGAGTTGGACCAGGTTGAACGCCGGCTCGAATACGCCATAAGGCGCGGTGGCGCTGATCACGTGGCTGGGCGTGGTGGGAGCGGTTTGCCCGCCGGTCATGGCGTAAGTCAGGTTGTTCACGCAGATCACCTTGATATCCATGTTGCGGCGCGCGGCGTGAATGAAGTGGTTGCCGCCGATAGCGAACAGGTCGCCATCGCCGGAGTAGACTACCACCTGCAGTTCCGGGTTGGCCAGCTTCAAACCGGTGGCGAACGGGATGGCGCGGCCATGCGTGGTGTGGAAGGAATCCAGGCGCGCATAACCGGCCACGCGGCCGGTACAGCCGATGCCGGAAACGATGGCCACCTTATCCAGGTTGGCGCCGGAAGCGAGCAGGGCGCGGGTGAAGCAATTGACGGTGGTGCCGATGCCGCATCCCGGGCACCAGATGTGAGGGATGCGCTCCGTGCGTAGAAACGGCTCGACCGGGTTAAAGGAATCGGGCGGAATCTCGCAGGGGATTTCGAGTAACTGTTCGTTCACTTCGCCGCCTCCACAATCGCTTTGAGAATCACTTCCGGATGGTGCACGGTGCCGCCCGCGTGACTGACTGGGACGACCTTAGCGCGGCCGGCCGCGGCGCGTTCCACTTCATGCACCATCTGGCCCAGGTTCAACTCCGGCACCACGAATGCCTTGACGCGGCCGGCGAGCGCCGCGATGTGCTGCTCGGGAAACGGCCAGGCCGAAATGAGGCGGAACTTGCCGGCGCGGATGCCCCGTTTGCGGGCCATTTCGATCGCCCGCTGCGCCACGCGCGAGGTGATGCCGTAGGAGACCACCACCACCTCGGCATCTTCCAGGTTGGCGGTATCGCAGATCGCGCGGCCGTTGGAAAACGGCTTCAGCTTGTCCACCAGGCGCCGCACCAGGCGGTCCTGGGTTGCCACGTTCATGCTGGGGTAGCCGCGTTCATCGTGCGTCAGGCCGGTGACATGGAAACGATAGCCATCGCCCGCCTTGACCATTTCCGGCACCAAGTCCTCGCCCGGCTCGAAGGGGCGGTAGTCCGCGGGCGCCTTGTGCGTGTAACGCCGCGGCGACACCTCAATCTGTTCCGCCGGCGGAATGATGACCTTTTCCGTCATGTGGCCGACGCATTCGTCGAGCATCATCATCACCGGGACGCGAAACTCCTCGGCGAGATTGAACCCGGTAACGGTGAGATCGAAACACTCCTGGGGGGAATTCGGGCACAGCGCGATGATGCCATAGTCGCCGTGCGATCCCCATTTGGCCTGCATCATGTCGGCCTGCGCCGGCAGCGTCGGCAGGCCCGTCGAAGGACCGCCCCGCTGCACATTCACAAACACGCACGGAGTTTCGGTAATGGCCGCGTAGCCGATGTGCTCCATCATCAGTGAAAAGCCCGGTCCCGAGGTCACGGTGAACGCCTTCGCGCCACCCCACACGGCTCCCTGAATGGCGATGGAGGCGGCCAGCTCATCTTCCATTTGGATGAAGACGCCGCCGACCAGAGGGATTCTCGACGCAAAGCGTTCTACTACCTCGGTAGACGGCGTTATCGGGTAACCTGCGGCAAATCGCGCACCGGCTGCGAGCGTACCCTCACAACATGCGTGGTCACCGTCGAGAAAATGAACACCCGTTAAGACTCCTCTGGGGTCAGCGTGCATAGCGCCCTCCGTAAATTGCGAAGTCGGGACAGTACATTCCGCACAGGTCGCAGCCGCTGCACTTCTCCGAGGCTATGACATGGGGGGGGTGGTAACCCTTGGAATTAAAAGCGGAAGAGAGAGCCAGCACGTGGGTGGGACAGAATTCCACACAGAAAGCGCATCCTTTGCAGCGTTCCACATTGATGGCGACAAAGCCCTTAGACATGAGAACCCTCCGTGAAACAGTCAGTTACATGCCTGCAAGCCTGGTGCCATTCAGGATATTAAAGATCTGAAACGCTATTATCGCTGCGGTTCGCCGGTGCGGCCTGTTTGCCGACCAACAAAAAGCCCGCGGACGAGCCGAAACAGGTGGCGGCTCATCCGCGGGTTATGGGGCACACAACACAGAACCCAGTGCATCCCGTTGTCTTGTGCGGGCCGGGCCCTTTTCCTTTACTGGAGCGGGGCGGGGCCGGAGGACGAGACGGTGGCGAGCGGCTTGGCCGCGAAGGGCAAACCGCCGCCACCGGCTGCCGCTAGAGCATTCTGATTCTGCGGCTGCAGAGAAACCACGCCGACAGCGGACCTGGATGGATCCGCCTGGCTTTGCGCGGTGACGATCACCGCATACGGCCTGGCAATTCCCAATGGAGCCGTATAGATGCCCGTGGAGGTGACTGCTCCTGGCTGCGCACCGGCTGGGGCCCCGGGAGCAAGTGAAACACTCCAGTTCACATTGCGGTTGGCTGCGCCGTCGACCTTGGCGACGAACTGCTGGATGTCGGCCGCACTCAGCCGCTCAAAGGCAGAGTCCAGGCCAATCTGAACAGCCTCAACGGGGCCGCCGCGCTGGTCGCTGGCCACCAGCAGTGTTTGGCTGAGGCCCCTTGCATCCGCCCAGGTGATCGCCAGATTGTCTTGTGCGCTGGCGGTGCCCGCGACCGAAGTCACCGGGCCCGGCAGCGTGGCCAGCCGCCGGTACGGAACACCGACAGCGGTCACGTTCCCGGCGTTATCGGTGGCCACGGCTTTATCCCGCAGGCTGGGCGACAGGGCAACGCACAAAAAGCTCTGGTTGTTCCATCGCAATGAAAACACGTGCATATAAGCCGGCAGGCGAACTTCGCGCCGGGTGGCCGGATCATCGTACGTAATGTCGTGGAGGCGCACCGCCGCCGCCGCTTCCAGCCGGGGCATGGCGATCCGGAAGACCGCCGAGGCACCGGAACCGCCCTGCGCGACCTGGTAGTAGCCCGCCGTGCCAGGCACGGTTGAGGCGCCGGCGCCGGGCCACAAATCATCGCCGTTCACATTGAGCCGGCTCTCTTCGCCTGCCCCTAGCACGACCTTCGAACCGGCAGGCTCGACCAGTCGCAAAGGGCACACAGGCCGCGCGTAGACCGGGAGCAGAGAACCAGCCGCCGAGACGCGTGAAAGTTCGAAACAGCCGAAGGCGGCGAACGGCGCCGCAACCTCGATTGGAGCCGAACCCACGTTACGCTCGGTCAGAGTCAAAACGGCTTCTTCGCCGGGAAAATAAATGCTGCGATCAAGACCGATAGTACTGACGAGCCGGCCACTGTTGACGGCCGGAGCAATGGTAGTCTGCGCGATCAGCGTGCAGCCCGTGATGGCGACGGGGATCGCGACCCGGAGCAGGATTCTGAATGTAAACATAGTAAGCCGAGCCTCCTTGGACGATAAGTGGCTGGGTTGCCCCAGCAGGATCGAAAGCCAGAGCACAAGTACCATAAGTACTATAATAGGTACCATATGTGATCCTATAGCTACTAGTACCATACAAGAGACAGCATTGCCAAGACTTACTTTGGTTAGCCGCGTTCTATCCCAAACGGGGGAGCGGGACAGCCTCACGTGCGACGGTCCGCCGCGGGCTGCGCGCTATGATGGACGCCATGCGGGTCACCGGCGCGGGCGGGACAGAAAATGCGGGCCAAGGGATCCAGGCCCTGAGCGATCACGCGGAGAAATATCGCGAGGTTCTCTGCCGGGCGAGGCTGGGCATTCGGAATCCAGGCTTCGAGTGGTATCCGTACGACACGCTATCGTCACTCACTCACTGCAACCAGTTGCTGCACGGCGCCAACCGGGCCATGTTCGGGCCTGACGGCCAGGGGCGCAAGGTGCTCGACCTTGGCTGCGCGGATGGCGAACTGGCGTTCTTTCTGGAATCGTTGGGCTACCAGGTGACCGCGGTCGACCATGGGGATTACAATCACAACGCCATGCGCGGCGCGCGTGCGCTCAAGGCCGCGCTCGGCTCGGCGGTGGAACTGGTCGAGCTCGATCTCGACCGGCCGTTCCAGTTGCCGGGAGGGCCTTACGATTTTGCGTTTTTTCTGGGCACGTTCTATCATCTCCGCAACCCGTTTCACGTTCTCGAGGAACTGGCGAAGCACGCTGCTTTCTGCTTTCTGAGCACACGCATCGCGCGGCGCTTTCCCGGAGGCGCGCCGATGCCAAAAGACGTCGCGTTGGCATACCTGCTGGACGAGAACGAGCTCAACAACGACGAGAGCAACTACTTCGTCTTTTCCGAACCCGGGTTGCGGCTGGCGCTGAAGCGCACCTTTTGGGAAGTGCTCGACTTCCTCTCCGTGGGCGACACGCGCCATTCGGACCCGGTGCGCGCGGACCGCGACGAGCGCGCGTTCTGCTTTCTGCGGAGCCGCTTCGACCGGCTCGCCAACGTGGAGCTGCTGGATGGCTGGCATGAAGCGGAGGGAACCGGCTGGCGCTGGACCGAGCGAGAGTTTTCTTTTCGGATCCGCGCCGCCGGCTCTGCGCGGGCGCGCATGGTGGCGATCCAACTGTTCCTTCCCGACGAGCTATTTGCCGCCAATGGCATCGTCGCGCTCGCCGGCAGGGTGAACGACAGCGAACTGGCGCCGGCCGAGTTTCGCCGCGCCGGCGCGCACGTGCTGGCCCGGCGGCTGCCGCAGGGAACGGAGGAGATGGTCTTGCGCTTTCGCGTGTCCCCCACGCTGGCAGCCGACGCGCACGATTCGCGGGAGCGCGGCGTAGTGGTGGTTTCGATCTCGGCGGACTGAGCGCACGCGCAAAAACTGTGCCCAACCGCTCCCTACGGTCGCGGCTCCGATGCTTTCACAGCCGCGACCGGAGGGAGCGGTGGGCGGCGATTAAACTGTTGTTTCATGAAAGACCCTGAGTTACGGGCCAGCGAGCGCGGTTATCCTGGAACGAATGAACCTAGCTATCCAAGCAGACGACGTCCGCCGGGCGGCGGAACGGATACGCCCGCTCGCGCGCTGCACGCCGGTCTTCACCTCGGCGGGATTCGACGCGCGCGCAGGGGCGCGCGTCTTTTTCAAGTGCGAGAACCTGCAGCGCGGCGGCGCCTTCAAAATCCGCGGAGCGGCCAACCTGATTCTTTCGCTCCCGGCGGACGCGCTCGCGCGCGGCGTGGTGGCTTATTCGTCGGGCAATCACGCCCAGGCAGTGGCGATCGCGGCAAAGCACGTGGGCGCCCAGGCCACCATCGTGATGCCGGAGGATGCGCCGCGCACCAAGATGGAATCGACGCGCGCACACGGCGCCAACATCGTGACCTACAACCGGCAGACGGAACTGCGCGAGCGGATCGCCGCCGGCATTGTGGAGCGAACCGGCGCCACGCTGGTGCCGCCCTTCGACCATCCGCTGATCATGGCCGGGCAGGGCACCGCCGCTCTTGAGCTGATTGAAGAGACGGGGCCGCTCGGCGCGCTGATTGCGCCGGTCGGCGGCGGCGGCCTGCTTTCCGGAAGCGCCACCATCGCCAAAGCCATCCATCCTGCCATCCGCGTTTTTGGAGCCGAGCCGGAAGGCGCCAACGATACATTCCTGTCCCTCGCAGCCGGCGAACGCGTGAGCGTGCCTCATCCCGAGACCATCGCCGACGGGCTGCGTGCGCCGCAACCGGGCGCATTGACATTCCCGGTGCTGAGAAAACTGGCGGAAGGTGTGGTGCTGGTGAGCGACGAGGAGATCCGTCAGACGGTGAAGTTCCTGCTGCTGCGGCTCAAACTCCTTGTGGAGCCGAGCGGCGCCGTTCCGGCCGCCGCCGTCCTGTTCGGCAGACTGCCGCCAGGCATCGGCTCGATCGGCGTGATCCTTTCCGGCGGCAACGTGGATTTTGAGGAGCTGGCAACGTACTGAGCGCCGGCGAACCTGGCCCGGCGGGGAAACGGCGCTTGCCCGCCCCCCCCGTCACAGTGTTGGAGTATAGAGGATGCAGCGATTGCTCCTGACTTTCACGATCGCGGTTTCAGGCCTTGCCGCCCGTGCCGCAGAACCTCCGGCGCTGATGCCGATGCCGCTGAAGGTGGAGGCGGGCACGAGCGCGCTAACCATCGATCAGAAATTCACGGTGGCTGCCGGACTGGCCGACGCCCGCCTGGAGAGCGCGCTAAACCGGCTGGTGGCGCGGCTCTCGCGCCAAACCGGCATGGCCATTCCGCGCGGCAAGCCGGCGGCCGGCGGGCGCGCCACGTTGCGTGTGGAGTGCGCGGCGCGCGGCGCACAGTATCCAACCCTCGGTGAGGATGAATCTTACCAACTTGCCGTCACGTCCGAAGGGGCGCTGCTGAAGGCGGCTACAGTGGATGGCGCGCTGCGCGGCCTCGAAACATTCGTGCAACTAGTCCAGTCCGGCGCCAGCGGCTTCGAGGTACCGGCAATGCGGGTCGAGGACCGGCCGCGCTTCCCGTGGCGCGGCCTGCTGCTGGACGTGTCACGCCACTGGATGCCGGCGGAGGTGGTGAAGCGCAACCTGGATGCGATGGCGGCGGTGAAGCTGAACGTCTTCCACTGGCACCTTTCGGACGATCAGGGGTTTCGCGTGGAGAGCAAACGCTATCCGCGCCTGCAGCAATTCGGCTCGGGCGGCCATTATTACACGCAGACGGAAATCCGCGAGGTGGTGGCCTACGCCCGCGACCGCGGGATCCGCGTGGTACCGGAGTTCGACATGCCGGGCCACACGCTGAGCTGGTTTCCCGGCTATCCGCAACTGGCGGCCGGGCCGGGCCCATTTGAAGTCGGCGGCGACTATGGCGTGTTCGATCCGGTGATGGATCCGAGCCGCGAAGAGACCTACCGGTTCCTGGATGGCTTCGTCGGCGAAATGGCGACGCTGTTCCCCGACCCTTATTTCCACGTGGGCGGCGACGAAGTGAACGGCAAGCAGTGGATCAAGTCGGCGCGCATCCAGGCGTTCGCCAGGCAACACCGGTTCAAGGACGCGCGCCACATCCAGTTGTATTTCAGCCAGCGCATTCGGCGGATTCTGGCGCAGCACGGCAAGACCATGGTCGGCTGGGACGAAATCCTGCAACCGGGATTGGGCGCCGGCACCGTGATCCAGAGCTGGCGCGGGCGCGCGTCGCTGGCCGAATCGGTGCGGCAGGGCTACCGGGGCATTCTGTCGTGGGGCTATTACCTCGACCATCTGAACCCGGCGAGCGTTCATTACGGCATCGATCCCCTGGCGGGCGACGCGGCCCAATTGACGCCCGAACAGGCCCGGCACATCCTGGGCGGCGAGGCGTGCATGTGGTCCGAACTGGCCAGCGCGGAGACGGTGGATTCGCGCATTTGGCCGCGCCTGGCGGCGATCGCCGAGCGGCTCTGGTCGGCCGAGGACGTGACCGATGTGGACTCGATGTACCGGCGCCTGGAAGCAGTCAGCCGCATGCTGGAGTGGACGGGCATCGAGCATCGGTCGAACTACGCCCCGATGCTCGACCGGCTGAGCGGCAATCGCGCGGCGCCGCCGGTGCGCGTGCTGGCCGACGCCTGCGAGGCGCTGGGGCTCGGACCGCGGCACGCCGATCCAAACACCACGGCGATGCCATTGAACCGCATGGTGGACGCGGCTCGGCCGGAGAGCGAAAGCGTGCGCGCGCTGACCTTGGCGGCGGCCCGCGTGACGGCGAACCCGGCTGCCGCCGCGGCGGATGTGGTAACCCTGCGCGTGCAGTTCAGCCGCTGGGCGGCGAACGACAGGGACTTCCAGCCGCTGGCCGAGGCCAACGCGCTGTTGGAGGAGTTGAAACCGATTTCCAGAGATTTGTCGGCGGTGGGCACGCTAGGGCTCAAGCTTCTCGACAACATCGCCGCGGGCCAGGCGGTGCCCGCGGATTGGCTGGCCGCGCAGGACGCGGAACTCAAGCGCATGCTGGAGCCGGACGCCGATCTACGCCTGGCGGCCGTGCGTCCGGTCAGGATTCTGTTGGATGGCGCCGCCCGCTTGGGCAAATAGGCGTCATGCGTCAGTTCGAGGGGACGTTCACATAGAACGGGACCGAAGGCGAGATCGAATTGCCCACTCCGACCGCGACGCTGAAGGGGGCGGGCCGGCCGTAACCAACCGCGCCGACACCTGCACATCCGCCCGCAGCAGATCGATCACCGTGCCTGGAATGCTGCCAGCGTTGACCGGTGTCGCCATCAGATCACCGATCCCGTTGTTTGATCTGCAGGTGCTGTTTCACGCGGCCCGGCACGTCCACCGCCTGCACGAATAACGGAATGCCGCCATACGCGGTCACACATTCTTCCAACGCCTCTGGATCGAGCTGAAACAGAAACTCACTTTCGGCGGGCGACGGTTTCTGCTTGCGGGGAATTCCCATCGCGCCAAGCGTAGCAATTCTGCACCCAAACGGTGCCAATCAATACCACGCCGCGCCTGCCCAGAACACTCCTTCGGTTCGACTCCGATTTACCTTACGGACGGATCCGGGACTAGCCCAAAAGGGCTGGTCGGCAGCCGCTCCAAAGCGCCTTAAGATTAAGGTAACCTCGCCTGACCGTCCCGTCGCCCTGTCATAAAGCGAAGGCGGGCCGGATCTGTCACTGCGCTTTCTGCCCCCGGCGTATATTGGTGAAAGGAAAGCTTAACGGATTTTCTCCCGGATCGGGCGGCGGCGGAAAGCGGCATGGAAAGCCGTGCCGGGCGGTTCGGACCCTTACGGCAGGCGTAAGGATTCCATCAGCGTACCTGTGAAATGGTGTACTTAGTTATGATGACGAAGCGTGGCTCGAATTGGGCCGAACGGGGACTGAGAGTTCGATGAGCGAAGCTACCTCCTCCGCGCCCGTGGTTGGCGCTCCTCCAGAGCAGCGGGACAACCCTCCGCAGAGGCCCCGTTCCCACAAGGGCTGGCTTTGGCTGCTGGTGCTGCTGGCCGTGATCGCCGCGGTCGCTTACTATTACCGGCCCAAATCCGGCGCAGCCGGCAGCCCTGGCACGGGCAATGCGCCTCCCACCACCGGCTCCGGCGGCAGAGGCGGCCGCGGCGCCGGCATTACGCCGGTGGTCGCCGCGCGCGCCAAAACGGGCGACATCTCCGTTTACGTGGTGGCGCTTGGCAATGTCACACCGCTCAGCACGGTCACCATCAAGAGCCGCGTGGATGGCCAGTTGATGGACGTGAAGTATCAGGAAGGCGATATCGTGCAGAAGGGCGCTCCCCTGGTGGAGATCGATACTCGCCCCTACCAGGCAATGCTGGTGCAGGCCGAAGGTCAACTGCTGCGCGACCAGGCGCTGCTCGACAACGCCAACGTGGACCTGAGCCGGTACGCCGGGCTGTTGAAGCAAAACGCCATTCCCGAGCAACAGTACGCCACGCAGCAGGCGCTGGTGAAACAGGAAGAAGGGGTGGTCAAGAACGATCAGGGCCAGATCGATGCGGCCAAACTCAACCTGGTTTACTGCCACATCATGTCGCCCATCACCGGGCGCGTCGGCCTGCGCCTGGTGGACGCCGGCAACATCGTGCACGCCTCGGATTCAACGGGGCTGGTGGTCATCACCCAGGTGCAGCCGATCAGCATCGTCTTCACCATTCCAGAGGACCAGCTGCAAGCCGTGTTATCCCGTTACCGCGCCGGGCAGAAGCTGGTGGTGGAGGGCTGGGATCGCGACATGCACAAGAAGATCGCCAGCGGCGCTTTAGCCACGATGGACAATCAGATCGATCAAACCACCGGCACGCTGCGCTTGCGGGCAATCTATCCCAACACCGACCTGGCCCTGTTCCCCAACCAGTTCGTCAACGTGAAGCTGCTGGTGGAGGAAAAGCACGGCGTGGTGGTGATTCCCAATGGAGCGGTGCAACTCACCACCGACACCAAATACGTGTACCTGGTGAAGCCGGATTCCACCGTGACCGTGCGCAACATCACCGCCGGCACCACCGAAGGCGATCAAACGGAAGTGGTGTCGGGCCTGAACGCCGGCGACGCGGTGGTGATGCAGGGAGTCGACAAGTTGAACGAGGGCAGCAAGGTCGTCGCCACCATCCCTGGAGAGCAACCGGCGGCCGGGCGCGGCGGCCAAGGGGGCCGAGGGGGCGCAGGGAAGGCCGGCCGAGGGAAAGCGCAGTGAGTCCGTCCCGGACATTTATTCTCCGTCCGGTCGCAACCTCGCTGCTGATGGTGGGCATCCTGCTGGCGGGCGCGGTCGCTTACAAGCAGTTGCCGGTATCGGCGCTTCCCGAAGTGGATTACCCCACAATTCAGGTGGTGACGTTCTACCCCGGCGCCAACCCGGACGTGATGGCGTCATCGGTCACTGCGCCGCTGGAACGCCAGTTCGGCCAGGTACCCGGCCTGCAGCAGATGACGTCGACCAGTTCCGACGGCAGCTCGGTCATCACGCTCCAATTCAACCTCAACCTGAACATCGACGTGGCCGAGCAGGAGGTGCAGCAATCCATCAACGCCTCCGGCACCTTCCTGCCCGCCGACCTTCCCGCGCCCCCGATTTACAGCAAGACCAACCCCGCGGATGCGCCCATCCTGACGCTGGCGCTGACTTCGAAAACGATGCCGCTCACCAAGGTGGAGGACCTGGCGGACACGCGCCTGGCGCCGAAGATTTCGCAACTGGCCGGGGTGGGCCTGGTGAGCATCAGCGGCGGCCAGAAGCCGGCGGTGCGCATTCAGGCCAATCCGACCCAGATGGCCTCCTACGGCATGAACCTGGAGGATCTGCGCAGCGCGATCCTGGCCGCGAACGTCAACCTGGCGAAAGGGAATTTCGACGGGCCGCACCAGGCTTTCCAGATCGGCGCCAACGACCAGTTGCTTTCGAGCGGCGATTATTCCCCGCTGGTCATCGCCTACCGCAACAACGCGCCGGTCAAGCTCTCGGATGTGGCGGTGGTGAAGGACGAGGCGGAAAACCTGCGCCAGGCGGCATGGATGAACACCACGCCGGCGGTGATCATGAACATCCAGCGGCAGCCCGGCGCCAACATCATTTCGGTGGTGGACCGCATCAAGAAGCTGCTGCCGCAGCTTACCGCCGCGCTGCCCAAATCGGTCGACGTGACCATCCTGACGGACCGCACCAACACCATCCGCGCCTCGGTCGAGGACGTGCAGCTGGAGTTAATGCTGACGGTGGCGCTGGTGGTGATGGTGATCTTTCTGTTTCTGCGCAATCTTGCCGCCACGGTGATTCCCAGTATCGCGGTGCCGCTTTCGTTGGTGGGCACGTTCGGCGTGATGTACCTGCTGGGGTACAGTCTGAACAACCTGACCCTGATGGCGCTCACCATTTCCACCGGTTTCGTGGTGGACGACGCGATCGTGATGATCGAGAATATCGCCCGCTACATCGAGAAAGGCGAAAGCGCGCTCGAGGCCGCATTAAAGGGCTCCGCGCAGATCGGCTTCACCATCGTATCGCTGACCATCTCGCTGATCGCGGTGCTGATTCCGCTGCTGTTCATGGGCGACATCGTGGGCCGCCTGTTCCGCGAGTTTGCCGTCACCCTGTCGGTAACCATCCTGGTTTCGGCGGTGGTGTCGCTCACCCTCACGCCCATGATGTGCTCCAAGCTGCTGAAGCACACGCCCGAGGGGCAGCAGGGATGGTTCTACCGCAACTCCGAGCGCGCCTTCGACGCGGTGATTGCGTTCTACGGCAGAACGCTGCGATTCGTGCTGCGGTTCCAGACCATCACGCTGCTGGTGGCCATCGCCACCCTGGTGATCACGGTGTTGCAGTTCTACTTTATCCCGAAGGGCTTCTTCCCTATCCAGGATACGGGCGTGATCCAGGGTGTTTCCGAAGCCGCGCAGACGGTGTCGTTTACCGAGATGTCGCACCTGCAGCAGTCGCTCACCAGCCTGATTCTGAAAGACCCGGCGGTGGACAGCCTGTCGTCGTTCATCGGCATCGACGGCACCAACACTACCCTGAACAGCGGGCGGGTTCTGATCAACCTGAAGCCGCTCGACCAGCGGACCGGTACGGCCAGCGACGTGATCCGGCGGTTGCAGCCGCAGCTGGAACAGGTGGCTGGCATCACCCTGTTCATGCAGCCGGTGCAGGATATCACGGTGGACGACCGCGTGAGCCGCACGCAGTTTCAGTACACGCTCGAAGATCCCAACCCCGACGAGCTGAACGTTTACGCCCCGCGCATGCTGGAGGGCATGAAGCTGCTTCCCGACCTGACGGACGTGGCCAGCGACCAACAGGTGCAGGGGCTGCGGGCGAGGGTGGTGTTCGACCGGGACACCGCGGCCCGGCTCGGCATCACGCCCTCCACGATCGACCAGACGCTGTACGACGCCTACGGCCAGCGGGAAGTCTCCACCATGTTCACGCAGTTGAATCAATACCACGTGATTCTGGAGGTGGCCCGGACCTTCTCGCGCAATCCCGGCAACCTGAACGAGTTGTACATCCGCACCGGCACCGGGTATCCGTCGGGATCGACGGGCGTCGTGTCGGGCGGGTCTTCGAGCGCCATCGTCGCCAGCGGCCCTTCCAACCTGGCCCCCAGCGCCTCCGCCAGTACGGCAGCCAACGCCAGTTCCACGGCCGGTTCGAGCGCCGTGTTCGGCGCGGCAATCGCCTCGGCAGGCGTGTTTCCGACTGGCGGCCAGGTGCCGCTCAACGCCTTCAGCCGGGTGGAGCTGAACTCCGTGCCCATCACCGTCAACCACCAGGGCCAGTTCCCGGTGGTGACACTTTCCTTCAATCTGGCGCCCAGCGCTTCGCTGGGGGACGCGGTGAACGGTGTGAACAAGCTGCAGAACCAACTGGGCCTGCCGGCGAGCGTGCAAGCGGCGTTTCAAGGCAGCGCGCAGGCCTTTCAGGCGGCGCTGGCCAATGAGTGGGTGTTGATTCTGGCGGCGCTGGTGACGGTGTATATCGTGCTGGGCGTGCTGTACGAAAGCTACATTCACCCCGTCACTATCCTGTCGACGCTTCCATCGGCCGGCGTGGGCGCGCTCCTGGCCCTGAATATCTGCCACAACGATTTCAGCGTGATTGCGCTCATCGGCATTGTGCTGCTGATCGGCATTGTGAAGAAGAACGCCATCATGATGATCGATTTCGCGCTGGACGCGGAGCGCAAGGAAGGCATGGAGCCGGAGAAGGCCATCTACCAGGCCTGCCTGCTGCGTTTCCGGCCCATCATGATGACCACAATGGCGGCGCTGCTGGCGGGAGTTCCGCTGGCCTTCGGCACGGGCGTGGGATCGGAGCTGCGCCGCCCGCTCGGTATCACCATCATCGGCGGCCTGATCTTCAGCCAGATGCTGACGCTTTACACGACGCCGGTGATCTACCTGTGGTTCGACCGGCTGGCCCGGCGCTTCTCGCACAAGAGCGAGCATCAGGCGGAAGCCGGCCAGCAGCCGGTGGCGGTGGGCTAAGCCATGAATATCTGCGAGCCATTCATCCGCCGGCCGGTTGCCACTACGCTGCTGCTGGTAGCGATCGCCCTGGCAGGCAGCGTGGCATTCCGGCTGCTTCCGGTGTCGCCGCTGCCGCAGGTCGACTTCCCAACTGTGAACGTGAACGCAGGCTTGCCGGGGGCCAGCCCGGAGACCATGGCCACTTCGGTCGCCACGCCGCTGGAGCGGCAATTCGGCCGCATCGCGTCGGTGACGGAGATGACTTCGTCGAGCAGCCTCGGCTCCAGTAGCATCACCCTGCAATTCGACCTGAACCGCAACATCGATGCCGCCGCGCGCGACGTGCAGGCCGCCATCGCCGCCGCTCGGGGGTACCTGCCGACCAACCTGCCCTCCAACCCGAATTACCGCAAGGTGAATCCGGCGGATGCGCCGATCCTATTGCTCGCGCTCACCTCTAACATTCTCAGTAAGGGCGCCATGTACGACGCGGCGTCCAGCATCATGGCGCAGAAACTGGCGCAGGTTCAGGGAGTAGGACAGGTGTTTGTGGGCGGCAGCGCGCTGCCCGGTGTGCGCATTGAGTTGAACCCGAACGCGCTGTCCAATTACGGCATCGGCCTCGAGCAGGTGCGGACCATTTTGAACGGCGCCAACACAAACACCCCGAAAGGCCACTTCTCCGACGGCAAGAGAATGTGGGAGGTGGGCGCGAGCGACCAGATATTCAAAGCGGCCGAGTATGGGCCGATGGTCATCGCCTACCACAACGGGACGGCGGTGCGCATCGCCGATGTGGGCGAGGCGGTGGATTCGGTGGAAGACGTGCGCAACGCCGGCTATATGAACGGAAAGCCGAGTGTGCTGATTGTTATTTTTCGCCAGCCCGGCGTGAACATCATTGACACGGTGGACCGTATTCGGGCCACGCTGCCGCAATTGAAGGCCGCCATTCCACAGTCCATCGACGTGAACATCGTCATGGACCAGACTGTTACGATCCGCGCCTCGGTGCACGACGTGGAGCGCACGCTGATCATATCCATCCTGCTGGTAATTCTGGTGGTGTTTCTGTTCCTGCGCAGCCCGCGCACCACGTTCATCCCCAGCGTGGCGGTCCCGGTTTCTCTGGTCGGCACCTTCGGCATGATGTACCTGCTGGGCTACAGCGTGGACAACCTTTCGCTGATGGCGCTGTGCATTTCGACCGGCTTCGTGGTGGATGACGCCATCGTGGTGATCGAAAACATCACCCGCTATCTGGAAATGGGACTGAAGCCTTTCGATGCGGCGCTGAAGGGGGCGCGGGAAATCGGCTTCACGGTAATGACGATCAGCATTTCGCTGGTCGCGGTCTTCCTCCCGCTGCTGATGATGGGCGGCGTCGTGGGCCGCCTGTTCCGCGAGTTTTCGGTGACGCTTTCCGTGGCCATCGGCGTATCCATGGTGGTGTCGCTGACCGCCACGCCGATGATGTGCGCCCACCTGCTCAAGGAGCACACGGAGCACGGATGGCTCTACCGCACAACCGAACGCGGTTTCCGAAGCGTGATCGGGGCGTACGGCAGTTCGCTCCAGTTCGTGCTGCGGCACCAGTTCATCACGCTGTGCGTGCTGCTGGTGACGATCGCACTCAACGTGCGGTTGTTCATCAGGGTGCCCAAGGGCTTCTTCCCGCAGCAGGACAACGGCCGCCTCTCGGGCCAGATACTCGCCGACCAGGACACCTCGTTCCAGGCGATGAACAAGATCCTTTTGCCGATGGTGAACATCGTCGCCGCCGATCCGGCGGTGGACGCGGTGAATGGCTTCACGGGCGGAGGCCGCGGCGGATCCGCCAACACCGGCAGCATGTTCATCTCGCTGAAGCCGCTGGCGGTGCGCAAGATCTCGGCCGACCTGGTGATCGCCCGGCTGCGGCCCAAGTTGGGGCGGGGGCCC
>Ga0209415_10008672_pt1 | contig 17601 bp, 9 predicted proteins | sample PeaSoiSIISIP2007_FD_187696 | JGI IMG/M metagenome (GOLD analysis project Ga0209415, IMG submission 187696) | Peat soil microbial communities from Weissenstadt, Germany - SII-SIP-2007 (SPAdes) (version 2) | ecosystem: Environmental > Terrestrial > Soil > Wetlands > Peat | place: Germany... | reverse complement strand
TCGATCAACAGATAGGCCGTGGGAATGGCCTCGAGTCCGAGTCGTCTCACCCGAGGGGCGCCGTTGACCTGTTCCTCGGCGAGGTATTGCGGATTGCGCCCCGAAAGCAGGGTCGTGAACAGGATGCCGTCCGCCCCGTCCACCACCTGGTGGTAGGAGCCCGGAAACAGCACGACGGGGAGACCGCTTGCCGCCCGGATCGCTTTCATCCCGGCCTCGAAAACCCCCGGAGAGGCGGAGCTGCCACCCACCAGCAGCAGGTCGGCTCCGGCTTCCTCCACCTCGCAGGCCGTGCGCGACAGTTCCGCGGGAGGAAGGGAATCCGGATCCAGCAGGACCGCCCACAGCGGACCCAGGCGCCGGCGGCGCTCCAGGAGGCGGGTTTCGAGGGGGCCGATCATCTCTCCAGCTTGGCCTTCGCCGCCGCGAGAAAGGCTTCGATCGCCAGGGGGATCTTCGCTTCGTCCTTGCCTCCCGCCTGGGCGCGGTTGGGTTTCCCCCCACCCTTCCCGTCCACGGCCGTCGCGGCGGCCTGGACCAAGGGTCCTGCGGGGCATTTTTTGACGAGATCCCCGGACACCAGCGCGACCAACGTGACCTTGCCCTCGAATCCCCCCGCCAGCAAGGCGACGCGTCCGTTCCCGAGCTGGGCCTCGATGGCGTCCACCAGCCTGGAGAAGGTCGCGGAATCGGGGGCCTCGGCCGTCAGATCGAGCGCGAGCACGCGGGCGGCGCCCACCGTCGTCTCCTTGGCTAGAAGCGCGGGCACCCGACCCGCCAGGGCCTGCACCTTGAGGGCGTCGATCTCCTTTTCGGCCATGCGCAGGCGGGCTCCCAGTTCCGACACCTTCTGGCCCAGCTCGGATTCCTCGCATTTCATGGCCTGGGCCAGCCGCACGGCCGCGGAGGCCTGGCGGCGCAGCAGCGCGAAGGCGGGGAAGCCCGCGACGCCTTCGATGCGGCGCACACCGGCGGAAATCGACGATTCCCTCGAAATCCGCAGGAGCCCGATCTGGCCCGTGCTGGATGCGTGCGTGCCGCCGCAGAACTCCTTGGAGAAGTCGCCCATGGAGAGGACGCGGACCGTGTCGCCGTACTTCTCGCCGAACAACGCCATGGCGCCGCTAGCCTTGGCCTGGGCGATCGGAAGGACGTCGCAGCGGATCTCCAGGTCCTCCTGGATGACCCTGTTCACGATGTCCTCCACGGCGAGGATCTCGGATTCGGCCATCGGGGTGGTGTGGACGAAGTCGAACCGGAATCCGTCGGGTCCGACCCAGGATCCCTGCTGCTGGACATGCTCGCCGAGGACCTGGCGCAGGGCGGCGTGGAGCAGGTGGACCGAGCTGTGGTTGCGGCGCGTGGCGGCCCGTCGCGCCGGATCGACGGAGGCGTGCAGCTCCCGCATCGTCGCATCGGAGGGGAACCCGGAGAGGAGCCTCGCCCGGTGGACGATGGTGTCGTTCACCTTCTGGACGTCTTCGACGGAAAACGTCACCCCCGGCCCGGAGAGCAGGCCCTGGTCGCCGATCTGGCCGCCGGACTCGGCGTAGAAGGGAGTGCGGTCCAGCACGATCCACCAATCGTCCCCCTGCTCGCGGTAGCGCAGGACGGCGGAATCCGATACCAGGGCGTCGTACCCGACGAAGACGGGATTTCCCTCCCGGACCACCGTCCATCCGTCCTGGCTGTTGAAGATGCTGGAGAACCTGCCTCCCGCGCGGGCCCGTTCCTTCTGCTCCTCCATGGCCTTCTCGTATCCGGACAGGTCGATGGTGAGGCCCTTCTCCAGCGCCATCTGTTCGGTGAGGTCCACCGGGAATCCGTACGTGTCGTAGAGCTTGAAGACCTCCTCGCCGGAGATCGTCCCGTCCACGGCGGCCTGGGCGGCCTTGCGGAACCGGTCCAACCCCTGGTCCAAGGTGCGGCCGAAGCGTTCCTCCTCGGAGCGGACGACGGTGGCGATGTGCGCCTGCCGCGCCTCGAGTTCGGGAAAGGCGCTCCCCATGATGCGCACCAGGGTGGGAACCACCTCCGCGATCACCGGTTGCCTGGCCCCGAGTTCGCGGGCGAAGCGCGCCGCCCGCCGGAGCAGCCGTCGAAGGACGTAGCCCCGCCCCTCGTTGGAGGGGGTGGCGCCGTCGGCGATGGAAAAGGACAGGGTGCGCACGTGGTCGGCGATCACGCGGTGGGCCGTGCCGGCCTCCCCGCGGTCGTAGGGGACCCCGGTCAGTTCGGCCACCTTCTCCAGCAACGGGACGAAGACGTCCGTGTCGTAGTTCGACTTCACCCCCTGCATCACCCGCAGCACCCGCTCGAAGCCCATGCCGGTGTCCACGTGCTGGGCGGGCAGGTCCCGGAGCGAGCCGTCCTCCAGCCGTTCGTACTGCATGAACACGTTGTTCCAGATCTCGATGAACCGTTCGCAACCGTCCACGTTCACGCCCGCGACGTAGCCCGGTTCGCCCGTCCGCGGGTCCGATTCCGGCCCGAAGTCGTAGTGGATCTCGGTGCACGGGCCGCAGGGTCCGACCTCTCCCATCTCCCAGAAATTGTCCTTCTTGCCCGCCTTGAGGATGTGCGAGCGGTCGATGTCGGTGACGGTCCTCCAAAGTTCCAGCGCCTCGTCGTCGTCCTCGTAGACCGTGGCCCAGAGGCGGTCCTTCTCCAGGCCCCAGACTTCGGTGAGGAGTTCCCAGGACCACTCGATGGCTTCCCTCTTGAAGTAGTCGCCGAAGCTCCAGTTCCCGAGCATCTCGAAGAAGGTGTGGTGGTAGCTGTCGCGGCCCACCACGTCCAGGTCGTTGTGCTTCCCGGACACGCGGATGCATTTCTGGGAGTTGACGGCGCGCTTCAGGCCGGTGGGATTGTCCCCGCCCAGCAGGATGGATTTGAACTGGTTCATGCCCGCGTTGGCGAAGAGGAGCGTGGGATCGTCGTGGGGCACCACGGGCGAGGAAGGCACGAACCTGTGCCCCTTGCCGACGAAGAAATCGATGAAAGACTGCCGCAGGACCTGCGACGTGACGGGCTTCTGGAGCTTCATAGGCGCTGAAAGTTAGATTCGGCCCCGACCGTGGCAGGAGCAGGACGGACGGGGGGATGCCCGAGCCCGGACCATGCCCATCGGCGACGAAGAGCGGAAGCGGGAAGCGGGATCCGGGGACTTCGAATTAGGTTGGGGGTTCATGATGGCTCCGTCCAGGTCCTTCTCCCCCCTCCGGCGAGCGTCGGAGGAGGCGGGGACGACCCAACCTCTCTCCAAGGACGACTCGGTCGCAGGGCCGATCCGCGTGGGGTACGTGCTCACGGCCCTTTGCGAAGGCGGGTTGGAGCGGTTCACCTTGGAACTCGCCCGCCGATTGCCCCGGGACGGATTCCAGCCTTGCGTGTTCTGCCTGACTTCGTTGGCACCGTGGGCCGACCGCTTCCGCGAGGCCGGCGTCCCCATCATCGCGTACCAGGCCCGGAATCGGCCCGGAATCGGCTCCGTGTGGCCGAACCTGCGGGCGCTGCTCGCCCTGTCCAAGGACTTCCGGCGCCATCGAATCCAGATCGTGCACACCTGCGACTTCTATCCCGCGGTGATGGGGAGGATCGCGGCCCTGCTGGCCGGAGTGCCCGGCCGAGTCCACACCCTCCACAGCCTCTACGACTGGTACCCCGGCTGGGCGCACCAGGTCAACCGGTTGCTCGCGACGCGCACCCAACAGGTCACCGCGGTCTCCAGTCCGGTGCTGGAGTCGTCGCTGCGGCTGGACAAGCTGCCTTCCGAGAAGTACAGGCTCGTCCACAACGGGGTCGATGCCGAGGAATTCAAGCCCAGGGAGGAATCCCGGAGGGAATTGCGCGAAATGCTGGGACTCCCGGATTCGGCGAGGATCGTCGTCACGGTCGGGGCCTACACGGAACGGAAAGGCCACAGGACGGTGGCCGAGGCGATCCTTCCGCTGGTGGAGCAGGATCCGAACCTGCACCTGGTGCTCTTCGGAACCGTGCCGGATCCGAGGACGGACATCCGCCCCGAACTCAGGGAGATGTTCTCGGTCGCGGGACACCCGAACCGGCTTCACATGCCGGGACCTCTCGAAGACGTGCGGACCGCCTACTGCGGGTGCGACATCTTCTGCATGGCAAGCCAGGTCGAGGGATTGAGCCTGGCCTGCATCGAAGCCCAGATGTGCAGTTGCCTGTGCCTCCTCTCCGACATCCCCTCCTTCCGGGAAGTCGTCCAGGAGGGCGTCAACGGATTCCTGTTCCCGGTGGGGGATGCGGATGCCCTGAGGCGGGCCCTCGCCAAGGCGTCGGTCCTCCCGAAAGAGCGGCGGGAAGCGGTCCAGGCGCAGGCGAGACGACTCGCCCTCGAGCGGTTTCCCATCGAATCGACGATCTCCAGCTACGCCGACATCTACCGGGAGGTGGTCGGCGAGATCGAGAAGGCCTGATCGACGGCTTCAGTCCCGGATCCGGGGGAGAAGTCGCAGGAACTCGTCCAGGATGTGGAAGTGGTCCTCGAAGAAGCGATCCTCCATCCCCAGGAGATCCGATTGGCGCACCCATCGGACGGAGCCTGGGTCGCCACGGCGGCCCGTCGGAAGCGGGTCCCAATCCGGTTCGAAGAAGAACGCGTTCGTGGAGATCCGGCCCCGCTGGCTGCGGTGCGGGTGCGCGAACAAGGCCTCGCGGACGGGAGTCTCCTCCAGGACCAGCCCGGTCTTCTCCTGGAAGACGCGCCTGCAACCCGCTTCGGCGCTCTCCCCGGAACGCAGGAGCCCTCCCGGCAAGGCCACGAGACCGAGACCCGGACGGTGCCCGCGCGTGGTCATCAGCACATGCCCTCCAGCCCGCACCACGGAGTCCGCCGCGATGAAGGGTCCTGGACCGCGCGTCTTCTCCCACGAGAGGATCGCCTCCCGATCGAGCGCCAATTCCCCTCTCCAAGGCTCCCGGAGCCACGAAGCGAGCCGTTCCAGGGCGGGGGCGGGGATGGAACCGGAAAGTCCGTCGAGGATGGCTTCCGGGGGCGCGTCGGAGAGGATCCGCTCGCGCAGCGGGGTGGCGTCCAGCGGTCCCAGGCGGCCGGTCTCCACCCGGGTCCAACCGGGGAAGGATCCCAAGTAGCCGCTGGTGCGGTCCTTGGCGTGCCCGACCAGGGCGGTCCGGCCCCCGGCGACGGCTTCCACCGCCGCGCGCACCTCCGAGGACCACCGCCGGACGTCCCACACGTCGCGCTGCCCCACCACCACCAGCCGTTGGTTGTCGGAATCCGTCAGGCAGGCGCGGACCATCCCCTCCCGCTCGGAGGCCGAGAAGGGGTTGCGCCGGGAGCGCGCGGCGTGCGCGGAGCCCAGCACCAGAACCACCCGCGGCGCCGCGTCCAGGGCCCGGGCGAGGAGCGAGGCATGGCCCGAGTGGAACGGTTGGAAGCGGCCGATCAGGACGGCGGTGTCGAATTCCGTCGGCACGCCGGGGTCAGGCCTTCACCACCGCCAGGTCCAGGTCGATCCCTTCGATCCGGATCCCCGCGCCTTCGGTGCGGACGAATTCCAGGGTGTCGGCCTGCACCTCGAGGGCGATGGCGGCACCGTGGGCCTCGACCACCTCCCGGAGATCCTCGGAGGTGCAGAGGACCTTGACGCGGATCCTGTCGGTCACCGCGAGATCGAGTTCCTTGCGGTGGGCCTGCAGTCGGCTCTGCAGTTCGCGCGCGAGCCCTTCCCGCCGGAGCTCGGGAGTGAGGACCGGGTCCAGGGCGACGGTGAGGTCCGCCGCGGCCTCCACCACCAGGTCTCCCCGGGTGGTCCGGTCGATCAGCAGGTCTTCGGGACCCAGTTCGTGTCCGGCGACGGAGATGGTCTCCCCGGAGGCCGCCTTGCGCAGGGCTTCGGGGTCCAGGACCTTGAGCCCGTCGCCGATGCTCCTGAGGGCAGGACCCAGCCGCTTGCCCAGGGTCTTGAAATTGGGGCGCGCGGACAGGGTCACGAGGTGGGCTTCGTCCCGCTCGATGCGCAGCTCCTTGACGTTGAGTTCGTCCAGGATCGTCTCCCGCATGGCAAGCAGGTCCGCTTCCGCCTCGTCGGAGCGCGGAACCACGGTGAGGGCGGCCAGGGGCTGGCGCACCTTGAGATCGTGCTTGGAGCGGAGGCTCCGTCCATGCTCCACGGCCGCGCGGGCGAGCTTGACGCGCCGGACGCCCACCGGATCCCGCAGGGTCTCGTCGGGACGCGGCATGTCGCAGTGGTGCACGGACCTCGGGAGGGAGGGGTCCACCTCCGCCGCCAGGATCTGCCAGATCTCTTCCGCCAGGAAAGGAAGGTAGGGAGCGAGCACCTTGGCGAAGTCCGTCAGGACCCGGTGCAGCGTGGCGTAGGCGGCGGACTTGTCTCCGTCGTCGTCGCTTTTCCAGAAGCGGCGTCGGCTGCGCCGGATGTACCAGTTGGTGAGCCCGTCCACGAAGCGCAGGATCTCGGGGACCACGTTGTAGAGCCGGAATCCCTCCATCTCGCGCTCGACCCCGGCCAGGAGGTCCTGGAGTTCCGCCAGGATCCAGCGGTCGAGGTCGGAAAGCGGCAAGGCGGACAGCTCCTGGCCGGGAACCCACGAGAGCTGCCCCTTGGAGCGGTCGGCGTTGTGGTAGGTGCAGAACAGCGAGACCGAGTTCCAGAGCGGGAGGAGCACGGAGCGGACCACCTCTCGCACTCCCGCCTCGGAGAAGCGCAGCTCCTCGCCCTTCACCGCGGCCGAGTCGATGAGGTACATGCGCAGCGGGTCGGCCCCGATGGATTCCAGGACCTCGTTGGGATCCGGGTAGTTCTTCAGCCTCTTGGACATCTTCTGCCCGTCTTCCGCGAGCAGGATCCCGTTCACGACCACGTTCTTGAACGCCGGCCCCTGGAAGAGGGCGGCGCCCAGCACTGTGAGGGTGTAGAACCATCCCCGCGTCTGGTCCAGGCCTTCGGCGATGAAATCCGCCGGAAAGAGGTCCCCGAATCCTTCCGCGTTCTCGAAGGGGTAGTGCATCTGGGCGTAGGGCATGGAACCGGATTCGAACCAGCAGTCGAGCACTTCGCTCGTGCGGCGGTAGACCGTCCCGTCCGGATCGAAGGTCTTCCCGTCCCTGGTGCGGATCTCGATGGAGTCGATGAAATGGGTGTGCAGGTCCGGGATGGATTCCGGATCCCTTCCGGAGAGCCTCGCGAGCTCCGACACCGAACCCACGCACAGGAGCGTTCCTTCGTCCGACTTCCACACGGGAATGGGCGTTCCCCAGAAGCGGTTTCTGGAGAGGTTCCAGTCCCGGGCTCCGTCCAGCCATTTGCCGAAACGCCCGTCCTTGATGTGCGCGGGGACCCAGGTGATCCGCTGGTTGGACTCGATCATCCACTGCTTGAGGGACTTGGTGACGCCATCCTTGTCCGTCACCGGCCTGTCGACCCCCAGGAACCAGGTGCGCATGGCGCGGTACAGCAAGGGGACGCCGGTCCGGTAGCAATGGGGGTAGCTGTGGACCAGGGTCTCGTGGCGGAAGACGAGGCCCCGCTCCTTGAGGGCGGCGATGATGTCCTTGTCGGCGTCCTTCGCTTCCCGCCCCTTCCATTCCGGCACGAGGTCCGTGAAGCGCCCGTCGGCGTCCAGCGGATCCCACAGGCCGAGGCCCAGGGACTGGCCCAGTTGGAAATCCTCCTCCCCGAAGGAAGGCGCGATGTGCACCGCGCCCGCGCCGTCCTCGATGGACACGAAGTCCGCCAGGACCAGGCTGTATTGACGGTCGGAAAGGATGGGAGCGTGCGCGAACAGCGGCCGGTAGCGTCGCCCGGCCAGTTGGGTTCCCTTGCGCCGGTCCAGGACCACCACCTTCTCCGGTTCGAAATAGGCCGGAAGCCTGGTTTCCGCGATCCAGTACACCCCGGACTCGTGACGGACCTTGACGTATTCGATCTCCGGGCCCAGCGCAACCGCCAGGTTGGAGGGAAGGGTCCAGGGCGTGGTGGTCCACACCAGGAGCGCCGCGTCGTCGGGATCGCCTTCCAGGAAGAACTTCAGGGTGAGCGACGGATCCTGACGGTCGCGGTAGCCCTGGTTGACCTCGAAGTTGGAGAGCGGGGTCGCGAGCTTGGGCGAATAGGGAACGACGCGGTAGCCCTCGTAGACCAGCCCCTTGTCGAAGCACGCCTTGAAGACCCACCACACGGATTCCATGAAATCGGGATCCATCGTGCGGTAGCCGCCCTTGAAATGGACCCAGCGCCCCATGCGCAGGACGGTCTTCTCCCATTCGCCGGCGTACCGCAGCACGATGGACCGGCAGGCTTCGTTGAACTTGTCGACTCCGTACTCCCTGATCTCGGCGATGCCCGCGAGCTTCAAGTTGTTCTGGATCTCCGTTTCCACCGGAACTCCGTGGACATCCCAACCGAATCGCCTTTCCACCCGACGACCCCGCATGCTCCAATAGCGCGGCACGATGTCCTTGAGGGTGCCGGCCAGGAGGTGCCCGTAGTGCGGCAGGCCCGTCGCGAAGGGCGGGCCGTCGTAGAAATGGAAGGGCGGAGCGTCGGCTCGGATGGCTTCCTGCCCCTCGAAGGCCCGGGTGGCCTGCCAGAAGGCCAGGATCCGGCGCTCGATCTCGGGAAAGGAGACGTTCTTTTCCGGTTCTCGAAACTGCAGCATAGGGGGGCAAAGGTAGATCGAAGGCCTCCGTGGAGCCCTGGTCGGAGCGGCGGTCGTTGACATTCCACCAACGATTCTCCGCGGATGACGGAAGGATTCGCCAGCATCGATTCTCCCGCGGCCGTATCGTTTCGAAGCATGCTGCGTCCAGCCAAATCGAATTCCGTCGCGGAATGGATCGACAGATTGGGCCTGGAGCCCCACCCGGAGGGGGGCTGGTTCCGGGAAACGCACCGGTCCCAGCAGCTGGTGGAGACACCCCGTCACGGTGAGCGGTCCGCCTTCACCTCGATCCTCTTCCTTCTGGAGCCCCCCCAGGTCTCGCGCTTCCACCGCATCGACGCCGAGGAACTCTGGAACTGGCATGCCGGTTCGGCACTGAAGGTCCACGTCCTCGCCGAAGATGGGGAACGCGAGACCCGGCGGCTGGGTCCGGGCCCCAAGGACGCGTTCCAGACCGTTGTTCCCGCCAATCGATGGTTCGGTGCCGAGGTGGACGGCGACGATGGATGGACGCTGATGGGCTGCGTCGTGGCGCCCGGATTCGAGTTTTCGCGGTTCCAGTTGGGCGACCGTCGGCGTCTCCTGGGGGAATACCCCTTGCACGCCGAGACCATCCTCCGCCTCACTTGATCTTAGTTTGCTCCAGAACATGAACCGTTCCGATCGAGATATCCATCCGGATCGTCCCGGCGGCCCCGCAGGAGCAGGAGCTCCGGGGCGATTGCCGGTTCCGGTTGCCGACACGAGACGGAAAATCGGAAACTGACCGGAATGGAACGTATCCCGACCTTCGCTCTCATGGTCACCCGCCTGGATGGCTGGTACCAGAGCCAGGTGTGGCATGCGGCGTCGAGCGCCGCTCGCCTCCTGGGTGTGCGCCTCGTCAGTCTGGTCGGTAGCGCCTACGACGACCCGGAAACCCGGGGAGGCCCGGTGGAGATCTTCGATCTCGCGCGCATGCGGGAGATCGACGGGTACCTCATCCCCACCGGCACTCTCTGCAATTTCACGGGTCCTGCGCCGGTGCTGGATCTCCTGGCGCGACTCCCCCGGAGGCCGGTCGTGAGCATCGGGCTGGAGATGCCCGGGATGTCGTCCGTGGTTCCGGACGGCGGGGGGATGGACTCCATCGCCCACCATCTGGCCGGCACCCACGGCCTTCGCCGATTCGCCTACATCGGCGGCCCGGACTCCAACGCCGACGCCCGTCGCCGTTGGGCGGATTGGACCAAGACCCTGGCGGAATACGGACTTGTCCAGGACCCGAACCTCGTGGATACCGGGGACTTCACGTTGGAATCCGGCCGGGAAGCGGCCGACCGGATCCTGGATCGCGCACCCCTGCCCCAGGCGATCGTGTGCGCCAACGATCCGATGGCCCTGGGCGTGCGCAAGGCGCTCTCCGTGCGCGGGCTGCGCATTCCCCACGACGTGCTGCTCACCGGGTACGACGACATCGAGGAGGCCCGCACCATGGTTCCTCCCCTGACCACGGTGAAGGCGGGGACCTACCAGGTCGCCTTCCGGGCCATGGAGATGCTGCTCGAACTGCACAACGGCGGGAAACCCAGCCAGGTCACCACTCCCACCGACCTGGCATTGCGGCGTTCCTGCGGATGCCACGCCGGGGCGGCCACCACCTATCTGCCCCATCTGCTCGCGGAGTCCGCCGGAGTCCCCGCCCCGAACACGCTCCGGCAACTTCTGGCGAATCCGGGATCCCAGGCCGAATTCCTGGATCGGATGGAGGAGACCCTGGACAGCGCGGAGCACGCCGAGATCGACCTGTGGGAGGAGAACCTCCTGATGGCCGCCTGCCTGGTCCCTCCCCCCGACGCCTCCAGGGCGCTGGTGTCCGCGGAGGCCCTGGTCTCCCAGGCCCGCCACAGCCTGGACACGCGGCGCCGACAATCGCTGCAGTACCTGATGCGCGTCCAGTTCCAGGCCATCCAGACCCTCACCTACGACATCCCGCGCGACGAGCTGCCCTACCGCATCGTCGATGCGCTCCAGCCGTTCGCGGAGAACCGTCTCCGGCTCCTGCTGTTCAATCAGGACTTCTCGGCGATTCCGCTGTCGGAAGGGTACAGCAAACCGTTCAAGTTCGCCTTGGACACCCACAAGAGGCGGATCGGCCCCCCCGGCCACGATCTGCTGCTCCCCCGCGACGACAAGCTCGCGGGCACCTGGGCGACCCTCTCCCTCTCCCTGGGGAACGAACACTTCGGGGTGGTCCAGGTCCGCGACTGGAACTCCAACGAGCTTTTCCTGGAAAGCCTGCGGCTCTCCCTGACCATGCTCCTGTCCGGCATCCAGAAGGCCGCGCGGGAGGACAGGGTCAAGGAGGAACTGGTCCGGCTCGCGCGACGCGACGACCTCACCGGTCTGCTGAACCGCCGAGGGCTGCTGGAACAGGGTGCGATCCTGGTGAGGGCCGCCCAGCGCGGCCAATTGCGGATCGGCGTGGTGCTGTGCGACCTCGACGGACTGAAGGAGATCAACGACGTGTACGGGCACGCCGACGGCGACATGGCGATCCGGAGCCTCGCCCGCGCCCTTGAGGACGGATTCCGCCAATCCGACGTGGTTGCACGGTTGGGTGGGGACGAATTCGCCGTCATTTCGCTGATCGCCGACGACGGGAACCTGGAGGGCGCCATCGCACGGCTCCGCGACGCCCTGGAACGACGGTCCCAAGAACTGGGACGGCCCTGGACGGCGCGTACCAGCGCCGGATGGATGGCCTGGAACCCCGGAGACGGACAAGACCTGGAAAGCGTCCTCGCCCAGGCCGATGCGCTGCTCTACCACGACAAGCGGGAACGCAAGGCGGCTGCGCAGAGGATTTGAACGCCCGATGGGATGGGCGGCTCACCGAGCGGAACTTTGGTGGAAGGCGCCGGACGAGATATATTGGCGTACCACGGGCGCGCCTTCGCTCCACGCGACGGAGACGTTCCCGGATCCCACCCCCATCCCTGGACATTTCCCATGCGACCACGCCTCCATTCGATCGGACTCGCGACGACCATGTTCCTGGCGGGATCCGCCTGGCCGGTGGAGTTCCAGTACCTGTTCGTCCAGGGTCAGAAGACCGGAGAAATCAAGGGTTCCGTGACCGCCAAGGGCGAGGAAGGATCCATCCTCGTGGATTCCGACTCCCTGGACATCGCCATCCCCCTGGAGGCGCAGAACGGTTCGGCCTCGGCGAAGCGCCAGCACAAGCCCTTGGTCGTCGAAGTCGAGGTCGACAAGGCCTGGGCGCCGCTCTACAACCTGCTCGCGACAGCCGAACCGCTTCCGAGGGTCGAATTGCGGACGGTGGCGCCCAATTCGACCAAGACCATGACCGTCCAGCGCAAGGTGCTCCTGACCAACGCATCCATCGTCGACATCCGGCAGTTCACCGTGGACGGCTCCAACGGCAAACCGGACCACGACGAACTCCGGATTTCCTTCACCTACCAGAAGATCGAGTGGGATTGGATGGATGGCGCGGTCTCCGCGAAGGACGATTGGCTGGCGCCGGCCCCGTGACGGTACCAGCAGGCCAAATCCCCTTCCGGTCGACCTGAATCCGCGTCGATCCTCCTCCCCCCTCCGCCGTTCCAAGGAATCGCAAATGCAACTCCAGAGTGGAGACCGCAGCCGCTCCTGCCTCGTCTTGGGGTTCGGACTCGCGTCCTGCGCCTTCGCGGATCCGGCGTCCGGGCACGACTGGTCCCGACTGGCCTCCACCCATTTCGTGGTGGATTACGACCAGTCGACGGCCCATCTGGCACCCCAAGCGCTCGAGATCGCCGAGCGGACCGAGGCCACTTTGGCCGGCTACTTCGGGTGGGATCCGGGGAATACCCAGGTTTCCATCGTCTTGACGGACGACAACGACGAGGCCAACGGGGATTCGTACGGGATCGTGCCGCTGGTGCACATCCAATGCCGCAAGGTGCCCATCCCCTGGCGGGGGGAGACGGACTGGCTTCGTTGCGTCCTTTCCCACGAACTCACCCACATCTACACCCTCCAGCAGATGCAGCGCCCCTTCGACCTCGCGCTTGCCTGGAGCTACCACTCCGATCCGGGCCGGGACGATGTCCTGGCCTCGCGGGTCTTCGGCGCGTCCGACCTGCCCGAGTGGTTCGTGGAAGGCATCGCCCAGATGGGTTCGATGGAGTTCCACGCGGACGCCCGCGATCCCTGGCGCGAGACCCTCTTGCGCGACGCCTACCTGCACGGCCGTCTCCTGACCCTTTCCGAGATGGGACGCTTCGAGGGGACATCGCGCGAAGGCGAACTGGCCTACAACCAGGGCTTCGATTTCCTGGACTTCCTGGTGCGCACGCATCCCGAGCTTCCGCTGAAGCCCCTGTGCGGTTCGATCTGGAGCCTCGGCTTCGAGTCGGCGTTCCGGAAGCGCTACGCCCGGTCCATCGACCAGCTCTACGAAGATTGGGTGCGTTCGCTCGCCACGCGGTTCCCCCCCGTCCCCGCGGATACGCTCGGCACTCCTGTGCTTCCGCGCCGAGAGGGTCCGCTCCTGTGGGAATCGGCCGTGGCGGGCCCCTTCGCCATCGCCAACTGGAACAACGACGATCTCCGCCTGGATCTGTTCGAACGGACGCGAAGCGGTTGGAAGGAGGACGAATCGGATGTCGGGGAACAGGCCGTGTTCGTGCCCGCCACCCGCGATCTCTGGTACGGCCGTTGGGTGCGCAATTCCGCCAAGGACGTCCTCCAGATGGAACTCTTCCGGCGGGATTCCGCGGGGCGGGAAACGCGGGAGACCCGGCATGCGCGGTGCCTGGCGTTCGACGCCGACGCGACGGCGCTGACCTACGCGGCCTACGACGCCGGGACCACGCGGATCGTCCGCAGGTCGCTGCCCTCCCGGACGGAATCCGTCCTGCACTCCTTCCCCATGGACACCGCCGTCTACTGCCTGTCCCAAGGCGGAGGGGACACGGTGTACCTGAGTCTGGGAACGGGAAGCGCGCGAAGGTCCGCCGTCCTGGTCGACGGAGAGGCGAGGGTCCTGTGGCCCCGATCGCCCGCCACCTGGGACGCCGACCGCTGGCGGGGAGACACGCTCGTGTTCGCGAGCGACGCTTCGGGACTTCCCCGCCTCTACTGGGCCACGGAGTCGGGGCCTTGGCATCCGATCCAAAGGGGCGGCGACGGGGTCTTCGGCTTGCGGGTGGACCGGTCCGGCGAATCTCCCCGCCTCCTCGCGAAGGTCTACGAGGACGGCGAACAGAGGATCCGGCGGGTGGATGGACCCTGGGCGACCGATTCTCTCGCGTTCGCGGTTCCGGCGTCGGATCCGGGCCCGCGGACGGATCCCGCGCCGAAGGTGGCCTCGACACCCGTCGTCGCGGACATCGTGCGACTGCAGCCGATCTTCACGCTGCAGTACCAGGGAGTCCATCTCCTGGATTCCAACCAGGACGTCCACGCGAGCCGCACCCTCCTCTCCCTGTCGCAGGACTTCTCGGACGCCGCCGGACAATGGGGTTTCGGACTCCAGGGGGGAGTCGCCTACTCGCCCGTGGCCCATTCCATCTCCCTCTGGCCGGAATTCTCCGGCAACGCGTGGCGCAAGTTCCGGGATGCGGTCATCGACGCCAGCGCCGATTGGACCTACTCGGGTTCGCCGTACGTCCCCGAAGACCAATACGGCATATACCATCTCTATTCCGCGGAAACGGACCTCGCTTTGGAAGCTTCCAAGCCGGTGGGATTGCACGGGATGCTGGACCTGGCCGGGGGCTACCTGTGGGTGAACGAACAGGAAACCTTCACCTCCACCAACAGCGGCATCCCGGACCAGACGAAGAACTACGGAACCACCGATTCCCGCATCTGGTACCGGGCGGGCGGGAGCTACGCCGATCCTGCCAGCCGATTCGATCCAGCCGCGTTGGGACAACCAGGTCCGTACCTGTGGGCATGGGGACAGCGGAACCAGACGGCCTTGCCGTACACGTTCGATGGTCGCCTCGCCTGGTTGGCGGGATCGGCCGGGGCCCAGGAGTGCGCCTGGATCGGCGATCGCGCCAGCGTGACTGGGTCCCTGGACGCCTACGGGATCGCCGGGGGGATCTTCGACTCGATCGTCGTGCCATCGGCGTACGTGTCCATGGGTGGAGCGGGCCCCTTCGGCGGTTATCCCGACGAGTATCTGGACCTTCGCGACTGGGTGCGAATCCAAGCGACCTTCCGGACGGACCCGTTCCTGCATCGTACCCTGCCCCTGAAGGCCTTGGACAGAATCCATCTCGCGGCGCACATCGAGGTGGGGGAAATCGAATACCTGGTTCCCGATACCGGCGCACCACCGATCCGGACCTCCTTGGCGGCGAGCTGGGACCTATCGGTCCTCCAATCCTTCTACTTGTGGAACACCGCCCCCAGTTCCCTGGAATTGGGAGTGGGGCAGCCGTTGGGCCGCATCGCCGGCGCTCGTCGCAACGATCCCTACCGGTTGTTCTTCTCCCTGGTCCTGTGACCGGGATCCGCTAGGAGAGTTCGACCCGCAACAGCTCCCTATCCCGTTCCAGCAGGGAGTGCGCCTTGTGCGCCTCCTCCAGGGGAAGCCGGGCGCAGGGCAACGACTCGAGCCGGGCGGACAGTGCGGGGAGGCGCCGAGCGGAAGCCTTCCAATCCTCCGGAGATGCGCCGCCCATTGTTGTCCAGGACGCCTCCGCGACGGCGAGCCGATCGGGAAGATCGGGAACGTTCCTCCACGGGACGAAGGCGGCGATCGCGGTTCCGGGGGACAAAAGATCCAGCGCGGATTGGACGGATTCGGCTTTGCCGTCGAACAGGAGGATCAGGTCGGCGGTGCCGTCCAGGGCCTCGCGCGCGGCACCTGCATCCCGAACCACCTCGTGGTATCCATGTGTCGCGCCCTCGAAACGGGAATCGGGATCCAACAGCACCCGGCGTCGCGGCCCCTCCAGGGCCATGCCGGCCAGCGCCGAAGGCAGGTCGGCACCGATGGCCAGGATCCGGTTCCGACGGGGGAACACCCTCTCCAGGCGCAGGATGCGCGCCAGGGGCTCCAGCAGGGATGCCGCTCCGGGTTCCAAATCCGACGGCAACGCCACCGTGCCTCGTCTCGCCGACCAGGGATGGAGGACGCGATGGCGGGAAAACCAGCCCGGGCCGGAAGGACGGATCTGGGCATCCGCGCAAAGGGAAGGACACCCCGCCTGACAGGAAGGACAGAAACCGCAAGGTGGGGAAGGATGCGAGAACAGTCTGAGCCCCGGGACCACGCGCGACTGCTCCTGGCAGGCGAGCACTTCCCAGATCGCCGCGGCACCGGGCAGCCAGTGCCGTTCCGAGCGGAACACTGAGGCCGCCACGAGGGTCAGCACCAAGCCTCCATCTTCCGGATAAGGTAGCCGAACCGTCTCCGGGGTCCAATCGCCGGCCCGACCCCCGCAAGCCAAGGTCCGTTCTGGCAACGCTTCGAGGTGGATCCAGTCGGAACCGAGGTCCATCGATCCCAATGTAGTGTGGAGGCACAACGTGGAGGCCGCCCATCCATCCGTTCAGGGGATTGTTTCTTTTTGAATTCGGAAAGGGAGATTCGGACCTAGATTTCCAGATATGCCGGTCCGATCAGCCCAGGACCGCTTCTCTCGAGGAGATCCCATGACCACCTCAACCATCCACTCGCGCAACCAGCTCCACAGCGGCCTGGGGATCGACATCGGCGCCGCCAGCGTCAAGGCCTGCTGCGTCCAGGACGGCTCGATCGTCTGGTCCGAATCCCGGCCGCACGACGGCGACTTGCCGGGAACCTTGCGCCGGATCTTGACGGAACACTCCGTGGCGCCGGGAATCCCCTCCTTGATCACGGGGCAGGAGGGGCGACGGCAGTTCCGGGTTCCCGACCGCATCGCCCCCGCGGCGGTGGAGCGCGCCGTGGGCCTGCTCGGCGAGCGGGTCGAAGCCGTGGTTTCCGTGGGCGGGGAAGACCTCGTGGTCTACACCCTGGATTCGCATGGGCGCATCCAGAACACCTACGCGGGCAACAAGTGCGCCTCCGGCACCGGGGAATTCTTCGCGCAGCAGCTCAAGCGCATGGGCCTCGGGGTGGACGTCGTGTTCGATCCCGCCTTGGAAAGCTCCACGGCCTGCAGCCTGTCGTCCCGTTGCTCGGTGTTCATGAAGAGCGACTGCACCCACAAGCTCAACAAGGGCGAGGCCGACAAGAACGACATCGTCCTTTCCCTCTCCAAGGTGATGTCCAAGAAGGTCGTGGACTTCCTCCGCCGGGCCCGCGTCACCGAGGGGCGCGTGCTCCTGTGCGGCGGAGCCACCAAGAATCCGCACCTGGTCCGCTACCTGCGCGAGGAGCTTCCCGAAGTCGTGTTCGTGGTGCCCGAACAGGCGCCTTGGTTCGAGGCTTGGGGCGTGGCCGACATGGCCGTCTGGGAAGGCGAGCCGCTGCCCGCCCTGGACTTCCTGGTGGGCGACGCCGCGGTGAGCTATCCGCGCGCCCCTTCCCTGGCCCTGGCGAAGGATCGAGTGACCTTCGCACCCTCCCAGCGCGGGAAGATCCGCGCCGGACGCAAATACGTGCTCGGCGTGGACGGCGGATCCACCACCACCAAGGTGGTGCTCATGGACATGGAGACCAAGGAGATCGTTGCCAGCCACTACGGCCGCACCTTGGGCGATCCCGTCGTGTCGCTGCGCCAATGCCTGGAGTCCGTGCGCACCCAGATCCGTTCCGTGCTGGGCCCGGACGCCGAAGTGGACATTCGCCTGGTGGCCACCACCGGCAGTTCCAGGGAACTGTTGGGCGTCTTCTGCGAGACCGACGGCGTCTACAACGAGATCATCGCCCACACCGTGGGCGTGACGTTCTTCGACCCCGACATCGACACCATCTTCGAGATCGGCGGCCAGGACGCG
>Ga0209415_10008671_pt1 | contig 17602 bp, 16 predicted proteins | sample PeaSoiSIISIP2007_FD_187696 | JGI IMG/M metagenome (GOLD analysis project Ga0209415, IMG submission 187696) | Peat soil microbial communities from Weissenstadt, Germany - SII-SIP-2007 (SPAdes) (version 2) | ecosystem: Environmental > Terrestrial > Soil > Wetlands > Peat | place: Germany... | reverse complement strand
TCCGCCTGCACGAAGTGCCCCGACGGATCGCCCTCGTGGGCCGGCCAGCTCGTGGTCACCAGGGCTATGCGCATGTGCACGTGGAAGCTCTGCCCGGCAATGGTAATGGACGTGTGATGACGAGCCCGCGCACGGTCACCTTCAAGGGGCGGATCCTGTTTCTCACCGAAGACCCTGCGCTGCTCGAAGCGCAGCTCGCCGGAAAGGACCTCGACTGGGACCCGGAACGGCCGCTGCTCGGCAACATCTCGACCGATGAAATCACGCCTGGCTGGGTTTGCTACTACTACGACGAGACGCTCGGGCGTTACTGCTTGGTCGGCCTCCGGGGCGGCAAGATCAAGCCCGACGCCGTCAAGAACGGCGGCTTCTCCGTCGTCGTGAGCGGCATCAGCAAGGGCTGCGGCTCGTCGCGCGAGACCGCGCCGTACAGCGAGATCACCGCCGGCGCGCAGCTCGTGGTCGCCCAGAGCATCGAGAAGATCTACCGGCAGAACTCCCAGAATATCGGCCTCCTCACGAGCACCGACTTCGGCCTCGTGCCGCGCATCCTGAAGGGCGAGGCGATCCCCATCGAGGAGTTCACGCGCGGGCTCGATCCCATCAGCGCCGCCATCGTCGAGCACGGGGGCCTGTTCGCGTACAACAAGGCGCGCCTCGCGGGCCGAGCGTCGCCGCCCGCGCTCGCCACCGCCGCGCGCCCGATGACCCTGTGCGAGAAGATCCTCGCCGCCCACGCCATCGTCGACGCGAGCGCGGGCAAGACGGGCGTCGTCGCGGTGAAGCCGGGCGACGCGTTCTTCGCCCGCGCCGACGTGCGCTTCTCGCACGAGTACGTGACGCCCATGGCCGATGCCCTGTTCCGTCAGGGCTTCGGGGCCGACGCGAAGGTCAGCGATCCGGCGAGCGTGTTCGCCTTCCGCGACCACCTCACGTTCCTCGACCTCATCATGCCCAAGGCCCACCGCGAGATGGGCCTCGACGTGCAGGCGCGCAAGCTCGCGACGGTGCAGGCCGACTTCGCGAAGCGCCAGGGCGTGCACGAGTACGGCGAGGTGCACCGCGACGGCAAGCTCGTGGGCTCCGAGGCCATCTGCCACAACAAGGTCATCGAGGAGCTCGCCCTGCCCGGGCAGCTCGTGATGGGCACCGACAGCCACACGTGCATGGCCGGGGCGCTCGGTTGCTTCGCGTTCGGCGTGGGCTCGACCGACATGGCGAATGCCTGGCTCACCCGCGACGTGCGCGTCACCGTCCCGGAGAGCGCGCGCTTCGTGCTGCGCGGCAAGCTGCGCGACGGGGTGTGCGCCAAGGACGTGATGCTCCACGTGCTCAGCCAGCCGTTCTTCAAGAGCGGCGACGGCATCGGCAAGGTGCTCGAGTTCGCCGGCGACGGCCTCGCCCACCTGCCGCTCGACGAGCGCGCGACGCTCACCAACATGGCCGTCGAGGCGGGCGGCTTCACCGGGATCATCGAGGCCGACGACGTCGTGGTCGGCTACCTGGTCACCCAGCGCGGCCTCGACGCCGCCGACGTGCGCAAGCGGATCGTGCGGGCCGACCCGGGGGCGACCTACTGCGCGACCTTCGACATCGACCTGGCGTCGATCCCGCCCATGGTGGCGACGCCCGGCGACCCTCGCAACGGCGTGCCCCTCGACGAGCTGCCTGACGTGAAGATCGACATCGCGTACGGCGGCTCGTGCACGGGCGGCAAGAAGGCCGACATGGACATGTACGCGCGCGTCTTGTCCGAGGCGGTCGCCAAGGGGCAGCGCGTCGCGCCGGGCGTGCACTTCTACCTGCAGTTCGGGTCGCAGGACATCCGCCGCTACGCCGAGCAGAAGGGCTACCTGCAGGTCTTCGAGAAGGCGGGGGCCGAGCTGGTCGACCCGTCGTGCGGGGCTTGCATCAAGGCCGGTCCCGGCTCGAGCGACTCGCCCGACCAGGTGACCGTGAGCGCCCAGAACCGGAACTTCCCCGGCAGGAGCGGCCCGGGCAAGGTTTACCTGGCGAGCCCCCTGGTGGTGGCCGCGAGCGCGATCGCCGGGCGCATCGTCCAGCCCGACCGCACCTGAGGGCGCCGCGCTCCTGCGGCAGACTGACGGGCTCGACGAGGGGGGCGTTCGGCGCTACTCCATGCCTCCCCCGTGAGCGTCCCGACCATCCAGCCGAACACGCACGTCACCATCGACTACGAGCTGCGTGGCGACGGACCCGACGTGCTCGACGCGAGCGAGGGCGAGGGCGGCGAGCCCATGGTCTACGTGCACGGCTACGGCATGCTCGTCCCGGGCCTCGAGGCGGCGCTCGCGGGATTGAAGGCGGGCGACGAGCGCGAGGTCATGGTTCCCCCCGAGGCGGGCTACGGCGTACGCGACGAGACGCTCGTTCTACGCATCGCCAAGTCCGAGCTGCCCGAGGAAGGCAAGGTCGAGGTGGGCGACGAGCTCGTGGCCGAGTCGCCCGACGGCGAGGAGATCGACATGACCGTCGTCGAGATCGACGGCGACGAGGTCGTGGTCGACGCCAACCATCCGCTCGCGGGGATGACCCTGCGCTACAAGGTCAAGGTCCGCGACGTGCGGCCGGCGACCGACGACGAGATCGAACAGGCCGCGGCCGACCTGGACGACGCGCACGAGCACGTCCACGGACCCGACTGCGACCATCACCATCACGACGAGCCGGTGGCGCTGGGCCGCAAGCTCGACTAGCAAGAGGACACCATGGCGAACACCACCAAGACCATCAACCACTGGGAGTGGGATATCCGCGTTCGCGAGCGCAACCTGAAGAAGGGCATCCTCGACGACAAGGACGTCGAGAAGCACATCTCGGGTCTCGCCGACATGTCCGACCAGGCCGAGAACATCGTCATCCCGCAGCCCGCCCTGGGCGGCCGCGACAGCTGAGCGGCGAGCGGCGAGCGGAAAGGGACGCGGCCGTGCCTGACGAGAGCCTGCCGGGAGTCGACTTCGCGACCTTCGTGCTGTCGCTGAGTCACTCGGCGCTGGTGCACATGGGCGAGGCGCCGAGCCCCGAGACGGGCAAGGTCGAGAAAGAGCTGACGCTCGCGCGGCAGACCATCGACGTCATCGCGATGCTCGAGGAAAAGACCAGGGGCAACCTGACCGGAGACGAGGAGCGCATGCTGGGCCAGATCCTGTTCGATCTGCGCATGCGCTACGTCGAGCAATCGAAGACGAAGTGACGAGCTTCGCGATCCTCGCAGGAGGGAGCATGGGCTGGCGGACGGCGGCGATCGTGGGCGCGGCCTTGGGGCTGGGGGCGACGTCGTGCGGCATGAAGCACGGGGGGAGCGCGGGCGACGCCGGCGTGTCGATCCCGCCGGGAGCCGTCGCAGTCGCCACCGCAGAGCCCGTGGCTCCGCCCACGGTTGCGCCGGTCCCCGCCGCGCCTGCGGGCCCGCTCGTGGTGAACGCGCCGATGAGCTTCGCGCCGATCGTGCATGCGGCAGATCCGGCCGTCGTCTTCATCAGTACCGTCACCGCCGAGGTCGAGGTGTCGCCCTTCACGCACCGCCGGCGTCAGGCGCTGACGCAGGGGCTGGGCACCGGCTTCGTGTTCGACAAGAACGGGGTCATCCTCACGAACAACCACGTCATCGAGGGGGCGCAGGAGATCGAGGTCAAGCTGTCCGACGGGCGCCGGCTGCCGGCCAAGGTCGTCGGGACGGACAAGATCACCGACATGGGCGTGCTCCATGTCGAGGCGAAGGACCTGCACCCGCTGCCGCTCGGCGACTCCGACGGCATCGAGGTCGGCGACTGGGTCGTGGCCATCGGCAACCCGTTCGGGCTGTCGCACACCGTCAGCGCCGGCATCATCAGCGCCAAGGGGCGGACCAAGGAGGACGTGCCGCTCGATCCTGCCGGCTACTACAACTTCCTCCAGACCGACGCCTCCATCAACCCGGGCAACTCGGGCGGGCCGCTGCTCAACCTGCGCGGCGAGGTGGTCGGCATCAACTCGGCCATCCGCGGCGGCGGCGCGCAGGGGATCGGCTTTGCCATCCCGATCAACATGATCAAACAGCTGCTGCCGATGCTGCTGCGCGATGGCCACGTGACGCGGAGCGCGCTCGGCATCCGGATCAACGACGTGCGCGACCTGTCGCCCGACGACCGGCAGGCGCTCAAGCTGTCGGACACCGACAAGGGCGCCGTGATCGAGGGGGTCGGGCCCGGCGGACCTGCGGACAAGGCCGGCCTCGCCGCGGGCGACTTCATCGTCGCGTTCGACGGCACCCCCGTCGAGACCCGCGCCCAGCTGCAGTGGCTGGCCAGCACCGCCGGCGTGGGGCGAACGGTGACGCTGCGCGTCCAGCGCGAGAGCAAGGTCTTCGACCAGAAGGTCGTCCTCGGCCTGCTGCCCGACCAGTCCGGCCCGTCCGGTCCTCGCTAGGCGCCGGAACTCGTACTACCGTAGGGACGTGCCGAGCCCTCCTCCTGCTCGACGCGTGCGTGGTGGGGGCCCTGCCCCGCAGCCTTCCGCGAGGCCGCCGGCCCCCGTGAATACGCAGCCGCCTGCGGCGTCCAACCAGAAGCAGGAACGAGCGAGAGAAGCGGAGGAAGACCGTGCGCTTATCGCAAGGGCGCAGGCTGGCGACAAGGTGGCGTTTCGACGGCTCGTCGAGCGGCACCAGCGTCGCGCTTTCGCCATCGCGCTCGGCCTGGTCCGGGACGAGAACGACGCACGCGAGCTGGTCCAGGACGCCTTCCTTCGAGTCTTCAAGAGTCTGCCGTCCTTCCAGGGCGGGTCGAGCTTCTTCACCTGGCTCTACCGGATCATCACCAATCTCAGCATCGACCTCATTCGCAAGCCCGGCAGGCAGACGACGGACCTCGAAGAGGCACGTCTCGAGCTCGACGAGGGGAGCGATCTCGACCTTCCTTTCCTCAGTCGCTTCGACGGCGCGGATCCGGCCGACGTCGTCAGGCGGCGCGAGATCGCCGAGCGACTGCGCATCGCGCTCGACGCACTGCCCAGCTACCACCGGGCGGTCATCCTGATGCGAGAGATCGACGGCCTGAGCTACGAAGAAATGGCGCAGGCGATGGGAGTCTCGAAGGGCACGATCATGAGCCGCCTCTTTCACGCACGCCAGAAGCTCCAGCGCGCGCTCGTCGACTGCTACAGAGAGCAGATCGGCCCGCGTCCGTCGGGCGAGGTGCGGGCCGGAGAGGAGGGCGAGCGATGAGCCTGCCGCAGGAGACCCTGCTCGAGCTGATGGCCCTGGCCGACGGCGAGCTCGAGGGCGAGGAGCGTGCGCGCATCGAGCAGCTCGTGGCCGACAGCGACGAAGCCCGTCGCACGGTCGAGGCCATGCGCTCGCCGGCCATCGGCGACTGGCTGCGCGAGCAGGTCGAGGCCGACGAGCACGCGGCCGCGGCCGACGGCATCGCCGACGCCGTGATGGCGCGGCTCGAGGCTCCGGTCGAGGTCGAGGGTGGCGGGGTCGCGGTTCTGGCCGACGTCCGCGCGCGGCGCACGTCGCGTCTTCAGGTCGTATTCGCCGTGGCGACGGCTGGGCTCGCGCTGGCCGCGGGCGTCGCTCTCTATCTTCGTGCCGGGCACTCCGGCACCGACGGGCAGGCCCCCGTCGCCAGCGTGGGGACGCCCAGCGTCGACCTGCAGCTGCCGCCCGTGCCGCCCTCGCAGGGCGTCGAGGTCGACGAGGTCGACTCGCCGTCGCGAGGCATCTCGGTGTTCGAGATCCCCATCGCGGGCGGCGCGGCCGCGGCGAACGCCGCCGGTCCCTCGAGCGTGGTCATCATGATCGAGGACGATCAGGGGGCCAAGTGACGCGTCGGACGCTGCTCGCGTCGATCGCAGCATCGCTCGTCGCCCTCGCCATCGCGGGGGGGGCGCTGGCGGCCTCCACGCACGGGCCCAACCTCGAGGTCAGCGTCATTCACGCGCTGCAGAGCGACGGCGGGCGGTCGATCGACCCGGCCCTGCGCGACCTGCCGCAGCTCACCCGCGACCAGCCCTTCGTCCGGTACAACGTCTACAAGCTGCTCGACCGCCGCCCCTTTCCGCTGGAGGCGAACAAGCCCATCAGCGTGACCCTCCCCAACGGCCGGGTCCTGCAGGTGACCCTCGGCGGAGTGGCCGTCGAGAAGAACGAGAAGCGTTACCAGCTCGCCGCCCAGATCGGCGAGCCGGGCAAGGCCGCGTTTCTCAAGAGCTTGCAGGTGACGACCAGCGAGAACGAGCCGTTCTTCGTGGGTGGGCAGAGCTATGGCGGCGGCGTGCTGTTCCTGGAGCTCCTGGTCCGGCCGTAGTCAGCAGCGTTTTCGCCCCATCCGGGGACCCTGTGGTAACGAGTCACGGTGATGTTCTCCCGCAAGGCGGAGGTAGGGCTGCAGGTCCAGATCCCGCCCGCTGCGCAGGACCGGCCGTCGTGGATGAAGGTGGGGGTCATCACGGCTATCGGGTTCCTCGTGGGCGTGGCGTGGCCCCGGATCGCCGGCGTCCGCCTCGGTCCGAGCGTGCCGTCGGACACCGCGTCGGCGGCCGCCGCTGCGTCGGCTCCCCCTGCCGAGCCCGGGTCGGCTCCACCGGCAGCCCCTGCGGCCATCCCCGTACCTGCCGCCATCGCGTCGCCGGCGCCGGTCGCCGTAGCACCCAGCCTGCCGGCGGTCACCGTGGGGCACGGCGTCGTGTTCGCCTGCAAGACCTCCGACGGCGACTCGCTCAAGGGCTCCGACTGCGGGAGCCTGCCGGGCCTCGACGGCCAGGTCATGCCCCGGCTGCGCAAGCTCGCCGAGTGCCCCGATGCCGCGGGCGCCAGCGGCAAGCTGCACCTGGTCGTGCACCTCGACTTCTCGCGGGGCGCGCTGTCGGTCGACCTCGGAAAGGGCCACGGCGTCGCCTCGCCCGACGCCCTGCTCGCGTGCGCGAAGACGGACGTGACCGGCGTCGGGCTCGGCGGCATCGCGCACGACAACCCGCGCTACAGCGTCGCCTACTCGTTGACGTTCGACTCCGCCGGCGGCGCCACGCCTGCACAGAGCGGCAGCGTCGCCGCCACCGCCACCCCGGGCGACGCGGCCGACGGCAGCGCCCAGGTCGTGTGGGAAGTGGCCATCGTGCGCGACGCGCCCAAGACCGGGAAGGTGCTCGCGCGGCTGCAGCGCGGCGCGACCGTCCACGTCGGCTCGGCTAAGGACGGCTGGTACCCCGTGAAGTTCGGCGACGGCTTCGGCAGCGACGGCTGGCTCTACCGCGGCGCCATCGGGCGGTAGGCGCCCCCGCGCCTAGAACGGCGCGCCCTCGCCCTCTTCCTCGTCGGGGCTAGTCGTCGCGAACGGCGCGGTGCGGGCGCGGCCCTCCTCGTCGACGGCCAGCAGCTGCTCGACCCGCTTCTCGGCCGCATCCAGCCGCTCCTGCGACACGCGCGAGAGCTTCACGCCCTCCTCGAACAGGCGCAGCGACTCCTCGAGCGGCAGGTCGCCGCGCTCGAGGCTCGACACGATCTCGGTGAGGCGCTTGATGGCGGCCTCGAACGACGGTCCCTCGGCGGGAGCGCTCGGCTCGGGGGCGGCCGGAGAGGTGCGTCGAGTCGTCATGGGTCAGTGAGATTCGTACGCGGGCAGCCCCGGCGCAAGTCGCACCCGCGCCTCGCCTGGGGGAAGGCCCGGGACCAGGGCGTAGCCCTCCTCGTCGAACGCGATCGGGCGCGCCAGCCCGTCGGCGCACACCACGGTGGCGACCATCGCCGCCGGCAACGAGGCGCCGGTCGCCGGGACCACGCGCAGCCACGCGATCTCGCGCCCGGACGCCGGCGCCGGGGCGGGCCGGCTCGCCTCGGCGCGCGCGGCGACGACGTGGACGATACCGTCCGGATCGAGCCGGCTGGCCAGGGCGAGCGCCTCGCGCCGGGCCGGGGCGTCGGCCTCGAGGGTTCGCGCCGCGAGCGCGACCACGAGCGCGCGGCGCACGTCCAGGTCCGCCTCGAACGTGTACGCCGCCGCCAGTCGCCCCACCGCGTCGGCGCTGGGGCTCAGCGCCAGGCCCCGAGCCGCGTGCGCCCGGATGAGCGGGTCCCGCGCCGCGAGCAGCGAGTCGACCACCGGTCGCACTTGCTCGTCGTCCCGGCGCGCGAGGACCATCGCCGCCACCGGCGCGTCTGGACCGCCGCCGCGGGCGCGATCGACCAGGTCGAGCGTCGCCACGCCCGCGCCGTCGCCAAGGAACGCGAGCACCTGTCGTGTCACCGGGTCACGCACGCTCGCCAGCGCCGCCGCCGCAGCCCCGTGGACCTGCTCCGCCGGCAGCGCGAGCGCGCCCATCGCCGCGGCCCGCTGCACGCGCGGGTCCGCGTCGGCGAGCGCCGCATCGAGCGAGAGCCGCTCGAGGGCCACGAGCGACTGCACGCCCACCGCTCGTTCGCCGGGGAGAGCCGACTTGGCCATCGTCGAGAGCAGGGCGTCGAGGCTCGCGCTCCGGTCGCCTCGCGCGACCCGCCGCACGAGGTACGCGCGGGCGGCAAGCCGGCGCATGTCGGGCGCGGTCGACATCGCCTCCAGGGCGCCGAGCGCCGCGCCGCTGGGCGAGCGGGCGAGCGCCCCCATGGCGTCGCCCCCGGCGCTCGGGTCGTGGGCCAGCGTCACCAGCGCCTGCACCGCGAGCGGATCGACCTGACGTCCCAGCGCCTGGAGCGCGGCCGCGCGCAGCACCGGGTCCGACGTCGCCGCCGCCCGCGCCGCGGCAGCCCGGGTCACTCCCGGGCCCTGCACCAGGAGCGCGACCCGGAGGCCGTCGAGCGCCGTTGCGTCGTCGGCCACGAGCGCCATGGCCGCCGTCTCTGCCTGCGGCGCGCCCAGGCGCGCGAGCGCTTCGGCCGCCGCGACCCGGACGCGCGGATCGCTGTCCTGCGCCTGGTCGCGCGCGGGGCCCAGGACCCTCGCGTCCCCGCTCGCGCTCAGCGCGGCGAGCGCCGCAGCACGCACCGACGGGTCGCTCGCCCCGAGGACACCCCCGATGGGGTCGATGGAGCGCAGGTCTCCGGTCCCCGCCGCGAGCGCGATCGTCGCCGCGGTCGTCAGCGCGACGCCTCCGAGCACGGCCGTCGTCGGCGGCACACGCGCGAGGGCCTCCAGGGCCGGCTCCTGCCCCGAGCCTCCGGACCGCGCCGCCGCCACGAGCGCCTCGAGCGCGAGCAGATGCCCGCTCGACGCCAGCGCGATCGCGGCCTGCTGCCGCGCCAGCAGCACGCGCGCCGCGCCGGCCGCCTCGTCGCCCGCCGGATCGGCGCTCGTGCCGACCTGCAGCGTGAACGACGGCGCCTGCGCCACCAGGATCGCGGCCAGCGCGTCGCGGGCGCCCTCCTTGCCCTCCCACGACGCCAGCCCGCGCACGACGACCAGCAGCGCGCGCGGGTCCTTGCGCGCGATCCCCTCGGGCGCCGCGTGCGCGTCGAAGCCGCCGGGCGCCGTCGCGCCCGCCGCCCGCTCGAGGATGGCGAGCGCCTCGGGCGTGCGCGTCGCCGCCGCGCGCTGCAGGCCGCGCAGTCGCTCGGCCGGGTCCGGGGAACGCAGCAGGCGCATCGCCGAGTCGACCCCGAATCGCTCGCGCACTCCCGGCGGCGCCAGCGTCACCTGCGGGAGCCCCCGCTGCGGCGGAGCGGTCGGCCGTCCCGCGTGAACCTGCCCCAGCGCGACGCTGCTCGTCAGCGTGACCGCCGCGAGCACGCCCAGGGCACCACGCCGCCTCACCTACTTCTCCTTCTCGGGCGTCGCGACCAGCACCACGAGCCCGATGCCGCTCGTGGCGCCCGGCTGCTGCTTCACGGCGTCCCACCCCACCGCCTCCGCCGCCGACGGCCGGTGCGTGAGCGCCCCGACGCGGTTGGCGACGAGCATCGCGCGCTCGAGCGACGCCTTCTGTGCATCGTCCGGCTTGCCCGGTCCCGGTCGAACGCCCACGCCGAGCGTCCAGTCGGGGTGGCGGTTGAGCTCGAGGGCGATGGCCCGCAGGATCACGACGCTCTTCGGGTCCACGTCGAGCGGCGGGCCGGCCACGATCGCGATCGGCCGCGATGTCTGCAGCGTGGGGGCGCCCGCCTTCAGCGTGACGACGACGAGCGGCGCGCCGCCCTCGTCGGGGCAACCGTCGTCGTCCTTCACGCCGTTGAAGACCTCGGCCTGATCGGGGCACTGGTCGACGTCGTTGTCGTACGAGTCGCCGTCGCGGTCGGGGTTGGGGCACCCGTTGCGCGTCGGGTCGGTCGAGGGCTCGCCCTTCTGCCTGGGGCAGGCGTCCTCCTTGTCGGGGATGCCGTCGCCGTCGTCGTCGGGATCGGGGCAGCCGTCGAAGTCCTCGTTGCCGTCCTTGTCCTCGGGCTGATCGGGGCAGCGGTCGGCGTCGTCGGGGATGCCGTCCTTGTCGCGGTCTTGCGCCTCGAGAGGGCAGCCGTTCTTCTTCGGGTCGTCGCTGCGCACGCCCTTGACGGCCGGGCACGCGTCGACCGGATCGGGCACGCCGTCGCCGTCGGTGTCCGGCGCGGGGCAGCCGTTCTTCTTCGGATCGTTCCACCACACGCCGGGGATCAGCGGGCAGGCGTCCTGCTCGTCGAGGATGCCGTCGCTGTCGGCGTCGTCCTCCGGGCAGCCGTCTTCGTCCTGGATGCCGTCCTTGTCCTCGGGCAGGTCGGGGCACTCGTCGTGCTCGTCGGGGACGCCGTCGTTGTCGCGGTCGTGCGCGCGCGGGGCCCAGCCGATCGCGACGATCCCGCGCAGCGATGGCACGCCGACGGCGGCGTCGAGCCCGAGATCGACGCCCGCGAGCAGGAACGCGTCGCGGTTGTGGCCGAGCTGGATGCGGTCGTCGGCGGCGAGCAGCGCGGGCGACAGCGCCGGAGCGCTGGCGTCGACGAAGGGCGCCGCAGGGCCCGCAGGCACCCAGCCGTGCAGCGCGATCTCCCACGACTGCCGGTCGTCCGAGTCGAGCGAGGTCGACAGCGCCTTGGGCCGGAGCGTGACGCCGACCGTCCACGGGATCGAGTCGCCGAACGTGATGCCGCCGAGGCTCGCGTCGGGCCACGTCTGCTGCTGCGTGCGCAGCTGGTAGCCGAGGCTGCCGCGGACCGCCGCGGGGCCGAGCGAGTACTCGGCGAGCAGGCGCAGCGACACGGTGGACGTGCCGGCGCCGTGGAAGCTCTCGCCGTCGCCCGTGGGCAAGGTGAGCGCGCCGAGCGCGGTCAGGCCGAACCCGCCGGTGTTGCCCTGGTGATCGTTCGAGACGATCGTGCCCTTGCCGATCAGCGCGACGTCTCCGAGGCCGCTCGTCGGGACTCCGCCGGCGGTCGCGATGGTGGGAGGCAGGCCGGTGGTGCCGTCCTGGAAGAGGAACACCGGCACGTCGATGCCGATCGCGGCGCGGCTTCCGAGGCCGACGCCCGCGGTGAGGTCGACGCCCAGCGAATGCGCCACGGGCTCCTGAACGACGGCGTTCGAGCTGCCGTCGCGCAACACCACCGGCGCGTGCGCGTAGCTGAGCCACGCGCCGACGTTCCACTCCCACGAGCCCGGCGTGACGACCGGCTCCAGTACGAGGCCCGCCTGCGGGTCGACCGAGGGGCGCCACGTGGTCGCGTCGATCGACGGCAGGGTCTGCGCGCCGGCGGGGCGAGAGGCCGTGGACGCGAGGACGACGGCGAGGGCGATGGCGGGACGGGAAGCTCGCATCGAGACCGGATTCTAGTTCGCCGCGGTGACGTCGCCGGGGTCCTTCTCGACCACGGCCGGCGGCACCTGGGAGTCGTCGATGCGGTCGGCGACGCGCTGGCGGCTCTGCCATCGCTTGATGGCGCCGCTCAGGATCTGGCCGATGAGCGTGCGGTAGTCGATCTTCGCGCCGTTCGCGATGAGACAGAGATCGCTGTAGTCGGGCGTCAGCCCCGGGAGCGGGTTGACCTCGATGACGAACACCCGCCCCTCGGGCGACAGGCGCAGGTCGACGCGGGCGACGTCGCGGCAGCCGAGCGTCATGAACGTGCTGCGGCACGCGCGCTCGACGGCCTTGAGCTCGTTGGGCGTGAGGTTCGCGGGGCACTCGTAGCGCACGTGCTCGGGCCAGTGCTGCTTGCACTCGTAGTCGTAGACCGGGCGCTCGGTCTGCTTGAGGAAGACGACCTCCATCGGCGGCAGCACCCGCGGGCGCTTCTCGCCGAGCAGGCCCACGGTGAGCTCGCGGCCGGTCACGTACTCCTCGACCAGCGCCGGCTGGCCGTAGCGCTCGATGAGCTCGCGCGCGACCTCGCGCAGGCGGGTCTCGTCGTCGCACACGCTCTTGCGCGTGATGCCTTTGCTCGTGCCCTCCTGGTTGGGCTTGACGATGACCGGGTACCGGAACGCTCGCAGCTTCTCGCGGCCGGTGACGAGCACCTGGAAGGCGGGGGTCTCGACGTCGACGAGCAGGCGCTTGGACAGGGCCTTGTCGAGGCAGAGCGAGAGCGTGGCCGAGTCGCTGCCCGTGTACGGGATGCCGCGCAGCTCGCAGAGGCTCGGCACCTGCGCCTCGCGGCTGCGGCCGGACATGCCCTCGGCGATGTTGAACACCACGTCGACGTTCGAGGTCATGAGGGCGCGCGGGAACTCGGCCGTCGCCTCGAGCGGGACCACGACGTGGCCGTGGCTCTCGATGGCCGCCGTGATGGCCTGGATGGTCTCGGGCGCGTCGTACTCGGCCTCGCGGTCGTCGCCGGTGGCCGACTCGATGCGCTTCATGTTGAAGGCGAGTCCGACGCGCATGCTGGTGCGCTTGGAGCGCGGGGGGCGCGGCTTGGTCGCGTCGATCAGGCCGAGCAGCCCGTGGCGGGTCGCGGCGGCGCGCAGGACCGCGAGCACGGTCGCGTCGTAGTCGATGCCCGCAGCCTGGGTCGCGGCGCAGAGCGCGCCGGTCGGCTCGAAGCTGGGGATGGCCGTGGTGCTCAGGAACCACACCTCGCCGTCGGCCCCGACGCGGAAGTTGAGCGACGCCACGTCGCGCAGCGCGAAGGCCGACAGCGTGCGCTCGGTGAAGTCGCGCAGCCGATCCTGCACCGCGGGAGAGGTGCGCGCGGGTACTCGCCGGTCGACGAAGCGCGTGTCGACGTTGGCGAGCCGGTAGTCGAACACGTCGAACCGGCGCGCGTAGGTCGGGTCCACGACGATCTCTACCGGGGGCAGCGCCGGCAGCCCCTCGACGCACACTACGCGTACGTCGATGCCGGGCACGTACCGCTCGACCAGGGCGCCGTCGGGGTACTTCGCGAGGACCTCGTCGAGCAGGCGCCCGAGCGCGATGGGATCCTCGGCAACGCTGTCCTGCCCGATGCCTTTGCTCGAGCCCTCGAAGTTCGGCTTCACGATGACCGGGAACGGCATCTCGTCGAGCCCGCCGCTGCGCAGCGACGCCCGCGTGACGAAGCGCCCGCGCGGGCTGGGCACGCCCCATCCGGCGAGCTGCTTCTTGGTGAGCGCCTTGTCGAGCGTCACGCACAGCGTGTACGCGTCGCTGCCGGTGGACGGCAGGCCGAGCTCCTCGAAGAGGGCCGGGTAGAACGCGCGGCGCGTCTTGCCGCGGTGGCCCTCGGCGAGATTGAACACCATGTCGGGTGCGAAGGCCTCGAGGCGCGTGACGAGGAGCGAACCGGGGCCGGTGACGTCGATGGGCTCGACGCGGTGGCCGGCGCGGGAGAGGGCCCGCTCGATGCCGGCAATGGTCTCGGCGGAGTCGAACTCGGCTTCTTCCTCGGAGTCGGAGACGCGCAGGTTGTGGGTGAGGGCGATGCGCATGGGGTCGGGGTGCGCGGCACTCTATCAGGGGAGGCGCGCGGCGGGGATGGAGGGCGCTCGACCCGGCCGCCCCACCCACCGAGCCGGCACGCCGCGTGCTTGTCCCCTGGGGATGCGTGCGCCCGCAGCGACTCGGGTCCTTCGGCCGCTTCGCGGCCTGAGGATGACAGCGACGTTCGCCCTACTCCGCGTCCCCGCTCGCCGCTCTCAGCACCGCCGGCAAGTCGTGCTCCATGCGCAGCCGCTTCGCCTCGAGGTACCGCGCCGAGTGCGGGTTCGCCGGCACGATCGCCGGCACGCGCGCCGCCACCTCGATCCCCAGCTCCCGCAGCGCATCCACCTTGCTCGGGTTGTTCGTCATCAGCCGGATGCTCTGGATCCCGAGGTGCTTCAGCATGTCGCGCGCCGCATCGTACTGCCGCGCGTCGTCGGGCAGCCCGAGCAGCCGGTTCGCGTCGACGGTGTCGTGCCCGTGCGACTGAAGCGCGTACGCGCGAATCTTGTTCGCCAGCCCGATGCCGCGCCCCTCTTGTCGCAGGTAGAGCACCGCGCCCTCGCCCGTCCGCGCGATGGCCGCCATCGCCGCGTCGAGCTGCTCCTTGCAGTCGCACTTGAGCGACCCGAACACCTCGCTCGTCAGGCACTCGGAGTGCACGCGCACCAGCAGCCCTTGCCGCCCGCGCACGTGCCCGTGGACGAGCGCGACGTGCTCGCCGCCGAACACATACGCGTCGAAATCGCCGTGGCGCGTGGGAATGGACGCCTTGGCCTGGCATTCGACGCGAACGCAGGCAGTGCTTGTGGTGGGACGAGGCCGGATCACCCGCGGGGGGACGTGCATCTCTAACTCCGGTTGGGCAACCTAGGGACGACTCGACCTCGCGTCAAATCGTGCCTGGTTGTCCGCCGCAGCGCGCGGTCCGCGCGTCTCGGCACGGCAGAGCCGCGTGAGCATGTCCTCGAGGATCGCGTCGGCCGGGCGCCTGGAGCTCTTCAGCGCGAGATCGGTCTCGGCCAGCACCAGGAGCCAGCGCTCGACCTCCTTCGCGCGAATGTTCCGCGCCTTGCCGGCGAGCTCACGTGCGCGATAGGGCTGGTAGACGCCGGCGACGCGCGCCGCCTCCTCCTGCGAGTCGCCCGAGGCCACGGCCGCCTGGAAGCGCGCCAGCTGCCGCACCGACCACGCCAGCGCGCCGAGCAGAGGCAACCCGCGCTCGCGCGGATCGTACGCGTCGGCCAGCGTCCTCAGCGCCCGCCCGAGATCGCGCGCGCCGACGGCGTCGACCAGCGCCCACGTGTCGGCCGTACGCACGCGCGCGACGCACGCGCCGACCGCGGCCTCGTCGATCGCCGCGCCCGGACCGGCGTAGAGCGAGAGCCGCTCGATGGCGTCGTCCACCGAGGACAGCTGCGGCCCGGCGAGCGCCGCGAGCAGCTCGGCGATCTCGCGGTCCACGTCGTGACCCTTCGCGGCGAAGCGGTCCACGATCCAGCCCGGAAGCGCGCGGGCGTCGAGCCCGTCGCAGGTGACGACGATGCCCAGCTTGCGCGCGACCGCGGCGAGCTTGCGCCGGCCGTCGAGCTTGGACGCGACCACCACCATGCACGTCGAGTCGATCGGGGTGGCGGCGTACTCGGCGAGACGCTCGGAGGGCGACGAGTCCCCTTCGGACCCGTCCCAGCGCTCGGCCCCGCGCACGAGCACGAAGCGTCGCGCCGCCATCATCGGCACCGTGCGCGCCGCCGAGATGACCTTGTCGGCATCGACCTCGCCGGCGGTGAACTTGTCCTCGTTGAACGCGGCGACGCCGCCCGCCAGCGCCGCTGTACGCAGCGCGTCGATGACCTCGTCGCGGAGCAGCCTTTCCTCGCCCACCACGAGGTACAGAGGCAGCAGCGCGCCCTTGCGCGCCTGCGCGATCGCCTCGGCCGGAGTCACCCGTCAGCGCCTCGATCGGCGCCGCACCGCGACAGCGAGCCCGAGGCCGAGCAGCCCCGCTCCGCCGCCGAGCAGCGACTCGCCGCCGAGCCCCGCCACGACGCACCCGCAGCCCTTGGGGTGGTCCTGCACCGACTCCTCCTCGGCGGTCTTGTTGAAGGCGCTATCGGGCACCATCGACCCGCCGCTGCCCACCGCGGCCACGTCGGTGTTGCCGGGCGCCGTGGCGGTGTTGTCGTCGCCGCCGTTCGAGGCCACCTGCTGCGAGCCGCCATCGAGCCCGCTGCTGACCGCCGTGATGTTGCCCTTCTTCTTGTCCTTGGGGTCGCCCGAGAAGTCCATCGCGCCGCGGTAGACCGGCGGGTTGTCGCCGGTCAGCGTGAGCTTCTGCGACCCGCCCACGTCCCCGTCGGGCCCGGCCAGCCCGACCAGGTACTCGCCGGCCTCGAAGTAGCCGCCGTCGCGCCGCAGGTCGAACTCGAAGTAGGTCGACTTGAAGACCTTGCCGCTCGCGTCGGCGAAGTCCACGTCCACCGACTGGATCTGCTTGGGGGGAACGTCGAGCACCATGCGGTGGTGCACGGGGTCGGCGCCGCGGCTCATGATGGCGCGCTCGTCGACGGCCTCCTTGGAGAACGTGAAGCGCATCGGGATGTGCATCATCCCCGGCGCCCGGGTCATGTCGATGCGGACCTTGATGTGCCATTCGCCGCCGCTCTCGGCGACCGTGGTCGTCTTGATGGTGAAGCCGCCGCCGGCCCACGCGTGGGGGCTGAAGGTGACGACGACGAGGAGCGTGACGATTGCGGCGGCGAGGGACGCGAAGGGGGAGAGGCGGCGAGTCGCAGGGCTCATGGCAAGCGCAAGTTACACTGGCTCGCGCGCGATGGGCACGCGCCTCATCGCGCCGCCCCCGCGGACGAGTAACGCGTCGCGATACGCGGGCATCTTCTCCCCTTCTTCCGCACACTTGGCGCGTGGGTGACAGTTGCGCTGGGGCTTGGGACGCCGCGTTGACAGGGTGAAAGGCCGCAGGCACACTGGGATTGCGGGCGCCCGCGCCTTTCGGCTCGGGTCCAGCATCTGGAGCGACTAGCACATGACCGATCGCGCATCGGCGGCCGTTTCGAAGGGAGGCCCCGATCCGCTCATCGGGCGCGTGATCAACGACCGCTTCAAGATCAACGCCCTCATCGCCCGCGGCGGAATGGGCAAGGTCTACCGGGCGGAGCAGGCCCCCCTGGGGCGCATCTGCGCCATCAAGGTGCTCAACCCCAACTACGCCGGCGAGCACGACCCCGAGTTCCACAAGCGCTTCTTCCTCGAGGCGAGCATCTGCTCGAAGCTCACGCACCCCAACACGGTGACCATCTTCGACTACGGCCGGACCGACGACGAAATCTACTACATGGCCATGGAGTACCTGGAGGGGCACACGCTCCACCGGGCCATCCGCGAGGCCGGGCACTTCCCCGAAGAGCGCGCCGCTCACATCGCGCGCCAGATCTGCCGCGCCCTTCGCGAGGCGCACTCGCTGGGCGTCATCCACCGCGACCTCAAGCCGGCCAACATCTTCCTGGTCGAGCACGGCGACGAGACCGACTTCGTGAAGGTCCTCGACTTCGGCCTCGTCAAGAACGTCTCGGGCGACGGCAAGGGCGAAGACCTCACGCAGACGGGCCTGTTCATGGGCAGTCCGAAGTACATGGCGCCCGAGCAGATCCGCGGCGACAAGGTCGACGCCCGCACCGACATCTACGCGCTCGGCATCATCATGTACGAGATGATCACGGGGAAGGTGCCGTTCGACCGGCCCAACAGCGTGAACATCCTCATGGCGCACGTGAACGAAGAA
>Ga0209415_10008670_pt1 | contig 17603 bp, 14 predicted proteins | sample PeaSoiSIISIP2007_FD_187696 | JGI IMG/M metagenome (GOLD analysis project Ga0209415, IMG submission 187696) | Peat soil microbial communities from Weissenstadt, Germany - SII-SIP-2007 (SPAdes) (version 2) | ecosystem: Environmental > Terrestrial > Soil > Wetlands > Peat | place: Germany... | reverse complement strand
CCGCCAATCGCTCCGCGGTCCACATGCGCTCGCCCGCCTCGCGCAAGCGGGCTTCCGCCGCGGCGGAGGCGCGAGCCGCCTTCAGGCTCTCCGCCATGGTTTCCACTTCGTGCGCCAGCGGCGAAAAGAGCCCCAGCTCGCGGCTCATTGGGCCATCGGCCTTCTCTCCGCTCCCAGTGCGAAGCTTGCGCAGCCGCTCGGCAGCACGCTTCATCGGCCGCAGCAGGAACCAGCGCACCATGGCCACCGTGATACCCACAATCAAAACCACCAACGCGACCATCCGCCAAAAGCTCCGCTGCCAAAGCGCGACTCCCTCGCTGCGGATGTAGGAGGCGTCTACGGCGATGGCCAAGGCCCCCTCCAACTGGTTCCCGTTGTGGATGGCCGACGCCTCTTCCAGCCACTGCCATTGATCCACGTGGCCGAATGCGTCGATCCGCGCGCCCTTTGCCAGCGCCTTCTGCACAAACCCGTGGCGAGCCAGTGCACCTAACACCTCAGGCGGTCCGCTGGAGTCGAGCAAGTCTCCGTGGCTGTCGTAGATCGCAATGGCCAACGCTCCGGTCCCCGACTTGAGGAAGTCCGCCAACCCCTGCAGGGCGGTTCGATCACCGGCCGCGAATGCGTTCTCGACGTCGGGCTCAATGCTGCGGTCCATCCACGCCGTGCGCCGCTCCAGATCCTCGCGCAACACGTGCCGGTGAGCCAGAACATCGAAATAGGTGAAGGCGACAGAGACCAGGATGACGCTGGCGATGAGCGCAAGAATCAGCCGCACGCGGAATGAATGCATTTGCCCTCCTGGTTCCCGATGTAGGTACCCGATAGGTGCATTAGATGCCTTCTATCGCCCCCGTGGAGGCCGGGTGGCCACTCTTTGCCCCACCGAATGGCGCTTCGCGCTGGCATAACAATCACTTGCGAGCCTCAGGAAATTTTATCGAGCCCTGTTGAAATCAGGCCGAAATCGAGCCTGTTGGGCCTGGCCGGAGAAGGATGGCGGATCGGCCCGGCATCGCAGGCAGTGCTTGTCGATGCGCTATCCTTCCATTGAGAGCTAGAACTGGTTGCATAAACCCGGTTTTGAAAGGGCACGACTTTAGTCGTGCCGTGAAAGCCGCATAGACGCCGGGGCTTTAGCCCCTGGGGGATGTCTTTCACAGGCCAGGCGTCATTGATGCAACCAGACCTAGTCACACTTTGCAGGCCGGTATTTCATGGCGTCCATCGCGATCGACCGTACCGCCAAACAAATCGTGCTCACTGTGCAGGAGTACTCCCTGTTTGCCGGGCGCGCCCTGCTTAATCTCTTTCGCCCGCCTATTTATTGGACTGACTTCCTCATTCAGTCCGACATCATCGGCTTCGGGTCGGTTCCCATCGTGATTCTTGCCGGCTTTTTTACCGGGGGCGTGCTGGCGCTGCAGTCCTCGGCCACGCTTTCGGCCTTTGGCGCTACGGCCGTCACCGGCCAGTTTGTCAGCATCACCATGATCCGCGAGCTCGGCGCCGTGCTCACCGGCATCATGGTCGCCGGACGCAATGCATCCTCGATCGCCAGCGAGTTGGGCTCCATGGTCGTCACCGAGCAGATCGACGCCATGCGCGCCTTGGGCGTCGATCCCATGCGCAAGCTGGTTACGCCCCGCATCTTCGCCAGTGTCGTCATGCTGCTGCTGCTCACCATCGTCTCCGACGCCTGCGGCATCGCTGGCGGGTCGGCCGTTACCGTCTTTCTGAACCATCAGAACGGCACCCAGTACTTTCACCAGGCCTATGAGCACCTCCACTATCCCGACATCATTCAGGGCATGGTCAAGCCTCTCTTCTTCGGCTACATCCTCGGCTCCATCGGCTGCTTCTATGGGATGAGAACCACCGGAGGAACAGAAGGCGTCGGCCGCTCCACCATTCAGGCCGTGGTTACTTCCTCCGTGCTCATCATCTTCGTCGACTTCCTCATTACCCACGTTCTTCTCAGCGTCTTTTCCTCATGAACCACGCCGCCTCTCCCGCGCCTTCGTCCCCGCCTACCGCGCCAGAGGCGCCGCCGGTCGTCTCCCTGCGCGGAGTCTCCGTGGCATTCGACGGCCCGCCGGTGCTCGAAGACATCTCACTCTCGGTGGCGCCGGGCGAGACACGGATTCTTCTTGGGCCGGCCGGCGTGGGCAAGAGCGTACTGCTCAAGGCCATCATTGGCCTGCTGCGTCCCCAGAGCGGCACGGTCAGGCTCTTCGACGAAGACATCTCCCGCATGCCCGAGGAAAAGCTCTTCCCCTTGCGCTCCCGCACCGGCTTTGTCTTTCAGGAGGGCGCGCTCTTCGATTCCCTCACCGTCCGCGACAATGTCGCCTTCCAACTCATCCAGGAGGGCGTCTCCGACGGGGAGATCGACGCCCGCGTCCGCGAGGCCTTGAGCTTTGTCGGCCTGGAGCAGACCTTCAGCTTGTTTCCCACCGCGCTTTCCGGCGGCATGCGGCGGCGCGTGGCCATCGCTCGCGCCCTCATCCATCATCCCGAACTCATCCTCTACGACTCGCCGACCGGCGGCCTCGATCCCGTTACCTCCACAACCATCATCGAACTCATCGTCAAGCAGCGCGACGTGCATGCCACCCCTTCGATGATGGTCACCCATCGCCTGCAGGACGCCTTTACGCTCTGCACTCACCAATTCGACCCGGAAGAGAACCGCATGGTTCCGCTTCCCGAAGGCGAATTCAATTCCAACACCACCTTCCTCATGCTTGAAGAGGGCCGCGTCATCTTCGATGGCTCGCTCGATGAGCTCGTCCACAGCAGCAATCCATTTGTCCGCGAGTTCCTTGAGTAGTGCGGCCTGCGCTAGCGCGGATTGGAGTAGTGCGATGCTTTTCTGCATCGCGCAACAATTTCTTCGCGGCAATTCTTCCGCGGCAGGCATCGCGCACCACGATTTGAGAGCAACGAATGCCGCGAACGATTCCCATTTCACCTTCGGCATCCTCTCCGAGGGGACTTCGCCGCAAAACCATGTTGATCTTTTTTTCACTCGCATGTCGTTTTTCTCTTGACATCGATGTCGTATGAATCTATACATTTTTCAACTGCAATTTAATTTGCAGAACTCGATGCAACCCATCGAAAAGGGAGAATAGGCAAATGGCAACTAAGAAAGCAGCCAAGAAACCGGCGAAGAAGGCCGCAAAGAAGACCGCCAAGAAGGCCGCGAAGAAAAAGTAACGGAAGGCAAAACCCAAAAGGCAACACTCAAGGGGAACGCTTAAAAGCGTTCCCCTTGGTGTTTTGGGCGAAGATCGAAGCGAGCAATTCGCGGCCGGCAGCTCTCGATAGAGAATTCGCTGAACGCCGCGTCAATCCAGGCGATTCGCCACTTTCTCCCGGCTGCCCAACGTCCTGGGCATCGTACACTCAATGAGGGAAGACCGCATGACGCAACGCCGCTGGATCGCCGAACACTGGGACGAGGCCACCGCCACCATCGTGGGTGCGCAGGCCGAGCATCTGGCACGCGTTCTGCGCGCGCGTCCCGGAATAGAAGCCGATGTTGTCGCCGGCGGACGCGTCTTTCACGCCGCGATTGCCGCCATCGCTCGGGATGGCGACAAGACCGAAGTGCGCTTCAATCTCATCGCCGAGGTCGAGGCAGACCCCGCGCTACCCGTTACGTTGGTACTCGCCGTTTATAAATTCGATCGCATGGAGTGGGCGATCGAAAAGGCCACCGAGCTCGGCGTTGCCGCCGCCGCTCCGGTCATCGCGCGGCGCACCGAGGTGCATCTGGCGCAAGCCGCCGCCAAGCGCGCCGAACGCTGGCGCAGAATCGCGCATGAGGCCGCGCAGCAGGCACGCCGCTCCGATGTGCCGCGCATCGCCGATCCCGTTCCTCTCGTCGCGCGCGTAGCCGCCGCTTCCGCCGCAACGCGCATCGTGCTGGCTGAGCAGGAGCGCACCACCACGCTGCGCGCCGCCGTGGATGAAGCCATGGCCGCCGCCGGAGAAGAGATGCCGGTATTCGAAATCGCCGTGGGCCCGGAAGGCGGATGGGCCCCCGAGGAAGAAGCGTTCTTCGACGCGAATGGTTGGCGCGCCGTTTCGCTTGGGCCCCGCATTCTGCGCGCCGAGACCGCCGCCATCGCCGCGCTCGCCGTCGTCGCCTCCACCTTGGAGTAGCCCGCTCAGCTCCTCTCCGCCGACAGATTCCCATTCGGTTTTCTGTCCATTGTGGAAAAGCGGGCACGGATTCGCCGCCAACTTCGGGCCGGCGCGCGTACCTCCCGCTCCACCCACCGGAACCGGCGTCCCGATGAGTTCGCCAAAACAGCAGATTGCATCCAAGCATTCCATGCGATGTCTTACTTGAGTGACAGGAGCGGGTGGCTAGAATGAGCTACGGGTCGCGCGGAACCATACGCCCAAAGCAAAACCAGAGTTGCTGTGTGCCGAAAGCACTCCCGCTAAGTCGGCGCGACCACCAGGGAGCGATGACCTTGCACGAAATTGGAAAAGGCTACACCCACTCTGGTTTTGCTCTAGCGCAACCATTCCGCGCCGGCGAGATCGCCGAGTTTTGCGTGCACTTCAAGAAACGCCTTGGGCCCAATTCGGGAGTTGAACAATGAGCCAGGCGATCTTCATCGGACTTGCGACGATCGACATCGTTTACAGTGTCGAGAAGTTTCCCCGAACCAACACGAAAGTTGCAGCCAAGAGCCAGGAGGTCTACGTTGGCGGGCCGGCCACGAACGCCGCCGTCACCTTTGCTCATCTCGGCGGACGCGCCGCGCTGGTTACGGCCGCCGGGCGTCATCCGCTTTCGCACATGATTCGCGAGGAGCTTCGCAAATACTCCGTCCAGCTCATCGATTTGAATCCAGACTTCGACGAAGTGCCGCCCGTCTCCTCGGTCTCGGTCGACGCCAAGGGCCAGCGCAACGTCGTCTCGGCGAACTCCAGCCGCGTGCCCGCGCCCCAGACCGGCCCCCAGACCGCCCCCCAGATCGCCATCGATCGCAATCTCCTGCGCCAGGCGCGCAGCGTGCTCGTCGATGGCCACTACATGCCTGCTTGCTTAGCTTGGGCCAAGGCCGCCCGCGAAAACCAGACTCCCGTCGTCTTCGATGGCGGCAGTTGGAAGGAGGGGACCGGCGAACTTCTCGCCTCGGTCGACACCGCCATCTGTTCGGAGGATTTTCGGCCGCCGGGGTCGTCGTCCCGCGACCAAACGATCGAATTCCTAAAGCGCGCCGGCGTCGCGCGCATCGCTATCACCGCCGGCGCCGAGCCCATCCATTTTTTCTCTGGAGAGACCTCGGGAACTCTGCGTGTTCCGATGGTCGAGGCAATCGACACCTCCGGCGCTGGCGACATTCTGCATGGCGCGTTCTGCCACTTTGCCTCTGCCGGGCGAGGCTTCGTCGAATCCCTGGCGGAGGCTGCTCAAATTGCCTCCGAATCCTGCCGCTATCGGGGAGCTCGCGAATGGATGAGCGCACGGCCCACCACAAGCGCCGCATCGCCTCGCTGAGTCAGGCGAGAGCGGCCGTCTGCTGCCTCCGCGGAACAAACCAGAAGCGAAGGACTCTAATCCCGCCGCCGCCTCTGGTGCGTCGAGGGAATATTCAGGTCCTCGCGGTATTTCGCCACCGTGCGCCGCGTCAGTTGGATGCCTTGCGACTGCAGCGTGGCCGCCAGTTGATCGTCGGTGAGCGGATGCCGCGGGTCTTCATCCTCGATCAGCTTGCGCACCTTGCGCTTTAAAACCAGCAGCGGCGTGTCCGCCCCCTCCGGCCCGTTCGAGCCCTCGGAGAAGAAGAAGCGCAGTTCCAGCACGCCCTGCGGCGTGTGCGCGTACTTGTTCGACACGGCGCGGCTCACCGTGGAGGGATGCACGCCGATCTCTTCGGCCACCTCCTTGATCATCATCGGCCGCAGCGCCTCCACGCCCTTATCCAGAAAATCCTGCTGGCGGCGCACAATCACTTCACAGGTGCGCAGAATAGTGCTCTTGCGCTGCGCGATGTTGCGCAAGAGCTGAAACGCCGAGCGGAAGCGTTCCTTCACATACTCCTTTACTTCCTTGTCCGTATCCTGCGATACCAGCATGCGGCGGTAGCGCTGGCTCAGGCGGAGGCTGGGCAGATCCTCTTCGTTCATGCTCACCACCCACTCGCCGCCGCGCTTCACAAAAAATACATCGGGCTCGATAAGCCGCGTCTGCTCGCGGTTGTAAACACGTCCGGGGCGCGGGTCCAGCGTGCGGATAAACTCGATAGCCGCGTGCGCCTGTTCGGGTGCGATTTGCGCGGCTCGCGCCAGGTCCTTTACGTCGCGTTTTTGCAACTGAGGCAGATGGCGGTCCACAATCAGCGCCGCCAGCTCCATCACCCTCCGCCGCTCCTCGATTCGGTCTTCGGCTTCGCTATTCGGGCTGCCCGGCGCGTTTTCCTCCTGGTTGGCCGGCGCTTTCCCATACAAATGGTCAAACTCTTGCCGCTGAGCCGCAATCTGCATAGCCAGGCACTCCCGCAGGTCGCGCGCGCCAACGCCCGCCGGATCCAGATGACGCACCACCTCGATCGCGCGCCCCAGTAAGTCGAGCGCGCCGGCGTATTCCTTTTGGTGGCCGTTGGAGACGGCGGGATCGCGAGACGCGCCGCTCAGCACTTCCGCCAGCTCTTCCAGGCTTGCCGCCAGGTAGCCGCCTTCGTCGAGATTGCCCACGATAAACTCGGCCGCCTGGGCCACTTCGCGGCCCAGGCTCAGGGCTCCCAACTGCCACGCCAGATGATCGGATAGAGAGGTCGGCTGCGAAAGAAAGTTCTCGAACGATGGCTTATCGATCTCCTCGAACTCCTGCTGCGTGCGGTAGCCGGGATCGAGATACTCCTGAAAATAGGAGCCGAAATCGATCTCCTTGAAGATGTCTTTGGGCGGGGCCACGGCCTCTTCGGCGCCGCGCTCCAGCCGTTCCTCGCGGCCCGCCACCTGATCCGGCGTGGGAACCGATTCGTCGATCTCCTCGAGAATCGGATTCTCCACCAGCTCGGCATCGATCATCTCCTTCAGCTCGACTTTGTTCAACGCAAGAACGCTTACCATCTGCATCAGGCCCGGAGTCAGGACCTGGCGATGCGCCACTGTCAAATTCAGTTTTGGCTGTAGTAGCGCCATAAATGGTAACGTTTCCGTTCCAACCCACGCGAAAGTCTAGTCGCGTGCAAGAAGCTTAAGGGAAAATTCCCTCCGGTTTTAATCACCCATTCGAGTCATTGTCCCGGATCGGACGTCTTCTCATTCTGGAATCCGGCCCGTTTTGGGCGTCTTCCCGTTCCGGGATTCCCGCCGCAGAATCCGCTTGACAAGGGCTGCCTTCCGGACTTATCGACTACCCGGCGGGCACCCGCTGCGGAGTACACACTAGTTTAGTTCAGCGAGAATCCCTCGCCAAGATAGATTCGCCGCACTTCGACATCGTTGCCCAGTTCGTGTGGCGTTCCCGAGCGAAAGATTCTTCCCTCGGTGATAATGTAGGCCCGGTCGGTCACGCTCAGCGTTTCCCGCACGTTGTGGTCGGTAATTAGAACGCCGATGCCCCCGGCCTTTAAATCGAAAATAATCTTCTGCAGCTCCAGCACGGCAATCGGATCGATCCCGCTGAAGGGCTCGTCGAGCAGGATGAAGCTGGGCTGGATGCACAGGGCACGCGCGATCTCCACGCGCCGCCGCTCGCCGCCCGATAGCGCATAGCCGCGCGTGGTGCGAATGTGGCCCAGGTTCAGCTGGTTGATCAGCTTCTCGGCGCGCCCGCTGCGTTCCCGCTGGCTCAGCTGCTGCGCCTCCAGCACTCCCAGAATGTTCTCTTCCACCGTAAGCTTGCGAAAGACCGATGGCTCCTGCGGCAGGTAGCTGATTCCGTAGTTCCGCGCCCGCAGGTACATGGGCAGCCGCGTAATCTCGGTGGAGTCCACCAGCACCCGTCCGCTCTCCGGCGTCACCAGCCCCACGATGATATAAAAACTCGTCGTCTTGCCCGCGCCATTCGGGCCCAGCAGCCCCACCACTTCGCCGCGGGAGATGCTCAGGCTCACGCCCCTCACCACCTGCCGCCCCTTGTAGCTCTTGCCGATTCCTTCGGCAATCAGTGTTTCCATTCAGTCGGTCGTCCTGTCAACTTACCAAGAAGCCAATCTACCATCACGGCCATAAAGACGCATGCCCAGCTCATCGTTTTCTCGGTAGGGCCGCCGACAGGATCGAGCGGAGTTCCTCCTGCTGCCCAATGCTCAGGCAAGTCTTGGGAAACATGAAAAACGTGCCCGATTTTGTCATGAGAACAATGACCCTCTTAGATTCACGCCAATCTGAGCAGACGGTCCAAGCGAGGATTGACGTCGATCCCGCCGAAGATTCTTCAGAAACCCCCTCCGGCCCAAGCCGCACAATATTCTCTCCCTGTTGGCTCGGGTCATTGCGGTATCGCCTGCGAAGCCGATATGGCAAGTAAATCCAATAGAATCCGAACACGAATAACGCTATCAAGGCATCGGAAACAATGTAAGGGCTCTTCGGTTCCATAATCACTCTGCTCACGAGGGTCACGACACATGAAACAAACAGGAGAATCATGAAACCTGGGAGTAGCTTCATGAAAGTAGATTTCGTGGCAAGACGATGGCTATCGACAAAATCTTGCTCTGAAATTGTCGTCGTGAATTCCATACCGCCGCCTTTTCACAACCCGGTTAACGCGCCGCGAGTCATTTCTCGGGCGCGGTGGTCTGCGTCACTGTCTCGCCGTTCCCGCCCTCGATACTGACGCTATCATCGCGGCTATGGAAAATCAAAGCCGCGCCCGTGACGCTCCCCTGCGCCGGATCGCTCATCCGCGGGGGCGCCGCCGCAGTTCCGGTTAGCGTGTAGTCGCCCGTCGCGCTCGAATAGACGAGCTGCGCACCGGTTCCCTGGCGCCCTTGCGCATTCAGCACCACATCCCCCGAGGCCGTCATGCGGTCCACTTGCCCCGCGCCTCCGCTTCCACCCGCCGGCATCAGCCGCAAGTCCAGTTGGTCCGACGACGAAGTCCCCGTTGCCGTCTCGGCGACCACGCTTCCGAACGCGCCGCCGTGCATCGTCGCCCGGCGCTCGGCGTCGGAGTACCAAAGATCGCCCCCGCGCACGCGAATCACCGAAGCCGCCGCGGCTGGTTTGCCCGCGGATTGAGTGCCGTGTGCTTGGCCAGCCGTCATACCCGGCGGCCCGCCCGCGCTCAGCAGCACGGCGCGCACCGGCTCCGCGGCATCGTTGCTGCGCGCTGCCAGTGTCCGCAGGTGCTGGTTCAGCACGATCTCCGGCGCGGAGATCGAGTTGGCCTGCTGCCACAAGCGCGCCTGCCCGCGGAACGTCGCTTCGCCCGTCGCTTGGTTCATCTCGGCCTCGGCGGCGACGACGTGAGCCGGCCCATTGCCCCCGAATGCGGCTGCGCCTGCGGTGGCCGTCGCGCCCGCGACGGCGGCCGAATTGACGCCGACGGGCTGCCGGCCCGGCGCTCCGCCGTTCGGCCGCGCGCTACCGCTCCATGTCGCCTTCACGCTGCCGTGCGCAAAGGCTTCGCCAGTTCGCCGCGAAACGTCCACCTTGTCCGCGCTGATCTCCAGCGCGCCATCCGTCGCGCGCGGGCTCCCGGTCAGATGCATCCATTCACCCGCGCCTTGATACACTGCCCTTTCCGCGGTGGCGCGCAGCGCCGGCTGCGCCTGCCCGCCTGAGCTGGCCGCGGGCTGTTTGAGAAGCGCCACATGTCCATCCAGCTCCGCCGACTCGATGTCGTTTCCTCCCTCTCTGCTTTCTTGTCCCCTTGTCCGCTTGTTCCCTTGGTCCCTGTCTTCTTGTCCCCTTGTCCGCTCGTCCCCTTGTTCCCTGTCTTCTTGTCCCCTTGTCCGCTCGTCCCCTTGTCCCCTGTCTTTCTGTTCCCTGTTTTGCGCCGCATCCGGCGGCGCAAAGGTCGCCTTCAACACATCTCCGCTCGCCGTTTGCAGAGTTCCCGTCGCCGCCTTCTCCTCGATGCTCGCGTGCCCCGTGCCCGTCACCGAACGCAGCGTCGAATTCGCCGCGAAGTTGCCGGTCGCCGCGTCGGCGCTCATCTTTGAAGACGCGACCGGTCCATCGCCGCGCCGGCTCTCCGTCGTCAGCACCACGCCGCCCGAGCCGTGCACACTCGCCAGCTCCACTTCTCCCTTCCCCGTCCGCCGCGACGGACGAAAATCCACATCGGCAACCGGCGAGCGCCACGTGCGGGTTATGCTCAGCGCGGCAGCTCCCTCGTTCCCTTGTTCCCTTGTTCCCTGTTTCTCTGATCCCTGCTTTTTTGTTCCCTCGTTCCCTTGTTCCCTTGTTCCCTGTTTCTCCACGAACTCCACACCTCGCTCCAGGTGCGCGTGGCGCAGCCTGCCCTGTGCGGCAAACTCCAGATCCGCGGCAGGCGAAGTTCCGTGCAGCACGCGGGCCTCGTTCACAGCGTCCCCCTGCTTCTGTGAGTCCATCACGACGCCGCCCTCCAGGCGTCCGCGCAGCGGCTCGCTGTGCTCGTCAAAGTCCATCTCCGCCGTGGGCGCGGCGATGCGCCCTCCTGTTGCCGTCGCCAAAGAAAAGCCGCCGCTCGCCTCCAGCCGTTCGGCCGAGCCATCTGCGCGGAAGAAGATCGCCGCCAGCGCCGCATCGGCCTGCGTGTTTCGTTCGTCAACCGCCGCCGTCAGCAGCCGGCAGGTTTGCGCGCCGCGGTCAAACTCCGCGTGCTGCGCTCGGATCTTCACTGCGCCGCCCGGCCGCTCGATGCTCAGCTCCACCGCGTGGTCCAGCGTTAGATCGCCCTTCTGCGAGTCGTAAATCGCTCCCATCGCGTTTCCGCTGCCCTGCGCCATCGCAAACTCCACGCGCTGCATGGTCGACACCAGGCCCGTATCGCGGTCGAAGGTCACGCCGCTGGTTTTCACCTGGATCTGCTTGAGTGGGATCTGCTTCAGTGGGATCTGCTTTGGCGGTGCGCTTGCGCCCGCATTCTTTGCGCTCCCGTTTGCCCCGCCGTGGTTCGCCGGCTGCGTCAGCACCATCTCCACCGGCCCCTCGGCAATCGCCAGGCGGCTCTTCTGGTCGTATTCGAATGTCTGGCCTGCGATCTGGTCGATGCGGGCACCGTCTTCGCCGTAGAGCTCGATCCGCACATCGTGCAGCACCACGCGATTGTCGCGCAGTTGCACCTCCTCCGACGCATGAATCTGGTACTGCGAGTGCGCGCCGAAGGCATGAACAAAGTTGAACTCTTTGGCCTGCTGCTGGATCTCTTTTGCCAGCCGTTGCGGCCGGTCAGGCCGTCCCAACCGGCTCTTCCATTTCGACGCGGTCAGCAGGATCCCGAGTGCCGCCAGCAACACCACCGCCGCCGCCACCACCAGCATCCGGATTCGTTCGATAGTAAAACGCATGGCGGGTTTTCCTGAGTGGCAGCCGAAAATCGTACCGCCGGTCTCCTGACCGGCTGTACTGAGGGCCTCCTGGCCCTCAGAGGTCCGGCAAAACCTTGAATTCTTGGCAGCCGCGCCGCGTGTGAGAAATGCCGGCTAACTCCGCCGCCTCTCCGTCAGTTCGCCACGCCCAGCCGCGCCGCCAGCCGCTGCGCCAGGCTCTCGCCCAGCTCGCTCCACAAAAGGCGCGCGGTCGCGCCCGAAGCTCTTTCCACGGCCGCCGTCAACGCCACCAGCTGCCGCACATTTTCCTCCACGTGCTTGGCGCCCACCTGATGCAAGTCGGCGTCCTCTTCGAGAAACGGCGCGTCGGAGCCGAAGTCGATCTTGATGTGGCCCTCTTGTTCGTACGCGCTCTCAGCGAAGAGCGGACCGAAACCAGTCACGCGCACCAGCCGCGGCGCGCGCACCCACCGGCTTGTACCGCCGGTCTCCTGACCGGCCGTAGTGCGGGCGTCCTCGCCCGCACCTCCCCATTGAGCACTGTCGCCCGGCCCTCTGGATTTTGGCCTGTCATCCTGAGCGAGTCCAGTGTGCAGCGCAAGACGAGTCGAAGGACCTGCATTTCCCGTTTCCAGCTCCCACAAACTCCATCCGATCTGGAACTCGTACGCGTAATCCTCGTGCAACGATTCGCTGGCTTCTTCCACTGCCACCCGCGGCTCCGCGCCGCCGCTGCGCCCCCACACGCACTCGAAGACCGGCGTCTCGCTCCACCCGACCGGCCACACGGTCGCAGAGTACACAGCGGCTTCGCCGCCTTGTCCGGCAAAAGCCTCCAGCACTGCCACGAGCTTGCCGGGCAGCGCCTCCAGGCGCAGGTTCGGATACCACAGGCTCAGATAGAGAGAATCGGCCATCACTCCCGATTTTAGACGCGCCGAGCCTCCCGCACGCGTACCGGCAATCCCCGCTGCCGGGGCGCTAGAGCCAGTCTGCAGTACCGTTGCCGCATGAATACGGGCTCAACCCGTGATCACGTGTAACGCCACAATGCCGAGGATGGCAGCGGACGCGGCTGTAGCCAGCGCGACCACCAGGACGGCAAGATGCCGGCGGACCGCGCCGGCACAGTCGAGCGCCGCCTGACGTAGCGCGGGGTCGGAGCGCCAGCTTCGCACCAGGCTCACGCAGCCGATCGCGAGCACGGCCAGTGGAAGCGCCATTAGGAACAGCCAGAGTCCCACTTGGGTTCGCGCGCCGTACCAGTCCACGATGCGCTGCGCCGTATGCGCCGGCTCGAACTGCTGCGGCTGCAAATTGCGCACGAACAGCGCTGTCATAAAGAAGGCCGCGGGGAAAATCAACACAACTTCCAGGGTGGCGAGGGTGCGTCGGAGCGAATTCATCGTAACTTTATATCGCAAAGTGATTTCCGATGCAAGCAAAAAGCGCTCAAATGGCGAGGTCACGGCGATCACGCAAGACGCGATAGACGCCCGATAGCCGTCCTACCCCGTCACCATCTCGCTGAAGTCGGCAATCGTCGAGAAGTTGCGCAACACGTCTTCGATCAGGCCAAGATTCGAGCTGCGAATCTTCTCGTCCGGGTCGAGCACCATCACCTTGTCGAAGAACTTATCCACGTTCGGCCGCAGCGTGGCAATCAGCGCCAGCGCCTCGCGGTAGGCGTGCCGCCCGCGGAGCTTGGCAATCTCCGGCGCCAGTTCCTTCGAACGGTGCCACAGGTCGATGGCCTCCAGCGCCACGTGGTGAAAGTTCGGCGGCGCCGGCTTATAGCCCTTCTCCTGCGCCTGCCGCAAAATGTTCTTGATGCGCTTGCATGCGGCGGAGACGGCGGTAAAATCCTCCGATCCACGCACCGCGGCCAGCGCTTCGGCGCGCGCCATGGCGTCGTGCACGTCGTCGGCGCCCGCCGCCAGCACCGCATTCACCACATCGTAGGCAAAGCCGCGCACGTCCTTGAGGTAGAACTGCAACCGCTCCCGCAGGAACGCGGCTACCTGCGCCTTGTTGGCCTCCTCGGCGCGCGAGGCCGCCAGCACGTCGCCGAAGGTCAGCGGCAAATTCGACTCCGCCAGAATCTTTACGATCGCGTTGGCCGCGCGCCGCAGCGCGAAGGGATCCTTCGATCCCGTCGGCGCGTTGCCGATGCCGAACATCGCCACGATGGTCTGGATGCGGTCCGCAATGCCCAGCACCTTGCCTTCTACCGTCGACGGAATCGCATCCTCGATCGATGCCGGCAAGTACTGCTCGTAGATGGCCTTCGCCACCGTCTCGCCCAGTCCCTGGGCGCGCGCATACAGCCCGCCAATCACGCCCTGCAGCTCGGTGAACTCCTTCACCAGCTCCGTCGTCAAATCGGTCTTCGCCAGCTCCACGGCCTTCAGCAGCGCCGTCTCGCTGAAGGCATATTCCGCCTTCCTTAACACCGCCGCCAAGGCTGTCGCCACCGCCAAATTCTGTTCGGTCTTCCAGCCATAGCTTCCCAGTTCCTTCTGGAACGTCACCTGCTTCAGGCTCTCCACGCGATAGGCGAGCGGTGTCTTCTGGTCCATGTCCCAAAAGAAAAGTGCGTCCTTGAAGCGCGCCTTCAGCACGCGCGCATTGCCGTGCCGGATGGTCGCCGCCCCCTCCTCGTCCACCTGCGTATTCAGCACCGCCAGAAAGTGCGGCGCCAGCTTGCCATCGGCTTCTTCCACCGCGAAGTACTTCTGGTGGTCGCGCATTACCGTCACCAGAACCTCTTCCGGCAGCTCAAGGTAGTCGCTCTCGAAGTCGCCGAGGATCGCCGTGGGCCACTCGCTCAACTGGACAACCGTCTCCACCAGCGCCTCGTCTTCGCGCCAGCGCACGCCGGCCGCGGTCCGCGCCGCTGCGTCCAGCGCCTTGCGGATCGCCTGCCTGCGCTCGCCCACGTCCACCATCACCTTGGCGGAGCGCAGCGCTTCCCGGTATTCCGTTGCCGAGCCGATCCCCACCGGCGCTTCGCCCCACAGCACCCGATGCCCGCGGCTTGTATCGCTCGCGGCAATGCCCGCAATCTCCAGCGGCACTACGTCGGAATCGAGCAGCGCCACCACCCAGCGCACCGGGCGCACAAAGCGCTCCGGCTTGCCCGCCCTCCAGTACATGTTCTTCGCCCAGTAGATCGCCAGCGCCTCCTTGGGCAGCTCGGCAGCCAGAATCTCGCCCGCCGGCCGGCCCACGCGGCTCATGGTCGCGCCCACGTACTCGCCCTTCGGCGTCTCCACTCTCGTCAGCTCGGCAACCGCCACGCCGGCCTTTTTGGCAAAGGCTTCGGCGGCAGGCGTCGGCGCGCCATCCTTAAATGCGATTTGCCACGAAGGCCCCGTCAGTTGCTCCTCGATATCCGCCTGCTTGGCCAGCACGCCCCCGGCAAGCACCGCCAGTCGCCTCGGCGTGGAGTAGGTGGTGACCGTCGCGCCGGGTGAGAGCAGCCGTTCGCGCGTCAGCAATTCCTTCACGCGCTGGCCCAGTTCCGCCTCCGCCGCCAGAATCATCCGCGCGGGAATTTCTTCCAGCCCGATCTCCAGCAGGAAGTCCCCGGTACTCTTGCGCCTCTCCGGCGTCTCTAGCGGTTTCGGAAGCTCCTCTTGCGTCTTCGCAAAAAGTGTCAATGTTTGCATCGTGCTAGCTCTCCGCTCTCAACTTCGCCGGATCCTCCGGTAGTGGGTCGGTTTTGAAGGGTACGGGCTTCAGCCCGTACAGAACGCCATACAAAATCATGGGGCTTTTATCCCCGGAGGGGCGGTTTCTTTCAACTGGCTCACTTCCAAATCGTTCGCTCTCCACTGCCCTTGAGCGGCAAGGGTCTTCGCCTTCCGCGAGTGCCAAGTCGCAGGCCTCTCAGCGCGCGAAAAATCACCCCAATGGACGAAAGCCAAGTTTAAGTCACGCGAACCGGGGGCGCAAACTGCCCGTGCTATGCGTGTGGAGGGATTAGTTCGAAGGGCCAGGGCATCGGCGTCTTCGTGAGAACGATTTCTTGCGAGGCTCTTTATCCGGCATGTTGGAGGGAGCAGCGACCTTCAGGTCGCTGAATTGGCCCGAATTCGCCGAGCGGCTTTAGCCGCGGGCATTTCCGCATTTTGAATCGGTCGCCGAAAAACCCAATCGAAACAGGTTTTGTAACACGGGCACGGCGGGGCACCCTCTGGGTCGCGGGCCGCTAGAGGTCGCAAAAACAGACGTGGCCTTTAGGCCCTGCTGCATCTCGGTGAAGCTGTTCACCCTTTACCGGGCGGGCTGCCAGTACTCCGTCCGCCCCAGCAGCGGGATGCCGATGTAGCCACGCAACCGAAGCCTCCGCCCGCCATCCTCAACGGCCAGCAACGCGCGATAGACCCTGCCCGTCTCGGGATCGAGAACCTGCCCGCCGGTCCATTGGTCGCCATTGCGGTGGAATCCCCAAAGCACCTGTAAGCCCACTACAGGCTGGTCCTTGTTGGCTCCGCTGCAGAGATAGCATGTCGGGTGAGGCACCGGAGGATCGAAAAGCGTCTCGATCGTCCCGTCGAGCCTTCCGTTCTTCTCGTGGATGGTCACGATCCCCTTTACCTTGCCGCTGCCGTCGTTCGTCGCTTTCCAGCTGCCCGCCGGAGAAGCTTCAACCTGGCTGGGCAACAGGGCAGGCTGCGCCGGTGCCCGCCCAGCATGCGGCAGCAGCGCGAAAGCCAGCAGAAGCACAGCCCAACGATAGGGGAATCTCGTCATTCGCCTCGTCTATCAACATTATTAGACCGCCCTCCCCCGCCGAGGTTTCCCAGAAACCCGGCCCCTAACAGAAAAATGACAATTCCGGCCGCTCTTCACAAAATGATCGCAATCCGATCCACACTCCTGCGTCTTTCCGAGCCTCGGCCCCGTTACAATGAATAGAGGGAGCCGTCCAACCGACATGCCTGATTCCGTTGCCCTTAAGATCAACGCTCGCCCTTCGCGGGCCGGCCTCGCAGCCGCCGCCCTGGCCTTCCTGCCCATTATTTTGGCTTCAGCGTCCGCCGCGCACGCCCAGTTTGCCGCGCCGCAAACCACTGCGGTGCATGACGCCACGGCGCTGCATCCGCCGGCTGGCGCCAAGGTCGCCATGATCGAGTTCTACGATCTCGAGTGTCCCCTTTGCGCGCAGACCAACCCTTCGCTCATTGCCGCGGCAAACCAGTACAAGATTCCCTGGGTTCGCCACGACTTTCTCATCCCCGGCCACATCTGGAGCCGGCAAGCTGCCATCAACGCGCGCTTCTTCGACACCAAGAGCCTCAAGCTCGGCAACGACTACCGCGACTACATCTTCACCAACCAAGTCTCGATTGAAACCCTTCCGGAACTCGGCACGTGGACACAGAAGTTCTGCCAGGCGCACGGCGTCGCGCTACCCTTCGCCGTCGATCCCATGGGCAAGTTTGCCGCCCAAATCCAATCCGATGTCGATCTCGCCCGGCGCATCGGCATCGAGCACACGCCCACCGTCTTCATCGTCGCCAGCGGCGGACACGCGCCGCCGTACACCGAAGTAGTCGACCCGCGCAACCGCCTCTTCCAAACCATCGACCAGATCCTGGCCGAATCGCGCCACTGACCACTGATCACTGACCACTGACCACTGTCTCTCGGATCTTCACCAGCTCCTGGCCGCCCGGCGCCACCATCCGCGTCTGCGGCGCGCGCCAGTGGTCGATGTGGCTGATGCGGTGCACGCAGCCGATGGTGCAATTCGGCGCGCAGCTCTTCGCCGTCACAAACTCGCGCTTCAGGTCCTCGCGCGTGTACTCGGCCACCGGAACGCCCGGATACCCGCGCTGCTGGCTGCAGTAGTGCACCAGCCCGTCCTCGCACACATACAGGTAGCGCGCGCCGGCGCGGCACCGCCAATCGTTGGCGCGCCCCTCCGCAATCGCTTCCTGAAACTTGTCGAACTGCGCGTAGTTGGTCTTCTTGCGTTCCGTCATCGCGTGATACACGCGCGCCTCGTTCTCTTTCAGCGGCTTCAGTTGCCCATCGCCGTCGTGGATGATCCCGATCGTCGACTCGAACCCCAGCTCCAGCGCGCGCTTCGAAATCGTCAGCGCGTCGTTGGGATCGCGAATCCCGCCA
>Ga0209415_10008669_pt1 | contig 17604 bp, 13 predicted proteins | sample PeaSoiSIISIP2007_FD_187696 | JGI IMG/M metagenome (GOLD analysis project Ga0209415, IMG submission 187696) | Peat soil microbial communities from Weissenstadt, Germany - SII-SIP-2007 (SPAdes) (version 2) | ecosystem: Environmental > Terrestrial > Soil > Wetlands > Peat | place: Germany... | reverse complement strand
ACGTGACAGAACAATAAAGTAAAGGTCACGAGTCTCGTGAACCTGATCAAGAATCGGCTGAATGTGGACGTGGTGCTTGTGCCGGGGAAGACGGGGCAGTTTGATGTGATGGCGGATGGCGAGAAGATCGCGGAGCGAGGGGGAAACTGGCTCACGCGGAGCTTTGGGGCTGGGTACCCGGACCTGGATGGTGTGGTTGAGAAGCTAGAAAAGCAGCGGAAGTGACGCAACATGATTGACACACTTGGATCTTGAACGCTCGCCCGTGGCCACGGGGGGCGGGCGGAGAAGTCCAAAGACCCAGGTTCAAACGGCGAATCTGGACAACTGGCTAAAATTGGTCAGTAAGATCATCCAATCTATCAAATAGCCCATCCGAGTTGTCTCTATTGCGAACTGCCTGAAGATATTTCTTCCACGCTGCATCGCTGCGCGCTTTCCAAGCTTCCAGGACATGCGCGTAGGTTTCTAACTTTCTCGAATCGGATGATTGCAGCGCAGCCATTTGAGCCGCACGGGTAAGATTGTCGGCAGACGTGTAGGCAATCGCGATTTCATCAATCGCCTCCGATCTTCCGGCAGAAGGTTTCAGGCTGAGCAAAATATTTTCGGCTTCTTCCAGCTTTCCCTCTTGAGTGCGTCCGATGGCTGCCGCGGCTAGAGCGAACGACTGGAGATCCTCTTCAGGCCTGGCGTTGGGAACCCTTTGACCGGTTGAACCTGTGGTGTTAGACGCTGAAAGGTACGTGTTAGCTACTTGTTCGCCTTCCTGGCTGTATCCACTCAAAGACAGGCCCATGGACAACAATTGCCACGCAAGCGCGCGGTCTTTTTCAGGCAGGCTCGGCACAACTGAGCGCACTGCCTGTAAAGTTTGCCAAGCAGCTTTCTGTTGTCCACTCAAGGCATAGGCCAGGGCTAAATGAACTTGGAAAACAAGCACCTCGTATTGGCTGTCACTGGTGCCTGCAATTTCGCCTTTTTTACGGGCCTTTGGGTCCTTGGCGATTCCGTCGACGACCTTCAACACTTTACTAACCGTATCCGCGTCGCGCTCTTCAATGGCTCGGCTGGCAAACGCACGCAGCACCTGCAGATCACTATGCGTCTTATCGAAGCCACCTTCGATCTCGTACGCGTCCCAAGTAAGGTTCCCGTAAGCAGCCCGATAAGGAGTCAGGTCGTCTGCGCTACAGTTCCGCGGTTTTGGGGCGGATTTCAGGCGATCCACGATAGTGCTTAGAACCGCATAGGCGTCCTCCTTTTCGCCATCGAGATAGAGTATTCTTGCGAGTAGCGGTCCCGCTGAACAGGCTAGGTCTTGAATGTTCTCGGGCAGCCATTCGGACATGACGGCGCTCTTGACTCGACCCAATGAGTCGTTGCTCTGCTTCGGAAACCCCGCAAGCGCTAGATTCTCGCCGTGCGAACTCCAATAGGAAAGGGAGAGTGATTGAGGTTTTTGTGACGATTGGTCGCCGAGCCGTGCCCACTTGTCATAGCCTTGCTGATTTCCTTCGATGAGATATGCCACTGCTATTTCTGAATAGGATCTCGCCGCACCATAGGTCCCACCCAGGTCGCTTAGTCGTACTTGCGTCCTGTCGACTTCCGCAGAATTGCTCAACAAGGCCTGGGACACAACCCACGCGGTCAAGGCCTTGGAATCGAGCCCAGTCCGCGCGGAAAGGTCTTGCGCTGAATGTTCAATGGCTCGCCGACGCCCCCAGTCTGTATTGGTTTGAATTGATTGCCATAGACCGAATAAAGCGGACACGAGGGCCAGAAGACCGATACTCATAACTGCAATCTTTTTCACGAGTGTTTGCTGCCGGCGCGATAGTTGTTCTACCTGCTTTCGCGCGTCCTCCGCGTGCTTTTGTGCCTCCTCCGCCTGCTTCCGGGCAACCTCCGTGAGCCTCTCGGCCTCGATTAAGTCTTCCTGGTGCCGTTCCTCTTTTCTTAGGAAACGGTTCAGGTGCTTCTTCCTCAGGCTTTCGGTCATGCCTCGTAGTTCGGACACATGCCCGCCGGTTAGATATGCCGTCAGGCGCTCGGCAGCAGCCAGCACGGAGTTATGCTGTCCTGGAAGATCGCCGAAGGGGGCGAGGATTTCTTCGAAGGCATAAAAAGGCCAATACTGAACCTGGAGATCCCCCCAATAACGCAGAAATGCTATTTCACGCGGGCCTTTATCAATAAACTTCGAAAAACGTCTTTCAGCATGCGCGTGGGCAGCCTCGAGCTTGGACTTTTCATTAATTTCGACTCGGGTAGGGACTGGAAGAATGCGAAATTTGCCGTTACCACGTTGCTGCAACACGGACTCTGCAACCGCAGATGCGCCTTCTATACTTTGAATGTTCGGAGTGAAGCAAACGATAAGATCGTCGGGCAACAAAACGGTGCAGATGCCGGAGGTATCACTTAAGCCGGTACGACTATCGAGCAGAATGTAGTCATACTCGCGCATCATCTGCTCGCGCATAGCCTGGAAGAAGCGTGCGCCATCAAGGCGCTCGAAAAACTGCTTCCAATCGAAGGTATTAACGCGAGTGGCATAGGAGACGCTTTGCCGCCCGGCAGGCAGGAAGTCCACCCGGCCACCATCGGCAAAATCACGACGTTCCAAGGAGATTATGTAGCGGGTGAAATCCGCGTGTTCTTCTATCCATTTATCGGTGACTCGGGAAGCATCTGCGTCTTTTGGCTTCTCGTCTTCGGCCGGGATTCGTCGTGCGAGTTGGGAGGTGAAGTCGATCACCAGATCGATCAGGCCATCGGAATCTTGCAGCTCTTGATCGATCAAGAAGGGGCGCAGGTAGCGGTGCAATCCTGGAGCTTCGAGATCCCAATCCACGGTTAGCACGCGTTGCCCGTTGCTCGCCAAAATCCAAGCCACATTGGCAAGGGCCATCGTCCGTCCGGTTCCACCCTTGTAGGAATAGAACGTGATGATGCGGCCCGCCCGTGCCATCATCGTGAATTGACTCCTGGCCCGGCTACCAATGGAAACACCCCGGGAGCGCTGGTATTGGCGGTCGATTGAGCCTTCACGCGTGTGATCAGGGCACGCACTTCCTGGATCTTTCGTGCCAACTTCTTCCGGAAGTCTGCTTCCGAGTTTGCTCTCACGGCGAAAGCCTCAACCCCCAGCCTTGCGGAGCGTTGCGGAAAGGTTCGTGTTAACAATTCTTCGATGCGAGCCCTTCGAGTTACGACCTGTGGATCCGCCTCATTCAGCGGAATCAGCACTTCACAGTTTGCGGAAAAGACCTCGTCGTAGCTGCTGATCCAGCTTCGATACCTGTCGAGTTCGAGCGAGCAACAATCCAGGAGGATGATCAGAAGGTTGTCGCCTTGTTTTGCTCTCGCAATGTAAGCTTGAAGCGGGGCATCCAAAGGAAGCGCGTCGGAGGCAAAACCCTCTTTCGAGGCCACAAACTGCGTGATCACGCCTATGGGACTGTCAATTGGAGGAAGGTAGGGCTTCCAAAATCGCCCCCCTTTTGGGTCATAGCCACACACGTCCTTTGTGAACTTCTGTGCTTCTGCGCTTGTAGCGGCAACGTAGACAAACTGAATCGAGCCCCCATCCCACGGAGGCGCTGCGACATTCGCCGTTTTAGCCGTGAATGCACTCTGGATGGCTTTCAAACTCTCAAGCTGAGCTAAGTCTTGAAGAGGATGCCTCTGGGAGACTTCCAAGAGACAAACGGCTAATTTACGTAGAAAATCCTTATATTGCGTGCTGTACTTCTCGTTTTTGATGAGTTGAAGCAGTCCTTCTTTCCAGTAATCCTTGTTCCAATTCTCGGTGGCATACTGAATTTCCTTCACGCTGTCCGGGACTTCGCTTCCAAGGAATCTCTCAGGCACCCACAAGATGGGAACAATGAGTCCAGGAGTCTCGCCCAGGTTCTTCTCACGCTGTAACTCAGCTCTGCGATGGAGGAATACCTGAAATTCCTTTCCACAGTAGTCGCTCTGAAAGTAGTGCTCGGAAAGCAGACTGACCATGACTTTGCTTTTTTTCAGACCCGTCTCGAGACGCTCAGTCCATTTGCTCCCCGGATCGATCTCGGTTTGATCGAAAAAAAGCGGATCCTCCTCGGCGCCGAATTTCCGCAGTTCGGTCAGTTCCTCGGTCAGATCCTGGGCAAACCTTTTGGCGTATGCTGGTCCGCTCGCACGGGCGTAGCTCAAGAAACAGAACGGGCTTTTGGGGCCTGGTGAGTCTGAACTCTTTTCGGGCATCGGGAAATCCTCCAGAGGCGAGGGGTGCTTGCGCGAATTCTAGGCGACGTTAACGTCTAAGTCAATTAAGCGATGGAGAGTAATCTGCGAGGTTGAGGGAAAAATCGTCGGCCTGCTCCGTTCGGAATGGCCTCGGAAGGCCGACCCCACAACGGCGAGATGCGGCTTTGGCGGCGGAGATGATTTGCCAGCCGCGGCGGTTGAGGCTCCAGAAGATGAAGCAGGAGGAGAGGGCGAGGTGAACGCGGCAGTGGAATATCGCGTCGAATCTTGCGAATCGGCGGGATGGGCATACAATTGGTGCAGTTTTCAGGGGCAAGAAAGGAACTTCCGGTGGAAGGGGTCCTTCGGGGGAATCCGCCGGTAATTCTTTTTTTCATCAGGGCTTAGCTCCAAGCAAAATTCAGCCTGCGGCGTGCAACACCATTCGGTGTGCTATTGCCGTGGAGTTCGTCGAACCATGAATCCCAGCACCATAAGCGAGCAGATTGAGCGAATCCTGCGCAGCCAGAGCTTCGCGAGCAAGAGCCAGCTTCGCAAGCTACTGGAAGTTCTCTTCAAACACATGGAAGAACAGGCCGCGCTGAAGCCGGAGGTGGTGATCCGGGAGTTGTGGCCGGACGAGGTGCGCACGAAGAGAGCCGCGGACGTGGCGACGGAGATGAACCGGCTGCGGCATGCGCTGCAAACGTATTACGAGAGCGAAGGCAAGAGCGATCCGATCACGGTGCACCTGCCGCGCCGCGCACCGGGCGCCACAGCTGGGACGCAGGAAAAGCGGTGGATCGTGGCCATGCCGCGCAATGGCACAGAGATCCTTGCGGCTGCGGAACCTGCCGCGACGGCGCAGCCGAAACCGCGCTGGAGCGGGAAGGCAATAGCGGCAGCGGCAGCGGCAGCAGCAGCGCTGTGCGTAGCGATTGGCGCCGCCACGTACATCGCGATGCGCGTGTGGTGGATACCGGAGCGGCCCCGGTACGGGCGGATCGATGGTTCGACGCTTACGATTTTCGATGTGGAAGGAAAAGAGCTTTGGAGAAAGACCTTCCCTGAAGGATTCGAGCCGGGGTGGTATACGCAGAGCTTAGCTTCGCGGCTGTGGTTCGGGGACCTGGAGGGAAAGGGGCGCACGAGCGTGCTGTTCACCTACTTGCCGGTCAGGCCGGAGTCGCGCTCGTCAACGCTGATTTGTTACTCCGACCGGGGCAAAGAAAGGTGGCGTTGGACGCCCGGGAGAGAGCTGCCAGAGTTCGGTGGAAGTCCAGCGACGTTCCGGACCGTGGCGCTGGCGGTGTTGAAAGCCACGGACAAGAGACCGCCGCGCATGGTCGTTTCCAGCCAGCTGTATCCGTGGTGGCCCAATCAGATTGCGCTGCTCGATTCCAACGGCAAGACTATCGCGGAGTACTGGCATTCCGGAGTCTTGAGTTCTCTTGCGCTGGCCGACCTGGACGGCGATGGAAAGGAGGAGATTGTCGGCACGGGAGTGGCCATCGGGTACCATCAAGCGACATTGGCGGTGCTCGATCCAGACAAGGTGTTTGGCGCTTCCGTGGAGGCGGCGCGGCCAGATCTGGAAATGCGCAGCGTGGGAGTGGGGCAGGAGAGATTGCGGCTGCTGTTTCCGCGGAGCGACCTGAACAAGGCGTTGTTTCAATTCAATATGGCCGCCGAGCCCACCATCGAGCACGGAAGCATTCGACTGACGGTGCAGGAATGCATCACCCCTAGCCCCAGTTGCCCGATCTGGTATGAATTTGAGAGAGGTTTCCATCTGGTAACGGCTTACGCGGGAGGCGACGAGTTTCGCAGTGCCCATGAGCGCTTCTATCAAACCGGCAAGGATGCACATCCGCTTAGCGCGGAAGAACAGGCGGCGTTTTCGCGAGTGCGATGCCTGGTGGGGTGCACATCGGAGTTCGTTCCACTCGGTAGCCCAGCCCACTAAAAAGCCGCCCGAGGCACGTAGAAATTCGGCCGGCGTCGCATTGGCGCTTGCCTGCTCGCGTTGAGGAAGAGTGATAGTGCCGCACAGCCGCGGCGCCGTAGAGAGCGGATTTCTTCTGAGGGCCGCAAAATCCAGGCGATTTCATACGGAATTCATATCATTTCGATTCGCGACCTCTTGACCCGAATGTAATCCACTGCAAGCATCGGCCAACGTGTGACGGTGATCTGCGGCACGGTAAAGGTGAGCCAATGAAATCTCAATATTCCGGTAGGGCTGCTCAGAGCGTCCTTCGAGCGGGGGTAAGCGTGTGGACGTGGGGCAAGACGCGAGCAGTTGGGCTGGCTGCGATGCTCTTCGTCAGCTTGGCGATCACAGGAGGTGCATGGCTGATCGCAGCGCGCGGTGCGTCGGCGATACCCAGGCCGCAGGCAGGCGGAGGCAGTTCGCCAACTTATACTTTCACGACCATCGACGTTCTGGGAGCCGGTAAGTTTGCACTGCAAGGAACTTTGGCCATCACCAATAACGCGGGGGGAGATGTTGCGGGAGTCTACCTCGACAATTCGTACGCGGCTCACGGGTTCGTGCGAGCAGCGGCTACGGAAACGGTTAGCAAGTTCGATGCTCCCAACGCCGGCACTGCTAAGAATCAGGGAACCTTCCCCATTAAAATAGAAATAGCAGGAAATATCACGGGAATGTACGCCGACGCGAGCAATGCGTACCACGGCTTCCTGCGCGCTCCGGACGGCACGATCACCGAATTCGATGTTACCGGGGCGCCGACGACCATCGGCCATCGCGGAACCATCCCACTCAACATCAACGCGGCCCTACAAATCACGGGATTTTATGTGGACGCGAATGCCGTACGTCATGGATTTATACGGGCTGCCGATGGCACATTCACGACCTTCGATTTTCCCGGGGCGGGCACCGGGCCGACGCAGGGAACCATGCCCGTCAAGATCAATGGTCCTGGCGGGGTGACAGGATTTTATGTGGACGGAAACCAGGTGTTTCACGGATTCCTGCGAAACGCCAAGGGAGCATTCACCGGGCCTATTGACGATCCAAACGCAAGCGGCGGGCAGGGCGTTGGCAAGGGACTTGGCTTCGCCGGAACGATAGTGCACAGCTTCGACGGATTGGGAGGCGTTGGAGGAATCTATACCGACTCGAGTGGCGTGTTTCACGGATTTTTATTGAGCGCCAATAGCGTCTTCAGCAGCGTTGATGTTCCGGGCGCAAGCACCACAGGTGTGTTTCGGGGAACGCTGCTGACGAACATGGACGGGTTCGGAGACATCACGGGGGCCTATAGCGACGCAAACGGAGTGGAACACGGCTTTACGATTGTAGGCGGCACGACGACGACAAACGCTCCGCTCGATGCACCGGGGGCAGGCACGACGGGGTTGTTTGCTGGAACCGTCCCTCTCAGCATCAACGGGACAGGGGAGCTGGCGGGAACTTACGCCGATGCAAGCGGAATTTTCCACGGCTTTATGGCCACGGCATCGGCAGTGGCGACGCCTACTTTCAGTCCGGCGCCAGGTACGTATTCATCGTCGCAGTCGGTGACCATCTCGGATACCACGCCGAATTCGGCGATCTACTACACGACCGACGGGACATCTCCGGCCACCAGCGCGACGGCGATCCAGTACACCGGGCCGATAGTTGTCGGTTCCACGGAAACGATTGAGGCGATCGCGGCATCCAGTGGCTTTGCCAACAGCGCCGTGGTCACAGCAACTTACACCATCAACTCCACGGCGCCTCCCGCGGCGACACCAACGTTTTCGCCTGCGGCCGGAACTTACACATCGGCCCAAACGGTGACAATCTCCGACACGACCGCTGGGGCCACGATCTATTACACACTGGACGGATCAACGCCGTCTACAGGCTCGACGAAGTACACCGGCACAATTTCGGTTAGTTCGACGGAAACAATCAAGGCCATCGCCGCAGCCACCGGCTTTTCCAACAGTGCTATGGCCACTGCGACCTACACCATCAACTTAGGCGATTTCCAGGTGTCGGTGAATCCGACTACTCTGACGATTGTTGTGGGGCAGAGCGGGACGGCGACATTTACCGTGACGCCCGAGAACGGATTTAATTCGTCAGTGAGTTTTGCGTGTAGTGGGTTGCCTTCTGAGGCGTCCTGTACGTTTAGTCCGAGTTCCGTTACGCCAAGCGGCCAGCCTGTAACCACGACACTCACTGTTACCACGACGGCCCCGAGTACAGCCGGGTTGGCACCGCGGCCATTTTTTCAACGCCCGATCTACGCGATGTTGCTGCCTGTTCTGGCGATGGTGTGGGGCATTCGGACCCGGCGTAGAGTAACGCGGGGCGGTGTGAAGCTCTTGTGTTTGCTGCTACTTCTTCTGGCGGGAGCAGGGCTCACTTCCTGCAATGGAGGAAGCACCAACGTGGGAAATCCCGGGACCCCAGTCGGAACCAGCACGGCCTCGGTGTCGGCAGCCACGACCGGAGCCGCCATCAACCACTCAGCCACGCTTAAAATTACCATCACCAAATAAGGCACTGAAGCCCGGCAAGGATGTGAGGGAATTGGTGCGACAGGACGCGAAGTGTGAGTGAACCTTTCGCAATTGCGATAGAAAGAGACGTGTCCCGCAATCGGGCGCCGATAAGCGCCTAGACGCTTGCGTGTCAGTGGGAACTGCTTGCGCATATCCTCGAACTGATCTGATATCGCTATCATCCAGAAGTCTCCTTAAAGGGCGAGCGACATGGTTGTAACCGCGGATTAAAACCAAAAGAGATCCGGCAGGTGGCGAATTGAGGAGAAGGGCTTTCCTTTCGGGAATCGGGAAGTGCAGGATTTTGCGGTTGCCGGCCAGGGCTGAGTGTGCAATATTGAACAGTCTTGAAAGTGGGATGGTTTTGAGTTGGAATGCCCAGAGTGGGCCAAATCACTGCATTGCAGAAAATGACTTCGCCAGAGGTGCATCCATGTTAGCAGCCCGTCCGCTGGAGATTGTCGAAAGTTGCCACGAACGCGCTGATCGACCTCTGAGGAGGAAAGGCGACATCTGCTCCGAGGTCGCTAGCAGACTCGCCGCATTTACGATCCCCGTGTACCACGCGAAGCGTGCTTCCTTGTTCGCGGAAGGCGAACCTTCGCGCGGGATATTCATCCTGTATTCCGGACGCGTAAAGCTCTCAACGACATCGGCAGAGGGGAAATGCGCGATTCTAGGGTTTACCGATCCAGGTGAGATACTTGGCCTGGCTGGGACGCTATCGGGCCAGCCTTATGAAGCGCGGGCGGAGGCACTCCAACCGACGCAGGCCGGCTTCGTCGAGCGCGAGAATCTAGTTCACCTGATGCGGCACCACGGTGAGCTTGCGCTGCAATTGGCTATGCAGCTGGGTGAATCCTATTGTTCCGCAGTCGCCAGAGGGCGCGTGATGGGGCAAACGCGGACCGCGAGCGAAAAACTGACAACATTTCTTCTTGATTGGTGCAAAAGCAATTTCCCGTTCCATGATGAGGCCGGTGCACGGCTCACTTTGACTCACGAGGAAATCGGACAGATGATCGGGCTTTCGCGAGAAACGGTGACACGGCTTCTGTCAGAGTTCAGGAAGAAGAGGTTGATTCGATGGGCCGGCGGCGATCTAGTTCTTACGGACAGAGGCGCTCTGCAGAGTTCGCTGGGGAGCTAGAAGGCAGCCGCTGGAAAACCTTCGTCGACATGAAATGCTGTGACAGAAGTGACGCGATTTACGAGACGCAAGGAGCGGTGACGTAGACGGAGAGGGGAACGTGGTCACTGAGTTTGGACCAGGTGGCGTGGGAACCGACTTCGACGGATTGGATTTGGGCGGCCCAGTGTTGGGGGAGGAATACGTAGTCGATGTGGTAGGGGCGATTCTTGTGGTGATAGAAATAGTAGGCGGGGTGGGTTTCTTCGCCTTGGGGTTCGGAAAAGAAATGATGATAGGCGCTGGCGAGACGGTGCTTCTCTAACAGACTGACAACTGCCGAATGATTTTTTGTTTCACTTCTCTTATCCCAAAACTTATTGCTGTTGAAATCGCCGGCGACGATGGCGGGTTTGCGGGCGAACCATTGGGGATTGTTGACGATGGCTTGGTGCAACTGGCCGATATAGCTTCTGACGAGGCTGCCTGGAACGGGCATGGTCCAAACGGCTATCAAGAGAAAATCGCGCGGGCTGCCTGAAATTGACCCAGCTCTGGACTCAGTTATTGAGAGGGGAACGACCCAGCGGCTGCGAGGTTTCTGCGCACGGGCGATATGAAAAGGCTTGGCGACGAGGACGCCGAGGCCTTTGCGGGGATTGTCTCCGAACCAGCGGCCTTCGAAGCCGTCCTGGAGGCAGAGATTCAGACAGTTTTGGGAGCACTCGGGGATGACGGCGATATCGGGGCGGAGGGCGTAGAGATGCTGGCGCTTGTGGGAAAGGGCCATTTTGCAATTCCAAACGACGATGCGCACGGTGGGAGCGCCGGTCAACGGGGAGTCTGTTTCGACAGGATGAAGTTTTGTTGGATGAACTGGAAGTCGGGTTGGCAAACGGCTGTGGACTGCGTGAGGGAATCCGTGGTGAGGATGTAGAGGGTCATGCCTTTTTTGGCTGCGATTTGATGTTCCGCGACATGGCTGCCTTGTTGTTCGATGGCGAGAACGATATCGCGCGCGGGGAGGCCACCTAGCATGGCGGGTGTGCTCTGCACAAGACGGCTTCCCTTGCTCTCGGGCCGCGCGAGCTGCGCGGATATAGCGCGAGCATAAGAATCGACTGGCATAAATGGAGACCAAGCGACGAGGCGCAAGTCCGCGGCACAAACTTCGTCGTTGCGGCGAGCGCCGACTGGGAACTTGGTGTCTTCGTCGGTAAGAGACCAAGTGGCGGGAGCCTTGAATTCGATTCCGTAGGTCGGATTGGAGTAGACCGTATCCTGAGGTCTGACCAAGATGCGCGCGTGTGATTGATCGATGGCGGAATAGTTTGGTAGCAACAGCCCGATGCAACACAGCCCGATATAGGCGGCGGCCAAAAGAACTGCCAGGCCGACGGGAACAGCGGGAGGAAGACCACTCTGCGCTAGGGGTTGCGGAGGGGGATCAATGGTGGCGAGAATCTCTTTTTCGCGTTTTCGGGCGATCTCGTAGGCATGGATTCCTAGAGCGGCAAGAACAAGTTCAAGGATGAGTGGGCCCGCTACGCCACTGCTTGCGGTGAGACTGTGAACGATGACCTGCTGGAAAATGCCAAGCCCGATAAAAACGGCAAAACCCAGCGCACGCTGCCCGAGATAGAAATACCCAAAACCCCGAGTGAGGAGATTCAGTATTGCGGCAATGCGCGGATTCTCCGCGATGAATGGATCGGTACCGGCGGTCATTTCGCGAGCGGTGAAATAGGCGTCGAGAAAAGCAAAACCGTAAAGGAAAATCGCAATTCGCAGCAGCAACCCCCAAAACATTGCGGTTGCATCGGCGGCCTCGCCTACGAGTGAGGGAATCAACAAAATTGTGGCGATCAGAGATATGAGAAAGAAAATCATGGTCCAGGCGGCGCGAGAATTCTTGCGGCAATAAAATTGGCCGAGGCCAGGCAAGAGAAGGGAGAGCAAGAACGCCAGCGCCGCGTTTCGCGGGACGGGCAGTGCCGCGAAGGAAGGTTTGGACGCCGGGACGTAGGTCGAACCGCCAAGATTTAGCCCGGTGGGCGTTGACATGAAGGATCCTCCGGCGGAAGAGCAAGTGGCGAGACTGTATCACGTTTGAAAAGATGCGGCGGGTTTTGCGAAGTGGCCGAGATAAAGAGCTAGTGGGACGGCGGAGCAGGGTCCGCGCCGGAGAAGGTTTGCCAGCCGCGGCGGGAGAGGCTCCAGAAGATGAACCATGCGGAGAGGGCGGCGATGATTAGAAGGAGGATACCCACTAGCCATTCGTGGAGGACTAGTTCGCCGATTGAAAACATGGCGCAGTAGACGAGAAGGCAGCCGGCAATCCAGTCGTAGGTGCTGGCGGCCAAGTCGCGGACGGGAGTGATGTCGGGGGCGAGGGCGGCGATGTGCTTCCAGCCGTGGATGGTGGGGCGGACGCGGCGGTAGAACTGGAGGAGTTTGGCTTCGGGTTCGGGCTTGGTGATGAGGGTGGTGAGGAGCCAGACGACGGTTGTGGCAGCGGTGGTGATGAGTGCGGTTTTGGCGAAGACGACGGAGCTGTTGCCGGCGAACGTGACGCGCGTGAGGGACATGGAGACGACGAAGGCGGCGATCATGGAGGAGATTTCGCTCCAGGCGTTGATGCGCCACCAATACCAGCGGAGGAGGAGGACGGAGCCGGTGCCGGCGCCCATGCCGAGGAGGAGTTGCCAGGCGGATTGGATGCTGGTGATGTTGGCGGCGGCGTAACCGCTGAGAATGACGAGCAGAACGATGATGACTTTGCTAACGAAGACGTAGTGTTTGTCGCTGGCTTTGCGGACGAGGAAGCGGCGGTAGAAGTCATTGATTAGATAGGACGTGCCCCAATTCAATTGCGTGCCGACGGTGGACATGAATGCAGCGAGGAAAGCGGCGATCATAAGGCCGCGAAGAGCGGGCGGAAGAAAATCGCGCAGGACCATGACGTAACCTTTTTCGGGATCGGCGGCGAATTCGGCGCTGGGATGGAGGCCGCCGTGAGGGGAGTAGACGGCGACGGCAACGAGGCCGGTGACGATCCAGGGCCAGGAGCGCATGGCGTAGTGGGCGATGTTGAACCACAGAGTGGCGCCGAGGGAGTTCTTTTCGTCTTTCGCGCTGAACATGCGCTGGGCGACGTAGCCGCCGCCGCCGGGCTCGGCACCGGGGTACCAACTGGCCCACCATTGGACGGCGAGGTAGAGCGCGAATGTGATGACGGGGAGAGTCCAGAGAGCGTCGGTGGTCCAGCCGAGATGGAAGGAGGGGAAGAAGGAGAGGATGGAGCCGGTGGTTTCGCCGGATTGGCGGGCGACGGCGTCGACGTGGGAGAGCTGGATTTTGAGGAGAGCCATACCGCCGATTTTGGCGACGGCGATCCACGCAAGGACGACGATCATGGTCATTTTCAGGGCGAATTGGAAGAGGTCGGTGACGAGGACGCCCCAGAGGCCGCCGATGAAGGTGTAGATGCCCGTGAAGGGGACGAGGAGTAGGACGCAGATGAGGAGAGCAGTGTGTTCGGGAGTGCCGAGAGTATAAGTGGTGAGGTTGTGGCCGCCGATGCCGATGGAGAGGATACGGCCTTGGGCGATGGCGTCGCCGAGAAGAACGGTGGTGATGCTGATCATGGCTTTGATGACCCAGCCGAGGATGAGGCAGTTCATGAGCGCGCCGAGATAGATGGCGCGGAAGCCGCGGAGGAAAGCGGCGGGTTTGCCCTGGTAACGGAGTTCGACAAATTCAACGTCGGTGAGGATTTCGGCGCGGCGCCAGTAGCGCGCGAAGAAAAAGACGGTCATCATGCCGCAGAGGCATTGCGACCACCAGAGCCAGTTGCCGGAGATGCCGTTGCGAGCGACGAGGCCGGTGACGAGGAGAGGCGTGTCGGCTGCGAAAGTGGTGGCGACCATCGAAGTGCCGGCGAGCCACCAAGAAACGTTGCGGCCGGAGACGAAAAATTCTTCGGTGCTGCCGGAGGAGCGGCGGCGATAGTAGAGAGAGATGAGGAGATTGAGGAGGAGGTAGGCGGCGATGACGATCCAGTCGATAGCGGTGAGGGCCATAATTCGATTTGCTCCGAACGATGCACGAGCTAGCGATGCGTAAGGCGGACCAGTATACTGCTATATAGCTCTTGAGATGCAAGCCAAATTGGCACGGGGCAGTTTACACTTAATTTGGCCGATATTTGAAGATCTTCCGAAACCTTTTGAGGCGCGGGGCAGCTTGGTATATATAGCACCGGGTGGCATAGTGTTGTGTGGCTGTGCGGCCGATGGGGATAGTACACGGAAGGGCTGGAGCGGGCAACGTTGGGCGGCGTGAGATCTTAGAGGCGAGATGGTACGGAAATTGGAGGAGATGGTGGGAACATGTTGGTACTGCTGAATGAGAATTATGAGGAGTTGAGCCGGGAGGCAGCGCGGATTGTGGCGGGCGCAGTGCGGAGCAAGCCGAACGCGACGCTGGGGCTGGCGACTGGTAGCACGACCGTTGGGATGTACAAGGAACTGGTGCGGCTGCACCAAGTGGAAGGGCTGGATTTTTCAATGGTGGTGACGTTTAACCTGGACGAATATTTGGGATTGGGGGCGAAGCACCCGCAGAGTTTCCATTGTTTCATGAAGGAGAATTTTTTTTCGCATGTGAATGTGGCGGAGCGGAATATTCATATTCCGGATGGGACGATCAGCGGGGATTACGAGGAGTACTGCGCCGCGTATGAACGAGCGATCGACGAGGCGGGCGGGATCGACTTGCAGATTTTGGGGATTGGGAGGAATGGCCACATCGGGTTTAATGAGCCGACTTCGAGTTTTGGGTCGAGGACGCGGTTGAAAGTTTTAACGAACGAAACGATAGAAGATAACCGGAAGTTTTTTGGGCCGGGAGAAGAGATGCCGGAGTGCGCGATCACGATGGGGATTGGGACGATTCTGGAGGCGAAGAAGATTTTGCTGCTGGCGACAGGGGAAGCAAAAGCAGAGACCGTCGCGGAGGCGATCGAGGGGCCGATAACGGCGTCAGTGACGGCTTCGTGTTTGCAGCTGCATCCGGACGTGACGTTTGTGATCGATGAAGCGGCGGGGGCACGGTTGAAGCAGCGGGATTATTACCGGCGGGTGATGGAGATGACGGCGCGGTTTACACCAAATCGGTTGTCGTGAGGAATTAGCTATAGTTAAATATATTCTCTGCGATACCTAGCAATTTCGTTCCTCCGTGTTGACCAGGCAGGGCCAATCCACGCACCGGTTGTCACCGGAAATTTGCTTGACAGGAAACGGTTCGCGGGGCAGGATGCCGGGCAATGCCCTCTCGATAGTGGCAGTTGCTGCGTAGAACGAAGGTAAGATGCTCGTGCTCCTAGAGCGAGCGGTATCCCTCTCCAAAAGTGTGAACCGGCCCGGGCTTAGCATCAGGCTTTCCCGGCGCTGCTCTGCTGTCTCCGGTAGTACTGCATCGCATTCGAACACCCTTGCCCACCGTTTGTTCCTCTTGGATCAGTCAGGTACCCCGTTCGGGGAAATGAGCCAATTCCTGATTCAATTTCGCACGATTCGTCACTACAGATGTAAGCAAAGCTTTCTTTACTAGCCAACGAGAATTAAAACGACGCGCCCTTGGGAGGCCTAGAGCCATGCGCAATTCTTTCCGGAAAGCCAATTCCCTATCGTGGATGAAATTCGCGACTTTGAAATGGCGCGGTTCGGCAGGGCGGCTCGGCGCGGCTGCGAGCGGACTCGATCGTTGGCAGCGATGGGCGATTGGCGCGCTAATTTGCGCGATCACGATTGGTTCGATCTCGCTAGTGGCGCATGCGGGCGGGCGAGGGGCGAAAAAGGATGAGACGCGGGCGACTACGACGCCGACAACTGAAGCTGGGGCAGAGAAGAACGAAACCAAAAACACGGAGACGAACGAGACGGCCTCCAAGCCAACACCCAAAGCGACGAGCGGGGGAGCGGTAGCTGCTCCTAAGAAGGGTGGCAGACGAGCGGGAAAGACTCCACCAGCTAAGCCGCAAGGCCAAGTTATCGCGATAACGCCGCCGACAAAGGCAGATGTGAAAGAGGAAGAAGAGGAACACGAAGAAGACAACGTTCGTGCGCGAGCGCAGTGGTTTCACGATCAGCGGGCATACCCGTCCAAGTACATCCCTGCCGGGGCTTTGCAAAAAGCGCTCCAGCAACGGGACGCGATGAAGCTGCGGCAGAAGGCGAGTTCGGGACTTCATCCGGCAAGCGTCATTACTTTTCCAGGGGATGGATTGTGGCATCTGACCGGGCCGCAACCGACGAACCGGCCATTTGGAAATTTTACTGGTGCTGGCAATTCCGGCTTTCCGACTACCTCAGGTCGCGTGACGGCGGTTGCTGTGGATCCGGCTGATACGACGGGGGATACGGTTTATATCGGAGGGGCGGCGGGAGGGGTGTGGAAGACGACGGATGGTGGGACAACGTGGAAATCGCTGACCGACTCGCAGCCATCGCTGGCAATAGGATCGATTGCGATTGATCCCAACAATCACCTGACGATTTATGTGGGGACGGGCGAAGACGATTTCAATCATGACGGCTATTACGGCGCGGGAATTCTTAAGTCGACAGACGGCGGGAACACGTGGACGCAATTGGGCGCGTCGCTCTTCGCGGTTGCGCAGGCACCAGGAGTGGGAGGCGCGCAGGTCGGGGCGATTGCAGTACAGCCGGGAAATTCGAGTGTTGTGCTTGCGGCGGTCGACTTTTTCGATGGGAATGACCCGAAGGGCGGTATCTATCAGTCGCTTGATGGAGGCACGACGTGGGGACGACCGGCCGCGGGAGCGACTGGATCCGCGGGCACTGGTGTTGTATTTGAACCAACGAGCGTGGCTTCAAGTACCGGAGCAATAGCCTACGCGGCATTGGGAGACATTTTTTCGGGCGCCACTAACAACGGAATTTGGAAAACGACGGACTCCGGCGCGCATTGGACCAAGCAGGCTGGCGGTCTTCCAACAACAAACGTGGGCCGAATCACTTTGGGATACGCTGCGAGTACTTCCGGCGCCAGCGCCACTGTTTACGCAGCGATTGCGAATTCCACCCCAGCGTCACCATCCAGCGACTTGATGGGCTTTTTCAAGACTACGAACGGCGGGACGGCCTGGAGCCAACTGGGCAGCACTCCAGCGTTTTGCAATCATCAGTGTTTCTACGACATAGCCATCGGTGTAGATCCGAGATCAGCCAACAACGTCATAGTGGGCGGTGGGGCGTTCACGGATAACTTTACGTCGCTGTTCGAGAGCAAAGATGGCGGTACGACATGGACGGGGACGGCAGCTGATGATTTTGCGGGGCCAAATGGAGGCACGCATCCACATGTGGATACGCACGCGATCGTGTTCACACCGCTCGGAACTACTCTAAGACTTTATGTAGGTGACGACGGAGGAATGTGGCGTACGGACAATCCGCTCCCCTCGGGAGTGTCGCCAACATGGGTGGGCCTCAACACGCAACTGGCTCTTACGCAATTTTATCCGAATCCGTCGGTGGGAATCGGCGACGATAATTCGGCGTTTGGAGGAACACAGGACAACGATACGCAAGTGTTCAGCGGGACTTTGGATTGGACGGCGGTACAGGCCTGCGGAGATGGTGCGTCCACGGCGATCGACACATTGTATCCGACCTCGATCT
>Ga0209415_10008668_pt1 | contig 17605 bp, 20 predicted proteins | sample PeaSoiSIISIP2007_FD_187696 | JGI IMG/M metagenome (GOLD analysis project Ga0209415, IMG submission 187696) | Peat soil microbial communities from Weissenstadt, Germany - SII-SIP-2007 (SPAdes) (version 2) | ecosystem: Environmental > Terrestrial > Soil > Wetlands > Peat | place: Germany... | reverse complement strand
GTCGTCGCGGTGCCCATGTCGACCACGACGCACGGCCCGCCGTAGAGGTCGTAGGCCCCGACGGCGTCGGCGATGCGATCCGCGCCGACCTCCTTGGGGTTGTCGTAGAGGATGGGCATCCCGCTCTTGGTGCCCGGGCCGAGGACGACGCACGGTACGTCGGAGAACCAACGGCTGGCCATCTGGCGCAGCTCGGCCGTGACATGCGGCACCGAGGAGCTGACGCCGATGCCGCTGACCGATGCCGCGATGTCGAGGCCCTCGAGGTCGAGCAGTTGGGTGAGGAGAACGGCGTGCTCGTCGGGGGTGCGGCTGGGCACGGTCGAGAGCCGCCAGTGGTGGGTGAGGCCGCGCGGCGCGGTGGGATCGTGCTCCGTCCCGATGCCCACGCCGACGCCCTCGTCGACGGCCGGCACCGTGTCCGTGTCGTCGCGGGAGTACAGGCCGATCACCGTCTCGGTGTTGCCGACGTCAATGACGAGGAGCACCCGTCAACCCTCCCCTGCGGGCGCCGCGTCGCCGCCCGCCTCCGTCCAGATCAGATCGAGCCCGAGGTCGAGCACCGTGGCCGAGTGGGTCAACGCGCCGACCGAGATCCGGTCCGGGCCCGCGGCCGCATACGCGCCGATGGTCGCCAGGGTCACACCGCCGGAGACCTCGGTCAGGATCGGGCGCGTCGCGTCCACCTGCGCCACGGCGATCGCCTCGACGACGTCCCCCGGGTCCATGTTGTCGAGCAGCACCGCGTCGGCGCCGGCGCGCGCCGCCTCGGCCACCTGTTCGAGGGTGTCGCACTCAATCTCGACCATCCGCCCCGGCCACAGCTCCCGGGCCCGGTGTACCGCCTGGGTGATGCTCGTCCCTGCCAGGTGGTTGTCCTTGACGAGGACGGCGTCGGAGAGGCCGGCTCGGTGGTTGGTGCCGCCGCCGGCACGCACCGCCGCCTTCTCGAGGATCCGCAGCCCCGGGGTGGTCTTGCGGGTGTCGAGGACCTGGACCGACGGGTTGCTCTCGTGCGCAGCCGCCACGAACTGCGCGGTCAGTGTCGCGACGCCCGAGAGGTGACCGAGGAAGTTCAGCGCCGTCCGCTCGGCGGTGAGGATCGGCTGCAGCGTCCCCGTGATCTCCATGACCGTGTCACCGGTCGACACCTCGGTGCCGTCGACCAGGTGCCACACGAGCGTCAGCGCGGGGTCGACCCGGCGGAACGCCTCTGTCGCGCAGTCCCGCCCGGCAACGACACCGTTGTGGCGTGCCCGCAGTGCGAAGTGGGCGGTGACTCCGTCCGGCACCAGCGCGGCGGTCAGGTCCCCCTCGGGGCCGAGATCCTCGGCCAGTGCCCGGTCCACGGCGTCGGCGACGGCACGGGAGTAGGCGTCCGCTGCCTCCGGCTCGGCCGCGCTCACGGCCCCCTCCGCGTCTGGACCCGCCCGTGGACGAGTCGGCGGCGCCAGGACGGGTCGGCCTCGGGATAGTCGCGCCTCGAGTGGGAGCCGCGGCTCTCGGTCCGGGCCAGCGCGGAGACGAGCAGGGCGTCCGCCAGCTGCACCAGGTTCGCCAGTTCCCCGGCCCCGACTGACGGGACGCCGTCGCCGAGAGCGGCCGCGATGTCGTCGATGACGGCGCGGGGGCCGCCGAGCGACTCCGCGCTGCGCACGACCCCGGCGCCGCGCGTCATGGCCCGCTGCAGCGTGTGGCGCAGCTTCGTGACGTCCACGCCGGGCAGGCGGTCCGCGCCGCTGGGCACGCGAAGCGCGGGCCGCTCCAGCACCGTGCACCCGATCCCGTCGATCGGCACCTCGCCCAGCACGGCGCGCAGAGCGCCGCTTGGCTCGGGTCCCTCGACCCCCGACGCGATGCGCTCAGCGAGGCGCGCCCCGAACACCATGCCCTCGAGCAGGGAGTTGGAGGCCAACCGGTTGGCCCCGTGCACGCCCGTGCAGGCCACCTCGCCCACGGCCCACAGCCCGGGCAGCGCGGTGGCGCCCCACAGGTCGGTGACGACGCCGCCCGAGAGGTGGTGTGCCGCCGGGGCGATGGGGAGCCAGTCGTGCTGCGGGTCCAGGCCGATGGATGTCAGTGAGGCGGCGATCGTGGGGAACCGCTGAGAGAATCGCTCGAGCCCGGTGGCGTCGAGCCAGAGGTGGTCCACGCCCTGCTCGGCCATTCGTGCCGCCATGGCCCGGCTCACCACGTCGCGCGGTGCCAGTTCGTCGACGAAGCGCTCGCCGTCCCGGTCGCGCAGGAGGGCCCCGTGACCGCGCAGCGCCTCGGAGAGCAGGGGCCGGGGCATGGCCGGGTGGTGCAGGGCGGTGGGATGGAACTGCACGAACTCGATGTCCGCCGTGGGCACGCCCGCCCGCAACGCCATCGCCACGCCGTCACCGGTGGACTCGGGGGGGTTCGTCGTGACCGAGAAGAGCTGGCCCGCGCCGCCGGTAGCCAGCACGACGTGGTCGGCTCGTACCTCCACCGGGCCGTCGCCGGTGCCCGCGGGCGGCAGCGCGGTGACGCCGACGCAGCGCCCTCCCTCCGTCAACAGGTCGAGGGCGAACCAACCCTCGAGCACGGCGCTCGCCGAGCGGTAGGTGGCGTCGACGAGGGCGCGTTCCACCTCCGCGCCGGTGGCGGCGCCGCCGGCGTGCACGACCCGCGGGCGCGAGTGGCCGCCCTCGCGGGCGAGCGCCAGCAGCCCGGTGGCCTCGCGGTCGAACTCGACGCCAAGCGCGATCAGCTCGTGCACTCGTCCCGGGCCCTCGCCGACGAGGATACGCACGGACTCCTCGTCGCACAGTCCCGCGCCGGCCGCCAGCGTGTCGGCGAGATGCAGGTCGGTCGAGTCCTCGTCACCGCCGAGCACGGCAGCAACGCCGCCCTGCGCCCAGCGTGTCGCCGACTGGGACAGCGCGCCCTTGGTCAGCACGCCGAGCGACAGCGCCGGCGACGGGGGCGCACCGGGCCCCGCCAGCCGTACCGCGGCCGACAGCCCGGCTACGCCGCTGCCCAGAACCAGGACGTCGAAGGGTCCCGGCCGGGCCCCGGAGGTCACGCCGGTTCGGTCAGTGTGAGCTCGGCGTCGAGGCGGGCCGACACCTCGTCGATCACCCGGTTGCGCCCGTCGACGTGCACGACACGCGGCACGTACGCGTCGAGCTCCTCGCGCTCGTAGTCGGCGTAGGTGATGATGATCACCTTGTCACCGGGCGCCACCAGCCGCGCCGCGGCGCCGTTCAGGCAGATCTGGCCCTGCTCGCCCTCAATGGCATAGGTCTCGAACCGGGCGCCGTTGTCGATGTCGAGCACGGCCACCTGCTCGTAGGGGAGGACGTCGGCCAGTGCCATCAACTCGGTGTCGATGGAGACCGACCCGACGTAATTCAGGTTGGCGCCCGTGACGGTGGCCCGGTGGATCTTGGACTTCATCATGCGGCGGCGCATCGGCTCAACCGATCCTTTCGAGTTGGCGGACCTGTCCGGTCACGTCGGGTTCTGCGAGGGTGTCATCGGCCCCGGCGAGGGCGGCGCTGTTGTCGATCAGGCGGACCGGGCCCACCTGGGCCGCGACGAGCAGGCGCACGGCGCCCACGTCGTCGATGTCGCCGACCTCCTCCAGCGACACGGCGTCGACCGCGACCGCGTAGTCCAGCCACACCAGTGGCTCGTGGGCAACGGCGACTCGCATGGCCCGTTCCACCGCCGCGCCGGAGCGCTCACCGGCGGCGATGGCGGCACGGCCGGCGGCCAGAGCGCCCGACAGCACGGTCGCGGCCTCCCGCTCGGGGGCCGAGAGCCTGACGTTGCGGCTCGAGAGCGCCAGCCCGTCGGCCTCCCGCACGATCGGGCAGCCCACCACCTCGATCGGCAGTGACAGGTCGAACGCCATTCGGCGCACGACCGCCAGCTGTTGGAAGTCCTTCAGCCCGAAGTAGGCGCGGCACGGGCCGGCGATGGAGAACAGCTTCGAGACCACGGTGGCGACGCCGTCGAAGTGGCCCGGGCGCGATGCGCCCTCCCACCGGTCGCTGACCCCGTGCACCGACACAGTCGTCGACGGTGGCGCCGGCCAGGACGGGTACATCTCGCTAACCGACGGGACGAAGACGATGTCGGCGCCGGCCCCTGCGCAGACGAGCAGGTCACGCTCGAGCGTCCTTGGGTACCGCGCGATGTCGTCGGGGTCGCCGAACTGCAGCGGGTTCACGAAGATGCTGACCACGACCACGTCACACTCGGCCCGGGCCCGGGCCACGAGTGAGGTGTGCCCGTCGTGCAGCGCGCCCATGGTGGGCACCAGCCCGACCACCCGCCCGGTGGCGCGCGCCCGGTCGAGGGCGTCGCGGCATGCGCCTGCGGTCTCGACGACGTCCATCGCCCTGCCGCGCCTACACTGCGGCCGGCACGGCCGGCACGGGGGCGTCGGAACGGGCCAGCCGCGTCGCCAGCGCCGCCCCGGCCTGGTAGCCCGGGCGCTCCTCCTCGGGCAGCGCATCGAGGTGGCGGCTGAGGGTGGCCCAGTCACCCCGGCGGGCGGGGCCCGTCAGCGCGGCGCCCGCCCCGAGCGAGGCCACGTCGTCGACGGCGGCTCGGGTCAGCGGCAGGAACGACTCGAGGTCCAGACCCACCGAGGCGGCCACCCGCTCGACTTGCCCGAGCAGCGCCACCACGTGGTTCGCCGCTATGCAGGCCGCGGCGTGGTACGCCGCCCGGTCGCCGTCGTCGACCTCGACCATCCGCCCCCCGAGGCACCCGACGATCTCCCGGGCCGCCGGGGCCCCGGCGACCGCGAAGGTCACACCCGAGCACAGCCGGGCCGCACCGACCTCCCCGTTGGGCAGCGGCACGAGCGGGTGGACCGCGGCCCGCACGGGATGCGGCGCCAGGGCGTCGAGCCCGAGCGAGCCCGAGAGGTGCACCACCGTGGTGCCCTCGACGGGGACGACCGACGCCGCGACCTCGGCCACGGCGTCGTCGGGCGTGGCGATGACCAACACGTCGACGCCGCGTGCCGCGCCGGAGACGTCGTCGTGGCGACCGGCGAACCCGGCAAACTCCCAGCCGCGCGCCGACAGCGCGGCGGCAAGGGACGTGCCGGCCCGACCGGGACCGATGATCCGGATGGAGTGCATCTGACCTCCTTCGGCGTTCCAGCCCCTGACGGGTGCCGTTCGCCTACAGATATCTCAGAAACGTTCCCCTATAGATTACCCATACGGGAGACGTCCCCACCAGAGGCTCTGAGCTGCCCGGACGTCACCAGATCGGGCGCCAGGTCCGAGAGCGGCTGCAGTACGAACCTCCGTTCCCACAGCCGGGGGTGGGGGACGACCAAGTCGGGCTCGTCCACCTGCCACCCGTCCACCAGCAGGACGTCGGCGTCCAGGGTGCGCGGACCCCACCGTACGGTGCGCACCCGCCCGGCGGCCTCCTCGACGGCCCGGCAGCGGTCCAGGAGCTCCCGCGGGCCGTCGGCGGTCGACAGCTCCACGACCACGTTGAGGAACGGCCCCTGGTCCTCGGGCCCGCCCACCGGCTCGGTCTCGTAGACGGGCGAGACACCGACGACGTCCCCTCCGGCGCGCAACCCGTCCACCGCCGCCCGCAGCCGCGCCGGGCGGTCGCCCAGGTTCGAGCCCAGGCCGATGAAGGCGCGCCACGGCGGTGCTGATGGCGAGGGGGGCACCGCCGCCGCCATCAGCGGGCGCGCCGCACCCGCACCCCGGTCGAGCCCACGTCGAGGGCCAGCGCCGGGCGCAGCTTGCGCACCGTGACCTCGACGGCCTCCAGGCGGGGGTCCACGATCAGCAGCGCGCTGGCGAGCCGGCCGGCCAGGGCCTCGAGCAGCCGGTAGGACCGCCCGCCGACCACGTCGGCCGCCGCCTGGGCCAGCGCGCCGTAGTCCACCGTGTCGGAGAGGTCGTCGCTCTGTTGGGCGGCGTCCATGTCGACCCACGCCACGATGTCGAGCGAGAAGGGCTGTGCCCGCTCCCGCTCCTCGGGCAGGACGCCATGCACCCCCGTCACCCGGAGGTCACGGATCTCTATCCGGTCGGTCACTGCACCCGGCCGCGTGCCGGCATGCCCTCCAGTTCCGCCAACAGCTCGCGACCGGGCTCACCCATGGCGTGCCCGCAGACGTGCTCGACCAGCGCCACGGCCTGGGGTTGGTTGGCGATGCGGCTCGACCAGACCAGGTAACCGGCGACCACCCCCATAACCCGGTCGCCGAGCTCGTCCTGGTGGACCAGGATCCGCAGGCCGGCCGCCAGCGAGTCGTCGATGTCCCGGTAGCAGGCCGCCAGGACGGGCCGCGGGTCCCCCGACCGCTCCAGGGGGTAGTGGGCCCAGGCCAGCCCCTCCTCCTCGTAGGCAGCCAGGTTGTGAGGCGAGGGCAGCAGCGAGATGACGCGGCCGAACCCCTGGACGCGCAACCAGATGATCTCCTCCTGGCGCCGCACCCGACGGTGGTTCACCGAGAACCCGCCCGGCCGCTCGCTGACGGCCAGGTGGTCCTTGATTACCCAGGTGAAATTGCGCGGCGAGATTCCCGCGGCCCACTTGCCCTTCATGCGGCAGGACCATACAGCCGGGCCACCTGTACCGTCGCCGCCACGTCGTGGACCCGGACCATGCCCGCCCCCGCCACCATGGCCGCCGCCGCCGTGGCGAGCGACGCCTCGGCCCGGTCCGCCACGGGCAGCGGCTCCGCCCCGCCGCCCCCGCCCAGCAGGCCGAGGAAGCGTTTACGGCTGGTGCCCACCAGGACCCCGGCGCACCCGGCGCCCGCGGCGGCGTCGACCAGCTCGGGCAGGTGCCGTAGCAGCGAGAGGTTGTGGGCCGGTGTCTTGCCGAAGCCGATCCCGGGGTCGACCCAGACCTCGCCCACCCCGGCCCCGAGCGCGAGTGCGGCCCGCTCCAGCACGAAGGCACGCACGTCCGCCACCACGTCCGCGTAGCGGGGGTCCTCCTGCATGGTGCGCGGTCGGCCCTGCATGTGCATGGCCACCCAGCCGGCCCCCACGGCGGCCGCCACGTCCCACAGCGACGCCGAGATGTCGTTGACCAGGCTCGCCCCGGCGGCGACCGCCGCCTCGGCGACCTCGCGCTTGACCGTGTCTACGGACACCCGCACGCCCCGCTCGGTGGCCGCCTGGGAGTGGGCCAGCGCCTCCACGACCGGCACGACCCGGGCCAGCTCCACCTCGACGGGGACGGGCTCGGCTCCCGGCCGCGACGATTCCCCGCCCACGTCGACGACGTCGACGCCCTCGGCCATCATCTCGAGCCCGCGGGCCACCGCCCGCTCGTAGGAGTCGTAGAGCCCCCCGTCGGAGAACGAGTCGGGGGTGACGTTGAGCACGCCCATGACGAGCGGTCGCCCGGGGCCCGGCTGCACCGGCGTCAGCGGCCCCGGATGAACTGCATCGCCTCCGCCCGCGTGGCGACGTCGGAACGGAACAGCCCGCGCACCGACGAGGTGACGGTGACCGTGCCCGGCTTCTTGACGCCCCGCATGGACATGCAGAGGTGCTCGGCCTCGATCACGACCAGCACGCCCCGGGGCGAGAGGACGCTGGCGATGGCATCGGCGATCTGGGTGGTCATGCGCTCCTGGACCTGCAGGCGCCGGGCGTACCCGTCCACGAGCCGGGCCAGCTTGGAGAGGCCGGTGATGCGGCCGTCCTCGGCCGGGATATAGGCAACGTGGGCCTTGCCCAGGAACGGCACCAGATGGTGCTCGCAGAGCGACGCGAACGGGATGTCACGAACCATCACCATCTCGTCGTGCTCGGCGGCAAAGGTGACTTCCAGGTGGCGGGCCGGGTCGTCGTGCAGGCCGGAGAAGAGCTCCTCGTACATGGACGCCACGCGGTCGGGGGTGGCGATCAGCCCGTCGCGGGCGGGGTCCTCCCCGATGGCGATCAGCAGCTCCTTCACGGCCGCCCGCACCCGATCGACGTCCACACTCACCCTTGGACCCCCTTGTAGTGATGCACCCCGCGCAGGTTGCGGTAGCGCTCATCCACGTCGAGTCCGTAGCCGACGACGAACTCCGGCGGGATGGTGAAGCCGATATAGCGCAGGTCCAGGCCGACCCGCTGCTCGCCCTCCTTGACGAGGAGCGCGCAGATCTCAAGGCTCTTGGGCTGGCGGGCCTTGAGGTAGCGCCGCAGGTAGTTGAGCGTGAGGCCGCTGTCGATGATGTCCTCGACGACCAGCACATGGCGGCCCTCCAGCTCGGAGTCGAGGTCCTTGACGATGCGCACCACACCCGAGGTCTTGGTGGCGCTCCCGTAGGAGGACACGGCCATGAAGTCGACGTCGACCGGCAGCGCGATGGCGCGGCACAGGTCGCTCATGAACAGCATGGCACCCTTGAGCACCGCCACCAGCAGGGGCGGCTCGCCGGCGTAGTCGGCCGTGATCTGGGCGCCGAGCTCGGCCACTCGCGTCGCCAGACGGGCCTCGTCCACCAGCACGGGCCCCACGTCGGACTCGGCCCAGGTCGGGATACCCGTTCCGGCCTCGGCGGTCACCGGCGTGACACTACCGGAGCCATCCGGCTGCTCAACCCGGAGGCGGCCGCCGGTGCGGCGCACCTGCAGGCCCCCCGCGAGCTCGGTCCCGACCGCGGCTCCCTCGGCCACCGCGAGGGTGCGGTCGACCTCCGCCAGTGACGGCGGGTGGCCGCCGCCACCCGCCTCGCGCAGCCACCCCCGCAGGGCACGCCGCGCCAGGGGACGGGGTGCCTGGGCCACCGCCCGGGCGTCGGCCGGGTCGGGGAGCGCGTCGGCCGCCAGCGACTCCATGAGCGCCACCTCGTCGCGCAACACCCCGGCCTGCCGGGCCAGCAGGGGCACGGGGTCGCGACCGGCCACGTCGGCACAGAGCGGCAACAGCTCGTGGCGGACACGGTTGCGTACGAAGGCCGGGTCTGCGTTGCTGGCATCGCACACCGGCACGAGGCCGGCCGCAGCGCACACCGCGTGCGTCTCGGTCCGGCGCAGGCCGAGCAGCGGGTGCCGGACGCCCGGCTGCATCCCGGCCAGGCCGTCGGAGCCGGCCCCTCGCAACAGGTTCACCAGGATCGTCTCGGCCTGGTCGTCCATTGTGTGCCCGGTCGCCACCCCGTCCGGCAGCACCGCGAACCGGGCCGCCCGGGCCCGGGCCTCGAGGTTGGGACCGGGCGGCACCGACACGCGGTGGCTCTCGAAGCGCGCCCCCAGGCCGGCCGCCGCGGCAGCCACCACGCCGGCCTCGGCATCCGAGCCGGCACGCAGGCCGTGGTCGATGTGGATCGCCGTCACCTCGCACCCTGCGGAGATGGCCAGGACGAGCAGCGCCAGCGAGTCGGCGCCGCCCGAGACGGCGCACGCGAGGGAGGTACCAGGCGGCGGGAAAGTGCAGCGATGGAGGAGGTCGGAGGCGAATGAGGCCGGAGCGGTGCCCTGCCGCTCACCCACCGGCCCGGGTCACCCACGTGGCGGGGTCGCGGATCTCCTCCAGGGTCGGCAGCCACTCGGGGCCATCCCAGACGCGGGCCAGCAGCACCGGTCCGCCTGCGGCCTCCACCGACTCGACGAAGCGCTCGCCCTCGGCGTACTGGCGCATCTTCGCGTCGAGCCCGAGCAACTTCGACATCAGCTTGGTCACACCCCGGGCCTGGGTACGCCGCTCGTGCAGCACCTTGGAGAAGTGGGCAGCCCCTGGCACCTCGGCAGCCCCCGCCCGGTCCATCGTCACGTCACCGTGGCCCTCGAGCAGGCTCATCATCCCGGAGATCCTCGACAGAGCCAGCCGCTGCTCGGGCGTGGCGAGCATGCCGACCACGCCCGCCTCGCGGGCCGGGTTGCGCCCGTTGCGAACCTCGTCGGCGACGCGCCGCACCATGTCGGCAAGACCCGACGGGTCGCCCGAGAGCGGCCCGAGCAACTCGGAGACCAAGCCGACGAAGTGGTCCCGCAACCAGGGGACGGCGGTGAACTGCAGGCGGTGCGTGACCTCGTGCAGCGCGAGCCAGAGCCGGAACTGGCTCGGTGCGAAGTCGTACTGCGCCTCGACCGCCACGATGTTGGGTCCGACGTAGGAGACAAGGTCCTGGTCCTCCGGCGCCTCGTCGTTGATCAGCAGGTCGTACTGGCCGAGCACGCGGGTCGCCATGTAGGCGAGCATCAGGCCCAGCTGCGTCCCGGCCACGGCACGGCCCACCACCAGCGACGGGCCACCGAGCTTCACCCCCCGTTTGCGCTGCAGCTCCATCAGGGCGGGACCGACGAGCCTCTCAATGGAGCGCACGTTGGCAGCGGCCCACCCGGGACGGTCGGTCACCTTGGCCCGGGCCGACCCGTGGGCTGAATGCAGGCCGGTCGCCTCGCTCACGAGGGACTCGGCGCGCGCGGTGAGCTCGTCGAACTGGGCCTGGAGGTCCGAGGACCGGTAGGAGGCGGGGGCGGGCTTGAGGATGAGCGCGCCAGCGGCCACACGCTGGGCCAACGCCCAGTCCACCATGGCTGGACCGCCCAACGGCACGCCCGGTACTGCCGGGGAGATGTCAGTGCTGGCCGTCGTGCTGCCGGCTTTCTTCGTCGATGGCCTCGGCCACGCGCCGGATCAGGCTGTCGGGCACCCGGTCCTTGCAGCGGTTGGCGATCACCTTGCGCAGCTCAGCCTCGAACTCGGCGGCACCGCCGCAGGGCCCGCAGTAGTCCAGGTGGACACGGATCACGTCGCGCCGCTCCTCGGTGAGCTCGCCGTCGAGATAGTGGTACAGCTCGTGCACCGCCTCGACACAGTCGACGGACGGCCCGAAGAGGCCGCCCGCGTCCACCGCGGTCTTCGTCTCGGTGTCCTTGATCTCGCCCACGTCCTCGCTCACCCTCTCGACCCCCCGGGCATGCTCCCGACAAGGCCGCGTTGCTCCGCCACATCGTGCAACGCCTTCTGGAGCGCCCTTCTTCCCCGGTGGATCCGGCTCATGACGGTCCCGATCGGGACATCGGTGATCTCGGAGATCTCCTTGTAGCTGAAACCCTCGACGTCGGCCAGGAGCACTGCCATGCGGAACGCCTCGGGCAGTGCCTCGAGCGCCGCCTTCACGTCCTCGTCGGTGAAGCGATCCAGCGCCTCGTCCTCGGCCGACCGCCCGGGATCGCTGCCCCCCGAGCTGGCCAGGCGCTTGTAGAGGTAGAGCTCCTCGACGTCCTCGACGTCGGACAGCTCGGGGCGGCGCTGGGCGGCCCGGTACGAGTTGATGTAGGTGTTCGTGAGGATCCGGTAGAGCCAGGCCCGCAGGTTGGTCCCCTCGGTGAAGGAGCCGTAGGACCGGTACGCCTTGAGGTAGGTCTCCTGCACCAGGTCCTCGGCGTCGGCCGGGTTGCGCGTCATCCGGAGGGCGGCCGAGTAGAGGCCCGGCATGAACTCCATGGCGACGTCGGTGAAGGTCGCCTGATCTGCCATGGACCCACCCTACCCACCCGGCGATATCGTCTCCGCCGTGACCACCGCCCCCGAGGGTTTCGGGATCGACCTCATGAGCGGCGTGTTCTTCGGCCGGGAGCCCCACGACGCCTTCGCCTGGATGCGGGCCAACGCCCCCGTCTACTACGACGCGCCCAACGACCTCTGGGCGGCGGCCAGCTACGCCGCCGTCAAGCAGGCCTCGGTCGACACCGAGTCGTTCTCGAACGCCGGCGGCATCCGGCCCAAGTTCCCGCCGCTGCCGATGATGATCGACTTCGACGCTCCCGAGCACGTGCGCCGTCGTCGTCTCGTCTCCGAGGGGTTCACCCCCAAGCGGGTGCGCGCCCTGGAGGACAAGCTCACGTTGGTCTGTGACGCCCTCATCGACCGGGTGTGCGAGGAGGGCAGCTGCGACTTCGTCAAGGACGTGGCGGCCCCGCTCCCCATCATCATGATCGGCGACATGCTCGGCGTCGCGCCCGAGGACCGCGACGACCTGCTGCGCTGGTCCGACGACATGCTCAAGGGACAGGGCGCGCCCGACCCCGCGCTCATGAACAACGCGATGACGGCCTTCGTGGAGTATTCCGAGTACATCCACCCGGTCTTCGACGACCGCCGTGCCACGCACAACACCGACGACCTCGTCGGCGTGTTGTGCCACGCCGAGATCGACGGTGATTCGCTCGATGACGACTCGCTCGTCCACGAGACACTCCTCATCCTGATCGGTGGCGACGAGACGACCCGCCACGTCATCAGCGGCGGCGTGGAGGAGCTCCTGGCCCACCCCGACCAGTTGGCACGGCTGGCCGCCGACCCCGCCGGGCTCATGCCGGGGGCGGTCGAGGAGATGCTGCGCTGGGTGACGCCGATCAAGAACATGGCCCGGACGGTCACCCGCGACGTCGAACTGGCCGGTGCGCACATCCGTGCCGGTCAGGAGCTGATCCTCCTGTACCCCTCGGCGAACCGCGACGAAGCCGTCTTCGAGAACCCCGACACCTTCGACATCACGCGCAACCCCAACCCGCACATGGCCTTCGGCTTCGGCGCCCACTTCTGCCTCGGCAACCAGCTCGCCCGCCTGGAGCTCAAGGTCATGGTCGAGCGCGTCCTGGCCCGGATGCCCGATCTGCACCTCTCCGTGGACCGGGGGTCGCTGCCGCGCCGGCCGGCCAACTTCATCTCCGGAATAGAGCAGATGCCCGTCGAGTTCACGCCCAGCGCGCCCGTGGGGGCCGGTCCCGTCTGATGCCCGAGCAGTCCCAAGGCCGAGCGGGCATCGACGGCTGGTCCATCCTGGTCACCGGCGGTGGCAGCGGTATCGGCCTGGCCACCGCCGAGCGGCTCGCCGTCGACGGCGCGCACGTCACCATCTGCGGGCGCACCGAGCAGAAGCTCGCCGACGCGACCGCGCGCATCGCGGGGGCCGCTGCCCGCGGCGCCACCGCGCGCTACGTGGTGGCCGACGTCACGGTCGAGGAGCAGGTGGCCGCGGCCGTGGCGGCGACCACGAACGCCACGGGGCGCATCGACGGCCTCTTCGCCTGTGCCGGCGGGTCGCTGCACCTCGGCTCTGTCCTGACGGCCGACGTGGACGCGGTGCGCGCCACCATCGACCTCAACCTGACGGGCTCGGTCATCTGCGTCAAGCAAGGGGCCGCTGCCATGGAGGCCCAGGGCGGCCCGGGATCCATCGTGCTCATGTCCTCGGGTGCCGGACGCTTCCCCCATCCCCACCTGTGGGCCTACGGGATCGCCAAGGCCGGGATCTGCTTCTTGGCCGAGACGGCCGCCGAGGAGCTGGGCCCGCTCGGCATTCGGGTGAACGCGGTCGCCCCCGGCATCATCGACGACGAGCTGATGGCCTTCATCACCGCCGGCGGCCCCCTCCTCGACGACTACCTGGCCCAGATGCCCCTCGGCCGGGTCGGCACGGTCGGAGAGGTGGCGTCCGCCGTCCGCTACCTGATCGGACCTGAGTCGTCCTTCGTGACCGGCGAGATCCTCGGCGTCGACGGCGGCCACCACCTCCGCCGGGGCGCCGACTACTCCCTCCTCTTCGGCGGCTGAGGGGTCCGTCGGGACTGCGGCACCGGGCGGTGCTCTGAAAACTATCAACGCGTCCGTTGAGAGTTCTTGAAGACATGCCCGCCCACCTCCAGCCGGGCAGCTTGGCCCCACGGCACCCCTCGCTCTTGCCAGACTTATTCGAAATGATTACCGTTACGGTTATGAACAGGACGTGGCGCCCCCTCCCCGCCCTCCTCGCCGGTGCCGTCGGTCTGGGCGTCCTCAGCGTGGGCGGCGGGGCGGGAGCGGCCCGGTCCGCGGTGGTCGTCCACGTGGTTGCCGCCGAGAACTTCTGGGGCAACATCACGAGCCAGATCGGTGGGCGCGACGTCCGGGTGACCTCGTTGATCACGAATCCCAACGCCGACCCGCACCTCTTCGAGACGGACGCCGCCGATGCCGCCAAGTTGGCCGAGGCCCGGGTCGTCATCGAGAACGGCGCCGGCTACGACACCTGGATGGGCTCCCTCCTCGGCGCCGACAGCGGGAGCCCGACGATCGTCAACGCGGCCTCGGTCCTGCACGCCACCGGCAGCGACCCGAATCCCCACCTCTGGTACGACATCCCGCGCGTCCCCGCCGTGGCCGCCGCCATCGCAGCCGCGCTGACCAAGGCGGCACCGCAGGACAAGTCGACGTTCAAGGCCAACCTCGCGCGCTTCAATGCGTCGCTCGCCCCCATTGACGCCACCCTGGCCACCATCAAGACGCGCTTCCACAACGTGTCCGTCGCCTACACCGAGCGGGTCCCCGGCTACGCGCTGGCCGCCGCCGACCTCGACGTCAAGACCCCGCCCGGCTTCGCCCGGGCGATCGAGGACGGCGAGGACCCCGGCCCGGCGGACACCCTCGCCATGCAGCAGCTCATCGATGACCACGACATCAACGTGCTCCTCTACAACGTGCAGACGGTCACACCCGTCACGACGCAGATACGCGCGCTGGCCAAGCAGCACGGCATCCCCGTCGTCGGCGTGTCCGAGACCATGCCCGCCGACGTCGCCACCTACCAGCAATGGCAGCAGTCGCAGCTCACCAACCTCCTCCACGCGCTCGGGTCGAGCCGGAGCCCGTGACCGCGCCGCTCGTCGAGCTCCGGGGGGCCGCCGTACGCATGGGAACGCGCACGCTGTGGTCCGAGCTGGACCTCGCCCTGTCGGAGGGTGAGTTCCTCGCCGTGCTCGGACCCAACGGCACGGGCAAGACCACGCTGCTCAAGGTCCTGCTCGGCCTCGTCCCTCTGTCCGCCGGAACGGTCCGGGTCAAAGGTGCCCCGCCCCACGCCGGCAACCCCGAGGTGGGTTACGTCCCCCAGCAACAGGCCTTCGACCGCACCCTGCCCATCCGCGGCCGCGACCTCGTGCGCTTCGGCGTGGACGGCCACCGGTGGGGGCTGCCGCTCCACAACCGCGCCACGAGGCGACTGGTCGACGCTGGCCTCGAGGCCGTGGGCGCCACCGACTACGCCGACGCCCCCGTCGGACTGCTGTCGGGCGGCGAGCAGCAACGGCTGCGTATCGCCCAGGCGCTGCTGGGAGATCCCACAGTCCTCCTGTGCGACGAGCCTCTGCTGGCGCTCGACATGGCGAGCCAGCGCGCCGTGACGCGGCTCATCGACGAGCGCCGGCGCCAGGCCGGTTCACCCGTGGTCTTCGTCACCCACGAGGTCAATCCCGTGCTGCCCTACGTGGACCGCATCCTCTACCTCGTGCGCGGCCGGTGGGCGATCGGCACCCCCGCCGAAATCCTCACCAGCGAGAGGCTCAGCGCCCTCTACGGCATTGAGGTCGACGTGGTCAAGGTACGCGACCGTTACCTCGTGGTCAGCGCCGAGGACGAGCTGCCCACCGAGCCCGGTGCCCACGCGCACCACGACCACGCGCACTGATGAGCATCGGGTACTACCTCCAGTTCCCCTTCGCCCAGCACGCGCTCGAGGCGGCCTTCCTCGTCGCCGTCAGCTGCGGCCTTATCGGCCCCTTCGTCATCACGCGCACGATGTCCTTCGCCGTCCACGGCACCAGCGAGCTCGCCTTCACCGGCGCTGTCGCAGGGCTGCTCATCGCGAACAACCCGCTCGTCGGCGCCCTCGTCGGCGCCCTCGTCGTGGCCACGCTGATCGGCCTCCTGGGTCAGCGCGCCTCGGAGCGGGACTCGACCATCGGCGTGATCCTGGCCGCCGGGCTCGGCCTCGGCGTCTTCCTCCTCGGCTACTACCACGGCTATGCGAGCGAGGCGTTGAACATCCTCTTCGGCAACATCTTCGGCATCAGCTCGAGCCAGATCCTCCTGCTCGGCGCGATCGCGATCGCGGTCGCCGCCGTCCTGACCGCCATCTGGCGGCCGTTGCTGTTCGCCTCGGTCGACCCCGACGTGGCGCGGGCCCGCGGCGTGCGCACGGGGCTGCTCGGCATCGTCTTCCTCTTTGTGCTCGCCGTGACGGTCACCGAGGCTGCGCAGATCGTCGGCACGCTGCTCGTGCTCAGTCTGGCCATCACGCCGGCCGCGGCGGCCCAACGGCTGAGCCCCAACCCCTTCGTGGTCACGGTGCTCTCCATCGCCATGGCGGTGATCGCCGCCGATGGCGGACTGTTGCTCAGCTTCCAGTTCGCCACGGTCAAGCCCAGCGTCCTGATCGTGGCCATCAGCTTCGCCTTCTACGTGGCGGCCCGCCTCGTCGGCCCCGTCGTGGCCTCACGCCGGAGGCGCCAGTCCGCCGGCCCGGAAATGGCAGAGTTGGGCCGTGGCTGACGTGAGCGACCACCCGGGCCGCACCTCGCGCCGGACCCGGCAGGGTGAGGCGGTGCTCAACGTCGTCCTGGGCTCTGACAACTTCCGCAGCGCGCAGGACATCCACGCGGAGCTCCGGGCCTCGGGCGAGGCGGTCGGGCTGACCACCGTCTACCGCCACCTGGCCCTGCTCACCGACGAGGGACGGCTCGATGCGCTCCAGTCCGCCGACGGCGAGCTCGTCTACCGCCGCTGCCACAGCGAATCACACCACCACCACGTCGTGTGCCGACGCTGCGGGCGCGGCTCCGAAGTCGAAGTCCCGGACCTGGAGCGATGGGCCGATGCCACCGCGTCGGCCCTCGGCTACAGCGACGTCACCCACACCGTCGAAATCTTCGGCGTGTGCGCGGACTGCCGCGGCTGATCGGGCCGTCAGCCGCTGGCGGATCAGCCGGCGAGCGTGAAGAGCCCGGCGTCGATCACCGTCTCGCCGCGCTGTGTCCCGGTCCGGAACCGGTAGACGCCCGGCATGCTGTCGCCGATGTCCCACACCGAGACTGTGAGCGTGTCGCCGGGCATGGTCGGCTTGGAGAAGCGGGCCCGCATGGCGCCAAAGCGAGCCGGGTCGGACCCGCACACGGTGTGGACCAGGGCTCGCCCGGTAAACCCGTAGGTGCACAGTCCGTGCAGGATCGGGCGGTCGAACCCCGCCCGCTTGGCGAACGTCGGGTCTGAGTGCAGCGGGTTTCGGTCCCCACTCAGCCGGTAGAGCAGCGCCTGGTCCGGGCGCGTCGCGTAGGAGACCACCTCGTCGGGCTCGCGCGACGGCAGCGGCTCGGCGGCCAGCGCGCTCTCCGCGTCGCCCTCGGGGTTGCGCGGGCCGCCGAAGCCTCCGGCGCCGCGGATGAAGAGCGCGGTGCGGTTGGTGAAGGCGAGCTCCCCGCTGCCGGCGTGGCGCGACTCGCTCTCGAGCACGACGAGGCCCGCTGACCCCTTGTCGTACATGCCGGCCACTTTCGTCGTGATCGACACGGTCCCCTCGGTCGGGATCTCGCCGTGCAGCCGGATGGCCTGCTCGCCGTGGACGAGCATGGCCGGGTCGAACTCGCCGATGGACGTCATGGCGCCCCCGCCCTGCCCGACGATGGTGGTGAACGTCGGGAGGACCCTCTGCGTGACCCCGACTGAGTTCTCAGTCGTCAGGTCGAGCTCGAAGCCCGTCGGATCGAGCGTGCCCGCCCCCACGCCCAGGGCGTAGAGCAGGGCGTCCTTGCTGTCCCACGACCTCTCGAAGGGCTCGGACGTGGCGCCCACCGCATCGGGGTTCAGTCCCATCGCT
>Ga0209415_10008667_pt1 | contig 17606 bp, 10 predicted proteins | sample PeaSoiSIISIP2007_FD_187696 | JGI IMG/M metagenome (GOLD analysis project Ga0209415, IMG submission 187696) | Peat soil microbial communities from Weissenstadt, Germany - SII-SIP-2007 (SPAdes) (version 2) | ecosystem: Environmental > Terrestrial > Soil > Wetlands > Peat | place: Germany... | reverse complement strand
TCGCGGCGGGAACATTCGGATACTGCCAGCGATGTGACGAACCGATATCCGAGAGGCGTCTCCAAGCTCTGCCCTGGGCGGCGTTTTGCCTGAAGTGCCAAGAAACCGCGGATAGTGCGCACGGAACAGAGCAAGGCGAACTGAGCTCGCCGTGGTCTACCGCAGCCTGACGAGGAGGGCATGGTGCCGGCGATATCGGTTCTCAAACTTCGTGAGTTCGACGATCAGGGTTTGCGCTTACAGCAAGAGATTGAGATGGTGCACGATAGAATCTCCAAGAAGGCGTACGACTTTTACCAGACTCGCGGCGCCGCGGATGGGAGTTCCGTAGATGATTGGCTCCGGGCTGAGCGGGAAGTGTGCTGCGTGCCTCCAGCGGAATTGCGGGAAACAGATCGAGCGGTTCACGTGCTGATCGGGTTGTCCGGGGTAACCGACGAAATGATCGAGGTCACCCTACTGCCTGAAATGATCATCCTGCGGGGACTGACTGAACCCGAGAGCGATGCGCGATACGGGGCAGACTCAGGTGAGTCAGGGCGCAAGGTATTATTCCGCCGAATTGTTTTCCCGTCCCGGATCCACGACGAGAGCGCGGTTGTCCGGCTTGACGCGGATCTATTACGAGTGTCAGCCGCAAAAGTGGAGCGGCCATGAAATCCGAAGCGCGGATCTTCTTCGTCGGCCATTGACGGAGACGCCGCTTCGAAAGGAACGGCGGGGTGGATGCCAGAAGCATTTCCTGTCAAGCGCCGATAATCCGGCGGCCCCGCCGCCAGTTCTTTATTGCTGGATGCGCCCGGTAGAAGACGATTTTCCGGTTCGGACCAGCCGCGTAGCAACGGGCCGGGTGGTCTTTCTTGCGTTGGCCGTACGGCTAGAAGTGAAATCCAATCGTCCCGGTCAACGCGCGAGGCGTGACGTAGTGCGTTCCGCTGAACGTCGACAGGAAATTGTACAGCGCTTCCTTATTCGTCAGATTGACGATCGCCAAACGAGCGCTCCATTTGTACCGGTCCCCGTGAAAAAGGTTGTCATGCCCTACCGACAGGTCGAACAGGCTTCGTGACGCGACGCGCGGCGGAGTGTGATCGTCATTTTCCGTACCCGCCGCCGGAATCTGAAGGAACGTTGAGCCGTACTGCGCCGCAGGACACAGACCGCTCGCGCTGATCGGAGTCGTCGGTGTCGCATGGACACTCCCGCAATAGAGACCCGCTTCGAACTGTTGATCCGGCGTGAGATTGGAGACATCCACAATGGAATTGGTCCCGCTGGGACCGTTGTTACAATTTCCGCCCGCGCACGGCGCCGGACCGGCGACCAGACCGCTGTCATAGCGCCAGTTGAAACCGATCCACGGCCCCCTCTTACCGATCTGATATTGCAAGTGAGTAGTCGCATTGAAGCGCTCATCGTGGTCGATGCGGAATACACTTCCGCCTCCGAAACTGGCTGGAGTCGTTCCGATTCCGCTGACTTGTGGAGTGAAGAAGCGGGCTGCCACGCTGGACATCACGACGAAAGCCGTGAAGCCGTGGTAGTTCGGTACACTGGCCCGAATCGCGTAACCGGGAATCTTGGACTTGGTCCACTCGATCGGATAGGTGACTGGCGTGTTACCCAGCACGCTGAAATCGTAGGACTTGTTCGAGTACTTCCAGATGTATTCGCCGCTGACCACCAGGAACCGGCCGAAAGCCTGCTGGAGTCCCGCGTGGTACTCGTTTCGCGTGCCCGGAGTCAGCGGCGAGGTCAAGCAGGGGTAGCCCTGGAGCGTCGACTGGAGGTCATTGATTACGGCATCGTTGCATCCCAGGCTCGCCAGCACCAGATTTTCATTAAATGGCGTTTCAAGAGTGCGGGCATAGGAAACCTGCAACACCGTGTTGGTCGGCTTAATCCTGTAAGCAATCCCGACTCGAGGCTCAACCTGACTCGCTTGTGTAATGCCGTGGTACACATCGCCGCGGACCCCCAGGTTGAAGGTCCAGTTCTTCAGCGTGATCGTGTCCTGCACGTACAGAGCCAGCTCCCGGATATCCGCGTGACCATTGAAGGTGTACAGCGCACTGTGCGAGGTCGGGCATCCATCGGAGGCCGGCAGGGTCACCGTGCGCGTTAAGTCGTAACAAGCGAGAAGGGGGTCAAAGCCTGGGTTCGGCTGGAGAGCTCCGCCGCAAAGGTTGGGGTCGGTGGGGCCCGCGCCGGCGTAGGGGCTCCCATCCGGATTCAGGCACACCGCGTTAAACGTCGGGTCGACAATCCCGAAGCTGTCTTTTTCTGTCAGAATTGTGTCCTCATACGTCACTCCCGCCTTGATGCTGTGGATCCCTTTCACCACCGACACGCTCGTTTTAACGCCCAGATTTGTCAGCCTTCGATTCTGGCCGATGGTGTTGGTTTGAAGAGCCGGAATGAGGTCCGCGAACGGATCGGCGCTCGGATAATAGTTGTACTGATCCTGCCGCGCGAATCCGCCGAACGTGAACACCGTACTCGCGTTCACCACGCGAGTCCACGATGGGGCGATGTTAAAAGTCCTGATTTTTGAACGCTGATCCGTTGGGCCGACCACCTTCCCATCCGGACCGAGGCCATTGCAGGCGATCGAATAACTCAGGAAGTTTTGGCAGACCGGCCCGGACCATGCCGTCGCGTTCTGGGCGTCAAAGGAATTCGGTGTCTGGAACCAACTCCGCGTAAATCCGAAGTTCACGTTGATCGTGTCCTTCGAGGAAACCTTCCAATCCACCCGATCGAAGAGATTCTCCTGATTCCCGTGGTCGTGCATCACGGTGTACTCCGGTCCATCGAGAAACCGGTTGGTATTCAGGCCGTTCACCGAAATGAAATTTCCCCAGTTCTTCCCGCCGTAAGCCAGATTCGCACCGCCATTGGCGGTCCCAAAATTCCCGAAGGAACTGGTGATTTCGCCGTGAGGCTGGCTTATGCCGAGGCCGGAGCGGGTGGTTACCACAATCACCAGGCTGGTCTTGTCGCCATACTCAGGCGGAGGAGCGCCCTCGATCACTTCCATGGATTGGACCGCGTCGGTGGGGAGCTGATTCGAAAAAACCTTGCTCTGCTGATCGCTAATCGGCTGGCCGTCAATCGAGAATGAATTCGAGGCGTGATCGCCGAGCCCATGAAACAGGCCGTTCGAGTCAGCCGAGACACCCGGCGTCGCCAAAGTTACCAACGAGCTCAGCGATGACGATTGGCTCTGAAGCGGCAGCTTATCGAACAGGTTACGGTCCACATCGGTGTGAGTGGTCGGGTCCATTTCGAGCAAGTCTTCTGAACCTTCCACCGTCACCGTCGTCGACGCGGCGCCGATTACCAGGCTCACTTTCACCGCCAACGGCACCGCGGAACGCACATCGAGGTCCTGCCCCGCGTTCTGAAATCCCGAAGCGTTCGCGGTCAAGTGGTAGTTGTTGTAAGGAACGTTATCGAATTCGAAGGCGCCTTGCCCATCCGTGATTGTACTCTCCTGGTAATGCGAAACCGGGTTTTGAATCTCGACCGTGGCGCCTCTGATCGCAGCTCCCGACGGATCCAAAACCGTTCCGCGGATCGTGCCCGATCCCGACTGCCCGTAACTCAAAGCGCCGCAACCGAAGGCCAGAACGATGAACGAGAGGGTAGCTGAACCAGGCTTGATCATACACTCGATTGTGCATGGCCAGGAGTATTCGTCCTAGGTTAATCTTATAGATGGCCGAAAAGCCGGGATGAGCGACCTGTTTGCCGTCATGAGCGGGCCAAGGCTGAAGCTAAGCCTGGAGACGGGGCCGGGGCGGCCTGCGGCTTAAGAGTCGTGGGCCGGAAACTTCACGACTTCAGGATCTGTCGCACGCTCCGCCCCAATCTCTTGCTCACGACAAATTCTTGATTGTTGGTCAGGGTGAGAAGCCACCGCTGGCTGCTGAGAGCGCTCATTTTGCGAACGTGATTTAGATTCACGAGTGCGTTTCTGTGAATTCGCCGGAAGCCCAAGTTACGGAGACGCTGGTCGATCAGCCTTAATGTTTGCGTCGCCAGAAACTTTCTCTTCGCGGTTATAATCGAGACGATTTCTCCTTCGGCCTGAAATGCAAAAATCTCATCGGCGCTCAGTAAGTAGAATTCCTCGCCAAGTTTGCCGATGACTTTCGTTTCGCGTGGGGCCGTAGCGGAGCCCGCAATTTCCTGAAGGTGCGCCAGTTTTTCCACCGCTTCACGGGTACGAACGCGCTTGGCCCGGTCGACGGCCTCGATGAGGCGCTCGGTCCTCACCGGCTTGAGCAAGTAGTCGATTGCCCCCGCGTCGAACGCCTCGATCGCGTACTTGTCATGCGCGGTCACAACGACAATGACCGGCATGTGCGCCCCGTGCCGGATGTTTCGGACCACTTCGAGGCCGCCCATTTCCGGCATCTGAAGATCCAGAAGGACGAGATCCGGATGCCGAGTTGTAATCTGCTTCAGGGCGGAAGCGCCGCTGTCGGCCTCGCCGATCACCTCGACGTCGCGGATGAGCACGAGTTCGTCTCGCAGCACCTTTCGGGCGATGGGTTCGTCATCGACGATGAGCGTCTTGAGTGGCATCGCTCGGTTCAGGGGCTTAAATACTACTAGCATGAGCCCGCAGAAACGACGCACACCTTTCGAGTGGGCGGCCCAAAGAAGGCGATGAGCGATCCCGAAGTGGCGGCAAGTGGAACTGCCCGTTTGCCTGCTACTCCCGTTCTGTTCCCGGTAAAGACCGTTGATGGAGAAGAGCGATGCCATTTCCCGGAGCGAGTGGGATCATCCCGGCTGGCGGGACTGGATCGCAAGTTGAGCCTAGATCGCGAGCTGAGAGTAATGCCGCAACGCGAAGAGCAGCTCCGGTTTCGGCGTCGGTTTGGTCAGGTACCCGGAGCATCGGGCGGCGGAGCCGATCCGCATCTGTCGCCCCACGTCATCGGCCGACAGCAGGAGAATCGGCAAGCGAGCTTGTCCCTGAAGGGTCTCCCATTCGCGAATCATACGGGTGGCCGTATAGCCGTCCACCACGGGCATGTTGACATCCATGACCACGACGTCGAAACTCCCCTGCTTGAACTTCGCCACCGCGTCGGCGCCGTCGATCGCCCGGGTCACAAAGTGACCTTCATCCTTCACAAAGGCCTCAAAGACGGCAAAGCTATCGTCAGAGTCCTCGGCTACAAGAAGCCGCAACGCAGCGCTCCGGGGATGTTCATCAGGAACCGCGCCGCCGCCCGGCTCCGTGGTGGGTATGATTACGGGAAATACAATCGCAAGCTTGGTGCCTCGATCGTCGCTCGAGATGACGTCAAGATATCCTCCCATCTCCGCCAGCTGTTTCCGGGCGAGACGCAATCCAAGGCCTCTGCTTCGCGATTCCGATACCGGCCGCTCGAGATCGTCCAATACTCCCTGGGTAATGCCCGGACCCGTGTCCGACATTTCGATTACGATCTCGCCGGCGCGTTGATCGAAGGATTTCTGTCGAACCGATAGCGTGATTTCGCCGTGCTCGGTAAACTTAATGCTGTTGTCCACCAGCCGGTAAAGCACCATCTCTATCGCCTGGCGGTATCCGGCCACCACGCGGGGAATGCGGCGGTCGACACTCCATCGCAAGTCCAGGCCCTTCCGGGCCGCTCGAATGCCGATGAGGTTGCTGAATCCCTCCAGCATTTCAGAAAACTGGATCTTCGAGGGAGTCTGGTCGAACGATCCGGAATCCGCCAGCTCGGAAACGTCGTTGGCGATGCGCAACAGTTCGTGGGCGCTCTCGCGGCACCGGCCCAGATACTTGGATTGCTGCCGTGAAAGGGGATCTTCGGCGGCAAGCTCGAGGGACCCCAGCACATGATGAAGCGCGTGCCTGACTTCGGTGGTAAGCCGCGCCAGCAGCGCGTCCTGGAGCGCCTCCGGCTCAACTGTCGACGGATTCAATGGGATCATCGCTTCCAACCTGCCTTTTCGCGAATGGGGGTCAACGAGAAAAATTCGATGAACCGATGACTTTTCGTGTCGCCGTCGCCTTCGCGCGCGGTTGCCACCATCCGCCGCGCAATCTTTTCGAGCTGGTTTGCGACGGTCGAGCGGCCTTCGATGGCCACCGCCCTCCGCGTCGCTTCCGCGATTTCTTTTTCCGCCACCGGCACGGTAAAGCGGACCGGCAACTGCAGCAGCTCTTCGACGTCTTTGACCGGCATGGAACCACGTGCGTCAGCGCGGTTCATGATCACCGACACCCGGGCGTGGGCATCCAGCGTCTGCAGGAAGTCCGCTTTGCGCTTGGCCATGTGCAGAGTTCCCAGATCCGAGGTGCATACCAGGAAGATCTCGCGGGCACGTTGTAAGGTTTCGATCTCGTGATCCCGCATTTCTCCGGGCAGATCGACGCAAATCGTGCCGTACCTCCGGCGGGCGTAGTCGAGCACCGCCGCCGCTCCCGATTCGCGGGTTTCGCGGTTGAACTCGAAGGGAGCCGATCCGAGAATGTCCAGGGAACCGCGCCGGCACAGCATGCGATCCCACAGCGTGTCTTCCAGTTGGTTGCTGAACATCAACGCATCCAGTACCGATTGCTCCCCATGGAGTTTGAACAGGAACGACGTCATTCCCAGCCGCAGGTCGAAGTCGACGAGGAGGGTCGGTTGACTGCCGATCCGGGATGCAGCGGCTGCGCTATGCGCGGCAATCGTCGTCGCGCCGCTCCCGGGCCTGGCCGGGAGGAACGCATAGAGGGCGCCGCTGTCCCGTTCTTCGTCCGATTCGCGCCGCAACGTCCGTGCGATGCGCCCGCAGACGCGGACGATCTCCCCCGCGGACATCGGCATCGAAATGACCTCCCGGATTCCAAGTTGCATGAACTCGAGCAGATCCCGGTCGCATCTGCCCGGAACGACAGCAATCGTTGCGGCCATCGGATAACTGCGATCCAGTTCCGCCGCAATGGATCGAGCCCGTAACAAATCGGTGAAATCCAGGAAAACGATACAACCCCCGGTCGCGTTGCGAATCTGAGCGAGTTGGCTGGGAGCCGGGTATTCGTTCAGAGTCCACACGGCGCCGGCTTGAGTATTCTCCTCCATCGCGCCCGTGATGGCGTCGCGAATCGATCGATCCGGTGAAATGACCGCTACGACAAATGTTTCACGTGGCATTGGAAATAATGCAGCGACCAGCAACCTCGCGAAGGATAGAAGACTGTCGCACGCCTCTTTCTGTATCGGTTCCGTTCCAGAGCGTAAGAGAACGTGACCGCGGAAAACAGAAAAATCCTGGAGAAGGAGCATATTCCTTCATGACTACGCGCTGCCGCTTAGCCCATTCGACCGAAAGCGCATATAGCGAATTCGAAGGCTTTGGCCGATATGCGCCTGGTGCCAGAAACTCCACGCGCGGCCCCCCGAGTAGTGCTCCTCGTTGACGACGATCCATGGTTCTGCGCCCTCATGCGTGACTTCCTGGAGCACTATCGAACACCGGAGGCGTATTGCGCGACGGAGGGACTTAAGGTGCTGCGGGGCGAAGGCGTCGATCCGCTTCTTGTCCCCAACCACTGTCTCCCGGACCTATGACTCGTCCCTTGAACGAAGTTAAGAACGGCAGTTGTGGGGCCCGCATCCCCGATGCGGAAGGTGCCGAAGTCCAGGCAAAGACCGGACAGAATGACGAGATGTTCCGGGCTCTGCTCGAGTCGGTTTCGGATGCGGTCGTCATTGCGGACCACCAGGCGAAAATCTGCTTTGTGAACGCCCAGGCCGAGCGGATGTTCCGCTACGGGCGCCACGAAATAGAAGGCCAGCCAATCGAACTGCTCATTCCTAGCGACCTCAGGTGCAAGCATGTGGCGCACCGGAAAGCATGCGGGGCATCGCGTGCCGTTCGGGCCATGGAAACCCGGTTTGATTTGAAAGGACTGCGCGGGACTGGAGAAGAGTTTCCGGTAGAAGTCAGCCTAAGCCCCATCAAGACGACACAGGGGTCGTGGATCGTGGCAGCCGTCCGCGAAATGACCAGCCGGAAAATGATTGAGCAGCAACTCGTCATCGCGCGCTGGCGTGCCGAGGAAGCAAGCCAGGCGAAGAGTAATTTCCTGGCGGCGATGAGTCACGAAATCCGCACACCCATGAATGCGATCCTGGGAATGTCGGAGTTGCTGAGCGAGACGAGTCTCACTCCGGAGCAAAGGCAGTACGTCGACGTCTTCCGGCGGGCGGGATCGAATCTGGTGGCGCTCATCAACGACGTTCTCGATCTCTCCAAAATCGAAGCCGGACAGTTGGAGTTGGAACAGACCGGGTTTGACGTTCGAGAGCTGGTCGAGCAAACGGTCGAGCTGATAACGCCGAAAGCGCGTGGCAAGGGGATTGAGCTGCGGGCGCGCCTCGCTGAGGCGAACCCCTATGTGACCGGCGATCCCAACCGCCTGCAGCAGGTCTTGATCAACCTGCTGGGGAACGCGATCAAGTTCACCGATCGCGGCGAAGTCGAGATCGCGGTTCGGCCGAGGGGCGCGGCAGGCCTCGTCGAGTTCGAAGTCACCGACACCGGAATCGGAATTGCTGAAGAACAGCTGGAAGCCATTTTCGAGGACTTCAAGCAGGGCGATCCTTCCATCACCCGCAAGTACGGGGGATTCGGACTGGGACTTGGGATCAGCCGCAGGATTGTAGAGCGCATGGGAGGCCGGCTGACGGTCGCGAGTGTAGTTGGCAAAGGAAGCGCATTCCGGTTCACCGTTCCGCTTCCTTCCGCGGCCAAGGCGATTCAAAACTCGCCAGCCCACGTTCAGGACTTTGATGGCAAGCGCGTGGCGGTCATCGACAGCGACGCCACGAATCGGCTGATTATGCGGGAAGCCTTGGCGGCTTGGGGACTCGAGGCCCGGGAGTTTTCGACTCCCGAGGATGCGTTGGCCGCGCTCGCGGAAACGACGGCACTCGAAGGCGTGTATTCGCTCATGATCATGGACCGTTCCATGCCCAGCATGGATGGCTTCGACCTCGCTACGCGGATCCGGACCATCGCCCCGCGCTTGCCGATCATCATGCTGACGTCCGAGAACCGCCCAGGCGATGATGCCCTCCGGAGAAACAGCAGCGTGATTGGCTACGCGGTCCGACCAGTGAGCAGGGCTGAATTGCTGCAGCTGGTATCAAGAGCACTGAACCGATCGCAAGCCGAAGCCGTTGCGGACCAGCCGTCCGCCGGAGCGGACCAAGCTGCGTACCAGAAGCCGCGCAGGATCCTGATCGCGGAAGACTCCTCTGACAACCAGTTACTGATGCAACTGTATCTGAAGGGCACGCCGCACCTATTGACGTTCGTGGAGCACGGCCAGGAAGCGTTAGACATGCTGAACTCAGCTGAGTTCGATATTGTGCTGATGGATCTTCAAATGCCAGTCATGGACGGGCTGACGGCAACACGTAGAATTCGTGAGATCGAAAAAAAGCAAAGCAGGCTGGCCGTGCCCATTTTGGCGCTCTCCGCAAATGCGCGTCCGCAAGACCTAAGAATGAGCCTCGAAGCGGGCTGCAACGCGCATCTTTCAAAACCGATCTCGAAGAAGCGTCTGCTGGAGGCCCTCGATCAATACGCGGCCGCCGGGTCCCCGCCCGTCGAGGAGCCCGTGGATCCCGCGCTGCAGGCCCTGGTTCCACGCTACCTCGAAGCCAGGCGCCAGGAGGTTCCCCAACTCGCAGCGCTGCTGGCACAGCGGGATTTCGCCGCCATCCGCCGCATCGCCCATAACTTGAAAGGAACCGGCACATCCTATGGATTTCCCAGTCTCACGAACCTGGGTCGGGCGATGCAAACCTCGGCGAATCGCTCCGATGCGGAGGCGTTGAGCCGCCAGATTCACGAACTCAGCGAACTCGTTTCCCGGTGACATTGCAAACTCGGGGTAGTGCTCCAGAAGGCGTTTCACGCCGGCAAGCGCCTCAGAACATCCGCGTCAGAAGCTCAAGACCGGACAGGGCGACTCGCGGACGATCGGATAGACGTGGGACCACATCCGGCTCAACGCCCCTTGCGCCCGGCCGCGGCCCGTCACCACCAGATCGGCCTTTCGCCGAACCGCTTCCTGGCGAACGCCTTCCGGGATTCTCGCGTCGACCACGTGATAGGGCGCGTCAATCTTGAGTTTGCCGAGCAATTCCCGCACCTCGGTTTGAGCCGCGTTAATAATATCCTTCCGGTAACCCGAGAAATCGATTTCCATCGCCGGCGGCGGAGTCTCCACCACCCGGACCAGCGATAATTGCGCGTGATAGGCAGCCGTGAAAGAGGCAGCGCCTTTGAGGACAGCTTCCGTCTCGTCGCTCTCATCTATACTGCACAACACCGATTTGTACGGAATCACGGTCGAGTGCTCGGTCAATGCGGAGCCGGTCCCGGTCCAAACCGCGGCAGAGACGTCGTGCAGGACCTTGGCCGCCACGGATCCAAGCAGGAAGCGCCGCAGGGGTCCGCGCCCGTGGGTCGGAAGCATCACAAGATCGACGCCCTGATGTTGCACCAACCGGTGAATTACGGTTCCCGGTTCGCCGAGTTCGACGATCGACTCCACGTGCCGTCCGGGAAACATTTTGAGCGCGAATTCGCGGAGCCGCTGCTCCTCTATCGCGCGTACCTCCACTGGCAATTGGGGATCCGCCAGGGCGAGCGTGCTGTCCGCCAAGGCTTCGGCGGCATAAGCGTGCAAGACCGTTAACTCTGATGGAAAGTGCGTCAGCATGTCCTTCACGTACGGGACCACGGCCTGGCAGGGATCGGAATAGTCAACCGGAAACAGGATCTTTCGAAATGGCAACATGGTGATCTCATGAAGGAATCAGCAGTTTCGGGACCGAATGCAAAGTCTTTGGCTCGTAATGGGTTTGCCGAATCGGCCGCACAGAAAGTGAGCGAATTCGCGCAGGCCGTCTTGCTAAAATCGTCGAGTAGGTGCCGTCTTCCACGAAATCCCTTACCGTCCGCCAGTTCTTCGGCCGCAAGGGACTGCTCTCCGCGTGCCACCCCAACTACGAATATCGCGAGGGGCAGCTCGAAATGGCCGAGGCCGTGCAATCCGCGCTCGCCGAGCGCAAACACCTGATCGTCGAGGCGGGCACCGGCACGGGGAAGACGCTGGCCTATCTGGTCCCGGCCATCCTGTCCGGCCGCCGGGTGGTGGTCTCCACCGGTACCAAGAACCTGCAGGAACAGTTGTTCTTCAAGGACATCCCGTTCCTGGAGAAGCACCTGGGCGTCGCGTTCCGCGCCTGTTATATGAAGGGCCGCGCGAACTACGCCTGCCGCCAGAAGATCTACGACGCCGAGAAGGAACCCGTGCTCGAGGGCCTCGAAGAGGTAGCCGATTTTCAAGTGATTCGCGCGTGGGAGAAGACCACGGAAACGGGCGATCGCGCCGAGATCAAGACTCTTCCCGAAGCGAGCACGGTGTGGGCCAAGCTCGATGCGCGCAGCGACCTGTGCACCGGCCAGAAATGCCCGCAGTTCGAGCGTTGCTTCATCACCCAGATGCACCAGCGGGCGAACGAGAGCGACATCATCATCGTCAATCACCACCTTTTCTTCGCGGATCTGGCGGTGAAGGCGGCCTTCGACGGCGCGGCGATGGGAGGCATCCTCCCCGATTACGGCGCCGTGATTTTCGACGAAGCTCACGAGGTGGAGGACGTCGCCGGCCAGTATTTCGGAATTTCCGTATCCACTTATCAATTTGACGACCTGGTGCGCGACGTGGCCGCGCTCGCCCGTCGCAAGAACTTCGGATCGAAGGAACTGGATCGGTTTCTCATGACGCTGGGAGACCGCGCGATGCGATTCTTCGGCTTGTTCGGAGCAAACGAAGGCCGCACCGGATTCCGTTCCCACGACAGCTTTCTCGAAACCAACCATGAGCTGTATCAGGATGTGCTCGCCGCGCTTGAGATCGTGGCGCTGCAACTGGAGCTGCTGCGGGCCGCGCCCGAGGAAGTGATTCCGCTGGTCTATCGGGCCAGGGAACTCTCCCGGCGTCTCCAATTCTGGATGGAGTGCGGCAAAGCCAAGGGGCCAGCACCTGCGGGCGATGCTACTGGAAACACCGGGGTTTCCAGTGAATCACAGGTGACGCCGGGGGCCAGAAACACAAAAACCGATCGCGCCTACGTTTACTGGATCGAACGCCGGGGCCGCGGCACGTTCCTCCAGGCCACGCCCATCGATGTGTCGTCTCTTCTGGACGAGAAGCTGTTTGATGTGGTGGACACCGTGATCCTGACCTCCGCCACCCTGGCCGTAGCCGGCGAATTCGATTTCACCAAGCAGCGCCTGGGCCTGCGATCCCCGCGCACCCTGTTGGTCCCCAGCCATTTCGATTACGGGACGCAGGCGTTGTTCTACGTGCCCCAAACGCTGCCCGATCCTCGCAGCCCGGCGTTCACGGCGGAGGCGGCGCGGGAGATCGTCGAGATTCTGATGCTCAGCCGCGGGCGCGCGTTCGTGCTCTTCACCAGCTATCAGCAGATGCGCCTGATTTACGACCGAGTATCGCTCGAAATTCCGTATGACACGCTGCTCCAGGGGACGGGCCCCCGGATGGCGCTGCTCGAGGAGTTCCGCTCCACGCCGAACGCGGTCCTGTTCGCCACGGCCTCCTTCTGGCAGGGCGTCGATGTGCCCGGGGAACAATTGAGCTGCGTGATTATTGATAAACTACCGTTTGCGGTGCCCAGCGATCCGGTGGTGGAGGCGCGCATCGCGGCGATTCGCGACGATGGCGGAGACGCGTTCCAGAGTTATCAGGTTCCGCAGGCTGCCATCGCGTTAAAACAGGGATTTGGACGCCTGATTCGCAGCCGAAGCGACCGCGGCGTACTGGCGCTGCTCGACCAGCGCATCACCAGGACGCGTTACGGGCAGATTTTTTTCGACAGCTTGCCGCCCTATGGGTTCACGACCAGGCGCGAAGACGTGGAGAGATTTTTTCAGCATGTTTGAAGTTGCAGTGGATCAGACTTTTGCCGCCGGGCACGCGTTGCGCAATTACAAAGGCAAATGCGAGAACGTGCACGGCCACAACTTCCGGGTGCAGGTGATCCTGGAAGGACCGCGCCTGGACCAGGCCGGCCTCCTGGTGGATTTCGTCGAGGTGAAGAACCTGATGCGCTCGGTGATCGATCGGCTGGATCACCAGTTCTTGAATGATATCGCCCCGTTCGACGTGAAGAATCCCTCGGCGGAGAACATCGCCGAGCACTTCTACACGGAAATGAGCAGCGGGCTCACCGGCACACCCGTTCCGGTGCGCATCCGCGAAGTGAAGGTCTGGGAAACCGACATCCAAAGCGCCAGCTACCGGCCCTAGGCTGCTGAAAAGACTTATTGGCCGCCGATAAACGCAGATGAACGCTGATTCGTAGACGCCAAGGAACTGGATTTCAATCGGCGTTTATCCGCGTTCATCAGCGGCCAACCTTGCCTTAGACGTTTTCAGCACCCTGTGAAAGCGTCTGCCCCACTTTGCAGGGCGTGCGCCACGCGCTACGCCAAATTCACTTTCGCGAGCAGGGCCTGGAAGCGCGGGTCGGCGCGGTAGGGGTCGAAGACGGGCGTGTTTTTGATATCGATAAGCAACCGATCGCGCTGCCGGTAAGCCCCATCGAGCGCCTCGAACATGGCGTCCACTTCGCCAGTGGCGGCGTAATAGAACGCAGCTCCGAAGTAGCTGTGACCGTCCGAGCCGGCGAGCTTGTGCGCCCATTCCTGGCCGAGCTCGCGTTCGCCAGCCTGATGGTAGGCCGCGGCCAGGAACCACGCTCCAAGGTCGTACCAGGGCGCCAACTCCACAGCTCGCTTGGAGCTGGTAACCGCTTCCTGGGCGAAGCCTGCGCCGAGCTGAGGGGGCCCCATCGTCAACCACATTAAGTAGTAGTTCGTATCGATTTCCATCGCTCTGTGGGCGTAATCGATGCACTCCCGATACTGTCTCGCGTAGTACATCGACAAAGCCATGCCGACGTGCACAATCATGGAAAGCGGATCGGCTTCGAGTGCCAACCGGTTTTGTTCTATCGCATCCGCAAATCGTCCCAGCGGGAGCAGATAGTAAGAGGCGTAGCGGAATCTCACCAGCGGCGGGACAGGCGCAGCCGCCATGGGTTTGCGGAAATGCGTTTCGGCCAGTTTCCAGTCGTAATCGGAAATTGCTGCAATTACGCCCAACACGCTGTGCGCGTCAGCATTGGCAGGATCGATGGCCAGCGCTTTCTCCGCGGCCGATTTCGCCCAAGGCGCCACTTCGCCAATCGGTTTTATGCCGAGTGTCGCCAGCACGTAGTAAGACACTGCCAGGCCGCTGTGAGCAGGAGCGTAATTCGGGTCGATGGCCAGGGCCTGCCCAAAGAACTCCTTGGCTTTCGCCAGGCTCTCCGGTGTGAGGCGCAAGTAGTAATAGTGCCCTTTCAAGTAATTCTGATAAGCTTCGACATTCACGGCCTTCGTGCGCGGGGCCAGCCGCAGTTTGAGCGCTTCCGAGATCGCCTGGCCGATTTCATCCTGAATGGCGAAGACGTCGGTCATGTCGCGGTCGTAGCGCTCCGACCAAAGATGCGCGCCGTCTGCGGCGTGGATCAACTGCGCGGTGACGCGGATGCGGTTGCCGGAGCGGCGTACACTGCCTTCGAGCACATTGCTCACGCCGAGCGTTTCGGCGATCTTGCGGATGTCCTGGTCCTTGCCCCGGAACGCGAAAGAGGAAGTGCGGGCAATCACCTTCAGACCCGGAATTTTAGCGAGCAGGTTCAGGATCTCTTCAGCCAGTCCGTCGCTGAAGTATTCGTTCTCCTTGTCCGCGCTCATGTTGACAAAAGGCAGGACGGCGATGGAGGGAAGCTTTTCAGCTTGCTTGGTAGCGGCCTGTTCCGCGGCCTGTTCAAGTGCCGCACGAACTTCGCCTATCGTCTGGAAGCGTTCGGCGGGCGATTTGCGCAAGCAGCGCGTGATGAGGGCGGAAAGTTTTGACGGGGCATCCAGCGGTGCCGGTTCGTCGCGCACAATGGCGGCCATGATGGCGATGGCGGAATCGCCGGCGAAAGCGCGCCGCCCGCTCAACATTTCGTAAAGCACCAAGCCGAACGAGAAAATATCCGAGCGTGCATCGGCGGGCTTGCCTTCGGCCTGCTCGGGAGACATGTAGGCGGCAGTCCCCAGGATGGTGCCTGCCTGGGTCATTCCGATGGTGGCTGTCGCGTCCGCAGCCGGCTCGCGGCCATCGCGGCTTAATAGCGCGAGCCCGAAATCGAGCAGCTTGATGCCGGACGCCGTCACCAGGATGTTGGCGGGCTTCAGATCGCGATGCGTGATGTTTTTCTTGTGCGCGGCTTCGAGCGCCTCGCAGACTTGTACGGCGTAGCGCAGCGCCTGGTCGGGCGGCAAAGGACCATGTAGCGGAGTCCCCTCAATAAACTCCATGACCAGGTAGTTCGGGCCGACATCGTACACCTGGCAAATATAAGGGTGGTTCAGCGCCGCGATGGCTCTGGCTTCCCGCTCGAAGCGTTCCGAGAACTGCGCGGCCGAAATCTTGATCGCCACGTCGCGATTCAGGCGGGGATCATGGGCGCGATACACCTCTCCCATGCCTCCGGCGCCGATGGGCGCAAGAATTTCGTACGGGCCGAGTTTATCGCCGGGAGAAAGGGGCACTGAGTGGTGAAGTCCAGTTTAGCCGATCAGAAAGGAGTTAGGTCCTGGTTAACGCACTAACCGGAAGCTATATTTTTTGAAAGACCACCCATCCGGTCGGCTTTCTGCGTCATTTCTTCAGCGCCGCCGTCCAGTTGAGCGTCACTTCGAGCGGCACGTTGTCGCTGCCGCCGGCAATCGAATTGACCAGGAATTTCTGTCCGTGGGCCGCGACCTCCACGTTGTGCGGTTGATTGCTCACCAAGCCCTGAGTGTGAATCGAAAAGAGCATCCGCGGTGTACCCGCTTCGAGCGAGCCGTTGCGCTCGGTCACCGGGACCGCCATGAGACCCTCCGGCCCTTCGTAGTAAAGCTCCCGGCCATCGTCGCGCCAGACGGGGCCGCTGCCGCCCTTTACAGATACCTGGATCCGTTCGCCCGGCCGGTCGAAAGGCTGCGCAAAGACCTCCGGCCCCGAAGGAAGGGCGAGACCGTACGCCAACCAACGGCTATCCGGAGACACGCGGGCTTGGACCGCAGCAAAGGGGCCCTGCACCAGCGCCCGCCGCTCGGCGCTGCCGACACGCTGAATCCAAATCTCGGACGGGGCCTTCACTGACTTGAATACCAGATAGCGGCCATCCCTCGTGACATCCTCGAAATGAACGAACGGGCCGGGATTTTCGAAGGCCGTCGCTGCAGGCGCGCCGATGGTGAGCGTGCTTAGCTGACGTTGCGTGGCGTCGCTCTGCGTTACGTAGACGTGGCGGCCATCGATTGCCCATAAGGGGCGCATCGTCGGCTCTCCAAACGTGACGCGGGTGCCGCTCTCCTTCCCCGCGTCGAACAGCCAGAGGTCGATTTTCCCCGCGTCGGTGTCTCGTATTTCCGCGACGGCGCGACGTTCGTCCGGAGCGAGCGCGAATGAGGCGATGTTGGCACGCGGGCCCAAGGTAGCCACGGCTCGCCCCGTCCGGTCCATCCACGTAAGTTGGCTCATGACCGGCGCGGGTCGATCCACCACCAGCGTGCCATTCGCCGAAACGGCAAACCCCGGAATACCGCCTGTGTTCGCCATGGGCAGCCGATCGCGGACCGGCTGTGGCGTGCCCTGGAGTTTCAGTCGCTCAGGATCGAAGGGCTGGGCCAGCAGACTGCGAGGGTTGGGAGTCGAGGACAGCAGCCACCCGGCGGCGTAGGCGGCAGCGCCGCTGCTCTCGGTAATCCGAGTTCGTGCCGGATTGTCAATCGACGCCGCCCAGATGGTGCCTCTGGTTTGTCCGGTTGCCAGAGCGAGAAATAGCAGGTGCTTCCCATCCGGAAGGAACCACGGTCCGAAGTGGCCCGCTTCCTTGGCCGCTGCGTCCAAAGTGGCCACCGGCGTCGGCGTGCCGCCCGTGTCCGGGACCCGGAACAGTCCCGCATGCGCACCGAATACGATCACGCCACCCGGGCTCCATGTGCCGCCGTAGAAGCTGTTGCCAGGCACATCGCAGAGCCGTTTGGGCGGGCCGGCGCTGAGATCCGAACGATACAGGCCGCCCTCCCTGGCAAACGCGAGCGATCGGCTGTCTGGCGCCCAAAAAACGCTCGTTGAGTCGGTTCCGCTCTCAGTTCCAGCCAAGGGCTGGGCTTCCGCCGTATCGATGTGCCGGACGAAGATCCGAAATACGCGGTCGGAGCCCCCGGCCCTAAAGGCAAGGAGTTGGCCGTCCGGCGAGATAGCAAATCCGCTCATAACATGGCGGATGGCGTCAGGAGGTGGAGGCGCGGTGAAGCGCACCAGGGGCCGCGCCTCAGGCATTTCGCGGAAATGAAGAAAGGAGACGCCGAGCGCGTAAACAATCGCAAGGGCCGCCACGCCCCACGCCACCATTCCGAGTCGTGATGCTGGTGCCGCGCCAACGGCCGCCACATGC
>Ga0209415_10008666_pt1 | contig 17607 bp, 12 predicted proteins | sample PeaSoiSIISIP2007_FD_187696 | JGI IMG/M metagenome (GOLD analysis project Ga0209415, IMG submission 187696) | Peat soil microbial communities from Weissenstadt, Germany - SII-SIP-2007 (SPAdes) (version 2) | ecosystem: Environmental > Terrestrial > Soil > Wetlands > Peat | place: Germany... | reverse complement strand
AAGTTCAAGGGCCGCCTGCAGCCCGGCCGCATGCTGCTGGTGGACACCACCGAAGGCCGCATCGTTCCGGACGACGAGCTCAAGGAGCGTCTGTGGAGCCGGAAGCCGTATGGTGAGTGGCTGAAAGCGAATCAGATCACGTTGGACAGTCTTCCGGAGCCGCCGCGCGTGTATGAGTCGGATCTCGGCAGCATCGTTCGGCGCCAGCGTTCATTCGGCTACACCGACGAGGATCTGCGGGTGCTGATGCTGCCCATGGCGGAGAAGGGCGAAGAGCCGATCGGCTCCATGGGGACCGACACGCCGCTGGCCTGTCTTTCCGACAAACCGCAGCCTCTGTTCCACTACTTCAAGCAGTTATTCGCGCAGGTGACCAATCCGGCCATCGATCCGATTCGCGAAGAGCTGGTGATGTCGCTGACCAGCTACATCGGGCACGAGCGGAACATCATCGAAGAGACGCCGCTGCACTGCCACACTCTGAAGTTGCACCAGCCGCTGCTGACGAATCGCGACTTGGAGAAGTTGCGCCGGGTTTCCACCGGCGATTTGCTGGCCAACACGCTGCCGATACTGTTCCGCGTCGCGGGCGGCGCAAAAGAACTGGAACGCGCGCTGGATGGCTTGTGCCGCCGTGCGTCGCTGGCCGTGCGATCCGGCTATAGTTTGCTGATTCTGACCGACCGCGGCATGGATGAAGAATACGCGCCCATCCCCAGTCTGCTGGCCCTGTCGGCGGTGCATCACTATCTGGTTCGCGAAGGGACGCGCACGCAAGCGGCGCTGATTATCGAATCCGGTGAGCCGCGCGAAGTGATGCATTTCGCCCTGCTGATTGGTTATGGCGCCAGCGCGGTGAATCCGTACCTGGCGATTGAGACCTTGGAAGATCAGGCGGCGCGCGGCCATCTGGCCCCCGGCGTGACGTTTGAAACAGCGCTCAAGAACTACAAGAAGGCCATCAACAAGGGGCTGCTCAAGGTTTTCTCGAAGATGGGCATTTCGACGCTGCAAAGTTATCGCGGCGCACAGGTGTTCGAAGCCATCGGATTGAGCAAGGCTTTAGTGGACCGGTATTTCACCGGCACCGCGTCGCGCATCGAGGGTGTTGGCATGGATGTGCTGGCGCGCGAAGCCAAGATGAAGCATGACTACGCTTTCCAAAGCGTGTCGGAAGCCGATACCGAGCTGGATGTTGGTGGAAGCTATCAATACCGTGTGCGCGGCGAGTATCATCTGCTGAATCCCGCGACCGTGAGTAAGCTGCAGCATGCGGTGCGTCAGCAGAGCTTCCAGACTTTCCAGGAGTACACATCGCTAATAGACAGCCACAGCCGCGAGCTTTGCACGCTGCGCGGACTAATGAAGTTCAAGCTCGACGACCCACCGGTTCCAATCGAGGAAGTTGAGCCGGCCAGCGAGATCGTCAAGCGGTTTGCGACGGGCGCGATGTCCTTCGGGTCCATCAGTAAAGAAGCTCATGAAACCCTGGCCATAGCGATGAACCGGATCGGCGGAAAATCCAACACCGGCGAGGGCGGGGAAGACGAATCGCGATTCGCACGCGACGCCAACGGCGATTGGCGGCGCAGCGCGATCAAGCAGGTGGCCTCGGCCCGGTTTGGCGTTACCACCAATTATCTGGTGAATGCCGACGAGCTGCAGATCAAGATTGCGCAGGGAGCCAAGCCTGGCGAAGGCGGGCAATTGCCGGGTCATAAAGTTGACGAAGTGATCGCGCGCGTGCGGCACTCCATTCCAGGCGTGGCTTTGATCTCGCCGCCCCCGCATCACGACATTTATTCGATTGAAGATCTGGCGCAGCTCATCTACGATTTGAAGAACGTGAATCCGCGCGCCCGGATTTCGGTCAAGCTGGTGGCCGAAGTGGGTGTGGGGACGGTAGCCGCGGGCGTGGCCAAGGCGCACGCCGACGTGGTTCTGATCAGCGGGTACGACGGCGGAACCGGCGCCTCGCCCCTCACGTCGCTCAAACACGCCGGTATTCCCTGGGAACTGGGGCTTTCCGAAACCCAGCAGGTGCTGGTGTTGAACGATCTGCGCAGCCGCGTGCGGGTGCAGACCGATGGCAAGCTGCAGACCGGGCGCGACGTCACCATCGCGGCTCTGCTGGGCGCCGAAGAGTTCGGCTTTTCCACCGCGCCGTTGGTATCGATGGGTTGCATCATGATGCGTAAGTGTCACTTGAACACTTGCCCGGTCGGCATCGCGACACAAGATCCCGCGTTGCGCGCCAAGTTCCAGGGAACGCCCGAGAACGTCATCAATTTCTTCTTCTATATTGCCGAGGAAGTGCGGCAGTGGATGTCCAAGCTCGGCTTCCGCACCATGGACGAGATGATCGGCCGCGTGGACCGCATCGAAATGCGGCACGCTGTGGACCATTGGAAAGCGCGGGGGCTGGACTTCTCGTCGATTCTCTACAATCCGCAGGTGCCACGCCGCGTAGGCAGGCGCTGTACGATAGCCCAAGATCACGGCCTGGCCGAAGCGCTGGACTACAAGCTCATCGATCATGCCAAGGAGGCGCTGGAGCAGGGCGCTCGGGTGGACTTCCAGTTGCCGATTCGCAATGTGCATCGCACCGTGGGCGCGATGTTGAGCGGCGAGATTGCGCGCCGTTACGGATCGGCGGGCTTGCCGGACGACACCATACGATTCCATTTCACGGGATCCGCTGGGCAGAGCTTCGGAGCTTTTCTCGCCAAAGGCGTTACGCTCACGCTCGAAGGAGACGCCAACGACTACGTCGGCAAGGGACTGTCGGGCGGGCGGTTGATCGTGTACCCGCCGCGAACCTCCACGTTCCTTCCCGAAGAGAACATGCTGGTGGGCAACGTGGTGCTGTATGGCGCCACCACCGGCGAGGCATTTTTCAACGGAATGGCCGGCGAGCGGTTCGCCGTTCGGAATTCGGGCGCGACCGCGGTGGTGGAATCGGTCGGCGATCACGGCTGCGAGTACATGACCAAGGGATTGGTGGTGGTGCTCGGCCGCGCTGGGCGCAACTTCGCCGCGGGCATGAACGGCGGTATCGCGTTCGTATTGGATGAGACCGGCGAGTTTGCCGGCGTCCTGTGCAACCAGGCCAGCGTGGATTTGGAACCTGTCCGGGATCCGGCGGACATGCAGGCCTTGCAAAATCTCATCACCAAGCACGTGGAGGCAACCGGGAGCCCGCGCGGGAAATGGATCCTCGAAAACTGGGGGGAGATGCTGCCGAAGTTCGTCAAGGTGTTCCCGCACGAATACAAGCGGGTTTTGGGAATCCCCAGGTATCAGGCGGCGAAAGTTGAGGCGGCGCATCCTCAAATAGTGTCTGCCGCCGCGGGCCTCCAGCAAGAGGCTGCGCATGGGTAAAGTAACCGGCTTTGTCGAATACGGCAGGGAAGCGCCCGAGCGCCGGCCGGTAACCGAGCGGGTCAACGACTGGTTCGAGGTCTACCAGGATTTTCCCGAGGACAAGGTTCGCACCCAGGGCGCGCGCTGCATGGATTGCGGAGTGCCGTTTTGCCATACCGGCTGCCCGCTGAACAACATCATTCCGGATTGGAACGATCTGGTTTATCGGGATCGCTGGCGCGCGGCTATCCGCGTTTTGCACGCCACCAATAATTTTCCGGAATTCACCGGGCGCATCTGCCCAGCGCCCTGCGAAGCCGCTTGCGTATTGGGAATTAGCGAACCGCCGGTCACCATCAAGGTGATTGAAAAGACCATCATCGAGCACGCGTTTCGCGAAGGCTGGATACAGCCGGAGCCGCCCGCGCGGCGCACCGGCAAACGAGTCGCGGTGGTGGGATCGGGGCCGGCCGGATTGGCCGCGGCGCAGCAATTAAATAGGGCCGGGCACTCTGTCACGGTTTTCGAGAAGGCCGACCGCATCGGCGGACTGCTGCGCTATGGCATCCCCGAGTTCAAGATGGAGAAGCGGGTGCTGGACCGGCGTCTTAACCAGATGATCGCCGAAGGCGTTGAGTTTCGAACCAACGTGCACGTGGGACGAAGCATCACTGGAGCCGCGCTGCAAAAGGATTTCGACGCGATTTTACTCGCCGGCGGCGCCGAGCAGCCGCGCGATTTGCCGGTGCCGGGCCGGGAATTGAACGGCATCCATTTCGCGATGGAGTTTTTGCCGCAGCAAAACAAAGTCTGCGAGGGGGACCAGGTTCCCGGGCAGATTCTGGCCACCGGCAAGAACGTCGTCATCATCGGTGGAGGCGACACGGGCGCCGACTGTCTGGGCACTTCGCATCGCCAGAAGGCGGCCTCGGTCCATCAGTTCGAGATTATGCCCATGCCGCCCAATGATCGCGCGCCGCAAACTCCGTGGCCGCTGTGGCCGCTGCAACTGCGCGTGGAAAGCTCGCACGAAGAGGGTGGCATCCGCGAGTGGAGCATGGCCACCGCGTCGTTCACTGGCGATGAAAATGGCCGCGTCAACAAGCTGCACGGCATTCGCGTGGGTCCCGCGCCGAAGTTTGAGCCGATCCCCGGCACCGAATTCACCTTGGATGCCGATCTTGTATTGCTTGCGATGGGTTTCACCGGCCCAGTGAAGAGCGGCTTGATCGAGCAACTGGGCGTTGCCTTGGATGCGCGCGGAAATGTCGCCGCCGACGCCAATTACGCCACTAATGTGCCCGGCATCTTTGCGGCCGGCGACTTGCGGCGTGGCCAGTCACTTGTAGTCTGGGCCATCGCCGAGGGTCGTAAAGCCGCCGAAGGAATGCATCGGCATCTGGTCAACGCAGACACCTTCGTGGCTGGGCACGCCTAGCTTTCCACGCCCAGCGCGGTAATATCTCTGGAGAGAGGTGACCGCATGCGTCGCGTTCCAAGATGTTGGATCCTGATTTCCATCCTTGCCATGAGCACCATTTCCTTGATTGGTCAGACCAAGCCACGCGCCCGCGATCTGGGCGTTCCGCTGGAAGGCACAACCGGGCCGCTGAATGCGATTGTCGACGTTCCCGGCATCCAGGTGGGTCACCGGACCTTGATCTCCGGCGACAACGTTCGCACCGGCGTCACTGCGGTTTGGCCGCGTGGCAAGCAGTCCAACGATCCGGTTTTCGGAGGCTTCTTTTCGCAGAACGGCAACGGCGATATGACCGGCACGCATTGGCTGGAGGAATCCGGTTTCTTGGACGGGCCCGTGCTGATCACCAATACACATAGCGTGGGCGTGGTTCGGGACGCCTATCTCGCATGGTTAGTGAAGAACAAACGGCAGCCCGGGACCAACACGTTCCCCGGCGGCTTCTATACCTATCCGATCGTGGCGGAAACTTACGATGGCTTTCTGAACGACATCAACGGATTCCATGTGAAACCGGACGATGTCGCGGCCGCGCTGGATGCAGCGAACGCGGGGCCGGTGGCGGAAGGCAACGTGGGCGGCGGCACGGGCATGGTCTGCTACGGATTCAAAGGCGGCATCGGAACGTCGTCGCGCGTGGTTGCTGTTGGCACCGCGAATTATGTGGTCGGCGTTCTGGTGCAATGCAACTGCGGACGACGCAGCCAGCTGCGCATCGGCGGACTGCCGGTAGGCCAGGAGATCGCGACCACGCCCCCGCCGTTTGCGAGCCTGGGAGCCTCTTACAAGGAAGACACCGGATCGATCATCATTGTGCTCGCGACCAATGCGCCTTTGCTGCCGCATCAAGCCAAGCGGCTGGCGCGCCGTGCCACGCTGGGACTTGGACGAACGGGATCGGTGTCAGGAAACGGATCGGGCGATATCTTTATTGCCTTTTCGACCATGAATCCGGGCGCCGCTGCCGCGTCGAGCGCCACCAACGTCTCAATGCTGCCAAACGACTCGCTGGATCCCGTGTTCGAAGGAGCGGTTCAGGCCACCGAAGAAGCGATTATCAACGCGATGGTGGGAGCCGAGACAATGGTTGGGGTGGACGGCCACAAAGTAGACGCGCTGCCACATGACGGATTACGGCAGGTGTTGAAGAAGTACAACCGACTAGTCGAGAAGTAGCGCCGAGTAGCGCCGTCAACGGCCGCCGAGACCGAGGAAAGTGATGCCGATCAGAATCAGCCCTACGCCGGCCAGCTTCACTTTCGTAATCGTCTCGTTGAAGAACAGACGCGACCAGACCAGCGTGCAAACGTAGCCCACCGAGACCAGCGGAAACAAGACCGACAGCTCGCCGTTCGACATGCCCTTTACGAAGAGAACCGACGAAACCAGGTAGGTTCCAATTCCCACCGCCAGCCGCCAGTTAAAAGCGAAGCTGGTCCAATGCCTGTTCAACGCGTGGGCGCCCGACTTCAGAAAGATCGAGCCCACGGATCCGATCAGCGATCCGACCAGGACCAGGACCATCGATGAAACCGGAGTGGTCACGGCTTTCCCTCAGTCGCTTTCCCCCCACCCCAGCCAAGAACCGCGACGCCCGCGACAATCACCACCAATCCCGTGACCTTCAACGGGTTCATGCTCTCGTGGAACGCCACCACGGCCGTAATGGTTACCCACACGTAGCCCAGCGCGATCAGCGGGTAAAGGATCGATAACTCGCCGTTGCGTAGCGCATAAACGAAAAGCACGGTGAACACGCCGTACAGGCAATATCCGGCAAAAAGCGGCGGGATGGTGAAAATCCCGATCATCGTCGCCAGCAGTCCGGCGTGCGACAGGTGATTGGCGCCCAGCTTGATCAGGTACTGGCCAATGGCCACCAGCAACGTGCAACAAATCACGATCAAAATCGACTGCCGGCGCTTCGCTGGATCAATAACGTGAGGTTCGGACGAAGAAGTTGCTGGGCTCAATAGGATTCCTAGGCCTCCATGATAACAATCGGCCGGACGTAGAATATGGTTATGGATCGCGGATCCGCCGGTGTACTGTCACCGGTAGACCAATTTTTTGAGCTTTCGCTATTGGGCCTGCTTGGCAGCGGCTTCCTGGCCGTGGCGGGCTCGGGCTACCTCGACGTGCCCACCCTGGTCCTGACCTCCGCCGCTCTCATCATCCGGGCGCTGATGGTAGCGGGCCTCGTGCATTTCGAGCCGCCCCCCATCGTCATCACCATTCTGACGCTCGCCTACATCGGCTTCTACCCGGTCGATTACTTTTTCATTTCACTCGCTTTCATCCCGGCGGCGATCCACCTGGTCTTCTTTGTCGCGGTAGTCAAGATTTTGACCGCGCGCACGAATCGCGACTATCTGTTCCTCAAAGTGATCGCGTTTCTGGAACTGTTGGCCGCGTGTATTGTTTCGGCCAGCGTTAACTTCTTCGTCTTTCTGTTGCTGTTCCTGGTGCTGGGCGTGGCCACCTTTGCCAGTAGCGAGATTCGTCAATCGCGCCAACGCGCTCAGTCCGTCAGGCCAACCGGCGCCGGCGTGCCAGCCCGGCTGATCGCCGTCGTATTGTGCGTTTCATTTTCGATTCTCGTGATCACGGCCGGCCTGTTCTTCTTCCTGCCGCGCACCGCGCGCGCCGCGTTCCAGCACCTCGTGTCGCACCGCTATCACCTTGTAGGTTTTTCCGATCACGTGACGCTGGGCCAGATTGGCGAAGTCAAGAAGGAAAACGTGCCGGTGATGCACGTGAAGATGGATCGGCCGGAAGACCGCACGCTCGCCCTCAAATGGCGCGGCGTAGCGTTGGCGGAGTTCAACGGACGCGCCTGGTTCAATCGTCCAGCGGCCGGGCTGATCCTGCAGCCGGATCGGGGCGGGCTGTTGCGTCTGGATGACGAAGCGGCGCATCGCGGTAAGGGACGCTACATCTCCTACGCGGTCTACCTGAACGATTTGGCTCAAGACGCGCTGTTTTTCGCCGGCACGCCGCAATACATGCGGATCGATTCGCTGGTGGTCCGCCGTCCGTTTGGCAACTATAGCGCGCAGTTCAGCGATGCGCGAACCGTCGCGTACCAGGTTTACAGCCGCATCGAGATGCCATCCGCCAGGGGCGAAGCTGACGTCGAGCCGCTGCCCGCCGCGGAGCGAAACGCCTATCTGCAATTGCCGCGCACCGATCCCCGTATTCGAGAGCTGGCCGAAAACATCGTGGGCGGCGAAACATCGCCTGCCAGGCAAGCGCAGTTGGTGGAAAACTATCTGAGCACCCACTTCGAATACACGCTCGAGCTTCCGCCGTCTGAACCGGCCGATCCTTTGGCGTTCTTTCTCTTTCACCGCAAGAAGGGGCACTGCGAGTATTTTGCGTCTTCCATGGCGGTGATGCTGCGGATGCTGCAGATTCCTTCGCGCGTGGTGACCGGCTTTCAGAGCGGAGTCTACAACCCGATCAGCGGCTCGCAATTGATTCGCACGTCCGACGCGCATAGTTGGGTGGAGGCCTGGCTTCCGGAACGCGGTTGGATGACCTTCGATCCCACGCCGCCCGATCCGCAGCCCCAGCGTCTCTCGGCGTGGACCCGGCTTAGCTTTTACGCCGATGCCGTCGACGTGTTCTGGCAGGACTGGGTGCTCAACTACAACCTGGATCGCCAGTTGCAACTGGCTTCGCGAGTCGGCGAGTCCTCCCGGCACTTCGGACTGAACTGGGGAGAGAGTCCGCGGATCTGGGCAGCTCAAATTGGAGCCGGCGTCAAGGATTTCGCGCGCCGATTCGGATTTGTGATTCTCGGCTTAGTCGCGCTCTTGCTCATGGCCAAGTTTCTGGGACGCGATGGATGGCATTGGTGGACCACCCGGCAGCGCATGCTGAAGGTCCAGCGCGGCGGAGCCGAAGCTTCGGACGCCACGCTGCTGTATCAACGGATGCTCAAGGTGTTGGGGCGGCGTGGAATAGAAAAGCCCGCCTGGCTAACCCCGTGCGAATTCGCCCGCGTAGTCCAGGAACCGGACCTATCGCTGTTGGTGGAAGATTTCACCAACGCGTACAATGAGCTCCGTTTCGGTGGCAACGCGGAGGCGGCCGGCCGGATTTTCGTCCTGCTGGAACGATTGGAGACGGCGCCTTAATTCGGCCCGATCGCGATCTCGACCACCAGCGGGGCCGGAGCCGCCGATTTCTGTAGCATCGCCTTGGCGCGCGGCTCGGCTAATTGCCCGGTAGAGACCCGATCGTTCGCGAGCGCTGGCGCGGCGGAGGCGGCTGTCTCGCCGGGCTCGATCACCAACCGCAACTTGTCCTGATTGCCGCCGATGGCGATGGGATTTTCCGGGATTTGGTAGGTCGTATTTGCCGCGATCGGAATCCCCGAACCGTTCATCGGAAACACGCGCTGCCATTGGCCCGCGACACCCATGCGATACAGCGCCAGGCTACCGGCCAGTTGACTCACAACTTCAATGCGTATTGCGTCGCCGGAAGGTCCGCTGCGCAGCACTGAATATCGCACCAGCGGTCCGCTGTAGAGAGGCGCGTTGGCGGCGCTCTCGGCCGCGGCCCCGCCGATGGCCCCCACGATTCCTCCCACCGGAGAAGGGGCGAACTCGCGAATCGCGGGAGGGGGAATAGGCGGTGCGCTTTTTTTGTTGCGCGGTGCTGCCGCCTTGGGTTCGATCGGTTTTGGTTGAGCCGGGCTTTGAGCAATCTCCGAGGGCGCGATCTGGGGCACCGCCGGAGCCTGTTGCGCCGGCTTGCGTTGCGCGATCACGATCGCAACCGCGACTACGGCCGCCACTGCGACACCGGCCGTGCCGATGACCCACGGTCGCCGCATCCAAGATACCCGGCGTGCCGGTTGCAGCGCTTGCCGAACCTGTTCGAGCGATATAAGATCGACCAGCACCTCGCGCAGCGCGTCTTCGTTGTGGAGAGCGTCGAATAATTCCTGGTCTTCCAGCGCCGCCTCAAACAGCGCCGCTCGCTCGCTTTCGGTGAGCGTATTGGTGGCGTACCCGCCGAGCAGTCTGCGGATTTCTTCCTGAGTCATCCGGTCTTCCCCCGGTCCGCACCGATGCTTTCGATCAACTGTTGGCGGCAGCGAAAATCCCAGGTGTAGATGGTATTGATGGAACTGACGCCAAAGGCGATTTGAATCTCGGCGAAACTCTTGCCTTCCAGCTTCAGCGCAAGCAGCCTGCGGCACCGATCGCCCAACGCGGCCACCGCAGCCATCAACCGTTCGCGGGTCTCCCGTTGCTCCATCGCGGTAAGCGCGTCATCGCTGCCATCCGGCGTCTGAATTTCATCCACGGATACTTGCGTGTACTCCCCGTGCCGCCGCGCTTTCCTGCGGTGCGCCAGCATTTTGAAGCGGACGATTTTGAGCGAGAGCGGGAGAAGATCTTCCAACCGGTCCAGGTGCCCGTATTTTTCGTGGAGCAGGATCAGCACTTCCTGCGCCAGGTCCTCGGCAGCATCGCTCTGTATTCTAGATGCCGCAAAGCCCACGATCCTTTCGCGCAGCTTGCGCAGGATATCTTCCCGCGAGCTGGTCGTTTGGTCCACGCTCTTGGCTGAGATCGAGCCTTTTGCAGAGATGGGTTCCATGCGAGTCCAGCCAACACCATGTTACACTCAGACTTCCGGTTGTTCCGTGGTATCCCGCCGTGCTTTGCTGAAAGGCGCCGCGCTTGCTATTGCCGCGCCAATGGTTCAACGAGGGCGCTTCTGCCTTTTTGCTCAAAGTGAAACTGCGTACTCCAGCCTAACGCTGGATTTGGTTCAGCGTTCCACCGTAATCGACATGCTGGGCCTGCTGACGCTCAATTACGCCAAGCTGCGTTCCTGGGAAGCTGACCCGGACGGCTTTGCGCGCCGCGATTTCGAGAAGCTGAGAGCGTCGGGAATCACCGTCTTTCATCCTGCGGTCGGCTTCACCGGCGGCGATGTGCATGCCAGCTCCCTGCGCGATATCACCGGCTGGAATAAGTTCATCGCTTCCCACCCCAGCGAGTTCTTTCGGGTGGATCGCGTGGCCGATTTCGAACAAGCCAAGGCCAGCGGCAGGATCGGGATCCTGATCGGCCAGCAAAACTCCCGCCATTTCCGAACGGTGGAGGATGTCGAAAATTTCTACCACCTCGGCCAGCGGGTTTCGCAGCTCACGTATGACGACAACGAGATCGGCGGTGGCTCCACCGACCCGCGCGATCCAGGTTTAACTGAATATGGCGAGAAAATCATCGGCCGGATGAACGCGCTCGGAATGGCAGTGGATGTTTCACACAGCGACGACCGGACCACGCTCGACGCTCTCAACGTTTCACGAAAGCCGGTGCTGGTCACTCATTCCAATTGCCGTGCCCTGGTTCCCGGCAGCGCGCGCTGCAAGACCGACGATGCGATCCGGCTCCTGGCTTCAAAGGGCGGCGTGATCGGAATCACCATGGTCCGCAGTTTCGTGCACGCGTCCGGCCGAGCCACCATCGAGAATGTTCTGGATCATATCGATCATGTAGCCAGACTTGTGGGCGTGGAGCACGTGGGCATCGGCAGCGATGTGGATCTGGACGGCCGCGACGCCAGGATACGCCCGCGCAAGAGATTCGACCTGGACGGCATCAATTACTCCCAAAAAATCTTCGACCTTACCGAGGGTCTGGTTCGCAGGAAGTACTCGACCCAGGACATCGCGTTGATTCTGGGCGGCAACTTCCAGCGCGCCTTGTCGGCCATTTGGACCAGGGAAGCCTCGCCCGCATCCAGTTGAAACGCAGCGTTGATTGAGTTAGCGATTGACTTTTGAATCATTTTGCTGCATACTAAATCATGATGAACGAGGGTGCATCAACGGTCGCCGAGCCACTTGGAGAGCGAACACGAATTAGCATCGACCTTGCGCCAGATTTGCGTACCGAGGTCAGCGCGAGGGCTAAGGAAACTGGCCTAAGCATGAATCGCACAATCCTACAACTATTACGCGTTGGCCTGGAAGCTGAGCGCCAGAAGAAGCAGCGTCTCGAAGAGATGCTCCGCCGATATCGCGAGTGTGCTGATCCCAAAGAAGCAGAACGCCTCGGTGATGAACTCGGTGCTATGATCTTTGGGCGGTGAAGCTAAATCGCTGGAGCGATTTTCCCGAAGGAGTTAAGCGCCACCTAAAAGAACGGCTTCTAGATCGCAGGATCACGCTCGATGATTTGAACAAACTACAGGTATGGGTCGACTCCGGTCCAGATTTGCCTGCCGGGCCTTGGTTTAGAGATTTTGGGTCCTTTAAGATTGTTGGTGAAGGTCCAAATCCGTTGAGCTTCTTGGATTCCTCGCAGATTCCGTTCGGCGAAGAGATACCACCGGAAGATGAAGCGGCCTCACCAGGCACCGATTAGCAAGTCTCTTTCCTCGGCCTTCCACCGCTTCCGCGTCTTCCGTGCCGCCCGCATCCAGTTGAAACGCAGCGCCGTTCCCGCTCGTTACAATAGTAATAGCCACATGAGATCCCCCACTTTCCGCTTCGCTATTCTATTGCTGTGCCCCCTGCTTTTAGCGGCGCAATCGTTGAAGGACTTTGAGAAACGGGTCACCGAATTCACGCTCGGCAACGGGTTGCACTTTATCGTTTTCGAGCGGCACGAAGCGCCGGTAGTCTCGTTTCACTCCTACGTGAACGCGGGTTCGGTGGACGATCCGAGCGGCGAAACCGGCATCGCGCACATGTTCGAGCACATGGCGTTCAAGGGAACCGAGACCATTGGCACCAAGAATTATCCGCTAGAGCGGAAGGCGATGGATGAGGTCGAACACATTTACGATCAGTACGACGCCGAGCGAAACAAGGGATTGAAAGCCGATCCGAAGAAAGTTGAGGAGCTCCAGCAGCAGCTTAAAACGGCCATGGAAAAGGCCGACGGCTATGTGATCCCGAACGCTTATCCGGAACTGATTGAAGAAAACGGCGGCGTGGGGATGAACGCGGGCACGGGTGAAGACGCGACGAACTATTTCTACAATTTCCCCAGGAACCGCTTGGAACTGTGGTTCCTGCTGGAGTCGCAACGCTTCTACGATCCGGTGTTTCGCGAGTTCTACAAAGAGCGCGATGTGGTTCGCGAGGAACGGCGCATGCGGGTGGAATCGAGCGCGCAAGGCCAGTTGGCGGAGGCGCTGCTTGCCACCGCTTTCGCGGCCCATCCCTATCGCAACATGCCGGGCGGCTGGGCCAGCGATATCGAAAACTTCCGGCTTACCGAAGCGGTCGCGTTCTACAAAAAGTACTACGTTCCAGCCAACATCACCATCTCGATTGCAGGCGATGTGGACCCCAAGGAATGCCGGCGGCTGGCCGACAAGTATTTCTCGATCCTGCCTTCGGGCCCATTGCCGGACGGCCCACGCACGGTGGAGCCGGTGCAAAAGGGCGAGAAGCGCGTGCAGGTGGAATCGCCGGCGCAACCTTTCATGGCGATCGCCTACAAGCGGCCCGATCAGAATGACAAGGACGATCCGGTGTTCGACGTCCTGGGTGAGATTCTGGCCGGCGAGCGCACCGGTCTGCTGTACATGGACTTGGTTCGGGACAAGAAAATCGCGCTGGCCGCGGCTGCCGAGGCATCTTTCCCGGGAGGAAAATATCCCAACCTCTTCCTGTTCTTTTTAGTGCCCAATCGCGGCCATACAGTAGAGGAAAACGAGAAGGATTGCTACGAAATCATCGAGCGTTTGAAGACCCAGAAGGTCACCGATGACACGCTACAGCGCATCAAGACCAAGGTTCGGGCCGCGCTGATCCGCCGCCTGGACAGCAATTCGGGCATGGCCGACGCTCTGACGTTCTATTACGCCAACTACGGCGATTGGCGCAAGCTGTTTACCAGCATCGATGATGTCGCCAAAGTCACGGCCGACGACGTGGTTCGAGTGGCGAAGCAATACTTGATTCCCGATACGCGCACGGTGGTCTACACGGTTCAGCCCGCTGCCGCTAGCAAGGCAGAAGGAGCGGCGCAATGAGAGCGGTCGTTATTGGGCTGTTTCTTTGCGCCGGGTTCGCAAGCGCGCAGACCGAAATACGGCACGCCATTGTCCTGCCATCGTATAAGGACTTGAAGTACCCGCCCCTTCCGCCCCTCAAGGTGCCTGAACCGGTGGAAGCGACGCTGTCCAACGGCATGAAGATTCTGCTATTGGAGGATCACGAACTCCCGCTGGTCAGCGGCACGGCGCTGATTCGCACCGGCAATCTCTTCGACCCGTCGAATAAGAAAGGCCTGGCTGGCTTGACCGGTGACGTTCTGCGTTCAGGCGGGACCAAAACGAGAACAGGCGATCAACTGGATCAGGACCTGGAGAACGTTGCGGCATCCATTGAGAGCCAAATTGGTGAAACGAGCGCCACGATCAGCTTTTCGTGCCTGAAGGATAATACCGACCAGGTGCTCGGCTTGTTCCACGATCTTCTCACGGCGCCGGAGTTTCGCCAGGACAAAGTGGACTTGTCCAAGACCCAGACGCGCAGTGGGATTTCGCGTCGCAATGATGACCCCGACGGGATCGCGGAGCGCACATTCAGCGAGATGGTCTACGGCCGCAACACGTCGTATGGCTGGCGCGTGGAGTATTCCGATATCGACAATATCCAGCGTCAGGATTTAGTTGATTTCTATCACCGCTATTACTTCCCTGCAAACATCACGCTGGAAGTGTACGGCGACTTTTCAGCCAATGAATTGAAGGGCAAGCTCGAACAGCTCTTCGGCGATTGGAAGTACACTCAGCCGCCTGTGCCCGCTTTTCCCAAGGTGATTGAGAAGGCCGCGCCGGGCATGAATTTGGCATCCAAGGACGACACTACCCAGACGTTCTTTCAAGTTGGGCACCTGGGCGGCGAGTTGCGCGACAAGGATTATCCGGCTCTGGAAGTAGCCGCCGAGATTCTGGGCGGAGGGTTCTCCAGCCGGCTGTTTCGCAACGTTCGCACCAAGCATGGCTGGGCGTACAGTATTTCTGCTTCCTGGAATGCCAACTACGATCATCCGGGAACGTTCGTGATTTCGGGCAGCACGCAGTCGGTGCACACCGTTGACACGCTGAAGGCGGTCAGCGAGGAGCTGGACAAAATCAGGACCGCCGAAGTGACCGATGAAGAGCTGCAGACTGCCAGGGACACGGTGCTCAACGGATTCGTTTTCAACTTCGACCGGCCGAGCAAAACCATCAATCGCCTGATGATCTATCAATACTTCGGATATCCGAAGGATTTCATTTTTCAATATCAGAAGGCGATTGCCGCGGTTACCAAAGCCGACATCCTGCGCGTGGCGCAAAAGTACTTCCGGCCGAAAGATCTAACCTACGTGGCGGTGGGCAATCCCAAGGACTTTGGAACCCCGCTCGAGAGCCTGGGGATGAAAGTTGAGCCGATCGATCTAACGATTCCCGAGCCAAAAGCTGAGGCTGGGAAGGCCGACGCGGCTGCATTGGCCAAGGGCAAGGTGCTGTTGCAGCGTGTCCAGCAGGCGCTGGGTGGCGCCGACAAACTGGCCGCCGTCAAGGACCTGCAATTCCACGCGGATCTGGAAGTCTTCACTCCCGGCGCGTCCATGAAAGTGAAGCAGACCAATTCGTTCATTGCTCCCTCGACGGTCCGCCAGGATAACGAGCTTCCATTCCTGAAGCAGTCGGTGTATTCCGATGGCGCATCCGGATGGTTGTCGGGAATGCAAGGAGTGCAGAGTCTGACCGCTCCGGTTCTCAAGCAGATTCGCGGCGAAACATTTCGGCAAATGACGGGGCTGGCGATGAGCGACCAGGACCCCGATCGTACGGTGAGCTATGTGGGTGAAGGGGTGCTCGAGATTTCCTCCAAAGACGGCGAAAGCGTCCGTATGAGCGTGGATGAAAAAACCCGGCTTCCGGCAAAACTGGCGTATCAGCAATCGGCGGCTGAGGGCGGAAGCGCGGTGGAGCAAGTCTTTTCGGACTGGCGCGATGTGAATGGTATCCGGCTCCCATTTCAATGGACCGTGATGCAGGGCGGCAAGAAGTTTGCCGGCGTCACCGTGCAAGACTACAAACTCAACTCCGGACTGACGCCGGAGGTCCTCGACAAGCGGCCATGAAGAGGCTGGTATTCGCAGCGCTCATCGCTAGCAGCGGGTTTACGTCGCGCGCCGAAACCCCGGAGCAGCACGGCAAACGTGTCGTGGACGAATGTGTGCAGGCGCTGGGCGGCGATCGCTATCTGAATATGCAGAATCGCGTGGAATCGGGCCGCGTTTACTCCTTCTATCGCGAAAGACTCACCGGCTTGAGTATCGCCAAGATTTACACGCACTACGATACGGACGTCAAGGATACAGCGCATCAGTTGGCGCAAAGGGAGCGGGACAACTACGGCAAGAAGGAAGACTACGGGACTCTCTTCACCGACAAAGAGGCCTGGGACATCACCTATCGCGGTGCGCGGCCGTTGCCCGCGGATCGCTTTACGCGCTACAGCGAAACCACCTTGCGCGATATATTCTACATTTTGCGCGTGCGGCTGCACGAGCGGGGCTGGATCTTCGAATCGAAAGGGGCCGACGTCATCGAGAATGCGGCGGTCGAGATCGTCGATCTGACGGATGCCGACAATCGCACCACAAGCGTTTACTTCGACCGCATCACGAAGTTGCCGGTACGTCAGGCTTTCTATCGGCGCGATCCGGTGACCAAGGAAAAACACGAAGAAGTCACGCATTTTACGAAGTATCGCGAGACGGGCGGCATTCAATGGCCTTTCGCGATTGAGCGCGATCGCAACGGCGAGAAAATCTTCGAGATCTTTTCGACCTCGGTGGAAGTCAACGACTCAAAAGTTGGCTTCAATTTGTTCGAGCTGCCATCCACTATCAAACTGTTGAAACCGGAGTAGCGGCCGACACCGGCTTGTATCCGGCTGGCTGCACTTGCGGTGGCGCGAGTGGAAGTTGGATGGTGACGAGCAATCCCGGATTGGCGTTCTGCGCGGACAGTTTGCCTTTGTGCAGCTCGACGGAGCGCCGCGCGATCGCAAGCCCCAGTCCCAGCCCGCCGCTGGCACGGTTGCGGTCCGAATCCACGCGGTAGAACGGATCGAAGATGCGCGGAAGCGACTCTATGGGAACCCCTGGTCCGTAATCGCGAACGCTTACCAGCGCGGCAGCGGCGGATTTGGTGAGCTCTATATCCACCGAGGTGTTGCGTGGCGCGTAACGGATCGCGTTCCGGATCACGTTTTCAAGCGCCCGCCGGATCAGCTCTTCGTCGCCCGATAGAATGGCCGGCACAGGCGCCTTCAGCAGCAGCGTGCAATCCTTCGCTTTGGCTTCGAGCAACGAGTCATACACCAGGTCGCCCAGCAGCTCGTCCAAATGCACGACCTCGTTCTTCTGCATGGAGGGATCGGACTCCACCCGGGTGACTTGCAGCAACTCCCCTACCAGTTCATTCAACCGGTCGGCTTCCTTTTGAATGCGGTCCAGCATGTGCTCGCGATCCTCGCCGGAGCGGGCAAGTTCCACCGCCACGCCGAGCCTCGCCAAAGGGCTGCGCAGTTCGTGGGAAATATCCAGCAGAAGGCGGCGCTCGGCTGCCAACAGCGTTTGGATGCGGCTGGCCATTTCGTTAAAGCTCCGCGCCAACTCGCCCAGCTCATCCTTGCGGGCAGACGGTGCGCGAGCGGAAAAATCGCCGCGTCCAAAACAATCCACGACGGAACGCAAGCGCCGCACGGG
>Ga0209415_10008665_pt1 | contig 17607 bp, 8 predicted proteins | sample PeaSoiSIISIP2007_FD_187696 | JGI IMG/M metagenome (GOLD analysis project Ga0209415, IMG submission 187696) | Peat soil microbial communities from Weissenstadt, Germany - SII-SIP-2007 (SPAdes) (version 2) | ecosystem: Environmental > Terrestrial > Soil > Wetlands > Peat | place: Germany... | reverse complement strand
GAGATTTCGACGTGGGCTTCGGAGCCGACGCGGAGATTGTCGCTGCGCGTGCCCATGCCGCCGCCCAGACTCATCTCCCGCATGACGATGTTCGACCTTCCCCAGGAACTGGAGAGCGTGGCGGAGAGAGTGCGCGGCAACACGATGCGTTCGTAGCGGCGCTGGCGTACCCAGGGACATCCGGGGCCGGAATCAAGCGGCGCAATGGCCACTTCGCCGGGTTCGAGCCCGCTTTCGGTCAGCGCCTGCGTGCCGTGGCGGGGATCGATCTTGGAGAGCGACTGAATGGCGGCGATTCTCAATTCGCGGTGCTGGCTGAAGCCGAAGAATTTCTTTTCTGCGACGACGCTGCGCAAGACGGGGACGGCTTCGACCTCGCGTAAGCGGCCGAGCGACTCGATGGCTTTCAGTTGCACGAATGGGGGACGACTCTGCGCTTCTCCGGCGGCGGCGAGGGCGATCAGGCTGGAACTGGCGCTGCGATCCAGGCTCATGCCGATCTCGTCGATAGCCTCGGGCAGGATGAGCGGGTCGAGCAGTTCCAGTAGTTCGAGCAGAGTGCGTCCACGGTCGGGCGCCGCGCCGTATGCGATCTGGCGAACCAGGACGTCCTGATAAAAACGGTTGAACTCGCCCATGCGGGAGGGCAGCAATTCCAGCAGTGAGGTCACGGCGAGGCGGCTCAAAAGACCGACGGTGGAGGCAGCCTGGCGGGGCTGTCCAGTGCGCAGAATCTCACGCAGATCGTCGGTGGCGGGCTGTCCGAGTTCGCCGACGAGTTCGACGATGCGGTCGCATTCCACCCGTTTCCGCGCCCGGAAGAAACGGTCGGCCAGATGTTCGACGGAATTTCTGGGAAGCTGCCGCAGGACAGTGACCAGATCGGCAGACACCTGATCTGCATTGATGGCCTCTTCGATCATCTCGGGCAATCGATTTTCGATGCCGACGCGGGAGCGGAGATCCTGCACCAGCGCCGGCCTCTGGCGGGCCACTTTTTCGAGCGAGTAGCAGAGTTCGGCGACGGCTTTGTACTTCTTGCGGGTGCAGGCCTCCTGTCCGAAGCGGGCAAAGGCGGCGCTCAACAGGCTCTGGATCTCGGAGTCGCTTTCGTGACCCAGTTTGTCGCTGATCGCCTCCAGGGTGCTGGCCATGACTCCCTCGGGAGCGCTGGCATAAAGGTCCGCGAGTTGCACCAGGCCATTGGCGGTCTTACGGCGGAGTTCGGCTTCATGGGCGTCGAGGCCACTGCAATAGTTGGAGAGAATCTTGGCTGCGATCTCGTTGTCGCCGCGCTCAAAAAGGAGTTCGACGAACTGGCGAATATTTCGCGGCGGCACGCAGGTGGCTTCGCTGGACAGCAAGACGCTTTTCTTGCCGGTTTCCGGAATCTCAGCCCAAAACATGCGGTCGAGAATGTCGGCGTGCGATTCCACCAGCACACCGGCCTTGGATAGCTTGTCTTCCTGAACGCGCAGGATCTGGCGCAGCGTGTCCATCTGCCGGCTCATGTGCTCCATCATCTCGTGGACGGCATTGACTTTCACTTCGCCACGCTGATAGCGGTCGAGAGCGAACTTGATGGCCATGCTTTCGGCGGCCTTCATGAGAAGCGGCGTGTCATCGCTGCCTTCGCGTGGGTCAAGGGAAACCTGAGCGGCCAGACCCTCGAGCAACTGGGCGAGATTGAGTTTGGCGCCTTCGGAAACCTTGCCGAGTTCGACCTGAATATTCTGCGGGGCGGCGTTCGGGTCCTGCATGGCCTGGCCAAAATGGGTGAGCAGCCGAATGGTCTGGATGACTTCCTCTTCCTGCAAGGAAACGACGCCGCCAGTCCAGGCTCCGGCAGCCGGGGCCGAGGCCGGCGCGGCCGCGCCGCTGTTCATGCCAACCGGAACGGAGGGAACACTGCCCAGCGCCGCGCCACTGGCGGTGGCGCCCTGGGCGGCGGCAATCAACTGCAGAAGCTTCTGAGGATCGTTCAGCCAATCCTTGAATTCGGGGCCGAGCGACTGGGCGGCGAGTTGCGCGGCAATGGAAAGTTCGCCGGTAGCAGGATCGGCGGCAACGAACTTGACCTCATTAATGCGGATGGAGGAATTCTTGTTGTCGCCCAGCGTTTCCTTAATCTGCTTGGCGAAGTCCTGAGCTTTGGACCCGCCCATGGCAAAGGCGCGGACCAGGCGGGTAAAGTCGTCGAGTGTGACCTGGCTGGAAAACAGGATGCTGGAGAGCCCGGCGGCGTTCAGCAACTGGGCGAAGGTGCGCTCGGCTTGTCCGGCCTCGAGCGGGATGCCGTCAAGAAGAAGTTTGTTGTCGGAAACCCCGAGCACAAAACCGGTGTCGCCACCCTTGGGCAGCGCCTGTTGGAGTTCGTTCCACGTGGTGTCGAACTGACCCTCCGTGCGTTTGTGAGTCACTCCATACAACCGGGTGTACTTGACCAAAATATTGAGGCTGTGGAGAAAAGAACGAGCGGACGCGCTGCGGCTGGTATCGGTTTGGGCGGGGTTATCGATAACAGCCTCCTCTGAGTAATAGAGTGTTCGCCATCAAGACTAAGCGGGAGAGTGGCCCAATGCACGATTACGTAGGTAATTGGACGAAATAGAAAGACGAATGCGGGTAACCGCACCGTGGGCCACGTCCTTTTGGCAGGGGCGCGCTACACTGGTGACGATCGAGGGGCTTCAAGCCGCGTTTCCGCGGGAAAGCTGCGATGAAGATTAACGTGCTTTTTTTTGGAATGCTGAAGGACGTGGTAGGACGGCCGGGTGAGACGGTTGATCTGCCGGAAGGGGTCCGGGTGCGGGAAGTACTCCTTTATTATGCGCGCGAGAAACGGCAGTTTGAGGCAATGCTACCCTCGCTAGCGATTTCCGTGAATCGGGAGTATTCACCAGTGGATCGCGAACTGCAAGAAGGCGACGAAGTCGGGTTCTTGCCGCCGGTGAGCGGCGGGGTGGACGGCGGCGAAGGTGGTAGCGAAGTCCCGGGCGAAGTTCGGATCGTCCGCGAGCGGATTGATATCGAGGCTGTGGCCGCACGCTTGAAGCATGCGGCGGATGGCGCGGCCGTGATCTTCGACGGCGTGGTGCGGGACAACACGCGCGGGCGGCGCACGCTCTATCTGGAATATGAAGCTTATGAAGCCATGGCGCTGCGGCAAATGGAATCTCTGGCGGTGGCGGCGCGTGAGCGCTTTGTGGTGCGTGGAGTCTCCATCGTCCACCGGTTGGGGCGTTTGGAGATTGGGGAGACGAGTGTGCTGATCGTGGTGGGCGCAGCGCATCGTGCCGCTGCGTTTGACGCCTGCCGCTGGATCATAGACACATTGAAGAAGACGGTGCCGATCTGGAAGAAAGAACACTTTGAAGATGGAGCAGTATGGGCGGATGGGGAGGCCTTTCCGGAAGAAATTCGTTCGCCGGGAGGCACAGCGGGAGAGCAGGCGGCATCATAATCACTAACTCTCAAATGAAGCGAATGCAAAATGTGCTGCAAGCTCCGAGCTACGACCTGCGAGCAACCACTGACAGGCGCCGCCCGAAGCTCGGAGTTCGCCGCTCGCACCTCTTGGCCTCCTTGATGGCGTGCGCCCTCGCCATCTGTATCAGCGGCCGGTTAATGGCGGAGGAACCGGAAACCACCATCAAGGTTGACGTGAAGCTGGTCAACATATTCGTCACCGTGACGGATGCGCGCGGAGCACCGGTGGCAAACCTGCAGAAGGAAAATTTTCTACTGAAGGAAGACGGCAAAGAACAGAAGATCGCCATCTTCAGCCGGGAATCGGCGCTGCCGCTCTCCATTGTGCTGGCCGTGGATACCAGCCTGAGCACGAGAAAAGACTTGCCGCTGGAGTTGATCTCGGCGCGCAAGTTTGCCCACGCAATTGTGCGTCCGCAAGATGGACTTGCCGTGTACAAGTTCAGCGAGACCGTGAGCCAAATGGTGCCGTTCACGTCTGACTTGAAAAAGATCGACGAGGGAATTGACCACCCCCGCAATGGTTCGGCGACCGCGCTCTACGACGCGGTCTTTCTCGGGTCGCAGGCGCTGAGCCGGCGGCAGGGAAGAAAAGTGATGGTGGTAATCACCGACGGTGGAGACACCATGAGCCAGGTGGACTACAAAGAGGCGTTGCGCGCGGCGCAGGAGGCCGAGGCGATCATTTATAGCATCATCATCGTGCCCATCGAAGCGGACGCGGGACGGGACACGGGCGGCGAACACGCGCTGGTCCAGATCTCATCGGATACCGGTGGAAAGTATTACTACGCCACGTCGGCCGCGCAATTGGATGACGCATTCCGCCAGATCAGTGACGAACTGCGGACGCAATATCTGCTCGCCTACTACCCGTCGGACCGCTATTCGAATTCGCAGTTCCGCCAACTGCGCGTGGACTTGACGAACCCGCCGCCCGGAGGTCCTTATCAGTCGCACTATCGCGCCGGGTATTACACGCACAAGGGGACGTTCTAGGGGATGCCGGGGGAAGTGTGGAAGCCGCTTGGGCGGGGCGGAGCCTCGTCGTCCTCACAGCCAAGCCCAGGAGTCGTTCTCGCGTGATGCGAAAAACGCATACATCGCCCCGGCAAAGTAGCCGCATCTAGTAAACTGTTCTATTCGATTTCATCAGAGACCAAGACCCTTAGACGCGGAATCGCTTCCCGGTTCTACTTGAGGTTCTGCCCCCAGGAGAGTCGCTTTGTTCGATTGCTCTAGCTTGCATGTTCCTCGTTTTCTGCCCTTTGCCATGCTGCTATGTGTTGCGCTCACAGTTTCCTTGTGGGCGCAGAACGAAGCGGAGACCCCGGAAAATCCGACCACCGGCACCATTCAGGGCACCGTGCTGGATGACGTAGGCAGCCCCGTGGAAGGGGCACGGGTCCTATATAGCTCGCAGGCCACCCTCACCAGGGGTGTGACGCGCACCGGCAAGGACGGAAAGTATGTTACCGAAACACTGCCGCCCGGCGCTTACGTGGTGCGGGTGGAAGGGCGAGACATGGTGCCGGTCGAAAGCAGCGTTACGGTGGCGCTGGGGGCGGCAGCCACGGCGGACTTCAAGCTGGAATGGATCAATCCCGGGCCGGTACGGCTTGAGAGCAAGTTCGGTGGCGATGTTCCCGACCGGTTGCCAATTAACGGACGGAACTATCTGAATGCGGGACAGTTCGAGCCGGGTGTGCAAGCGGTTGATGGAAGGATTTACGATCCGGGCAAAAGCGGTACGCAATCGCTCTCCATCGAGAGCCAACTGGGACGAACCACTCACTACGACATTGATGAAGTCGAGGTGATGGATGAGACCAGGGGCGCGTCCAGCCTGAACCTGCCGGCGGATGCGGTGCGCGAAGTGATCGTTTCGCGGGTCATGCCAGAGGTTTTTCAGTCCTTGAACGCGACTGGGGCGGTGCGGGTGACAACGCGCTCCGGTGAAGATGAATGGCACGGCGATCTGTTTGGAAATCTGCGCGACCGGGTCGTCGGCCTGGCGGGGTTTCCCTCGGGAAGTCCGAAGTACAGCCGCCAACAGTATGGATTTGGCGCGGGCGGAGCCGTGATCAAAGACAAGGCGTTTCTATTCGTTGGCGGGGAACGCACCAAGCAGGATGGCGTCTTGCCGATGTCCACCGGAGATTTGATTCTGCCGGCCGCTGCCAATCTAGGGACGTTCAATCAGACCGCCCCGCGGAGCGCGTATTTTCGCGAGAACATGCTGACGGCGCGGCTGGACTACAACTTCAGCGAAAACATGAAGGGGTTCGTGCGCCTGAGCTACGACAACGCGAACGGCATCGGGCCGTCGGACAGCTTCTCGAATTTTCGTAACCAGATCAACGTTCCGGCGGCCGTGTTCGGGCTTGATTGGAACCACGGACGGTTTGTGAACAGCGCCCGCTTCGGCTATCAGAAGTTGGTGAACGCCATCAATCCAGACCTGGCCGATTCGGTGGCGGCCCCTTTCCATCTGCAGATCGGACCGTATGCCCAGGGGCCGAGCGTGGCCGGTCCGCGGCAAACCATTCAGCGCGATCTGTTCGGACGCTACGACAGCAGCACCGTTCACCAGGTGATTCACACGATACGTTTTGGGGGAGCGATTCACCGCATCGTGCAGGGAGATTTCTATGCGCCGGGGAGTTATGCGTCCGTCACCAGTTCGGATGGACTGGACGTGCTCACCGCCATCAACAGCAATCCCAACCTTGCGCCGCTTTACCCCGGCGATCCGCGGGGCGCGGCCGACAACCCGCTGAACTATCCGGTGGGCACGATCACGATATTCAACGGCCTGGGAAATTTCAGCGAGAACTCGGCATTCAACCGCTCGACAGGCGGACACTCCGACACGCGCCTCGAGGGTTATCTGGGCGACACGTTCAACGTGCTCCCCAACCTGAACGTCAACTTTGGCCTGAGTTATGTGCGCGACAGCGGGCGCACCGACAGCGACTTGGCGGCGGCGCCCTGTTCGGCGATCAATACGAACATTGTGCAGACTCCACCCTGCACCAGCGGTTTGATTCTCAATCAATTCAACATGATTCCGAACAACGGCAGTTTGTTGACTCCGCAGCCGTCGATCGGCCAGAGCGTGAATGAGCCGAGCTTTAATTTTGCTCCGCAAGTCGGCGTGGCGTGGGACCCGGGACACAGTGGGCGGACGGTAATCCGGGCGAGCGGCGGGCTGTTCTACGACAATTTCCTGCTGCAGAATGCGTATCAGGACCGCATCAACCGCCTGTCGAACGGGCAATACAATCGCAGCCTGACGCTGTGTCCGGCGGGATCGGTTCTGTTTCCGAATGCGGCGTTGCTGCCGCCGGGGCAGGGGGTTGTGAGTCAAAGTGACGGGCTGGATATAGCGACCCAGATTTGCGGGCAGCCGCTCGACGCCACGATTCTCAACTCATCGAATCAGCCGGTCGTCGTATCACAGGCCATTCAGGATCTGCAAAAGCAGTTTCTGCTGACGCAGTCGGCGGTGACGGGCGGACAGAATGTGTACTCGCTGACCAACAGCCTGGCCAATTTTGGCGGCCTGCTGGCGCCGGGGTTCAAGACTCCGCGCATGGTGCACATGTCCTTTGGGATTGAGCATCAGATGGGGGAGCGCGGCATGTTCTCCGCCGACTACGTGCGCGAAATCGGCACCCAGTTTCCGCTGGGGATTGACACCAATCACGTGGGCGACGCGAGTTTCCTGACGGACGGCCACAATCCAAATCCTTTGGACAACACCTATGCGGCGGAACTGACGGCGATCACCCACACGGTCATGCCAGTGGGGTGCCCGCAGGCGACGTACGCCGGCGCCAACGGCCAACCCGGCGGATCGTACGCCGCGGTGGATTGCTATCTGGCTAAGGTGCCAGGAGGAAGCATCACCGATTTCGCGCGCCAGGGATTGGATTCGTCGAACGCGTACTGCGGCCCGTTTCCTTGCTCGGTCTTAGGAAAGCAGCAAGCGGCGTTCGGCGGGATCAATCCGGCCGTGGGATCGAACATCATGTACTTTCCGAGCGGCCGGTCGAAGTATGAAGGGGTGCATCTGGCCTACCATACGGTCAGCGGAGAGAATCCGATGCGGCACGTACGGCGGCTGGACGTGTCGATGCAGTACACGCTCTCCAGGTATCGCAGCAACATCGCGGAGCCGGATGGCAGCGGCGGAGATTATTCGCTGATGAACGTCGCCGAAGATTACAACCGGCCGCACCTGGGGCACTTCGGGTCCTCCGGGCTGGACCGCAGGCACCAGCTTACGTTCACTCCCATCGCGGATTTGCCACAGGGGCTGCGGCTGGCGATGATCGCTCATGTGGCGTCGCCTCTACCGCTGAGCGCGTACATTCCGCAACAGGATGGCGGCGGCGTGGCCGGCGAAATCTTCCGCAGCGACATCACCGGTGACGGCACGGTGGGCGACCTTCTGACGGGAACCTTCATCGGGAACACGGGGAAATATTCGACCAGCAATTTGACCAACGCGATCGCCTATTACAACTCCAACGTTGCCGGGAAATTTACGCCGGCGGGGCAGGCGCTGGTACGCAGCAATCTGTTCAGGACGGACCAATTGCAGTCGCTGCAAGCATACGCGCCCCTCATCTGCTCAAATATCCGGTCTGTGAACCAGCCCTGCGATGCGCTGCCCGGACATTTTGCCCAAGCGACCTGGCTGAAGACGATGGATCTGCGATTAAGCCGGCCATTCCAGGTTAGCGAGCGCGTGAAGGTCGAGCCGAGCGTAGCCGTATTCAACGTATTCAATTGGGCTAATTTTGGAGGCGCGGGGAACCAACTCAGCGGCGTCCTGAATGGCGCTCCCGGCACTTCACTGAATAACGCGAGTTCGGCGGCATACTGCGGTAATTCGACCACATTCTGCACCTCGCGTCTGGACCGGGTGCTGCCCGGCTCGGGCACGTACGCCAACGGGGCGCCGCGGCAAATGGAGTTCGGAGTGCGGATCACCTTCTAGTTTTCTTTGCCTGCATGGCCGGGGCCAGTTCCGCGAAAGCTGGCTACGGGCAAGGAATTTCGGTCGATGCCGGGTTTTTGCGTCAAGAGCGCAAAACTTTTATCTTCTCCACAGTTTTTTTCCGGCTACACCCATTATTGACTTGACTTAGTTTCGGGATGCGCTAAGCTTCCACAGGTCAGTGCAACGGATCAGGTGATCACTGGTCAGTGCAATGAACAGCGCTTCCCGGTAGGTGCGATGAACTACGCTCCCCACGTAGGGCGTCACTGAACTAGGGTGCGCAACTCACAATTGTGAACAACAAATCTTCCAGGAGGAAATTCCTTTGAAACTGAAAAGCTTGGCGGTAATCACTCTGCTCGTTCTTGGTTGCAGCGCTGCGTTCGCCCAGGGCTCGGCTGTCCTCGGCTTCGCCACGGCTGGCGACTTGGGCCTCTATTGCAACTACGAAGCTATCCAATGGGGTGGCTCCAACAACTTCTACTTCCAGGGCGTTGACAACCTCGTGGATGCCTGCTTCCTGGCAACCAACGGTACCGTTGAAGGCGTGAAGGTTTCCATCGCGGCTCTTGACGGCGCACCCGTTTCGAGCGGCCCTGCCTATGCCTACGCCGATAACATTATCGACGCCGAGTTTGAATCCTACAGTGGCTTGCAGTGGTTCGTCATCACCCAAACCAAGCCCAGCACACGGCTGCGTCACTACGGCTGGGTTGGCTACGAAGGCTTTAGTGGCCTTGAGTTCTTCGCGAACTACGGCTACCTGTCGGCGTCTATCCCGGGCGCGGCTAGCAGCAAGAAGCCGAACTTGGGTATGACCAGCGCGGCTGCTAATCAGGGACAGGTCAAGGCCGGCGGATCCACGTACAAGACGATTAAGTAACTAACGTTAGTATTATCTGTTCAGGCCACGCCAATCCACGGCGTGGCCTTTTTTTGTGGCGCCAACAAGGGCCCAAGTTTCGAATGATAAAATTGGTTGTGCCCACGTCTCTTGTTCGCAGGTTGCTGTGTTTTGTCTGGCTGACGGCAGGAGCACTGGCCGGGGCGGCTGTGCCCCCCAATATCGTCCTGATCACGGTGGACACGACCCGCGCCGACCGCATGGGGTTCTTGGGATCGCAGCGCGGGCTGACGCCGAACCTGGATGCACTGGCCCGCCACTCGGTGGTTTTCACGCGCGCCTACTCCCAGGCCCCGTTCACTGCGCCGTCGCATGCCACCATCCTCACCGGCACCTATCCGCAGTTCCATCAGGTAGAAGATTTCCCGGTGCCTTTGTCGCCAGACCTGCCCTACGCGCCCGCGATTCTGAAAGCCCAGGGGTACCACACCGCGGCCTTTATTGGTTCGATTGTTCTCGATCCGTCCCAGGGGCTCGGCATTGGCTTTGACCGCGGATTCGATACCTACGATGCAGATTTCCACCTGCCGGCTCCCGGCGAGGATCGTTACAGCTCCACCGAACGGCGCGGCGAGGTGGTGGTCGAACACGCTCTGGCCTGGTTGGGCGAACACACTCGCGGTCCCTTCTTCATCTGGGTGCATCTTTACGATGCGCATGATCCCTACCAGCCGCCCGAACCTTTTAAGAGCCGGTACAAGTCAACACCCTACGATGGCGGGGTTGCGTATGCGGATTCCGCTGTAGGGAAACTGCTCGACCAGTTGCGGGCCCGCGGACTCTACGAAAATTCGCTCATTGCCGTGATGTCCGATCACGGGGAGGGACTGGGCGATCACAAGGAAGAATTCCATGGATTCTTTCTCTACGATGCCACCATCCATGTGCCCCTCCTACTGAAGTTGCCGGGAGAGCGGTTTGCCGGGAAACGAATTACGAACCTGGTCGGATTGGTGGATGTGCTGCCTACAGTTTTGCAATCGGCGGGAATTGAAGTTCCGCGGGAAGTGCAGGGGGAATCGCTGCTGGGCCTGATGATGTCAGTGCCGAAGCCGTCGCCCGCTGCGAGCGCGGGATTCGTCCCGGCTTCATCCCCAGACCGGCCCCCAGACCGAGCGGAGTATGCGGAAACGGAGTATGGGCTTCGCGGGTATGGATGGAGTGCGCTGCGCTCGCTGCGCACCGGCAAGTATCTGTTTATCGAAGCTCCGCGCCGGGAACTCTATGATCTGGCAGCGGACCCCAACGCCGAGCACAATCTGGCGGCTGCGTCCAAAGCCGTGGCTGACACGCTCCAGGCCCAACTCGATGCCTTCCGGCAAAAGACATACAAAAGCGGAGAGGCGCCCCGCTTGCCTAGCGATCCGCAAACGCAGGAGAAGTTGGCGGCCCTCGGCTACATGTCGGCGAGCGTGGTTGCGCCAGCGCCGGCGGCCATGGGTAACGGCGTCGATCCCAAGGACAAGATCGAGCTTGGCAATATGATGGCGCATGCCAGCACCCTGATGGAGGATAAACGCTTCGACGAAGCCGTTCTCGTGCTGCAGAAGGTGATTGCCAAAGATCCCGATATGATTGTTGCCTATTCGAAACTGGGTACGGCCGATGCCGCGCTGGGCAACTTTACCGAGGCCATAAAGGCGAAGCGCAAGGCGGTGGAATTGGCCCCGGATTCGCCCAATCTGCATTTCGAACTCGGCAGCGTATTAGTCAGGGCCCAGGATTTCGAGGCGGCGATTCCCGAGTTAGAGGGCGTCGTAAAGGAAATGCCGGGATCGTGGAAAGCCCGTATGCTCCTGGCGTTCGCATATTCCCGGACAGACCGTCTGCCGCAGGCCATCAGCGAGTGCGAAAAAGTCCTCGCCGTTTTGCCGGAGCAATTCGGAGCTAACCTGATGCTCGGGCGCCTGCTGGTGCGCTCGGGAAAGGCCGAGGCCGCCCTGCCGAGGCTGAGCAAAGCGGCTTCACTGCGGCCCCAGGCACCCGACCCGCACATGGCTCTGGCTGAGGCCTATGCCAAATTAGGACGGAACGACGACGCCGAGCGGGAGCAGGCCATGGGGGAGCGTCTGGCTGAAAACCGGTGAGCCCCACTGGGCATGGCCGTCGGGAGTATTCACAGCGTTATTTTTTTTCTGTATGCTGCGTGAGAGTGGAGTCGGGGCTTGCCCCGACCCTGGAGATGGGGGCAAGCCGCGTCTCTAGAGGAAGGTTGTTGAATCTTGGAGGAGAAGAAAATAATGTTACGTTTACTGGCCGCGATTCTAATCATCTGCAGTTTCACCGCGCAACTGGGTGCGCAAGCTTCGAAAGATCACTCCCCGGCAGATCAAGTCTCCAAGGATCAAGCATCCAAGGACCAAGCTTCCCAGGGTCAAGCTTCCCAGGGTCAAGCTTCCAAAGATCAGGCATCGACTGCGCAGACCGCTGCGCCGTCGACAAAAGCCAAGTTTCCGCTGGAGGCGTTCCAGGAATTTTCCGCCATAATGGTCGGCAGCTTAGGCCCTGGCGATGACCGGGAATCGCATATCTACCGCTCCGGCAAGCTCATGAGAAACGAGAGCCTGGAAGCGAAAAACTTCTTCATTACAAATGCGACCACGGGCGAAAGTTACGGGGTCGCAGCCACGGGATGCATCCATGACAGCCATGCTTACTTTCGTTCCATTCCTTTCGCCATTGCGCCGCCTGACGCCAAGGTGGAGGTTGTGGCGGCAGGGCAGGAGACAGTCGACGGCCATTCCTGCAAGATGGAGGATGTCACCGTCTCTTCATCGAAATTTTTGAAACCCTTCAAGATGAGACTCTGGGAGGCGGACGATCTTCAAGGTTTTCCCATCCAAGTGAAATTTCTCCGTGGTTTTGGACACGATCCGGTGATTCGCTACAAGAATGTGGTTCTGGGGCCGCAGGATCCAACTCTCTTTATCTATCCGAATTCTTGCGAAGAATCCATGGGTTCCAACCAAAAAACGCCTAAGGTTACTCCGAAAGCCAAGAAGCCCGCCGCTGCGCCGCCCAGTACTCCGAAAAACTGATCCAAGAAAATCGGATTCCGAAAAAATGTCCGGAAAAATGTCCGGAAAATGTCCGGTGATAAACTGTTAACAATGTCCTTGATTCGTCGGTCCTTGTTTCGTCTGTTGGTATGCCTTGTCTGCTTGACCGCCGGAGCGCTGGCGGGGACGGCTGCGCCTCCCAATATCGTCCTGATCACGGTGGACACGACACGCGCCGACCGCATGGGGTTCCTGGGCTCGAAGCGCGGAGTGACGCCGAACCTGGACATACTGGCCCGCCGCTCCGTGGTTTTCACGCACGCATACTCCCAGGCGCCGTTTACTGCGCCGTCGCACGCCACCATCCTCACCGGCACGTATCCGCAGTTCCACCAGGTAGAGGATTTCCAGGTGCCCCTATGGAAAGAACTGCCCTACGCGCCCGCGATTCTGAAAGCCCATGGCTATCAAACCGCGGCCTTTGTTGGTTCGATTGTTCTCGATCCGTCACAAGGGCTCGCCGTGGGCTTTCGCCGCGGATTTGACACCTACGACGCCGGCTTCCACCTGGCGCATCCGGGCGAGGACCATTACACTTCCACCGACCGCCGCGCGGCTGTGGTGGTAGAACACGCTCTGGCCTGGTTGAACAAGCGCCCAGCCGGTCCCTTCTTCATCTGGGTACACCTTTATGATCCGCACTTTCCCTACGAGCCTCCGGAACCCTTCCTGAGCCGGTACAAGTCGGCACCCTATGATGGCGAGATTGCCTACTCGGATTCTGCGCTGGGAAAACTGCTGACTTACTTGCGGGCGCACGGACTTTTTGAAAACACGGCAATTGCCATGATGTCCGATCACGGCGAATCGATGGGAGATCACGGCGAAGAATTTCACGGATTCTTTCTCTACGATGCAACCATCCACGTGCCTCTGCTGATGAAGCTGCCGGGAGATCGTTTTGCCGGAAAGCGAATCGAGAACCACGTCGGACTGGTGGATGTGCTGCCCACGATTTTGCAGGCGGTGGGAATTGAGGTTCCGCAGGAAGTGCAGGGGGAATCGCTGCTGGGCATGATGCAGCCGAAGCCGCCCGCTGCAAGCGGGGACCCGCCTCCGGCTTCATCGCCGAACCCGCTGGTGTATTCGGAAACGGAGTACGGCGTCCGCGCTTACGGATGGAGTGCCATCCGCTCCGTGCGCACCGGCAAATATCTGTTTGTTGAAGCCCCGCGCCGCGAACTCTATGACATGGCAGCGGACCCGAAGGCGGAACACGATCTGGCGGCCACGTCCAAAGCGGTGGCTGACACGCTGCAGGCCCAACTGGACGCCTTCCGGCGCAAGACGAGCAAAAACGGAGAAGCGCCCCCCTCGGTCAGCGATCCGGAAGCGCAGGAGAAACTGGCTGCCCTCGGCTACACGGCAACGAGCACCGATTCGGCAGCGACCGCGGCCATGGGTGGCGGCGCTGATCCCAAGGACAAGATTGAGATTGGCAACATGATGGGTGAAGCCAACTACCTGCTGGAGGTAACGCGCCTCGACGAAGCCGCTGCCCTGCTTAAGAAAGTCATTGCCAAAGAACCTAATCTCTGGATTGCTTATGCGAAACTGGGCGCGACCGAGGCCAACTTGGGGAACCTGCCCGAGTCCGTGAAGGCGAGGCGTAAGTCGGTGGAATTGATGCCGAGCGATGCCAATTTGCACTTTGAACTCGGCAAGGTATTAATGCAGGCGAAGGATTACGAGGGGGCGGTGCCCGAGTTAGAGATCGTGGTGGCGAAAATGCCGGATTCGTGGAAAACCCACCTCATGCTGGCGATTTCCGATGACCGGACGAACCGTCTGCCGCAAGCCGTCAAGGAATGCGAAGCGGTCCTCGCCGTCCTGCCCGAGCAATACGGAACCAACCTGCTTCTCGGGCGCGATCTCGTGCTCTTGGGAAAACCGGAGGACGCCCTGCCCAGGCTGATGAAGGCGGCTTCAATTCGGCCTCGGGCGCCCGAACCGCACTCGGTTCTCTCCGAAGCCTATGCCAAGTTAGGACGGAATGAAGACGCCGAGCGGGAGCGCGATGCGGCCAAGCGCCTGGCGGAGAACGGGCCGGTACCAGGGCCAAGCGAGCCCTAGCCGTCCGAGGTCCCGAATATCGCCCATGGAATAGGCTCAGCGCGTCAAGTTTTCCCGGACAATTTTTTCTATGCCCATGATTCGTAAGTTGGTGTGGGTTGTTTGGTCGACGGTCTGGTTGGCGGCGAGTGTGGCGGCGGCAACTCCTCCCAACATAGTGCTGATTACGCTCGACACCACGCGCGCGGACCGCATGGGATTCCTGGGCTCAAAGCAGGGACTGACGCCGAACTTGGACACGCTGGCCCGCGATTCCGCGGTCTTCACACACGCCTACGCGCAGGCTCCTTTGACGACTCCTTCCCACGCCACTATTCTGACGGGCACGTATCCGCAATTCCACCAGGTGCTCGATTTTGGGATGCCGCTGGCGGCGAATCTGCCTTTCGCTCCCGAAATCCTGCGCGCTCACGGATATCGCACCGCGGCCTTTGTCAGCTCCCTCGTGCTGAACCCGGAGCCATCGTATGCCCCTGGCTTTGACCGCGGGTTTGAGACCTACGATGCCGGTTTCCACAAGGCAGGCCATGGAGAAGATCGCTACCGCACCGTGCAACGTCGCGGAGATGAAGTGGTGGCGCATGCGCTGGCCTGGTTGACCAAGCACCCGAAGGGCCCGTTCTTTATCTGGGTGCATCTGTATGATGCGCACGATCCGTACGATCCGCCGGAACCCTACAAGACCCGGTATGCTTCGGCTCCGTATGACGGGACAATTGCGTACGAGGATGCAGTGGTCGGGAAACTGCTTCGGGAGCTGAAACTGCGCGGCCTCTACGACGGCACTGTAATGGCGGTCACAGCCGACCACGGAGAGGCGCTGGGCGCCCACGGCGAAGATACGCACGGTATTTTTCTCTACGATGAGACGATCCAGGTACCGCTATTGATCAAGATGCCGATCAAGATGCCGATCAACCAGCCGCACACCAGTGCTGCCGGACAACGGATCGAGAATCGGGTCGAACTGGTCGATATACTGCCGACGCTGTTGCAAGAAGTTGGGATTGAGATTCCGAAGGAAGTGCAGGGAGAATCGCTGCTGCCTCTGATCAAGATGAAGGCGGGCGAGTCGGAAGAGAATCAGACAGCGGATGTCTGGCGCGACCGCCCGGCGTATGCCCAGTCGGACGTTCCTTGGATCGAATTCGGGTGGAGCGCGGAGCGGTCATTGCGAACAGGCAAGTATCTGTACATCCAGGCGCCGCGCCGGGAACTGTATGACCAGGAGGCGGATCCGAGTGCCGATCACGACCTGGCATCGTCTTCCGCGGCAGTGGCCGACACGCTGGCCAGCCAACTGGAAACTTTCCGGCAGAAGACGGCCAGCCAGCGGGAGGCTCCCCAGGCTGCGGTGGACCCAGCGGCACAACAGAACCTGAGAGCGCTGGGATATATGGCCTCGGGCAGAGACGTTTCGAAAGGATCGGCCGCTGATCGAGGCGCTGACCCCAAGGACAAAATCGAAATTGCCGACTTGATCCATCGGGCGTACCTGCTGGTCGACGATCGTCGCGACCAGGAAGCAGTGCCACTATTGCAGCAACTGATTGCGAAAGACCCTGACGCGCCTTTTGCCTATGCGCTACTCGGGCAGTGCTTCATGACCCTGAAGCAGTACCCGCAGGCGGTTCCTTTGCTGCGCAAGGCGGTGCAAATGCGTCCCGACATGACCATTACGCATTTACATTTAGCGGAGGCATTCCTGAACGTAAAAGACTTTGACGGAGCGGCCGGCGAGTTGGAAATCGTCGTGGCCAGAATGCCGGAGCACGAGGAAGCGCACCTGATGCTGGAGACAGCGTATGCGCAGACCGGCCGCATCGCGGAGGCCATCAAGGAGTGCGAAGAAGTGCTCGAGTCGGATCCGAATGACTACGGAACCAACCTGCTTCTCGGCCGAGTTCTAGTGGCCACCCGAGATTCAGCAGCCGCGCTGCCCCGGTTGAAGAAGGCGGCTGTGCTCCAACCCAAAGCGCCCGAGCCCCATCTGTTGCTGGCCGAGGCCTATGACCAGCTGGGGCGGAAGGTAGCGGCCGCGCAGGAGCGAGCTATAGCTAAGCGTCTGGGGGCAAGCGGCGCGAACTAAGCGGCAAGAAGTCGCAGCGAGAGGTCGCAGCAAGAGTGTGGGGCGCTTCGGCTGGATACACCGTCACACCCTCACGATTTGCGACCCGAAGGACTATGCCCCGGAACTATGCCCTGGAACTACGCGCTCACACTCAGGGCATTGCCTGAGTTGCTCTGACTCTGGCTCGCCGAGCCGGAATTAGGGAGATTCAGAATGAGTTCGTACCCATTGGTGCTCTGTTGATTGAGGTCGATCGTGATTTGGTCGGCGGAGCTGCCATTCTGTCCCTGAGCGGCGTCAATCGTGATCTGCGGTCCTGAAGTACCGCTGCTGAAACCGATCGTGACCTTTTCGGGAGGAGCGGTCGAAGACCCCCCCTCACCGAGATTGATGATGAGTTCCGGTGTTGCCGATCCGTTGGAAGCGCCGGTGCTGGACGCAGCTCCAAAATTAATGACGAGCTCGGGAGCCTGCTCGGCCGTTGAGGTCGTAGTGGATGGCGCTTCGGTGACCGGAGTTTCGGCAGGTAGATATGGCGCCGAAGGCGCAGTTCCCGTGCTGCTGGAGGGTGATGAGATGAGGTTGATGACGATCTCCGTGACGCCGGAATTGTAGGCGGAAATGGCCGTCTGGGCCTGCTGGCTCTGCTTGCTGAACGTGCTTTGCAGGGTGGCGAAGGCCGATTGCGCGCCGGCGAGATCGCCGGATTGCAGCGCTTGACCAATGGCCTGGAAACTCTGGGCGCGATTGGCTTGCTGAAATGTTTGTCCGTTCTTGTTGGGGCCGGTCTGGCCGAGCGCGGTGAGGGTGTTGAAGTCCTGCTGCGCTGCGTTCAGATTGCCGGCTTGCAGGTCCTGCCCAAGTTGGGCAAGATCGCCTGCCCGCTGCTGCTGATAAGCTTGCAACTGCTGGTAGATGGAAGAGTTGTTCGAGACCGCAGGCGACGTGACGGACTGCGCGCTGGTGAAGTTGACGACCGTTGGCGGAGTGGCTTGTGGGG
>Ga0209415_10008664_pt1 | contig 17607 bp, 12 predicted proteins | sample PeaSoiSIISIP2007_FD_187696 | JGI IMG/M metagenome (GOLD analysis project Ga0209415, IMG submission 187696) | Peat soil microbial communities from Weissenstadt, Germany - SII-SIP-2007 (SPAdes) (version 2) | ecosystem: Environmental > Terrestrial > Soil > Wetlands > Peat | place: Germany... | reverse complement strand
CCCGGTCGACGACCACCCGGGCGGTCGTGCCGGGGTGACCGGTCCCGGGGACCACCCGACCGACGAAGGTCCGGTTCTCCTGGCCGGTGAAGACCTCGGCGTGGGTGTGCATGGTGAGACACGCCGGGCCCTCGCCGATGGCCGGGGACCCCGGACCGAGACGGACGACGAAGCCGTCGTCGACCAGGTCGGCCCCCATGACCGGGAGACAGAGCGGGAAGCCGTTGGCGTCGATGACGGTGAGGTCCTTGAGGGTCAGCCGGTCACCGACCCGGTCGGCGCCGTCGCGCCACGTCGCCGGGGGCGGCAACCACGCCGGTGGCTGTGCGCCGGAGGGCGCCGGATCCGACAGCGGCGCGGCCGTCCCCTCGGGGGCGTGCCACGACCGGGGCTCGACGTCGAGGTTCCGGTTCGGCCACCAGAGCACGTGCAGCGGGGTCACCTCGATCCAGATGCGGGCGAAGTACCACCCCATCCGGGCCAGGACGAACCGGGGCGTCCCCTTCATGGCCGCCGGATACTTCTCTCTGCTGATGCGGACGTACCGGTCCGTGTTGGCCTGGAGGTCGGAGTCACGCACCGTGGCCAGACCCTGGACCATGACGGTGGCGGGATCGCCGGGCCCCGCCCCGACGGGGTCGGCGAAGAGGAGGCAGACCCGCGGGTCGCGCCGGGCCCGTTCCGCCTTGGCCGGATAGGTCAGGCCCGTGGTCACGTCGAGGGTCCGTCCCCCCGCACCGACGTACGGCGTCGTCGGCACCGTCACCGGCGATCCCGTCCGGGTGAGGCTCGCGTACTCGGCCGTGGCCGAGCCCTCGAAGACCTCGAGGACCTCGGCCGGCCACGGCCGGGAATCGGCGTCTGACGCCGGCGGATCCCTGTCCATGTCCCGGTGACCTTACCCACGGGAGGCCCCTCCGGCCGAACGCCGGACCGGCCCGAACTGGACAAGAATGCGGGGGCGTCCCCGGTCAACCCACCGGGACGGGGGACAGGCGAAGCACCGTGACCGGATGACCGACAGCGAACCGACAGGTGTGGGCCCGGGCACGGAGTCCGTCGGGCCGGCGGGCCGGCGTCCCCTGTCACGACGGGTCTTCCTCCGTCGGCTGGCCGCCGCCGCCGGCCTCGGCGGCGTCACCTACGGCGTGGTCGAGCTCTCCTCGGCGGGAGCCACCCGGAGCCGTCGGCCGGTGGTGTCGGCGGTCCGTCACCGGCCCCGCGTCCCCCCGGCGCCCCGGCCCGTGGAGCTCACGGCGCTCCCCGGGGGAGCGGTGGTGCCCACCGCCGCCTGGGTCCGGACGGAGAACGCCCGGCCCGGGACCATCGACTGGATCGTGACCGGCCATCAGGCGCCGCGCGCCATCGAGGGCTTCGCCGACGTCACCAGCGCCGTCGCGGGGACCGACGTCTCCCTCTTCGTGAACACGGTGGCCCGGAGCTTTCACGTCGAGGCCTACCGGATGGGCTACTACCAGGGTCTCGGCGCCCGCCTCGTCTGGACCTCCGACGACGTGGCGGGGGCCGTGCAGCCTCCCCCCACCGTGACCCCCGGTCTCAACACCGTCCGGTGCGGATGGGCCCCCTCGCTGTCGGTTCCCGTCGACGGGACCTGGCCGCCGGGCGCCTATCTCTTGAAGCTGGTGGGGGACTTCGGGGAGCAGCAGTACGTCCCCCTGTGCGTCCGCGACGACACCAGCACGGCGGCCTTCGTGGTCCAGCACAGCGTGACCACCTGGCAGGCCTACAACCTCTGGGGTGGCTACAGCCTGTACAACGGCTTGACCGCCGGGGGTCTCTCCTTCGGTCAGGGCACGGCCGGGAAGACCTTCGACCACCGGTCCCGGATCGTCTCCTTCGACCGCCCCTACTCCCAGGACTGGGCCCAGGGGGCGTCCGACTTCATCGGGAACGAATTCCCTCTCATCTTCCACATGGAGGGCCTCGGCCTCGACGTCACCTACTGGACCGACGTCGATCTCCACGAGCGTCCCCAACTCCTCCTCCATCACCGCTGCCTGCTCAGCCTGGGCCACGACGAGTACTGGTCGCGGCCGATGCGCGACGGCGCCGTCACCGCCCTCGACCTCGGGGTGAACCTGGGCTTCCTGGGGGCCAACGCCTGCTACCGCCAGATCCGGTTCGAGCCCTCCCCGGTGGGGGTCGACCGCCTCCAGGTCTGCTACAAGTCGGCGGCCGAGGACCCCCTCTCCGGGACCGACGACGCCGTGGTGACCGGTCCGGCGTGGTCCGCCCCGCCGACCTCATGGCCCGAGAGCCAACTGATCGGGAGCATGTACCAGGACGTCGGGGCCGACGCCGACCTGGTCGTGGCCGACCCGTCGTCATGGGTCTGGGCCGGGACCGGGGTCACCGCCGGACAGAAGCTCCCCCACGTCGTCCAGGGCGAGTACGACCGTTTCGATCCCGCTCTCCCCGGGCCCCGCAACGTCGAGGTCGTGGCCCATTCGCCCGTCGCCAACCGTGGCCCCGGGCGCTACTCCGACGTCACCTGGTACACCACCTACGGCGGCGGCGGCGTCTTCGCCGTCGGGAACGCCTCGTGGGTCAACAAGCTCTCCAACACCACCCTCATTCCGGCCGACGTCGTGCCCGCCGCCATTCCCGGGGTGACCGAGATCCTCCTCCGGGTCATGGAGAACGTCTACGCCGTCCTCGGTGTCGGGCTCGGATCGGCCAACCAACCGTCACAGACGAATCCGACGGCGCTTTCGCCCGGAGCCTCGACCCCCGCACCTTCCGTCACCGCCTGACGGCTGACGGCTGGCGGCCCCAGGCCCGTGGCCCGTCGGCCCGTCGGTTCCGGGCACCCTCCGGGGGAGTTGGAGGGTGCCCGGAACCGAGGACGCGAAGTCAGGCCGCGCGGCGGGAGGAGGTGCCCCTCACCCGGTCGAGCTGCATCTCGAGATCGTCCAGCGACCATGCGGCCCGATCGACCTCGTGGAGGGCGTTGAGCGTGGCTCCGGCGCCGGTGATCCGGTCCCGTACCTCTGACATCTTCCGCAGCAGTCTTCCCACGTCGGCTCCTTGTGGACGCACGTCACTACCGAAGTCACGGTACGGCAGCCAGGTGTCCACTCGGTCACGGCTCTGTGAACGCCACAAGAACAGAGAGGAAAGAGGTCGCGTCAGGGTCGATCGAAAGATGACCGGTTCGACTCTTCGTCGGGTGGTTCGGAACGCGGTGCGGGGCGCGCCGGGTCGGGGCGGGTCGGAGAGCCAGAGGGGGGGAGGAACACCGGTTCCTTCCGCCGCCGCCGGACGACGGGTTCGTCGGGTGCCGGTGGCGCCGGGGTGCGAGGCCCGTCGGGGAACGTCGGCTGTTCCGTCGAGGTCAGATGCTCGGTGAAGGGCCGGTACTCCGAGACGGGTGGAGGTCCGGTGACGGGTGGTGCCTCGGGCACCGAGTGCAGGCCCGGCGCGTCGACGTCGTCCCAGTCGTGGTCGTCCTCGGAGGTCGTCCGGAGCTGCGAGGCCGACAGGGAGGAGCGTGACCACGCCGGGGGGCCCGATGGTTCGCCTGGTCCGCTGGCGTCGCCCCGTCCGCTGGCGCCGCCCCGTCCGCCTTCGTCGCTTCGTCCGTCGTCGCTTCGTCCGGCGTCGCTTCGTCCGGCGACGTCCCCCGGTCGTGTGTCGGTGGGTGACGAGGGATCGGGGGACCGGCTGTTCGGGGGTCCGACCTCGGCCCGGCGGCGTTCCATCAGAGCCCTGAGCTTCCGCCACCGGGAGTCCTTCATCGAGGCGAGGTAACCCGGGAGGGCGGTGGCTTGATGCTCCGCGTCGCGCCGGTAGCGCTCGGCCACGCTCCCCATGGCGAAGACGGTGGCGGCGGACAGCCCGGAGCTCCCGGCGGTGGCCAGCGCGTGGAGGCGACCGGCGGCCACCTGGGCGTCCTGGATCAGGCCCAGGCAGTCCTGCAGACGGACCACCCGTCGGATGACGCCGCGTGTCTGACCGTCGTAGATCTCGGAGACGAACTCGAGCGCATAGCGCAGCCTCTTGCACCGGATCCGCAACCGGTGGTAGTCGGCCGGGTCGTGGCTGCGCCGGGCCCGCCGCGCCGCGGTGACGACCGACCGGTGACGGGCCACGACGAGGCCGGGCACGACCACGGCGGCGGGGGCCTCGGCCGCCGTGACCTGGCGACCCGATCCCTGACCGGCACCGGGTCGGACCATCGCAGTGAACTCGGCGACGAGACCGTCGTAGCGCGGCGAGTCGAGAGAGCGGAGCATGCTCTCCCGGGCGGCCTGGCGTTCGCGACCGAGGAGCCGGGCCAGATCGGTCAGGGCGCCGCTCTCCTCCTCGGGAAGCTCGTCGATCCAGCCGTCCAACCGTTGCAATTGCACGTCGAGATCGCGCACGGCACCGAGCTCGTCGGCCAGCCAGCCCAGCTCGCTCCGCAAGCGGCGGGCGTGGCCCGGGAGGACACCGGCGAACAGGGCCAGGGCGGCGCGCAGGCGCCGGGTGGCCACCCGCATGTCGTGGAGCTGTTCGATGTCCTCCCCGAGGCGGGTTCCCGCTTCATGGGCGAGCATGGACCCGAGATTGCGGCGCAGGACGGCGTAGGCCACGGCGCCCACCGTCGGCTCGGGGGCCAGCGTCGTCGGTCCCAGGTCGGGGATCTCCGGGATCTGCAGGCCGGCGGCCAGCAGACCCGCCTCGAACTTGGACAGGATGGCCGGCTGGAGGCCGCACTCGCGGCGCATCTGGTCGACGAGCGGTGCCAGCAGGTCGACCCACTCGGCTTCGGCCTCGACCTCGATCCGGCGTATCCGGACCGGATACTGGTCGTCGCCGACGACGATGATGGTGTCGTCGAGATCGGCTTCGCCGAGCACCTCGTCGGCCATCCGCAGCTGGTGCGGTCGCCGGCGCGTCCTGATCTCGAGGAGTTGCACCAGGGGAGCGTCCCCGGCCAGGGCCCGCAGCCGGCGCCCCACCGGTCCCTCGGGGTCCAGGCCCTGGAGCCCGGCCGCGGGGAGGGGCTCACTCACCTCGACCCGGCGTCGCAGCCCGGCCACGGCCGGGGTCGTGTCCTTGAGCGTCACCTCCCCCTGGTCTGCGTCATGGCGGACCCGGAGGACGAATCCCGACCGACCGATGCGCCAGTCCGCGGTGTCGAGGTAGACATCGACCGTTCGCTTCACGGGACGGACCATGACCGAGACGACCGCCGACGTCCCCGCCGTCGTGCCCGGGACGACCTTCGGAAATGTGGCCAGCCACCGTTCGACCGGCCGCAGATCGAGCGCGTCGAGCTGCCACTCCACCTCGATGTTTGCTCGCTTGGCCCCCCGCTCCGGCACAGGGCGAGGCTAGTCCCCGGGCATTGAGTCCTTCATGGGCCTGGTCAGGCGGTCCGTCCGTCTCCGCCTGTCCGATGGCGTCTCCACAACACGAGTGTCCGGGTATCCGCAGAATGAGAAGGTGGCGAAGGTAGCGTCGTCCTCGTGGGTCGGTCCGCAGCTCCGAGGCGTCGCGCCGGCGGCACCGAATTGGAGGTCGTGCGCGCTGCGGGGGGAGTCGTCCTCCGCCAGACCGCCGGCGGCCGGCGAGAGGTGGCCGTCGTCCACCGTCCCGGACGCGACGACTGGTCGCTCCCCAAGGGCAAATTGGCGACCGACGAGTCCTTCGAGGACTGCGCGTTGCGCGAGGTGCTCGAGGAGACGGGCCTGCGCTGCCGCTTGAGCCGCTTCGTGGGGGCCACGGAGTATCGCGACCGCCGCGACCGACCCAAGGTCGTCGTCTACTGGCTCATGGACGTCCTCGAGGGTGAGTTCGTCCCCTCGGACGAGGTCGACGAGATGCAGTGGCTCGAACTGACTATCGCCCGGCGCGCCCTCACCTATGAGCGCGACCGTGATCTGATCGCCTCCCTCGACAGCGTCCCCCTGGCCCGATCGGGCTGATCCGCCGTCGAGCCGACCGCGTGTCTGCCCTATCGCGGACACCGCTGCCGTAACCACGGTCTGTGGTCAAAGGAGGGCCATCGCCGGTTCCCGCCGGGCGGTTCGACCCCCCAGAGGGATGGCGCGACCCGCCTCGGACCGTTTCATGCGATGTTCGCCTCTCGTTCAACTGACGTTCACCTTGCCTAGCTACCATCGATTTCGGTGTTTCCGCGCACGCGGGCGCCTGACCGGAATCGGCCGAGTGACCCGAGTTGACGGGGGACGTGAGGGACTAGCGGAGACGTGGCCATCGCGACCGACACAGCCGGGCTCCCCCCGTCGTCGCCGACTCCCAGCCCGATCGTCGTCAGAAACGACCGTCGCACCGACGACAAGGTCTTCCGCGGCACCGTCCGGGCGGCCGGGCTGGGCAGCCTGGTCCTGCTGTTCTTCATCGGCCTGTTCCTCGTCCTGAGGGGCCTGCCCGCGCTCCACATCATGGGGTGGCGGTTCTTCACCACGTCCGGCTACCAGACCCTCGGCGCGCACCCCTCGTTCGGGGTGGAGGCCTCGCTCTACGGTTCGGTGGTCGTCGCGCTCGTGGCCCTTGCCGTCGGCGTCCCGATCGCCATCACGACCGCACTCTTCCTCTCCGAGTACGCACCACCCTGGAGCCGCCGTACGCTCATCGCCCTCGTCGACCTGGCGGCGGCCGTGCCCAGTGTCATCTACGGGCTCTGGGGGTTCTTCGAGCTCCAGCCCAACATCGTCGGGTTCAGCAGCTGGATGTCGCACCACCTGGCCTTCATCCCCATCTTCAAGGTGGTTAGCCCGCCGGTCACGGCGTCGCTCTTCATCGCCGGACTGGTCGTCGGCATCATGATCGTCCCCATCATCGCCTCCGTCTCCCGCGAGGTCTTCTCCCTGGCACCGCCGGGGGAGCGCGAGGGGGCCTTGGCGCTCGGTGCCACGCGGTTCCAGATGATCCGATCGGTCGTCCTGCCCTTCGGCCGGGGCGGGATGATCGGGGCGATCATGCTGGGACTCGGTCGGGCCCTGGGCGAGACGATCGCCGTGGCCATCATCCTGGGTGAGACGTTCGCCATCTCCCCCCACATCCTCCAGCACGGCGGAACCACCATCGCCAGTCTCATCGCCATCCACTTCCCCTCCGGCGGACCCCACGGCATCGCCGACCTCCTCATGTGCGGCTTCGTCCTCTTCCTCCTCACCATGGTGATCAACCTCGCCGCGTCGGCCATCGTCAACCGGTCGCGCAGCGGTGCCGGGGTCGAGCTGTGAGCACGACTACCCTGTCGCCGCCCCCCCTGGGCGCGGCGCCGGTGACCCCCATCCGTCCCCCCTCGCCGGTGCGCCCCCGGGACTTCGGAATGAAGGACGCCGCACTCCTGGCCCTGTCGGCGCTCTCCGCGTTGGCCCTGGTCTGGGTGGTCTTCTACCAGTTGACCCTTCTCTCGGGCGCGTTCGGCTTCCTCGTCTGCTGGTACGCCGTCTTCCTGGCCATGTACTGGCTGGCGAGCGCCCAGATGGTCGACCGGATGGCGGCGTCCGACCGCGTCGTCACCGTCGCCGTCGTCACCGGCGCCGCCGTGGTGATCGGCCTGCTTCTCTTCGTCGTGCTCTGGGTGAGCTTCAAGGCGGTTCCCCATTTCAGTTGGCATCTGCTCACCAAGGACCAGAAGTTCTTCCAGATCCTCGGCCCCCATGCCCTTTCGTCCGTCGGAGTGGCGCACGCCGTCGTCGGGACCCTCGAGCAGGTGGGGATGGCGGCGCTGATCGGCGTGCCGGTGGCGGTGGCCACGGCCGTCTTCTTGAACGAGGTCGGTGGCCGAGGAACGCGCCTCGTCCGCACCGTGGTCACCGCCATGAGCGGGACCCCTTCGGTCATCGCCGGCGTCTTCATCTACTCCATCCTCATCATCAACCATGTCCTCGGGTACTCAGGTTTCGCCGCCGCCCTGGCGTTGTTCGTCCTTCTTTTGCCGCTCGTCACCCGCACCACCGAAGAGGTGCTGCGTGTCGTCCCCAGCGGACTACGCGAAGCGTCGTTGGCACTCGGGGCATCGGAGTGGCGCACCGTGTGGTCGGTGGTGCTTCCCACCGCCCGCTCGGGCGTGATTACAGCCGTGCTTCTCGGGGTGGCCCGCGCCGCCGGGGAGACCGCACCCTTGCTGTTCACCGCCTTCGGGTCCCAGGTCATGAACTACAACGTCTTCTCCCATCCCCAGGGTGCCCTGCCGTTGGTGGTGTGGTCGAACGTCCGCCAGGCGGAACCTGTCCTCGTCACGCTGGCCTTCGAGGCGGCCTTCGTGCTGCTCGTGATCGTTCTCGTGCTCTTCGTCGCCGCCCGCGTCCTCGGTCGCACGAGGACTCGCGGCAGGCGTCGAGGCCGCACCGGTAACGGTCGACTCTTCCATCGCAACGCACAGCCCGTCCCCATCGATCTGCCGATCGACATTGGAGGCAACTACCGATGACCATGTCCGCGTCAACGCTGATCTCACCTCCGACCCCACCGAGTGCGCAGCCCGGCACCGGGGCGGCATCGCTCGACGCCCGTGGCGTCCATGCCTGGTTCAGCGGTCGCCTCGTCCTCGAAGGGGTCGACCTCACCATGGAGCGGTCCTCGGTGACGGCGCTCATCGGTCCGTCGGGATGCGGAAAGTCGACGTTCCTGCGCATCCTCAACCGCATGCACGAGGTCGTGCCCGGAGCACAGCTGGCCGGGACGGTGGCACTCGACGGCGTCGACATCTACGGGCCGGGACAGCGCGCCGCCGACACCCGCCGCCATATCGGGATGGTCTTCCAGAAGCCCAACCCGTTTCCGGCCATGTCGATCGCCGACAACGTCCTCTCCGGGCTGAGGTTCTCACGGATCTCCCCGGCTGACCGAGACGCCGTCGTCGAGGAGATGCTCGTGAAAGCAGGCTTGTGGAAAGAGGTGAAGGACCGGCTGGGCGAGCTCGGAGGTGCCTTGTCCGGTGGCCAGCAGCAGCGTCTGTGCATCGCCCGGGCCCTGGCGGTCCGGCCCCGCGTGCTGTTGATGGACGAACCTTGCTCGGCCCTCGACCCGACCTCCACCCGACGGATCGAGGAAACGATCCGTGACATCGCCGACGAGGTGACCGTGGTCATCGTCACCCACAACATGCAGCAGGCTCAGCGCGTCTCGCGCCACTGCGCCTTCTTCCTGGCCGAGGAGAACCAACCCGGCCGCGTGGTGGAGTCGGCGTCCACCACGGACATCTTCACGAACCCGGTCGACCCGAGGACAGAGGACTACGTGCATGGCCGGTTCGGCTGACATGCACCACGCCCTCCGGCGTCGGCGCCCGCTCGTGGCGGCCGTGTGCGCAGTGCTGGTGGTGCTGGCCTGGGCCGCCGGGCCGGCGGCGGCGTCCCCCCAGATGAACTCCACCGGATCGAGCTTCGCCGGGGTGGCCATTCAACAGTGGGTGGGCCAGGCCGCCACCCTGTACGGCTTGAACATCAACTGGCAGGTCTCCAACTCGGTGCAGGGGCTGGACGCCTTCGCCCAGAACCAGATGGACTTCGCCGCCTCGGACATCCCCTACAGCTCCGGCCAGGCCAGTGGCGATCCGACGATCCCCTACCAGTACATGCCCGACGTGGCCGGCGCCCTCGCCTTCATGTACAACCTGACCGGCAACAACGGCCAACAGATCCGCAACCTGGTGCTCGACTACAAGACGGTCGAGGACATCTTCACGGGCAAGATCACCAACTGGGACGATCCCGAGATCCAGAACGTGCCGGGACAGCCGCCGGAGGTGGCGGCCAATCTGCCCAACCTGAAGATCCTCTCTGTCTTCCGGGCCGACGCATCGGGCGAGAACTACCTCCTCTCCGACTACCTCCTCCACATGGACCCGAGCGGCTTCGAGGCGTACCAGCAGGCGGTGGCGATCCCGTTGGGCAAGCCGACCGCCCTGTGGCCCACCCCCCAGAACGGCGGCGAACCGACGGGATACCCGGGGTGGGCCGACGGCGACATGCAGGGCGAGAACGGCTCTGACCAGGCGGCCAATTTCGTGTCGGCCGGATCCAGCGACGGTGCGGTCACCTACGTGGAGACGGCCTACGCCAAGGAACACGACATGCCGGTGGCCTCGCTGGTCAATGCCAGCAACAACGCGGTCCAGCCCACCTCGGAGAACGACGCCATCGCGCTCGAGAAGGCCATCTTGTACTCCGACCTCACCCAGAACCTGGCCAACGTGTACACCAATCCGCTGCCGCAGGCGTACCCGGTGTCGGCCTACAGCTACTTCGTGACGCCGTGCTCGCCGACGCTGGCGGCGGCACAGCACGCCTCATGCGCAGCCAACAACTCGTCTCCATCGACGTTCCCGAGCCAAAAGGGACAGGCACTCGGTCAGTTCGTGCAATTCGTGGCGTGCGCAGGCCAGTCCCAGATGGCGCAGCTGGGGTATTCCCCTTTGCCCCCGAACCTCGTGCAGGAGGACTTCGACGCCATCGGCCGGCTCAACGGGGGCCAGGAACCGCCCCCGGTGAATGCCGCCACCTGCAAGAACCCCTACGTCGACGGGCAAACTCCCCTCCCCGGTGAACCGGGCATCATCGGTGGGGCTCCGCCGCCGAGTTCCTCCGTGGTCACCGGTCCCGCCACCGGCCCTGCCAAAGTGACCGGTCCGACCAAGGGGAACCGCTCTCCCACGGATCAAGGGGGGACAGGAGGGGGCACCTCCGGCGGTCTGGGGTTCGGCGCGGGGGGCACGACCACGTCCACAGTGCCGGGCGGATCTGCCGTTCAGGCAGAGATCATTGCCCGACAGCGGCAGGTCAACGCGATCCGCGCCAGTTTCGCCCACGGGGCCGCGCTCACAGCGGCGTCGGGCAACCTGCTCCGCTCTCTGCCGGAGGCCGGGGCGATCCTCTTGTGGTGCGGGGTACTGGCCCTGATCCTGGCCGGACCGCCGCTGGCCACGCGGGCCTGGCGACGGCGGTCGGTCCGATGACGCTCGAGACGCCGAGCACGGCGCGACCGGGCACGGAAACGGGAAGGACGATCGTGGGTGGCAAGAGGCGACGAGCCGCGGCGCGCATCGGCGTCGGAGCCCGTCATCGGTCCACCCTCGTGGCGGTGCGACCGACGCCGGGCCCGAGTGGCGGCTCTCGACGGTCGATCAGTCCAAGGCTTCGGATCGGTCTGGTGGCGCTCGTCGTCGCCGCTTTGGAGATCGTGGCCCTGCCGGGAGCCCCCAAGGTCGCCTATGCGGTACCCCCCTCCTGCCCCGAGGGGGCCAACCAGTGCGTCGTCGTCACACCTCCCGGCTGTACCGCATCCTGCCCTTCGGTCACCGTCGGTCCGACGGCCGCCGTCGCCGACGGCGCCTACATCTACACCCAGCTGTCCAACTTCCCCGCCGGTGACTGGGCGTCCATCGAATTCTGCCCTGCCAGCCAGTCGACCAGTGCCGACCCCATCTGCGCCAACGCGCCCAACGGAATCGCCGGGATCACCTTCGTCTCCGCCGTGTCGAAGGTCCTTCCCGACGGGTCCGACCTGTTGTCGTACCAGGTCACCTCGGATCCGCCCGGCCAGGGAAACGAGGCCATCCCCGGGCTCGACGTCGACGGGAATCAGACGGCGGCACCCTTCTACTGTGACAACAGCCCGGCCAACGGATGCGATCTCGAGATCACCGATCTCGGTCAGGGTTCCGGTGGCATCCGACCGGTGACGTTCCCCCCGTTCACCACAGCGAACACCATGGTCGTTCCGCTCGTCTTCGCGGCCGCGTCCGCAGGATGTCCCTCGACCGACCCCATCGTCGACACCGAGGGCTCGTTCAGCATCGAGCAGTTCCTGCCCTCGGCGGTCGAGGCGACCTGCGCCGATCCGTCGACCGGCGTCATCGGACTCAACATCGCCATCGATTCCGAATCGGTCGTCTCGGATTTCGCTTCGGGGGTCGCCCACCTGGTGTTCACCGACGATCCGAACGATCCGGCCGAGCAGGCCGCTCTCAAGGGATCACAGTACGTCCTGATACCGGTAGCGGCGTCCGCGTCCGTGGTGTCGTTCCTGTCGGCCTCGGTGTTGAACAGCGAGTCGACTCCCTCGCCCGAGTCCACCTACGAACTGACACCCAACATGGTGGCGGGAATGCTCACCGCTGCGTACACCAGCAGCTACGGCAGCGACCTCCTCGTCCCACCGCTCACCTGCAAGCAGGTCGGCTGCGGCAAGAACACAGGCCTGGCCAGCTCCTTCAACCTGCTCAATGCCGTCCCGTCCGGGTCCACGGGTCCTTCGAGTCTCCTGTCGGGGTTCTCGAGCGTGGCGACCGGGGCGAGCGATGAGACCACCAGCTGGCTGTGCTCGATGCCCAACGTCGCCGTGCCGGTGAAGAACACCAAGGGGAAGACGATTCCGGTGGTCGACCAGAACGTGGCGGCGACGACGCTCACGACACCGGGCGTCAACGTCAATCCGTGGCCCTTCCCGTCGTGCACGTCGTACCCGGTGATCCCGACATTGGGGAAGGACGAAGGCGACTATGGGCCGGCCCAGACGCCGGCGGGACAGGCCAAGAACATCCGTACCCAGTGGGGCGGCAACTTGGGCGAAGGTCCCGTCCCCGGGCTGACCGGCCCGAACAGTGCCGCCGGGTTCGGGGCCATGGACTGGGGAGACGCTGCCTACTTCGGGCTGAACGCGGCCAGCCTGTTGAATGCGTCGGGGGATTTCGTGGCTCCGTCGCAGAGCTCCATCGATGCGGCGTTGAACGACGCCACCCAGTTGCCCAACGGCACCCTCGCGTACGACTACACCACGACCGACCCCAACGCCTATCCCACGCCGATGGTGACCTACGCGCTTCTGTCGACCGCGCCACAGCCGCACGACCAGGTCGTGGCTGAGACGGATCTGCTCACGAACCTCGTGAACTTCTCGCACAGCCCCTCCGGAGCGGTACCTCTGCCGGCCGGTTACATTCCCTTGCCCGACAACATGTACGCACAGGCCACCAACGAGATCCAGACGGCGCTAACCAGCATTCCCGCGCCACCTCCGACCCCTCTGCAGACGACGACCGGCTCGACGTCGGTCGGCTCGACGGGGACGACATCGGGACCCTCGGCTCCACCCCTAGAGACCTCGGCACCGACGCTTTCTCCGGGTACCTTGGCCTCGACGGGGCTGGGCTCGAGCGTTCACGTCCAGCAGTTCGGCGCCCGCGGTACGTCGAAGAGCGGTTCCGGTGTCGGACCGGTGGTCAAGTCGAAGCCGCCGAATCCCGGCTTCGTTCCGCACATCATCTCCCTGTTGGCCGGGCGCGACCGGTGGATCCTGCCGCTGCTACTCGGGGCCATGATCCTGTGCCTGCCCAGCGGATCACTGGTGCTGGTGGTGACGACCCTCCGTCGCCGCTGGGCGCGGAGGAAGTCGGCCGTGACGGAGCCGGCGACGTGACCGAGCGCGACACGTGGGTGCCGGCCGACATGGCCGTCTCGACTCCGCTTCTGCTGCCCCCGGCACCGCCGCGCGACGTGGGCATGCCGGTCCAGACGGACACGGTGGGAGCCTGGCCACCGGCGACCCCGCGCCACCGTCGCCGGTCGCGGGGCATGCGATGGGACGCCGTCGGGGTGGTCCTGACGGGGATGGGTGCGCTGCTGCTGTTGTTCTTCACCTATCTCTACGTCTTCACGCCCCTCACCCACGGGCGCGATCAACATCGACTCCTGCAGTCGCTCGTCGGCAATCGCCGCGCGGTGTACAGCCTCGTCGCCCACCAGCTCCCGGCGGAGGGGAAACCCATCGGCATCCTCACCATTCCCGCGCTCCACCAGCGTGAGGTGATCGTGATGGGTACCAGCTCCGCCGACCTCCAACAAGGCCCGGGCCTGATGGCGCACACGGTGGTGCCGGGGGACCCGGGCAACTCGGTCATCGCCGGACGTCGTGCCACCTACGGTGCGCCCTTCGCATCGCTCGGCACCCTGGTCCGCGGCGACCGCGTCGACGTCGTCGACGGCGCCGGCAGATTCACCTTCCGGGTGACCAGCGTGCGGCAGCTCTCGGGTGGGCAGGCCGACGCGGCACCGGTCCGCGGCCAGGCGTGGCTCACGCTGGTCACGTCCAATTCAGCGCTCGACGCCAGCGGTCACCTGATCGTCGTGGCCAAGGCCGCCGTCTCTTCCGATGTGACGGGCTCGCTTCCGAGATCACGGTACGACACCACCTTGGCCGGTCTGGGCGGTGATCCGGCGGCCGGGATCCTGGCGCTTCTCTGGGGTGTGGCGTTCGTCGTCGGGTTGGGTGCGGCACTCTACGCCATCCGGCGGTCTCGCCAGGTGTGGCTGCCCTACATGTTCGCCACCCCGGTCCTGCTGGCCTGCGGGCTCTTCGCCTGTGAGAGCCTGGCCCGCTGCCTTCCCGCCACGTTGTAGGACGGTCCCGCGAAGATCGTGATGGTGTCGATGCCCGCTCCGCGACGACTGCTCGTCCCCGTTGTCCTTGGTCCCGCTGTGATCGCGGCCGGCCTGGCGTTCGCCGCGTGCGGCGGCGCTGCCACGCCGCGCAACGACGCGGCCGGCGGCGCCACGACGACGTCCTCCACCGTGGCGAACTCGCCTTACCCGGGTGTCGACCCCGGGCATGTGGTGCCGGCTCCTCCGGGAACCACGACCACCCCCACCGAGGACGCCAAGTACCCGATCTACCCGGGCTTCAACACCGGCCAGGAGGCGTTGATCACCGCCCACGGGTTCTGGCCCGCCCAGCTGAACGCCATCACGGGTCAGGCCGTCGTGTGGACCAACGTCTCCGGCAAGCCGCAGCAGGTTCTCATCAGTCAGGAACGCGTCCGCTCGGCGACGATCCCGCCCGGGGCCCAGTTCGTCTGGACATGGAACAGCGGCGGCAACATCAATGTGCGGTCGGCCTCAGGCTTCACCGAGAACCTCCTCTATCAGCCCTGAAGAGCGGTCCATCCAGTCACCGGGGTCCCTCTCGCGGCCGGGAACCGACCAGTGACGGCGTGCCCACTTTCCGCTGTCAGATGTCCGCTTTCAAGCCTTACAGATCACCAAATGTTTGCCGCCATGTGACGGAACGTTCACTGCCCGTTCACCTCGAAATCGTAGCTTCACCTGTGGATGCCGGGGGTCGCCAGACACGCTGACGCGCCGGTCCACACACAACAACAAAGGGAGGCTGGACATGTTCAAGACGCTCTTGAAGCGTCGGAAGCTGCTCGCCACCGCGGGGGGCTTTCTCGGTACCTCCGCGCTGGTGCTCGGAGTGGCCGTTCCTGCCGGTGCGACGCCTGCACCGGCGCAAAACACCCTCGTGATCCAGGGTGGTTCGAACACCACATACGGCATGATGATCGGGTTGAGCTCGCTGTTCGACCAGGCCATCGGCTGCAACCTGCTGAACACGGGTTCGCCCCAGGCGACGCTGGACTACAGCTGCTCCAACAGCCCGCAGACCGGCGGTGAGAACGGCTACCCCGTCGGCCCGACGCAGGCAGCACCGTTCAACTACAACCAGGTCAACCCCTACAACGACGTTGTCGCTGAAGAGCCCCCGTACGGATCGAGCAACGGCATCAACGAGATCCAGTACAACGGATCCGGGTCCGCCGGCTCCGGCATTCCCGCCGCGCCGATCAACATCGCCCGTTCGTCACGGGCGGCCAAGAGCGGTGACGACGGATCCCAGTTCGTGGCCTACGCCGAGGACGCGGTTCCGTGGTACGGCTTCAAGACCGTCCCGGCCAGCGTGAACGGTGGAGTCTCCTGCACGTCGGGCATCACCGGCTTCACCGACACGGAGCTCAAGGCCATCTACAACGAGTCCTCGGCGACGACGTGGGGCACGGTGGCATCATCGGGCGGAATCACCGGTTCCATCCCCGCCTCGTGCAACAGCCAGGTTGTCGACTGCTACATGGCCCAGAACGGATCGGGCACCGAAGCGACGTGGCAGGCTGACATGAGCATCCCGACCGCCAGCCCCACCTGCCTCAACTTCGAGGGGAGCGGGACCTCGGCGAACCACGTGGTCTTCGAGAACGAGGACTCGGCCATCGTCGGGAACCCGTCGGGTGACGACGCCGGTACGGCCCTGTTCTACTTCTCGTTCGGTAAGTTCAATACCCTGTGCCCGTCCGGCAAGGGTGCCTGTGCTCCGCACAGCGGGTTCGTCGGCGAGGTCGGCTCCATCGACGGCGTGCCGGTCAACCAGTGCACCATCCAGGACACGGGTAACAAGCTGAAGGGCAAGGGATCGAAGGCGAAGTGCACTGGCACAAAGGAGACGTACTTCACCGACCGCCAGCTGTACAACGTCTACGAGAACTGCGGCCCCAACAACACCAACTCCGTTCCGTGCACGGACAACCGGGCCGAGCAGGCGATGCTCAACTTCGGCAGCTCGATCGGGTTCATCTGCAACCCCACGACTTTCGCTGACGTCGACCCGCTGAGCCCGACCAGCGCAACCTACGGCACCGAGATCGACGCCGTCATCACGGCGAACGGTTTCTACCCGTTCCCGCTGGGCGTTCAAGGTGACAGTGGAGCGGGTGTCGAGCCTTGGACCTCTGCCGCCTCGAGCACCGAGGCCCAGATCACCAACAACACGGTGACCGACTGGGGTCCGACCTCGTCCACGAACCCGTACTACCTCGCCGATGTCTCTCCGTCGACGTCGCCTGTCAACAACGGCGACAAGGGGTACTGCCGTGTCACCGAGGGCACCTGAGCTTGTTTCCAAACTGCCGCTGCGGCGGTGGGGAAACACAGAGCAGTTGCATCAGAGGTTGAAGTAAACGGAAGTGTGGGAGACCCGGCCGGTTGGCCGGGTCTCCCACTTCTTTCGGGTACATTTGTGCTCCCCCTGCGCGACCGGCGGTCGCCGGGTGTGACCCGGAGATGCGTCGCCGACCACTTACCATGACCCGACTCACCATGACCCGCAGCCGCACGGCGTCAGCTTTGCGACCAGCGCGCCGACCCGATGTTCGGCGGCGTCCCGTGGCGGCACTCGCTCTGACGACCGGTCTCGTCGCCCTACTGTCGTCCTGCGGTGGTGGCGGCGGTGGCTTGTCCAGCGAATCGGCGTCGCAGGTGTTGAGCAATGCCGTAGCGGCGGCCCGCGATTCCGGGAGCTTCCACTTCGTGGACAAAGAAGGATCGGGTTCCCAGTCTGTTGTGCTCACCGGCGACACGGGCACCGTCACGGCCCAGGAGATCTCAACGACCGCCGCCGGGCGCCTGGCCGTGTCACTGGTGGACGGGGTCGCCTTCCTGCAGGCCGGGGCGGCCACCCTCGAGAGCTTTCTGGGACTCTCGACCACGGTGGCCACCAGGATGAGCGGGAAGTGGGTGTCGGTGACGAAGGGTGAAAAGGGCTACACCAGGATCGTCCAGTCGCTCGCTCCCCATGCGGAGTTCGATGCCTACATCCCGCAGATCGGGCTCAGCGTCGGCAAGCAGACGACCCTCCACAGGATTGCGGTCCTCCCGGTGTCCGGAACGGCGCCGGCGAAGGACTCGACCACCGGGCTCCCGGCCGTGGCCACCCTGTTCGTCTCCCTCCGGGCCCCGTACCTGCCGGTCGGTGGAGTGGTCAGTGGCAATGACATCCACGGCCGCCGGCAGAGTGAGG
>Ga0209415_10008663_pt1 | contig 17611 bp, 11 predicted proteins | sample PeaSoiSIISIP2007_FD_187696 | JGI IMG/M metagenome (GOLD analysis project Ga0209415, IMG submission 187696) | Peat soil microbial communities from Weissenstadt, Germany - SII-SIP-2007 (SPAdes) (version 2) | ecosystem: Environmental > Terrestrial > Soil > Wetlands > Peat | place: Germany... | reverse complement strand
AGGATCTTGGCGAGTTCGTACAGATCCCCGCCGTTCATCAGGTACCAGGACGCGAACGTATGGCGGAGATCGTGGAAGCGAAAGTTCTTGATCCCGGCCAGGTCCAGGATGGTCTCAAAGCTCTTGTCCACCCTCTGGCGTTCGCGCTTGGCGCCCGGCTCTGGAGGAAAGATCCGATCCTCCCCAAAAATCACCGGATACCGTTTGAATTCCGCGGCCAGCTCGGGAGGCATCGGGACGTATCGCATTTTTCCGCCCTTCAGCTTTGCCCCGACCGCGATCAGTTCCTCCCCGTAGAGCAAATCACTCCACTTCAATCCGAAGATCTCCGCGATCCGCATCCCGGTGGTCAGGGCGATCAGAACGATTAACCGCAAGCGGAAAAACGTCTGATTGATACCCTTCGCGGCTTTGCGGTACATCTTCTCATCGAGCGCCGCTTTGACACTTTCGATCTCCTCCGCATCGAGGTGCCGGTCTCTTTGGTCGTCCGGCCGCTTCACCTCGACCGCATCGGCCGGGTTCCGGTCTATGCCGGTTTCCTTGGACCAGATCGTGGCGGCCTTCGCCATCATGTGGTGCATGACGTTGAAATGCCGCACGGCTGTCCCTGCCGATAGGCCCTTCGTTTCGGTAAGGCCCTGGTACCAACCTTGAACGCTGGCACCGTCAACCTCCCTCACGAAGAGCTGCCCCAACTCGTTCCGGATGCCTCCAAAACGCTCCTCTCCCGATCCTGGGACTTCTTTTTGCTTCCGTATTGGTTCCAGTACCCCGACTCCGGACCTGTGGTGTAAGAACGCTTCACCGCCGGTTTCTGCGCCGATACAAGGCACAGTGTCCGGAAGGGTGGCCAGACGGCCCCAATGATGGCTACTTCTTTCAGAATCTCGTCTGGCATCTGTCTGCCGCCGGCAGCCTCCAAGAGATGCACAGTCTCATCCTCACGGCTACTCTTCCGGAATATATGCTTTAGGCCTGAGACTCGACGGCAAGATGGCAATCTCTGTCGGCCAGGACTGGACCGAGGCCTTCATCGCCGCCATGCACCGCAACGCTTCGGAACGCGCGCCGCTGGTGGTGCGTGCGGTGGGTGCGGAGAATGTCCGCCGCATGCTGGACGTGGGCGGTGGGTCCGGCGCCTATTCCATCGCTTTCGTGCGCGCCAACCCCGCCTTGCGGGCCGACATCCTGGACCTGGCTGCCGTCGAGCCCATCGCGAGCCGCCACATCCAGGAGGCCAACGTTGCGGACCGCGTCCACGTCCGCGCGGGCGATCTGCGCTCCGGCTTGCTGGGCGAAGCGTACGACCTGGTGTTCGTCTCGGCTATCTGTCACATGCTCAGCCCGCGGAGAATCTCGACCTGCTGCGCCGCTGCCGCGAGGCGCTGTCGCCCGGCAGCCGCGTGGTCATTCAGGACTTCATCCTGGAGGCGGACAAGACGGCTCCGAGGTTCGCCGCCCTGTTCGCCCTCAACATGCTGGTGGGCACTCGCGGCGGCAGCAGCTACAGCGAGCCGGAGTATACCGGCATGGCTCGGCGAGGCTGGGTTCCGGGAGATCCGGCGCGTGCGCCTGCCGGGAATCACCGGGCTCATGATCGGGTCGCGGCCGTAGCGGCACTGGGTCCTTTACGGCACGATCCGCCAGATCATCGTACTACCGGCGCCGATCGCGGACGCCTGACTCACAAAGTCGGGCGACGCGCTGGCGCCGGTCGCTAACACGGAGCCGTCCGGGAGCACGGTGATCGAATTGATCTCCTCACTGCCCGATCCGCCCAGGTACGTCGAGCTGACCAGGGCGCCCGAGGCGTCGAACTCCGCCAGGAATCCGTCTTGAGCGCCGCCGAAAAGCGGCTGGATCGCGTTGACAATCGGAAGCCCGGCACCGGTGGATCCGGCGAGGAAGAAGTGGCCGTTGGGAGCGATCGCGGCGGCTCTTACGGTCGTTTGTCCCCCTCCCAGGTAAGTGCCGTAAATGACATTTCCCAAACCATCGAATCGGAAGGCAAATCCGTCGGTGGCATGGGCCGACTGACTGGCATGAATCACACCGCCATCGCCCACTGCGAGGTTTGCCGCGGGTGTGGGAAGAGTCGCTAAATATTGGAAACTGCGTCCGCCGTCGCCGCTACTGTAAATGTCGCCGGTGTCCAGCGCCACATACAGCGTTCCAGGATTCTGCGGGTCGAACGCCATCGAGACAATCTTGCCCGGACTGACTAGTACTTCCGGAACATCGAAGTTACCACCCCGGAACACAGTCAGTTGCCCCGCCGGGAGGTTCGGCGCGAAGACATCTCCGGTTGAAGGATCGATCTGCGGATGGAACGCGTTCTTCAGCAAGGTGAAGCTAGCACCCCCGTCGTCGCTTCGCGCCAGTGTTAGTTCGATCGGACAGAAGCCTATGCAGGACGTCTGGGAGAGAACATAGACGCGGCCGGCCACGCTTGGATCGGCGGTGACCACCAGCGCCTGATCGCCCAGCTCCCCACTCCCGTCCGTTATTTGCGGCGGCAGAATAGCGCCCCAACTGCCGCCCCAGCCGCCGCTCCAATGCCCGCCTCCGTCTTCGCTGTGATAGAACGGTCCCCCGGCAATGTAGAGCTTGCCAGGCGTCTGGGGATCGGCGGCAATCGAGTGACCGTAATAGCCGACGTCCGTCAGCTCCGCTGCAAAGCGTGCCCAAGTCTGTCCGCGGTCCTGCGAGCGAAGGAACATACCATTCGGAATTAGAGTACCCGCCACAATGTACAAAGTGTTTTGATCGAATGGATCCATCAGCACTGACTGGACCGCGGAGGGATACAGTTGACTCCAAGTCGAGCCGTTGTCCTCGGATTTGAAGAGGCCGGTGGTGGTAGCCGCATAGATGCGAAAGCGCTCGATGGGATCGACCGCAAAACCGTCGATCCCGTAGCCCGTCATCGGCTGCATGGCCGGATTGGCCTGGCCCTGTTGAATCCGCAGATAGGGGACCCGCATGTCGGAGGATTGGACTGCGTCGGGCGTTACCGGAAGCAGGCTATCGCTGGCTGTTCCCGCGACCCAGAACCCGCCATCGCCGGTCAGAAACGCCAGTGGACTGTGCGTCGTCACCCATTGTGGTAGGGGGATTCGCCGGCTGCTGCTTCCATCCGGGGAGAACTGGAAAATCTCATAAGGATAGCTGGCCTGCGCCGATCCGGACGCGTCCACGCGCAGGGATCCCGCGGGAACCTGCGGCGTGAAAACCGAAATATAAATCAGGCGCTGGCCATCCGTTGAGAACTTCAGAAGCAGGTTTTGCTCGTAGGTGAACTGGGGTGCTCCCGGAAAATCGAAAGAGCGGGTGAAGACGGTGACGTAGGCCGCACCGGAGCCATCGAGAGCGAGTGAGTATGCAAAATCGCTTCCGCTGCTTCCTAAGTAGGTTGCATACAGGAATCCGGAGCCGTCGGCGGCCAGCTTCGCGAGATGCAGATTCGATTGACCGTTGACCGCCGATTGCATGGCATTCACGGCGGGCAGCGAGGTTTGAGACGCGGTGCTCAGGATGACGATGTTGCCGGCGAGATCGGCGCGGACACTCTCCAGCACCGCGCCGCGAGGCCGTCCCGGCTGGACGGGGCTTCCGATGTAGGTGGCAAACAGAATCGTGGCGCCGGTGGGATCCAGCTTGGCGATCCAATACCCACCGCAACTACTGATCGGATTGACCACCGGCCGGGAACAGTCGGATACCATTCCGGCCACGATGAGGTTGCCCTGTGCGTCGGCGGTGATCTGGGGATTGAGCAGGCCCGAGAGGTCGACGCTCAGCGAGAGCGCCAGCGAGGGGGCCGCTGCCAGTGGAACCGGAAGCAGCAGGACCAGAAGCCTCAGCATCCCCTTCCTTTCGACCCTACGATGAGGAGGTTATCATATACAATGGCTCAAGGGGGAACAAATGCCCACAGGCCACGATTCTCTCCTCGGGCGGATCACGATTGATTCTGAAGTGCGGTTCGGGAAGCCCTGCATTCGCGGTCACCGGATCACCGTTCAGGAGATTCTGGAGTGGCTATCCAGTGGGGCATCCCAGCAGCAAATCCTGGCGGATTATCCACAGCTCGAACCGGATGACTTCCGTGCCGTGTACGCATACGCGGCAGAATTGGCGGCGGGGAGCAAAGCGTCCAGAGGATGAAGCTCCTCTTCGATGAAAGCCTGTCGCCGAGGCTGGTTCTGTTACTGCGTGACTTATTCCCTGGGTCCGAGAGTGCGCTTCGAAATGGGCTTGTTCGTGCCGGTGATCGCAGAATTCTGGATTACGCCGCCGCTCACGACTTCATTCTGGTCTCGACAGACAGCGATTTCGAAAGTCTGGCGAGGCAAATCCCAGGCGCCAAGGTCGTCATTCTTCGTTCCTGCGACTATCCGACCGACGTCGCGGCCGAGGTGCTTCGGCGCAATGCGATCCGTATCGCTGAGTTGCGGAGTTCCCAGGAGCATTTGATCATTCTCGACCAGTAGCTGCTGGGGAAGCCATTCTGGCCGAGACAACTTGCAAAGCTACGAAACAACTCCCTTCCCTTCCACAATCGTGATATAGCGATCGATCGGCAAGTCAGTGAGTCTCTCCCTGCCCCTTCCGGGCCCCGGCCACTGAATCTCCAGCCAGTCGATCTTCCCCGCGCTTCCAACTCCCAGCACGTCGCGCGGATCGTGCGACGATAAATAACTCCCGCCTCCGTTCTTCAACCTCGATCGCTCGATTCCGCCCGCCGACCAGGTGAGCCGCGCGCCAATGGCGTCGCGATTGCATTTCGTCCCCTGCAGCTTCACACCCAGCCAGTGGTTCTCCTGCCCGCCGTTATTCCGCAACAGCAGCGGAGCCCCGCCGTTATTGCCGATCAGCACGTCTACCCGTCCGTCGTTGTTGAAGTCGCCGATCGCCAGGCCGCGCGCCGCGAAGCTTCTGGAAAACACCAGCCCCGCGTCGGCGCTCACGTTGTGCAGTTGCCCGCCCTCCTGGTGGAACAGCAGCAGCGGCTCCCGGTACCGCACCTGCTGCGAGTAGTTGTCGATCATGTCGTCGGGATGGCCGTTGGCCAGGAACAGGTCGAGCAGGCCGTCGTTGTCGTAGTCGAAGAACTTCAGCCCCCAACCACTCAACAGGCGGGTAGCCTGCGCCACGCCGTTCTTGAACGCCACGTCGCGAAAGGTCTCGTTGTGGTTGTTGCGATAGAGGGAGAACATCTCCTGGTCCACGTTGGCGACGAACAGGTCCTGCCAGCCGTCGCCGTCGAAATCCGCGGCATCCACGCCCATGCCGGAGCGGGCTTTGCCATCCTGGCTGAATCCCACCTCGGAGGCCAGCGCGATCTCCTCCCAACGGGTCTTGCCCTTGGCGTCGGCGCCGCGGTTGACGAACAGGAAATTCTGCACCGTGTCGTTGGCCACGAAGAGGTCCATCAGGCCGTCGTTGTTGATGTCGGTCGCCACCACTCCCAGGCCTTTGCCCAGTGCCTTTTCGATATCGGTGCCGCGGCTCACTTCCGTGAAAGTGCCGTCGCCGTTATTGTGGAACAGCAGGCTTGCGGTGGGCCTGAAGACCCGCGGAATGCAGTAGAAGTGGCGCCCCAGCTTGTTGTCGCCGCAGGAGAAGTGGCTGGTCGTGCCGTAGTCCACGAAGCTGCACACGAAGAGGTCCAGGCGGCCATCGTTATCGAAGTCGAACCACACCGCGCTGGTGGTCCAGTGGTTCTCGAACACCTTGCCGCCCAGCCCGGCCTTCTCGGTGACATCGCTGAAGCTGCCGTTGCCGTTGTTGCGATAGAGGATCGGCCGTCCGTAAGCGGTCACGAAGAGATCGGGAAAGCCATCGTTATCGTAGTCGCCGACGGCCACCCCCATGCCGAACGTCCCGAGGGTTCCGCCCGCTACGCCCGCCTTTTCGGTGACGTCGGTGAACGTGCCGTCGCGGTTGTTCTTGTACAGCGCGTTGCGAATCGGCTTCCCCGGCTTGTAAAAATCGCAGGGGCCGCTGTTGACCAGGAAGATGTCCATCCAGCCGTCGTTGTCGTAATCCACGAAGGCACAGCCGGGGCCCATGGTTTCGGGAAGGTAATGATCGGGCGAGGCGGCATTGTCGTGTACCCAGCGAATCCCGCTGGCCTCCGGCGGGATCTCCTCGAACAGCGGCCGCGGATCGGCCTTCCCGCGCCGCAGCAACGCCATGGCAGTTCCCCCCGCCACCAGGAACTGGCGGCGGCCGATCTTCGTCGAGTAGCGGTTCATGGTGCGGGTCTCATCAGTTAGGGTATGGCTGGCCGGCGCGGGCGATGCGGATCTGGTGATCGGTGAAGCGGGCGTGCGCGCCGGGCAGCTCGATTTTCGGCATGTGGCAGCCGGCGCAATTGGCCTTGGCGACCCGACACGTCTTGGTGTGCGCCGCGGCGGAGTGGCAGGCGGCGCAGTTGCGATCGTAGCTCGCCAGATTGGTTTCGAGCGGGCCGTGCGGATCGTGACAGGCGGTGCACCGTATACGGGCATCGCTCACGTCGTAGCACTTGCTGTTGGTCAGGCGGTAGGGTTGAAAGCGGACGTTGTTGACGCCGCGCGGTCCGTTCACCGCGATCTGCGACCAGGTGCGATGGCACTTGCCGCACAGTTCGGAAGTATCTTCGGCGGAGAGCGCGCCGAGCTTCGCCATTTTGGCCTGCGCCGCATCGCCGGCCCGCACCGCAGCCACGTGTTTCACCGCGGGGCCGTGGCACGATTCGCAACCCACCCCCGGCGCCATCGATTCCAGGTGGAGTCGGCCCTCCGAAACTCCATCCGTGGAATGGCATCCGAAGCAATCGCGCGCGCCGATCGAATCCATCCGCCGTCCTGCGGCCATCTCGATGTCTTTCGGCTGGCTGCCCAGCGCGCCCATGGTCAGGTCCAGGGCACGGAGCGCGTTGTAGTAGCTCACGCGGCTCTCGTAGAATGCGCCATTGCGTTCGAACACGTAGGTCTGTCCGGCCTGGCCGCGCCCGAATGCCCACGCCAGCGGAACCGCGATGGTCTCGCGGCCATCCGTGACGGTCAGCACGCTGCGGTCGCCGTCACGCGCGATCCGCGATTGGTAGGCGCCCTCGCGAAACGTCAGATCGGGGTGATCTTTGAGGATGGCGCACCGCGCCACGGTTTCGAGCGCCTGTGCCATGGGAGTGGCGCGGAACTTCGCCGCCTGCTCGCGGTGGCACTCGGCGCACACCTGGTCGCCGGCGAAGGGTGCAGCGGCCGGCAGCGGCGCGGCGCAGAAGAACACAGGCAGGAATGCCTGTGCCACGAGAAGCGCCCGCCTCATCGGACCTTCCTCATCGGACCTTGGCTCCCGGTTCGTTGGCCTGTTTCTCGGCGTTGAGCTTCAGGATGATGGCCCGTTCCTTGTCGCCATCCTCCTTGCGCTGCAGCCGGTAATAAACGGTGGCCAGCGAAACGTGCGCCTCCACGAATTTCGGCACCTCTTTGATGAGCTGTTCCAGCTCGCGCCGGGCTGATTCGATTTTTCCGCCCGCGATATCGAGCGTGGCGAGCTGGTAGCGCACCGCGGCGTCGCCCGGCCGCACGCGCAGCGCCCGCTCGAAGCACGTGCGCGCTTCGTCGTAATTCTGCTCCTGCTTGAGCAGGATGCCGAGCTGCAGGTTGGAGATGAAATCGTTGGCGTTGGAATCCAGCTCTTTGCGGAAAGCCACCTCCGCGCCGGGCGTATCGCCGGTCGCCGCCAGGGCCATCCCGTAGTAAGAGAAGACGTCGGGAAGCCGCGGATTGAGCTGCGCGGCCTTCTCCAGATCCGCCAGCGCACCCGCAAAATCCTGGGCGTTCATCTTGGTGGTACCGAGCAGCAGCCGCGCTTCCGCGGAATCGCCATCGCGCAAAATGCGGTCCACCAGCAACTGGCCGCGCCCCGGCTGTTGGTCGCGAATCAGGGCGGTGCCCAGAAGATAGATGAGCGCCTTGTCGTCGGGCGATTCCTTTTCGAGCGGCGAAAGAAGCTCGATGACCTTCTTGTTCTCGCCCAACTGCAGGTCGCAATCGGCCAGCAAAAAGATGGCCTGCCGCTCCTTGGGCTGCTGCGCCACCACCTTGGTCAATTCTTCCGCGGCATCCGAAATCTGCGAGGTCTTGTAGTAGGACAGCGCCAGGTTGAGCCGCACCGGAGTGTTGCCCGGCTGATCGTGCAACGCGCGCCGGTATTCGACGATGGCCTCCTCGTAATGCCCGCCGCGCGAGAGCGCCGCCCCCAGGTTGGAGCGCGCCATGAAATTGCCGGGCACCTGGTTGAGGTAGGCGCGGTATTCGGCGATGGCGCCATCCATATCGCCGGCCTGGTGCAGTTCGATGGCGTGGCGGAGAATCGCCTCGGCCGGTGGTTGGCCCAGAGCTATCAGGGACGACCAGACAAGCAGGGCAATCGCTCTCACAACGTAACTACGCCAACCGCTCCCTAATTCGCATTTCTCGCATTCCACCGGGCGATGTGGCGCAGGCACTCGTGCCTGCCGTGTCGAGACTCGTCTCGACACCTGTTCGAGGTTGTGGCACGGTGTCGAAGACAGGCGTCGGCAAGAGTGCCGACGCGGCAGGCACGAGTGCCTGCGCCACGTCACTGCACCCGAAAACGTGCGAGAAATGCAGGCTAATGGTCGCGGCGTCAATGTGCTTTCAGAGCCGCGCCGATCGAATTGGTTATCGCCGCGCATCCGATCCTCTTCCAGCCAGCATCTCACGAATCGCGCGATCCAGATCCTCCGGGTGAAAGTCCAGCTCGCCCAGGAAGCTGTTGAAGGCCACGCGGCCTTCGCGATCCACCAGGTAAACACGGCTGGGCCAAGCCTCGTAAGCCTTCTCCGCCGCGGCATCCATGCCGTCCACCACCACCGCAAACGGCAGGCTCAATTTGCGCACACACAGCTCCGCATGCGATTGCTTTTCGGCAAGGTCGCGCGCGGGCGGCAGATCGATGCCGTCACGCGTGTTGATGGTGCTTTGCCATTGCGCCTCCGCCCCGCCCTCGGCATGGGCCTCTCGAATATAGACCAGGCGGAAATCGATTCGGCCGCCGTATTGCGCGGCGATCTTTTTCAAGTCCGCGGCCGAGCCCCGCAGTTTGGGGCAGGTGTAGCTGCCGAAGACCAGGACCACCGGCTTTAACGGATGGCGCAGGTCGAGTGTGCCGATCGCCGGAGCGGGCGAGCCGGGCGCGATTCCGGAATCGGCCGCCGGCTTCTCGAGGCGGAAACCGTTGGCCAGGGCGTCGCGCGCTTCCGTCGAGCCGGGCCGCACTGCAACCGCCCGTTCCAGCAACGGCCGCGCCTCGTCGAGCTTCCCACGGTGCGCCAGGATGGACGCCAACTGAAAATTGGCGCCGTAGTCGTTGGGGTTGGATGCCAGCTCTTTGCGGAACGCCTGGACCGCGCCATCGGCATCGCCCGTGAACAGCAGCGCCTGTCCGTAGTAGGACTGGAGCGAGGGCACGTCGGGGTTCAAGGCAACCGCCTTGGCCAGTTCCTTCACCGCGCCGGGATAATCGCCTGCCGTAAAGAGCGCCGACCCCAGCAGGAAGCGGCCCTCCGCCGTATCGCCGCGGCGCAGGATGCGATCCACACGCACTTGCCCCTCCGCAACCCGGCCATCGCGAATCATCGCCATCCCCAGGACGTAGTCCACAGCCGGTTGATCCGCAGCCGGGTTCTCGAAGGGAGCGAGCAGGTCGACAGCCTTCTTATATTCGCCCGTTTGCAATCGGCAATCGGCCAGCAGGAGCGCCACGTTCAGATCGCCCGGCTGTCCGTTGTGCAGCACCTCCAACTCGGAGGCGGCCTGGGGAATTTCCGCAGACTTGTAGTAGGCCAGGGCCAGGTTGTATCGAAGCCGGGGAGCCACCTGCGAACCGGCCGTCTTCAGCGCCTCGCGGTACTGCTCGATGGCCTCCCTGTAGCGGCCTGACTTGGCCAGCAACGCGCCCAGATTGGAGCGTACTTCCACGCGGGTGGGATCGATGGCCAAACAGGCGCGGTATTCCCGCATGGCCTCTTCGAAGTTCCCGGCCTGGTGAAGCTCAACGGCGCGCTCGAAAGTACATCCACCGCCGGGAGTCTGTGCACTCAGGGCCGCGGCGAAACAGGCTAGCGATAGACAAAGACTCCGGGTGGACACGGCTCCTCAGGACTATAATTCTATCACCAACTGCCCCTGTACGACTTTCGCGAGGCCCCGAGAGCGGCGTTAACGGCAATGGTTAACGCATTGATTCTGTTACGTTACGTGCATTAACGCCGGGCCATCTCCAGCGCCAGACCCGACCCGCCAAGCTGTAGTACCGACAGTACCTTGGTGACGATTCATTGCTATCTGCGGTTAGCACTCAACCTAGGGAAAATGACCGAGAGGCGTTAACCCGCTTTGAGAGGATTGGTGTTAACTACATCTTGCCTCATTAGCCTTTTTTCGCTCACCTAGTGTATTTATACTAGACCCAATCCCTACAAAAGGGTGCTTGCAATTCGCTTCTTCGAGGAAGCGGGGGTGCTGAATGATTCGGGAGTTTTGCTTGAGTCTGACGAAATCCATGAAGATCCTGGCCGTTGCCGGCTTTCTGGCAACCAGCCTTTCGGCCCAAGGCATTTACGCCACTTTGACCGGCGTCGTGACCGACCCCTCACAGGCCGTTGTGGGGCAAGCCAAGGTCACCTTGAAAGACGCGGCATCCGGTTCGCTGCGCGACACCGTCACGAACAACGATGGGTACTTCACCTTTGCGTCAGTACCGGTCGGCGCGTACGAGCTCACCATCGAGGCGAAAGGCTTCAATACATACAAGGTCGGCGGGATCGCCCTCAGCGGTGGCGAGAAACGCAACGTGGACGCCCAACTCACCATCGGGACCACATCCGCGGCGGTAGAGGTTACCGCAGGCGTGGACGCGATCGCTCCCGTCGATTCCGGCGAGAAGTCGGCAACCCTGACCACCAAGGAACTGCAGAATTATGTCTCGGTCGGGAGCAACGCCGCCGAGTTCATCAAGATCATGCCCGGCTTCGGCATTCAAAACATGACCTCGAACAAGGCCAACTTCACGGGCGAAACCATCGGCATCAACGCCAACGGAGATGCCGGCAGCCAGAGCCCGCTCAACAACGCGTACTCATACAACGGGCTCCCGGCGAATTCGCTGGATATCACGGCCGACGGCGCCCACGTCTCCGACCCGGGCTGCAACTGCGATACGCCGGTGAACCCGAATTCGGACATGATCGCCGAGTTGAAGGTGCTGACGTCGAATTTCAGCGCCGAGAATCAGAAGGGGCCCGCGCTGATCACGTCGGTCGCCAAGTCGGGCGGCAACAGTTTCCATGGGTCGGGATTCTTCTACGCCAGGAATTACGCGCTGAACGCCAACGACGCGCTGTTCAATGCCAACGGTCAGTCGCGGCCCGAGAACAAGTACTACTATCCGGGATTCACCATCGGCGGGCCGGTCCTGATCCCCGGCACGAAGTTCAACAAGAACCGCAACAAGCTGTTCTTCTTTTCGGGTTTCGAGTACTTCTACCAGGTGCTGGACACCGGCCTGCTGCGCGCCACCGTCCCCACCCCGGGTGAAATCGGCGGGAATTTCTCCCCGGCCGAAGTGGCCAAGGAAGGCAACATCAATTCATCCGGCGGCCCTCCGGGACAGCTTAATGCCGCTGCCTTGGCGCAGGCGCCCGGCGGGATCATTCCCACGTCCCTGATCGACAAGAACACGCAGTCGCTCATGAAGCTGTATCCTACTCCCAATGCCGACCCCAATGCCACCGGCGGATACAACTACGTGCAGGCCGAGACCTTTAACCAGAACAACCTCCAGTGGATGTCGCGCGTAGACTATAGCATCAGCGACAACACCAAGCTATTCGTGCGGTACAACCTGCAACGTGAGACGCAGCAGTTCCCGGTGGGGCTGTGGTGGCGCCAGGTGGACCAGGTACCATATCCCACGCCGGTACAGGGCAAGAACCGCTCGGATTCCGTGACCGCATCGCTCACCCACGTGTTCAGCCCGACCATGACCAACGAGTTCGTGTTCGGCTACACCTACATCGGGTTCCCCAACGTCTTCGAGGACCCCAGCAAGGTGGATCGCTCGCAGGTGGGATACAGCTATTCCGGCCTGTTCAAGAACGGCGTCGCCCAGATTCCGTCGTTCGGCGGAAACGGATGGCAGAACCAGGAAGCCGCGGTCGTGTTCAACCCGGGCGGTTTCGAAGCGGGCGGCGCGTCCGCCGGCCTGTATGCCGACAAGTGGATGCCCAGCTTCAGCGACACAATCACGAAGGTATGGGGCACGCATACGATTAAGGGCGGGTTCTTCTACGAGTGGATCCGCAACGCCCAGCCGGCGAACAACAACACCAACGGCTACCTGGGGGTCAACGTCAGTAACCCCAACACACTGGGCAACGAGTACGCCGACCTGCTGACGGGAACCCTGAACTCGTACGGCGAGACCTCGTTTAACCGCATCAACGACATCTCGTACAACACCTACGAAGGCTTTGCACAGGATTCCTGGAAGGTCACCCGGAGACTCACAGTCGAGTACGGAATGCGCTTCACTCACTTCCAACCCTGGATTGATCGCACCGGTGCGGGCTACTCGATATTCAACTACGCGCAGTACAACTCGAGTTGCACACCGCTGCAATACTGCGGTTTCGAATGGCACAAGCGAGACCCCAACGTGCCGCTGGGCGGCTTCCCCACCAGGGCCTTGTTCTACCAGCCCCGAGTCGGTTTCGCTTATGACCTCGCAGGCCAGGGAAAAACCGTGCTTCGTGGCGGCTACGGCCGTTACTACTATCACTCCGGCCAGTTCACCAGCGGCCTGGACGTGGCCGCGGGAGTGCAGACCATCAACTTGGGCGCCAATGTGAACGGTATCCCGCTCAAGGCGAGCCAACTGAGCACCCTGAACTTCAGCACGCAAGCGCTTTCCCCGGCGGCGGTGGATAGTAAGGACGACAGACAGCCTTACACGGACAGCTACAGCTTCACGGTTTCACAGCGCACTCCGTGGGCCAGCCTGCTCGAAGTCGCCTATGTGGGCAATCGCAGCCGCCAACTGGCCCTCAGCTCGGGCGCTGTCTCGAACATCAACCTGGTACCCGTGGGCGCCATGCTCTCGAGCAAAAATGGCGGCGTGGATCCCAATTCGCTAACGCCGGATAACTTCCGGCCGCTGCTAGGCTTCTCCGACTTGGGTCTGGCAACCAACGCGGCCTATGCGAACTACAATGCCTTGCAGATTACCTGGGTTCGGACCAAGGGCCGCTACACCATCAACATGAACTACACGTACGGCAAGGCCATGGGGATCGTCAGTCCCACGTTGGACTCTTTCAATCTCGCCAACGACTACGGCGTCCAACCCGCAAACCGTACCCAGATCTTCAACGCGGCCTACTCCATCGAGTTAGGCAACCCTGCTAAAGGCAGGATGGCGGGAGGGTTCGTCAACGGCTGGCAGCTTTCCGGAATCACCCAACTGCAAAGCGGCGCCAATCTCACGGGATTCAGCGGGGGCGACAACTTCAGTCTGAATCTGAACGGATACAAGATCCCCGGGACTACCTTCAATGTCAGCAACGTGTCGCTGCTGGGCACGAACGACATCCAGCTCAACCCGACGCTGACATGCAACCCCGCCTCGGGTCTGGCCGCGCACCAGTACATCAATCCGAACTGCTTCAGCTTCCCGACAGCCCTCGGCCAGAACGGTCCCAGTGTGCTGCCGGCGATCTACGGACCGTCCTTCTTCAACTCCGATCTGGGGCTCTTTAAGAACTTCCAGTTCAAGGAGTCGAAGAAACTGCAGATCCGCTTCAACGCCTATAACTTCCTGAACCATCCGCTCTGGTCGTTCAACGGAAGCAATTTGAATCTCGGGTTCGATGGCACCACGGGTAAGGTGGACACGCCGCTATTCGGCACGGTGACGCAGAAGCAGGGCCGCCGCGTGATCCAGGCGGCCATCAAGTTCTACTTCTGATCGCCGTGGCACAGGCATTCCTGCCTGTGTTTCTTCGTGGCACAGGCATTTCTTGACCCGTCACCGGGCCTGCCTGTGTTTCTTCCGCACTCCAGTGCACCAGGCGCTATCATGAAACCAGCATGCAGCGACCTCTCATGGCGGTGATGTTCGCAGCGGCAACGGCACTCCCGGCCGCTGCACAGACCGCGCCGCCTTCCTTCCAGACCCTGTCGCGCCAGGCGGAAGAGGCGCGCAACGCCAAACAACTGGAAAAGTCGCTGGCCTTGTACAAGAAGGCGCTGCAGCTCAAACCGAATTGGGATGAAGGCCTCTGGAACGCCGGTTCGATCGCCTACGATCTGGACCGCTACGAGGATTGCGCCGCGTCCCTGCGCCGCCTCGCCGCCGTGAAGCCCGCGAGCGCGCCCGCCTGGACCATGGCGGGCTTGTGCGAATACAAGCTGCGGAGGTTTGACGCAACGCTCGACAGCCTGGGCCACGTGGAGCGCCTCAACTTCCAGGAGCCGCCGGAACTGGCGCGCGCCGCGAGGCTGCACCTGGCGCTCGCGCACACCAAAACCGGCAGCTTCGAAAAGGGCATCACCGAGTTGACCGAGCTGACCCGCATGGACAAGAAGACGCCCGAGGTGATCGTCGCCGCCGGGATCGCCGGTCTTCGCCAGACGTGGCTACCCTCCGAGGTGCCCGAGCGAAGCCGCGACCTGGTCTTTAAACTCGGCGACGCCATGGCCGCGGCTATGGAACTGGATTACCCGGGAGCTACCGCGAAGTTCGAAGCCGTCGTCCGCGAGTACCCCGCGGAGGCCAACGTTCATTTCCGCTTCGGAGCTTTCCTGAATGTCCAGGATTCGGACCGCGGCATCGAGGAGATCCGCAAGGCCGTGGAGCTGGCGCCCGATCACGTTACCGCGCTGGTCGGGCTGGCCGCGATTTATCTCAAGCGCGGAGACCTCCAGGCGGCGCTCGATTGTGGCCAGAAGGCGGTGAAGGCCGGCCCCGGCGATTTCTCGGCGCACGTTGCGTTGGGCCGCGCGTGGCTGGCCGCCGAGGAGCCGGCGAAGGCCGCCACGGAGCTCCAATTCGCAGTCACACTCGCTCCCGCCAGCCCCGAGGCGCGTTACAGCCTGGCCACCGCTTACACCCGCTTGGGAAGGAAAGACGATGCGGCGCGCGAACTGGCGGAGTTCAAGCGCCTTCAGCATTTGGAAAAGTAAGCGTGGCGCAGACGATCGTTTTTTTGTCGTCTGCGCTTCGGCAGCCGAGGAAGGGCAGGCCACAAAAGGCGATGGCCTGCCCCACCTCGCAGTTTCTTCAGGAGGCCTTATGAAGTCAGTGGTTAGTGTCACGATGCTGGCAGCGGCACTAGCTGCGCTTCCGGCGATGGCCCAGGCGGCCCAGGTGCTTCGGCCCGATCCTTCGCAGACGCCCGCGGTGCAGACGACCGTCAATGAAGTTCTGCTCGACCTGGTGGTCCGCGACAAGAAAGGCAAGCCCGTCACGGACCTCAAGCCGGGCGACCTGACCGTGCTGGACAACGGCGCAAAGCAGACGCTGACCAGCTTCCGCCTGGTGAGCGGCTCCAACGCGGTCACCGAAACGGGCGCGTCGACGGCGCTCGATCCCATGCGCCAGGTGCGGCTGGTGACTCTCGCCTTCGACGCCCTCTCCGTGGAGCAGCGGAAGCTCGCACGCACCGCCGCCCTCGATCTGATCCGGGGCCAGCAGGGAGGCAACGTTTTCTACTCGGTGGTAGTCATCGACACGCGGATTCTGGCCCTTCAGCCGTTCACCAAAGACCCGGCTGCCTTGACCAAAGCTATCGAGCGCGCCACCGAAGGGCTCAGCGCCCCGCGGCTCTCCTCGGAATCGGACGCCATTCTGGACGAGCTCAAGAGGCAGTTGAACGGCCAGACGGTCCACGGCGCCGACCAGGACACCAATCTGCGCGCGGCGGCCAGCCAGGCTGCCAGCCAGCCGGTTGCCAGTGGGGCGGCTGCCTTGCAGGCCAGGCTGGCGTCCATCATGCTGGATATTCTGCGCCTGGATGCGGTGGTCGGGTCGCAGGGGACGCGTCTGACACTGTCCGCGCTGGAGTCGCTGGTGGACGGACTGCGCCTGATGCCCGGCCGCAAGAGCGTTCTGTACTTTACCGCGGGCATGTATCTGACCCCGGAGCTGGATGTGCCGTTCCGCAACGTCCTCAGCATGGCCAATCGCAACAACGTGACGTTCTACGCGGTGGATACGCGCGGAGTGATGACGCGATCGCAAAACGCGGGTGCTACCAGCCAGTTGAATGGCGCGGCCGCCTCCAGCAAGACCACCATCCTCAAAAACGACGGCGCCGTCACCAAGGATGAAGTCATGTCCTCCGATAATGCCGAGGTCTCCGGGCGTGCCAACATCCAGTTGGCCATCCGCGACCTGTCCGAATCCACCGGCGGTTTCCTGATCGGCGATAGCAACGATCTGCGCGTGCCCCTGCGGCAGGTCAACGAGGAGATCTCCAGCTATTACGAAGTCTCGTTCAACCCCGGAATCAAGAACTTCGACGGCTCGTTCCGCAAGCTCACGGTCAATACCACGCGCAAGGACCTGGTCATTCACGCGCGCGTCGGGTACTTCGCCCTGCCGCCCGAAGCCCGCACCGGATTGAAGACTTTCGAGGTTCCCCTGCTCAAGCTGCTGTCCGATGGCAAGACCTCGGCCGACGTGAAGTTCCGCGCCGGGCCGGTGCTCCTGCAGCCCAAGGCGAGCGCCACCGACGTGGCCATCCTGCTTGAAGTTCCCCTTCACGAATTGCAGCCGAAAACGGCCGCCGTGGGTGCTCCGCTCGAGGTGCATTGCTCGCTCGCGGCGCTGGTGAAGGACTCCCAGGGCGAGGTGGTCCAGAAGATCACCCGCGACCGGTCGTTCCAGGTGACCTCCGAGCAGTTCAAGCTGGGCAACTTCCTGGACAAAACCACGGTCGCCCTGGCGCCCGGCAAATACACCCTGGAGAGCGCCGTCATGGACAACGAGAGCGGCAAGGTCGGTACCGGACACGCGGAGTTCACGGTCCCGGCGAAGGCCAATGGCGTGAGTATCTCGTCGCTGACGCCCATGCGCTCCTATGTCGCCAACGCTAAGGGCCTCGATCCTAACGAGCCATTTCAGTTCCAGGGTGGGAGCGTCACCCCTACCTTGGATCAGACGGTGAAGAAGGGACCGAACGCCGTGCTGCGGCTGTTCTTCACCGTGTATCCGGATGCCTCGATTCCCGGCAAGCCCACCGTGGAAGTCGAATTCCTCCAGAACGGCCAAAGCCTGACGAAGGTCCCCATGCAACTCCCCGACCCGGACGCGCAGGGCAGAATTCCCTACCTGATGACCATCCCCGCGGAGGCCATTCCGCCCGGCAGCTACGAGATTCACGCTACCGCCCGGCAGGGCAGCGCGATCTCCACTTCCACCACCACGGTGCGCGTCGAAGCCCCGTAAGGCCTGCGTTATAGCGAATATCCAAAGTGTTAACAGAGCGCATCTGGAGGCGTTAATGCTCCTCGCGCTGCGTTAACGCACT